>UMGV01007125.1_pt1 | contig 15618 bp, 17 predicted proteins | sample 1965361 | NCBI WGS metagenome assembly UMGV01 (sample SAMEA4836081, study PRJEB28245) | human gut metagenome | biome: gut microbiome; material: fecal sample | place: Denmark | collected 2008
CTTCGCCGGTCTGACCGTCTGTTCTCAGGCGGCGTATTCAGTGACCAATAAAACTGGCACGAAGTAAGTATACAGATAACAACTATTGTTATTTTTGAGGGTATTTATATGGATTTTGATTTGAGAACCACAGATTCTGCGTATTCCTTTGTGCTTGACGCTTTGGGAATAACAGGCGAACAATTCATTGATGAATACATAGTCGAGTGTGATAGGGATTATGAGCGGTTATGGGAAAAGTATTATAGACAACTAAAACATATTGATACCAGCAAAATCCGTATTTGGGCATTTCACATAACTGGCAGCTTGGACCATTGTCAAAGTATAATGCACGAAGGCCTGCGCAACTTACACCACGCTCTTTCAGCAGGCAGCATAATGGCCGATGTATTCCGAAAATACGGATTGGAGTTTGATGTTGATAATAAGGTCATGTACTTTAATGGCATAGCGTATGATGTTGATTATGGGAAGTACCGTAATCGTTGCAATCTGTATGGAAAAGACGAACTACTGAGTAGGATAGCACATCGGTTGTGCAGAGATTTCTGCGTAAACGGGTTTATGTGTAATGACGATTTCCGTTCATACGGTTTTGACGTTTATATTCGACCAGAATTTATCCTCGACCTCGTTAATATGTTTCCGGAACTGGCAGAACTTGATTTGGAATGGCGGAGATGTTCAACAAGTTATAAAGTCAATTTCTTTGCATACCTGGATCAATTGGAGAGGTACAATTTCGATCTTGATGAGTATCGTGATCCACCGTATGCAATGTGGGATGGCCTTGACGATAATGACAAAACCATAAAATGGATGCTTGGCCGTGCAATTGACAGAGCCTTTGATGAACTGAATAACTCCTATTTATATGTTCGATCCAATTTTTACATCCCAGCAGAACAAATTTCTGATTGTGAGAGAATATAGCTATGGTGGGAACATGACCTCAGGGCTTGGTACAGGGTTTCATTTTCCCAGTTATGGTTTCAAATCCAAATGAAACCTTTTGAAGCCCTATGAAACCGTATCATTATTATCAACTGTTGCCATAGTGAGAAAATCACTCCCTTGGAGTGGTTTTCTTGCTACATAAGAAGTAACGGACAAATAGCGGTTTTAACATATCCAAGGTGGTTTTATGCGCACAGAGAAGAAGCAAAGCGGATTTACTTTGATGGAAATGCTGATCGTGGTGGCGGTGATCGCCGTGTTGGCTGCGGTGGCCATCCCTGTCATCAGCAAAAACGTACACAAAAGCCAGGAGATGGCGGACGTGGCCAATGTGCGGGCGTATTTCGCCTATTTGCAGGCGGATTACATGAGTACGGGGGAATATCGACCGGAAATCAGCGATGGCTCTTGGTTTGATTTTGTGAACACGATTAATTATCCAGATGGAACGACTATAGAGTTAAAAGTCGGCTATATGTGCGTCATTTGTCCCGGCAAGGATCCTTCCAACAGCACTTCCGGGTATCAGATAAACTATTTCTGCGGAACAAAGAACGCAAATGGAACGTACAGCAGAGATGGTTACAGCGTAACCTTCGGCGCGTAAAGCGGCTACACAGTGCGAAAGCCACCCGGAAGGGTGGCTTTTTGTATACCAAAAAAAGCGGAAGGAGTACCCGGGATGGGGTGCTCCTTCCGCTTTGGCTTTTATTTTTTCTGTAACCGTCAAATCTCCCGGCGGATGGACACCCATGGGATAATAGTAGTGGAACGTTTCGCGACGTTCCACTACTATTAACATCAGGGAGGACACCATGACATCAACAGAGCTAAAGCACCAGGCACGACAACAGAAATGGGTGGCAGCGATTCAGAATTGCAGAAGCAGCGGTCTTCCGGTACGGCAGTGGTGCAAGCAAAGAGGAATCACACCATCTACATACTATCGTTGGGAACGGGAAGTGCTGTCCATCGCAGATGCGGCACCGGAATTCCCCGGGGCACCTGCGTTTGCAGAGTTACCAGCACCGAAACAGCAGGATCGGAACGTTTCAGAATGTTCCGCCACGCTGCGGATCGGCAATAGCAGCATTGACTTCTATCAAGAGCTGAGTCCGGACCTGCTGAAAGCCCTGGTCGAGGCGCTGCGGCCATGCTGAACGATTTTTCCGGAGCGGATCGGGTCTATATCGCCTGTGGCTATACCGATCTGCGTAAAGGCATAGACGGTTTGGCCCGGATGGTGCAGCAGCAGTTTGAATTGGATCCGTTCACCAACACGCTGTTCCTGTTCTGTGGGCGGCGCAGAGACCGGATCAAGGGACTATACTGGGAAAAGGACGGGTTTATTCTGCTCTACAAGCGGCTGGAACAGGGTGCATACCAGTGGCCGAGAAGTGAATCTGAAGTACGGTCACTAACGCCGCAGCAGTACCGCTGGCTGATGGAAGGCTTACAGATCGAGCAGCCAAAAGCCCACCGCCCAGTATCTGGGCTGAGCATAATATAAGGCAGATTAAATTTCCGAAAAGCATCGAAAACACTGGCTTTTTGACACTTTTTGTGGTATAATTTTCACATGGAAAACGAGAAGAGAATTGCCACAAGTAACGCTGAAATGGTGACCATTTCACGCGCGGAATATGAATCTCAGCAAACTCAGCTCACTGAACTCAAGCTCCAGAACCAATGGCTTCTGGAGCAGTTGGGTCTTGCGAAAAAGCGGCAATTCGGCTCCTCCTCCGAGAAGTTGCAGGAGGGCCTGATGGATCAGCTTTCGCTAAGCTTCAATGAGCTTGAAGCCTACGCCTATGGCACCAAATCCGCTACGCCGGAGCAGGTTGCCGTGAAAGCCCATGCGCGCAAGAAGCAGTCCGGCAGCGTGACCGAGATCGTTCCGGAGGGCACACCCACTGAAGTGGTGGAGCACCGTCTGAGCGAAGAAGAGCTGATCTGCTCCGCCTGCGGCAGCAAAATGGAGGAGATCGGCAAAGAGGTCCGCCGGAGCCTGCAAATGGAGCCTGCCCGGTTCTGGATTCGAGAGGATGTCTACTATACCTACGCCTGCAGGAAGTGCGAGCAGGACAGCGGCGAGGCCAACATCCTGAAAACACCGAAGGAGCCTGCGCTGCTGCCCGGCAGCTATGCTTCCGCGGAGGCGGTAGCGCATATTGCGGTACAGAAGTTTGTGATGTATTCCCCGCTGTACCGGCTGGAGCAGGAGTTTCACCGCCAGGGATTGAAGCTCTCCCGGCAGACCATGTCCAACTGGCTGCTGAATGTCTCTGATACCTGGCTGCAGCCCATCTACGAGGTGCTGCACCGGCAGCTCTGCAGGGAGAAAGTTCTCCATGGCGATGAGACGACGCTGCAGGTACTGAAAGAACCCGGGAAGGCGGCGACCAGCAAGTCCTACATGTGGCTGTACAGGACCAGCGGCTGTACGGAGCATCCGATTGTCCTGTATGAATACCAGCCGAACCGGAAGGCAGAGCACGCGGAGGAGTTCTTAAAGGGCTTCTCCGGCTGGCTCCATGCGGATGGATACCATGGTTACCACAGGCTGCCGGAGAATATCCGGGTGGTTGGCTGCTGGGCCCACGCGCGGCGAAAATTTGATGAGGCGCTGCAGACGCTACTGCAGGAAAAGCGAAAAGATTCTCTGGCAGCGGCCGGCGAGTGCTACTGCTCAAGGCTGTTCCAGTTGGAAAAGTCTTTCGCAGAACTGACACCAGAAGAACGACATGCTAAGCGGCTGGAACAGGAAAAACCGGTTCTGGACGCTCTATTGGCGTGGGCAAATGCGGCCAGCGGCAAGGCGGCACCAAAGTCCGCTCTGGGTAGGGCGCTGCACTATCTGCTGGAGCAGTGGCCATACCTGATCCGTTATCTGGAGGATGGGCGGCTGGAACTGAGCAACAACCGTGCTGAACGCAGCATAAAGCCTTTTGTTATGGGCCGCAAGAATTGGCTGTTTGCCAATACACCGGGCGGCGCACAGTCCAGCAGTGTGATCTACAGCCTGATTGAGACAGCGAAAGAAAACGGATTAGATCCGTACCGTTACTTGCTCTGGGTTCTGCGGAATGCTCCCGCTATGAGCCAGATGGACGAGGCTTGGGCCGAACAACTCTTGCCTGCCAGTGCACCCCAGGAATGCAGAATACCAAAAGAATGAACATCTCTGGCCCAGCTGCGGTTGCTAAGCCAGAGATGCTTTTTTATGCGCCGGGAGATTTGACGGTTACTTTTTTCTGCTGCCATTCCTTCACGTCCTTCAGCTCATCGAAGAGACGGACGTAGCTGCGGTGGCGGCTGACAGGGATCAGGCCGTCCTTCACGGCCTGCAGCACGCGGCAGCCCTTTTCCTTGGTATGGGTGCAGCCGGTGAAGCGGCAGTTATCCACATAGGGTGCGAACTCGGGGAACGTCTCCGGCAGGTGCTGCTTCAACGCCAGGTCCATCTCCGCCGTGTCGAAGGAGGAGAAGCCGGGGGTGTCGATGATATAGGTGTCCTCCCCCAGGGAGAACAGCTCCACATGGCGGGTGGTATGGCGGCCGCGGCCCAGGGCCTTGCTGACCTCCCCCACCGGCAGATCCAGGGACGGCAGCAGCGCGTTCAGCACGCTGGACTTTCCCACGCCGGAGTTGCCGGTGAAGGCGCTGAGCTTGCCGCGTATGGCATCACGCAGCGCGTCCAGCCCCTGGCCGGTGACGGCGCTGACACGGAGAACGGGGATGGCGGAGCGGCTGTAAATGTCGTACAGCGCGTCGGCACTGTCCAGGTCGCACTTGTTCAGACACAGCAGCACCTGACAGCCCTTCAGGGCGGCGATGGAGGCGATGCGGTCGATGAGGTACGGCTCTGTCACCGGTATGGCCGCCGAGGCCAGGATCACCAGCTGGTCGATGTTGGCAGCGGCGGGGCGGGCAAACTGGTTGCGGCGCTCCTCCACCGCCTCCACAAAGCCCTCGCCGCTGCCCAGCTCCCGGACCTGCACCCAGTCGCCTACCAGCGGGCTGAGGCCCTCACGGCGGAATTTGCCCCGGGCGCGGCATTGGAGCGTCTCGCCGCCGGTGTTCACATAGTAGAAGCCGCTGAGGGCCTTTTCAATGCGCCCCCGGCTCAAAAGCGTATCTCCTGGGCGGGGGAAACCACGGTGGTGTCGGTCTCCACATTGGTGAAGTAGGCGCAGACGGTAGCGCCCGTGCCGGCCACACCGGAGAAGGTATAACTGATCGTCCCCATGGTGGCGCTGAGATACTGGCTGTCCACCACGGCGCCGTCCTGCTCGAACTCCACCTTGACCATGCCCTCCCAGCCGGTGGGCATGGTGAACTCCACCACCTTGGTGTGCAGGGCTGTGGACTCGTTTTCGCTGCCGCTGACGGTGAAGCTGATCCGCGTACCGCCGTCCACCACCGTTTTCGGCTCGATGTCCTGGCCGACCACCGTGCCGGCAGGCTCAAGGTTATACGGGTCGTAGAGGATCTCGCCGATGGTCAGGCCCAGGTCCTGGGCGTCATGGATGGCGTTGGAGATATTCATGCCGGTGAAGGTGGGAACGGTCACGGTCTCAGGGCCGGTGCTGATGTGGAGAATGACAGTCTGGCCCTTGGTCAGGGGCTGGTCCGCCGCCGGCTCGGTGGAAACCACCACGTCGGTGGGATATTTGTCGGACGTCTCATACACCGGCTGGAACGCAAGCTCCAGCCCCATATCGCCCAGCAGCACCCGGGCCTGGCGGTACTCCATGCCCACCACGTTCTTCATATATTCCTTTTCCGGCGCTTCCGCCACGTAGACCTGGATGACCAGGTTGCTCTTGCGGGTCTTGCCGGCGGTGGGGTCCTGCTCCACGATCTGACCCGGCTCGTACTGGTCTGTCACCCGGGTGCCCACCACCTCGATGTAGAAGATGTCCTTCACCTCATCCATGAGCTGGGCTTCCTCCACGGTCTTGCCCCGCACGTCGGGAACAGGGTAGCTCTTGTTGCTGCCGGCAGGGCCGAAATCGCCCAAAATCAGCTTGAACAGCAGCAGCACCAGCACCAGTGCCGCCGCGAAGATGCCTACGATGATGGCCAGCGACTTCTTGTCGCGCCGGGGCGGCTCGTCGTCCCGATAATCGTCCCGCCGCGTCTCGGCGGTGCGCTTTTTCACGGCGGAGGCCACCTGGGCCGTGGGCAGCGGCATGGTGGGCTCGCTTTCGGAGGAGGGCGTGTCCAGCTCGCGGCGGATATAGTCCATGTCCACCGACGGGTCTTTGCGGAACTTCTCCAGGTCCGCCAGCATGGCGTCGGCGGTGGGATAGCGCTTGTTGGGGTCGCTGTTCATGGCCTTCATGCAGATCAGCTCCAGCGGCTCGGGGATGCTGGGGTCGATGTCCCGGGGGGCCAGGGGCACGGAGCTGAGGTGCTGGATGGCCACGGAGACGGCGCTGTCGCCCTCGAAGGGCAGGCGGCCCGTGAGCATCTCGTACAGCACCACGCCGGCGGAATAGATGTCGGACCGGGCGTCGATACGGTCGCCCCGGGCCTGCTCCGGGGAGATATAGTGGACAGAGCCGAGGGCCTCCTGGGTCAGCGTCTGACCGGCGTTGGCAAGGCAGGCGATGCCGAAATCGGCTACCTTCACGCTGCCGTCACGCAGGACCATGATGTTCTGAGGCTTGATGTCACGGTGGATGATGCCGCGGCTGTGGGCGTGGCTCAGGCCGCGCATGATCTGGGTGATGAAGTGGAGCGACTCCCGCCAGTCCATGCGGCCGCGGCGCTCCATATACTGCTTGAGGGTGATGCCGTCGATGAGCTCCATGACGATGTACTCCGTGTCCGAGTTGGTGGACACATCGTAGACGGAGACGATGTTGGCGTGGCTGAGCTGGGCCACGGCCTGGGACTCGTCATGGAAGCGGCGGCGGAAATCGGCGTTCTCCGCCAGGTCGCTCTTGAGTATTTTGATGGCGACCAGACGGTTCAGCCGGTGGCAGCGTGCCTTATAGACGTTGGCCATACCGCCTGAGCCGATGAGCTCCAGGATCTCATAGCGGTCGTCCAGCATTTTTCCGATATACTGATCCATGGTCGTCAACTCCTTTCTTCGTCATTCAGCAGCAGCACAGCGGTGATATTATCCGGCGCGCCCCGCTGGAGGGATATTTGCAGCAGATGCTCCAGGCAGCCGTTCACATCGCCGTCGTGCAGCACCTCGAACAGCATCTCCTGGTCGGACACGGTGTTCACCAGTCCGTCGGTGCAGAGGAGTATATACTCCCCGCTGCGCCAGGGCAGGGTAAACGTATCCGCCTTGGCGTCGATGTCCGGGCCCAGCGCCCGGGTGATCAGGTTGCGGTTGGGATGGCGGCGGGCCTCCTGGGGCGTGATGTCGCCCTTGGCCACCATGCTCTCCACCACCGAGTGGTCGCGGGAGATCTGGCGGATACCCTCCGGGGTGATATGGTAGGCGCGGCTGTCGCCGATATTGGCGATGAGCGCCATGTCGGGGCGGGCCAGCGCGCAGACCAGCGTCGTGCCCATGTGGCGGTAATCCGCATTGCGCCCCGCCTCACGGCGGATGGCGTCGTTGGCGGTGGCGATGGCCGCCAGCATCACGTGACAGAGCTGGTCGGCGGTCATATCCGCCCGCAGGTCATTTTGTATCTCACGCTGGAAACAGGCCACGGCGATGGCGCTGGCCACCCGGCCGCCGTGAGTGCCGCCCATACCGTCGCAGACCACGGCGGCGGTGCAGCCGCCGGCCTCGAAGGCGGCGTAGGCGTCCTGATTCTCGCTGCGGACAAGGCCCGTGTTGGTGATACCCCATAGCTTCACGCTGGTTCACATCCTTTTCGTGATAAATAGTCCAGCAAGGAAATAGGCTTTACAGCTGGCCCATTTCCTGCATTTGCTTTCTTCGCAGCTGGCCGCAGGAGGCGTCGATGTCGCCGCCCAGGCTTCTGCGGACGGTGGCCGTCACGCCCAGGCTCTCCAGCTTCTGCTGGAAGGCCGCGATGCGGCGGCTGGGCTTATAGGGGCTTTCCACCACGTCGTTCAGGGGGATCATGTTGACGTGGCCGGGCATACCCCGGAGCTTTTTGGCGATCAGCTCCGCCTGCCAGTCGTGGTCGTTTACGCCGTCGATCATGGCGTACTCGAAGCTGATGCGGCGGCCTGTCTTTTTGAAGTAGCGGTGGCAGGCATCGAACAGCTCCTCCACATCATACGCGCGGTTCACCGGCATGATACGGCTGCGGGTCTCGCTGTCCGGCGCGTGGAGGGAGACGGACAGGGTGAGCTGAAGCTGCTTCTCCGCCAAAGCGTCGATGCCGGGCACGACGCCGCAGGTGGACAGGCTGATGTGGCGCATACCGATGTGCAGGCCGTTGGGGCTGTTGACCAGCTCCAGAAAGCGCAGCACGTTGTCCATGTTGTCCAGCGGCTCGCCGATGCCCATGAGCACGATGTTGGAGATGGGCACGCCGCTGTCCAGCTGGGTGAACAGCACCTGGTCCAGCAGCTCCGAGGGCCGCAGGTCGCGGACCTTGCCGGCGATGGTGCTGGCGCAGAAGGCGCAGCCCATGCGGCAGCCTACCTGGGACGAGATGCAGACGGTGTTGCCGTGGTGGTAGCGCATGAGGACGCTCTCGATGCAGTTTCCGTCGGCCAGCTCCCAAAGGTATTTGATGGTACCGTCCAGCCGGGAGACCTGCTTCCGGGCCACGGTGGGCGCGGTGATGAAGCACTGCTCCGCCAGCTGGGTACGCAGGGACTTAGAGAGGTCTGTCATCCCGTCGAAGGACGTGATGCCCCGGTGCAACCAGGTGAATACCTGCCGGGCGCGGAAGGCGGGCTGGCCCAGGGCATTAAAATAAGCGGTCAGTTCCGCTTCCGTCATGGATTTGATGTCGGTCATAGTTATTCCTCGCTGCGGCGGCGCATACGGCAGATAAAGAAGCCGTCCGTTCCGGTACGGTGGGGATAGAGGGTCACAGCGCCGTCACAGCCGCCGATGCCGGGCAGCGTGAAGGGCGTTTTTTCAAACTCGGGGTGGGAGGCCAAAAAGGCGGACATCTGGCCCTCGTTCTCCTCCGGCAGGATGGTGCAGGTGGCGTATACCAGCACGCCGCCGGGGCGGACATAGCGGCAGACGTTGTCTAAAATGGCCTTTTGGATGGGCGGCAGCTGCGCCAGCTCCGCCGGCTTCTTATAGCGGATGTCCGGCTTCTTGCGGATGATGCCCAGACCTGAGCAGGGCACGTCCGCCACCACCAGGTCCGCTTGCCCCAGCCAAGCGGCGTGCTCCTCCCTGCCGTCCGCCAAGGTGGTGCGGATGGAGCGGAGGCCCAGACGCTGCGCGCCGTTTTCGATGAGCTTCAGCTTGTGAGGGTGGATGTCGCAGGACAGGATGTCTCCGCCGTCGGCCATGTCCATGGCCAGGGCGAAGGACTTGCCACCGGGGGCGGCGCAGACGTCCAGCACTCGGGCGTGCTCGTCTGGGGCGGCGGCCAGGGACACCAGCCGCGCCGCCGCGTCCTGCACGGTGCAGCGTCCCTCGGTGAAGGCGGGCAGCTTCTCCAGATCACCTGTGCCGGTGACGGTGAAGCAGCCCTCCAGCCACGGATGAGGCGTGACCTCCACGCCCGCTGCTTCCAGCTCCCGCCGCAGCGCGGCGGGGGTGGTTTTCAGCGGGTTGGTCTGTATGGTGGTGGGCACGGGCTGGTTGTGCAGCGCCAAAAGCTGCTCCGCTTCCTCACGGCCCAGCAGCTTTATGAGCCGCTCCACCAGCCAGCGGGGGTGGCTGTACTGCAATGCCAGCCGATCCGCGTCATCCTTGCCCCGCAAGGTAGGTAAAGCATTTTTACTTGCCACGCATTTCCGCAGTACGGCGTTGATCATGCCGGCGGCGCGGGGTCTGCCCCAGCGCTTGACCTGCTCCACGGCCTCGTTCACCGCGGCCCGATCCGGGATCTTGTCCATGAACAGGATCTGGTAGACGCCCAGCCGCAGGATATAGGCCACCACAGGCTCTAAGTGGCTGGCCCGCTGGCTGCACCAGTGGTCGATATAGTAGTCCAGCAGGGCGCGGTTCTGCACCACGCCATAGACGAGGCGGCTGCACAGCGCCGCGTCCCGGCTGTCCAGTCCGGCCCGCTGCACGGTACGCTTCAGGCTGCCGTTGGACCAGCCGCCCCGGCTGGTCTGCAGCAGCGTTTCCAGCGCCGCGTCCCGGGCATTTCTTACGTTGGTCATGCGTCCACCTGCACGGGGTGGCCGCAGAGGTAATTCGCCGCGGTCATACGCTTGCCGCCCTCAGCCTGCAGCTCAAGGATACGCAGCGTCTTGCCGTCGCCGCAGGCGATGTCGATGCCATTCTTCCCCGCCGCAAGGATCTTCCCCGGCGCGGCGGCGGTGTCGCCGCCCACGGCGGTACGATAGACCTTCACCATCTTGCCGTCCAGCGTCATGACGGCGCAGGGCCAGGGGATCAGACCCCGCACCTGATCGTGAAGCTGCCGGGCGGGCTTGGTGAAATCCAGCGGCGACAGGCTGCGGTCCAGCATGGGCGCATAGGTGAAGGCGCTGTGGTCCTGGGGCGTCCGGGTGGCCGTGCCGTCTTGCAGGCGGCACACCGCCTCGCTGAGGGCTTCCGCGCCCAGCTCCGCCAGACGGTTGGTCAGCGCCAGCGCGTCCTCGTCCGGGTCGATGGCCGTTTCGCGGCAGAGGATGATGTCCCCCGCGTCCAGCTCCTTGGCCATATACATGATGGTCACGCCGGTGGCCGTCTCACCGTTGAGGATGGCCCAGTTGATGGGCGCCGCGCCCCGATACTTGGGCAGCACCGAGGAATGGACGTTGATAGAGCCGTAGGGCGGCGTATGCAGAATATCCTCCGGCAGGATCTTGCCGTAGGCCGCCACCACGATCAGCTCCGGGGCGAGGGACTGGACGATGGACAGCGCCTCTCCGTCCCGCATTTTCAGCGGCTGATACACCGGGATATTCTGTGTAATGGCATATTCCTTTACGGGGGAGAATGCCATCTTGTGGCCGCGGTTCCTGGGCTTGTCCGGCTGGGTGAACACACCGCAGACATCATGCCCGTCCTCCACCAGCCGCCGCAGCGATGCCACGGCGAAATCCGGCGTTCCCATAAACAAAATACGCATCAGGTATCCTCTTCTTCCGTCTCTTCGATCTCGTACTCGTCGGCGTGGTCGTCCAGCCACTTCTGCAGCTCCTCGCCCTCCAGCAGGTGGTCGGTGTGCTCCACGAACAGGTGGCCGTCCAGGTGCTCGATCTCGTGGCAGAAGCAGCGGGCGGTCAGGCCCTCGTCCTCCGCCTCAAACCAGTTGCCGTCCCGGTCCTGGGCACGAACACGGACGATATAGGGCCGCGTTACCTCGCCGTATTTCCCGGGGACGCTGAGGCAGCCCTCCAGGCCGGTCTGCTCGCCCTCGGTGTAGATGATCTCCGGGTTGATCAGCTCGATGAGCTGGTCATCCTCGTCCAGCACCACGCACACCCGGCGCAGCACACCCACCTGGGGCGCGGCCAGGCCCACGCCGCCGGACTCCTCCAGCGTGTCCGCCATGTCGTCCAGCAGCGTGCGGAGACGGCTGTTGAAGTCGGTCACAGGGCGGCAGACCTTGGTCAGGCACTCCTCGCCCTGCAATGCTATCTTTCGTAATGCCATATCGCTTACCTCTATTCCAAAATCAAAATTAGCTCAATCCATGAGATCGCAGTCCACGCGGATACGCAGCCGCCGGTTCTCCGCCCGCTGGGCAAAAGCCCGCATGAAGGAGGACAGCAGGCCGCGGACCTGGGCGTTGTTCTCGCCCAGCAGCAGCAGACGGTAGCGGTAGCTGCCGTTGACGCGCACCACCGGCGCGGGCGCAGGACCGATCAGCTCCAGCCCCATGTCGTCATAGGGCGGCTTCTTCACCGCCGCGTCCAGGCCGCTTCGCAGCAGTCCCACGGCGCGGCGGACATCGTCCTCCTCCCCGCCGCTGACCGTGATGATGAACTGGTCGGCAAAGGGCGGGTCGCGCCGCAGACGGCGCAGCTGTATTTCGCTGCGGTAAAAGCGCTCATAGTCCTGGGCTGCCGCGGCCTGGATCACGTCGTTCTCCGGCGTGTAGGTCTGGATCACCGCACGGCCCTCCTTCGCGCCCCGTCCGGCGCGGCCCACCACCTGGGTCAGCAGGTTAAAGGTGCGCTCGGCGGCGCGATAATGGTCCACATACAGCGACAGGTCGGCGCTGAGCACACCCACCAGCGTCACATTCTCAAAGTCCAGTCCCTTGGCCACCATCTGCGTGCCCAGCAGAATGGGCACGCGCCGCTCCTCGAACTGCCGGAGCAGCGCCTCGTGGCCCGCGGACACGGTATCTGCGTCCATGCGCAGCACCTCTGTATCGGGGAACAGCTCGCGCAGTTCCTCCTCCACACGCTGCGTACCGAAGCCGATATGCTTCAGCGCGCCGCCGCAGTCGGGACAGCGCTCCGGTGCGGGCTGGGAAAAGCCGCAGTAGTGGCACATGAGCCGGTCGTTGGCGCTGTGGTACGTCAGGTACACACTGCAGCGGGGACATTCCGGCACATAGCTGCACTGGGGGCACAGCAGCTGGCGGCTGCTGCCCCGGCGGTTCAGGAACAGGATGCTCTGCTCCCCCGCCGCCATGTTTTTTTGCAGCTCGTCATACAGCGGCTGGCTGATGACGGTGCTGCGGCCCTGCCGCAGCTCATGGCGCAGGTCCGCCACGATGACCCGGGGCAGCGCCTGCCGGTTGAACCGCTGCCGCAGCTTCAGCAGACCATAGTCGCCGCGCTCCGCGTGCCAGGCCGTCTCCACCGTGGGGGTGGCAGAGCCCAGCAGCAGCCGCGCGCCCTCCTGGGCGCAGCGGTACTTGGCCACGTCCCGGGCATGGTAGCAGGGTGCGTTCTCGGACTCGTAGGAGCCCTCCTGTTCCTCATCCATGACGATGAGACCCAGCTCCACCAGCGGTGCGAACACCGCCGAGCGCGTGCCCAGCACGATGCGGGCCTCGCCCCGGCGGATGCGCTTGTACTGGTCGTATCGCTCCGTCATACGCAGGCCGCTGTGTAAAAGCGCCACCCGGTCGCCGAAATAGGCGGTAAAGCGGGCCATCATCTGAGGTGTCAGGGCGATCTCGGGGACGAGGATCATTACGGACTTGCCCCGTTCCAGCAGCAGCTGGGCCAGCCGGATATACACCATGGTCTTGCCGCTGCCGGTAACGCCCAGCAGCAGCGTGACGCCGGCCTCACCCCGGTCTATCTGCGCCAGCAGCGCGTCGCAGACACGCTGCTGCTCGTCGTTCAGTGTAATATCTGTCGCCTTTACAGCGTACTGTTTTTCGGATATACGGTACTCCTCCTGCTCGCGCAGGGATACCGCGCCCAGCCGGCACAGGTCGTCCACGGTCTTTTTTGCCGCGCCGGTGAAATACCGCAGGTCGTGAAGGGCCGTTTCGCCGTTCCTGGCCAGAAACGACACCACTTCCCTGCGTTTGGAGGATCGGCCCGCCAGATCTGCGGCCTGCTCCGCCGGTACGCAGAGGGACGCGAAGGCCACCACCTTGTCGCGGACCTTTTTCTGCTGCTCCGTGGTGTGGGTCAGCGTTCCCGCCTTCTCCATGCGGCGCAGCAGCGGCGGTATATCGTCGCCCAGGGCCTGACACAGCTTGTCCTCCGCCAGCGGGCCGTCCTGCAGAAGCCGGGCCACCGCCTGCTCCCGTTCCGGGGCGTCCGGCATCAGCACCGGCTGGCGCATCGACCAGATCTCCCGGTAGCGATACCACACGGCGGCGGGCAGGATGGTGCGCAGCGCGTCGTAGAATGTGCAGAAATACCGGCGGCTCATCCACAGGGCCAGCCGCAGCTCCTTCTCCGTCACCACCGGCTCGTCGTCCAGCAGCGAACGGACGGCCTTCAGCGGCTTGGCCGGCACTTCCTGATGCAGAGACAGGATCACACCCTCACTGAGCCGGTTGCCGCGTCCAAAGGGGACCAACACGCGGCATCCCACCCGGCCCGACAGCTCGTCGGGCAGCAGATAGTCATACGCCTTGTCGATGGCATACGTCGCCGCCTGCACGGCCAGCTTGGCGACAATGGGCATCTCAGTTCCCGTCTTCCTCGATGACGGGATTGCTGTGGTACTTGCCCTCCGCCACCTCGTCAATAGCCAAGGTCACGGGCTTCTCGTCCAAATGCATGCCGGTGGTCTCCGCCTCGGCGGCGATCTGGCGGGCACGGCGCGCCACCACGTTCACTATCATATAGCGGTTGGGGATATACTGGGTCAGCTTGTTCATAGCGGGATAGAGCATAGACATAACGTTCACTTTTCCTTTCTGTTGATGATCAAATTCATACGCTCGGCGGGCTTGCAGTGTTCTGCGCACAAAATGGCGCGCAGCTCCTCCACCGCCTGCTCCACCGTGTCGTTGATGACAAAGTAATCATAGTCTCCGGCCATTTCCAGCTCCACCTGGGCGCGGATCAGGCGCTTCTGTACTTTCTCCGGCGTGTCCGTGCCGCGGGCGGTGAGCCGGCGCTCCAGCTCGGCCCAGCTGGGCGGCGCGATGAAGATACGCACCGTCTCCGGGCGCTTGGCGCAGACCTGCACCGCACCCTGGCGCTCGATGTCCAGGATCACGTCCTTGCCCCGGGCCATGGCGTCGTCCACGTACATCTTGGGCGTTCCGTAGAAGTTGCCCACGTACTCGGCGTACTCCAGAAACGCGTCGGCGGCGATCATATCACGAAATTCATCCGGCTGGATGAAGTGGTAGTCCACGCCGTCCCGCTCCCCCTCCCGGGGCTGGCGGGTGGTGGCGGAGATGGAAAAATACAGGTCGTCCCGGCCCTCGAACAGGGCGTGGAGCACGGTGCTCTTGCCCACGCCGGACGGCCCGGACACAATAAAGGTTTTTCCGGTCCTATGCACGCTCATTCATCCTCCTCTGTCAGATCCTTCACCGCGAGGCCCAGCCGGGGCGCCAAACGCTCTGCCGGCAGGGCGGACAGCACCACGTGGTCGCTGTCCATCATCAGCACGGAGGCCGTTTTGCGCCCGAAGGTGGCGTCGATGAGCATACCGCGGTCGCGGGCCTCCTGCACCAGCCGCTTCACCGGCGCGGAGTCCGGGCTGACCAGCGCGATAAGCCGGTCCGCGGAAACGAGATTTCCGAACCCAATGTTTACAAACTGCATACGGGCCACCTCATTCCATATTCTGGACCTGCTCGCGGATCTTCTCCACCTCGGCCTTCATATTCACCACATCCTGGGCGATGGTCAGGTCGTTGCACTTTGAGCCGATGGTGTTGCACTCCCGGTTGACCTCCTGAATCAGGAAGTCCAGCTTACGGCCCACAGGCTCGCCGCTCACCAGCATGGCCTGAAGCTGCGCAATATGGCTGCGCAGGCGCACCGTTTCCTCATCCACGGCGATCTTATCAGCAAAGATGGCCGCCTCGGTGAGGATTCGGCTCTCATCGATGGTGGTGGATTGCAGCACCTCCTGCATCTTGGCCTCCAGCCGCTGGCGGTAGGCCGCCACGGTCTGGGGCGAGCGCTCCTCCACCTTGCCCACCACCGATTCAATGGTGGTAATGCGGCCAGCCA
>UMGV01019461.1_pt1 | contig 15586 bp, 8 predicted proteins | sample 1965361 | NCBI WGS metagenome assembly UMGV01 (sample SAMEA4836081, study PRJEB28245) | human gut metagenome | biome: gut microbiome; material: fecal sample | place: Denmark | collected 2008
ACGCATAGGGCGAAGCCCTGAAAAGCCACAAATCTTTTTGTGTCTTCCTGGGATGGTATAGTCAATGAACATGGAAACACACACGAATAACAACGCATACACTAAGCGCATCCCCGACTGCCATCATCCTCACGGAGATGGACTTCATTTTGGTTTCGGGATTGGAAATGACGGTTTCGCGGTGTGAAATCATTATATCGCGGTTTGCAATCACTATTTCGCACCTTGAAATCAACTTTACAACGCCTTCCGGCTTCAATCCACCGACCGCCACCACCATTCCGCACAACTCCACCACCATTCCGCACAACTCCACCATCAAACCGCACAACTTCACCACCATTCCGCGCGCCACCAGCAGACTGGGTGCCATCACGCCTATGCCGCTCCCCTGCTTCACGGCTATAGGGGTGGCTGTCAGCTGGTTATCACCACCACCCGCGCCGCCGACGACACCCACCGTCCTCGCCAACCCCTGCGGGGAGAACGTAAAAATGGGGGCGGATGCAATAAAATCGGGCACAAATACAATAAATCGGGCACCGACTGCGTTAATAATGTATATTATATAATATAACACGTACAAAATGATAGAATATATCAAGGGCGAGTTGACCGAACTCACCCCCGCCACGGCTGTGGTAGAAGCAGCCGGAGTGGGATATGCCCTCAACATCTCGCTCAATACCTACAGCACCATCCAAGGCAAGAAGGAGGTGAAGCTCTACGTACACGAAAACCTCGTGACCGGCGGCCGCGACGACGCCTATACACTCTACGGCTTTGCCTCACGCCAGGAGCGCGACCTCTACCGACTGCTCATCACCGTATCGGGAGTGGGCGCCAACACGGCGCGCATGATACTCTCGGCATCGTCGCCCTCAGAGCTCTGCAACGCCATCGCCTCTGCCGACGAGCGCATGCTGAAAGCCGTCAAGGGCATCGGACTGAAGACCGCACAGCGCATCATCGTTGACCTCAAGGACAAAATCGTGCAGATGGGCATCGCCACCGAGCTGCACGCCTCGACCTCTACCGCACCCTCTATTGACATGGGCGTGAGAGACGAGGCTGTGAGCGCCCTCACCATGCTGGGCTTCGCTCCGGCTCCCTCTGCCAAGATTGTGGCTGCCATCCTGCAAGACGAGCCCACGATGCCCGTGGAGCAGGTGGTCAAGCTGGCGCTCAAACAGATAAAGTAAACCCATGCAAAGGCAGAAGATAAGACACTGGATAAAGTTGGCATTAATCATGATACCTATGGTCTCGACCATAGGCTATGCCTCAGTGCCCTATCTTCAGAGCCGCAAGACCGTGCGCCCCGCCCGACAGCAGCAGGGCACGAAAGCCACGACACCCACCGACACCGTGCCACGCATCAAGGCTGCGGCGCAGCCCATAGCCATCGACGAGGACACCATACCCGACTCGCTGCTCCACCCGCGCTGGAAGATACAGCGCACCACGGCGCTCACGATAGACGACTACCGTCTGCCCGCCGCCGACCTGAAACGCCCCGACAACCTGAACCAGCAGGTGGTCTACAACGACACACTCGACTGCTACATGATAGGCACGCGCATCGGCAGCGTGTGGCTCGAGGCACCCATCATCATGACGCCCGAAGAGTATCGCCGATGGAGCGAGCGCCAGGCACGCAACCGCTATTACCGCGACAAGAACGACGAGGTGTACCAGGCCAAGGGCAAGGAGAAGTTTGACTTCACCGACATGCACTTCGACCTGGGACCCGCCGAGAAGATATTCGGCCCCGGCGGCGTGCGCATCAAGACGCAGGGAAGCGCCGAACTCAAGTTGGGCGCCACGCTCAAGAACATAGACAACCCCAGTCTGCCCATCCGCAACCGCAAGACCACTACCATAGACTTCGACGAGAAGATCAACCTCAATGTCAACGGCAAGGTGGGCGACAAGGTCAACATGAACCTCAACTACAACACCGACGCCACCTTCGACTACGACGCCCAGAACCTGAAACTCAAGTATGAAGGCAAGGAGGACGAAATCATCAAGCTGGTCGAGGCGGGCAACGTGACCTTCCCCTCCAACTCGTCGCTCATCAAGGGAGCCAGCTCGCTCTTCGGTCTGCGCACCGACCTACAGTTCGGCCGCCTCAAGCTGCAGCTCGTCGCCTCGCAGAAGAAGAGCAACACCAGCAGCGTCTCCGCCAAGGGCGGCATCCAGCTCACGCCGTTTGAAATCAACGTCGCCAACTATGAGGAGAACATGCACTTCTTCCTCTCCCAATACTTCCGAAGCAAGTATGACGCTGCCATGCGCACATTGCCCAACATGACGACCGGCATCACCATCAACCGCGTCGAGATATGGGTGACCAACAAGAGCGGCGTGGCTACCAACACGCGCAACATCGTGGCGCTGACCGACCTGGGCGAGAACAAGAAGGTGAGCAACACGATGTGGACGCCCACCGGACAGCCCGTGCCTGCCAACAGCGCCAACAGCGAGTATCAGACCATGACCACCGCCTATGCCGCCGCCCGCGACATAGACGCCGTCAACTCTACCCTCGACGGGGCAGGACTCGTGGGTGGCGTGGACTATGAGAAACTGGAGAGTGCGCGACTGCTGTCGCCGTCGGAGTACACGCTCAACCCGTCGCTCGGCTATATATCGCTGCGCTCCACACTCCAGACCGACCAGGTGCTGGCTGTGGCTTACGAGTACACCTACGGCGGCGTGACCTACCAGGTGGGCGAGTTTGCCTCTGACGTGACCGATGTCAAGAAGGCACTCTTTGTCAAGTCGCTCAAGAACACCAGCAACAACCCGACGCAGGGCAACTGGGACCTGATGATGAAAAACGTGTACAGCCTGGCCTCGAGCGTGGAGAAAGAGAAGTTCCGCCTCGATGTGAAGTTCCAGAGCGATACCGCCGGCGTCTATCTCAACTACATCCCTGAAACCCAGGTCAAGGAGACGCCCATCATCCGTGTGCTCGGCGCCGACCGTCTGGACAACAACAACAAGCCCAACCCCAACGGCTACTTCGACTTCGTGGAAGGCTACACCGTGACCAACGGCCGCGTCTTCTTCCCATGCACCGAGCCCTTCGGTTCTTACCTCTACAACTACCTCGTGGCCAAGGGCGTAGCCCCCGACCGCGCCAAGCACTACGCCTTCACCGAGCTCTATGATACCACCAAGACGGTGGCACGGCAGATAGCCGAGAAGAACAAGTATATACTCACGGGACAGTTCAAAGGCAGCGCATCGGGCGTCATCTCGCTCGGCGCCTACAACGTACCGCAAGGCTCGGTGGTGGTAACCGCCGGCGGAGTGACCCTCACCGAGGGCAGCGACTACACCGTAGACTACAGCGCGGGCGAAGTGACCATCCTGAACCAAAGTCTGATAGATGCAGGGACGCAGATTAACGTCTCTCTCGAGAGTCAGTCGGACTACGGACAGCAACGCAAGACGATGTTCGGCCTTAACTGGGAGTACAACTTCAACAAGAACCTGCAGCTCAGCGGTACCGTGCAGCACCTCACCGAACAGGCGCTCACCAGCAAGGTCAATATGGGCACCGAACCGCTCAACAACACGCTCTGGGGCGTGAACCTCAACTGGAAGAAGGAAAGCCAGTGGCTCACCAATATGCTCGACAAGATTCCATTCCTGCATGTGACGCAGCCATCTCAAATCTCCTTCAACGCCGAGTTTGCCCAGCTCATCGCCGGACAGAGCCACGGCACCCAGGACAACGCGTCATATCTCGACGATTTTGAAAACTCCACGAGCAAGATAGACGTCTCCACGCCCTCATCGTGGATTATCTCGAGCGTGCCGTCGTCCATTCCCAACTTCAACGACAAGACTACGCTCCGCAGTGGCTACGACCGCTCGCTGCTGGCATGGTACAACATCGACCCGCTATTCACCCGACGCAGCAGCTCGCTCACCCCAGCCCACATCAAGAGCGACCTCGAGCAGCTCTCCAACCACTATGTGCGCGAGGTGCCGGTCAACGAGCTCTACCCAAACCGCGACCAGAGCAGCTACAATGGCGTCATCTCTACCCTTCCTATCCTCAACCTCGCTTACTACCCCACTGAGCGCGGTCCTTATAACTTCAACCCCGACCTCACCGCCGACGGCCGGCTGCGCAACCCCAAAGACAAGTGGGGAGGCATGATGCGCAAGCTCAACACCAATGATTTCGAGGCAGCCAACATCGAGTACGTAGAGTTCTGGCTCATGGACCCGTTTATCTACACCAACCGCCAGGCCGACGCCAATGAGTATGGCGGCGACTTCTATATCAATCTGGGTGAGGTGAGTGAGGATGTGCTGCGCGACGGCAAGAAATTCTATGAGAGCGGCATGCCGGTAGATGGTTCACAGTCATTTGTCAACACGCAGTGGGGCAAGGTGCCCACCCAGGCCAACGTGACCTACGCCTTTGCCACCTCGCCGGGTAGCCGTGCGCTCCAGGATGTGGGCTTCAACGGTCTGCGCGACGAGGAAGAGCGCCAGTTTGAGACCTATCAGCAGTTTCTGCAGGAGGCAAGGGCAAAGGTGAGCCCCGAGGTGTTTGACTCTATCCAGGCCGACCCTGCCAATGACAACTACCACTACTTCCGCGGCACCGATTTCGACAAAGCCAAGACCTCGATACTCGAACGCTACAAGCGCATCAACAACCCCCAGGGCAACTCGCCCGACTCCGAGAGCCGCACAGAGGGCTACGACACCTCCTACAAGACCACGCCCGATGTCGAGGACATCAACCAGGACTACACCCTCAATGAGTATGAGAAATACTACCAGTACCACGTCTCGCTGCGCCCGCAGGACATGGCTGTAGGCCGCAACCACATCGTAGACTGTCGCGAAGCGGCTGTCCCACTGCGCAACGGCACCACCGAGAAGGTCATGTGGTACCAGTTCCGTATCCCCCTCAGCGACTACGAAGACCGCGTCGGTTCCATCTCCGACTTCACCAGCATGCGCTTCATGCGTATGTATCTCCGCGGGTTCAGCCGACCCATCGTGCTGCGCTTCGGCAGTCTCGACCTGGTCAAGGGCGAGTGGCGTACGTACGACCAGCCGCTCGACGGAGTCGCTTCGTCGTCGGGAAAGATGGCTGTAAGCTCTATCAACATCGAGGAAAACAATGACAAGACACCCGTCAACTACGTGCTGCCACCGGGCATCAACCGCGCTCAGGACCCCACGCAGCCACAGCTGGTAGAGGCCAACGAGCAGGCACTCAACATGGTCGTAACCAATCTGGGCAACAACGAGTCAAAGGCGGTCTACAAGAATACCAACCTCGACCTGCGTCAGTATCGTCGCCTGCAGATGTTTGTCCATGCCAACGCGATGGAGCAGAACACCACCAGCCTCGCCGACGACCAGATAGCCGTCTTCATCCGTGTGGGCAGCGACTACAAGACCAACTACTACGAGTACGAAATTCCCCTGAAGCTCACCGAACCGGGTCACTACGACCGCTACTCACGCTCCGACTGCGAGCGGGTATGGCCCCAGGCTAATATGTTTGACTTCCCGCTGAGCATCTTCACCCGTGTCAAGAAGGAGCGCAATATCGCCAAGGCACAGGGCACAGCTTCCTACTCGCGCGTGTTCTCAGTCTACGACGCCGACCACCCTGCCAACCGCGTAAGCATCGTGGGCAACCCCACCCTGGGCGAGGTGAAGACGATGATGATAGGCGTGCGCAACAAGTCGGGCAGCCACAAGTCGGCAGAGGTGTGGGTCAACGAGCTGCGACTCAAGGAGTACAACAACGGAGGCGGATGGGCGGCACAGGGCAACCTCAATGTGCAGCTCTCTGACCTGGGTACGGTCAATATGCAGGGACGGTATATGTCTGAGGGCTTCGGCGGACTGGAAGAGGGTGTCAGCCAGCGCTCTACCGACGACTACAAGACCTACAGCATCACCACCAGCCTGGAGTTGGGCAAGTTCTTCCCCGACAAGGCCAAGGTGAGCATACCGCTCTACTACTCGGTGACCAAGGAGGAGACCTCGCCCAAGTACAACCCGCTCGATACCGACATGCTGCTCAAGGATGCGCTCGACGCTGCCGGCTCCAAACAGGAGCGAGACTCTATCAAGAGCATCGCGGTGACCAAGACGACAAGCACCAACTTCTCGCTGTCGAACGTAAGGGTAGACATACAGAACAAGAGACACCCGCTGCCGATAGACCCAGCCAACTTCTCGCTGTCCTACAGCCACTCCCACCGCGAGACCAACGGCGAGACGACGGTCTATGAGAAGGAAGACAACTGGCGAGGGGCGCTCAACTACAACTGGACGCCGATATTCAAGGCGTGGGAGCCATTCCGCTCAATCAAGAACAGGTCGAAATGGCTCGATATCATCAAGAAGTTCGGACTCAACTGGCTCCCGCAGAACGTGGGCTTCAACACCGAGATAACGCGCAGCTACTACGAACTGCAGGAGCGCGACATGGAAGACCTCGGAGGCGGACAGCTGCCGCTGACCTTCAGCTCGCAGTTCCTCTGGAACCGTGATTTCACCCTGAGATGGGACCTTACACGCAATCTGCACATGAACTTCCAGAGTGCCACGCACGCTGAAATCGAAGAGCCCTACGCTCCCGTCAACAAGGAACGCTATCCCGACGAGTACGCCCAGTGGAAAGACTCTGTCAGAACGAGTCTGCGCCACATGGGAACGCCGCTCGACTACAGCCAGAACTTCACCCTGTCGTACCAGGTGCCACTCAACCTCATCCCGATACTCGACTGGACCAATGTCAACGCTACCTACAACGCCACCTACAACTGGGTGCGCGGCACGGCGCTCGACGACGGCACCTCGCTGGGCAACAACATCGTGAGCAACCGTGACCTCAATGTCAACGGAACCTTCAACATGGAGCGGCTGTACAACCACATCCCCTTCCTGAAGAAGGTCAACGACAAGTTCAGACGCGAGAAGAGCCGCTCGCAGATAGAGCGCGAGAAAAAGGAAAAGCAGCGAAAGCGCGAGACGCTCAAGAAGCAGGCTGCCAACGGCAAGGACGGCAACGCAGAGAAGCAGAAGAAAGAACTGCCCAAGAACCGACGCAGCTATGAGCGCGAGCTGACGCTCACGCCCGACACCACGCTGCTCATAAGCCACGGCAAGCGCACACGACGTATCGACGTGAGCGCCAAGACCAAGGACGGCAAGAACATCGCCATAAAATATAAAAAGGTGGGTGATAACCAAATCAAGATATTCAGCAAGGTCGACACGCTCACCAAAATCAAGCTGACGGTGACCCCGCGCGAACCGCTCGAGGACAAGGGCTGGTACAAGACGGCTCAGTCGGTAGCCCGCGTGATGATGATGGTGCGCAACGTGAGCCTCAGCTACCGCAACAACTACTCGCTCTCGCTGCCGGGATTTATGCCTACCGTGGGCAATGCGCTCGGACAGACGCGCGGGTACGGACTCCTGTCGCCAGGACTCGACTTCGCCTTCGGCATGATAGACGACAGCTATATCGACAAGGCCAAGCGCAACGACTGGCTGCTCATGAGCGACTCGGTGGCCACGCCCGCCACCACCAACCTGACCGAGGATGTGCAGCTGAGACTCACCCTCGAGCCAGTGCGCAACCTGAAGATAGACCTCGTGGCAAACCGCACCGAGAGCCGTGCCAAGAGCATACAGTACATGTATCGGGGCAACCCCACCACACAGAGCGGCACATTCACGATGACTACCATCTCGCTCAAGGGCGCCCTGAGCGGCATAGGCGAAGCCACCAACGGTTTCCACTCGCCCACATTTGAGAAGTTCTGCAACTCGCTCGACGCCTTCCGTGACCGCGTCGAAGCCCAGTATTCCGGTGCGGTCTACCCCGCCGGCACCTCGCTCGCGGGAAAGACCTTCGACCCCGCCAACGGCGGCGTAAACCGCTACAGTGCCGATGTCATGGTGCCCGCGTTCCTCTCTGCCTATACCAGCATGGGCAGCGGACTCGACATATTCCCATCGCTGGCGCGCATGTTGCCCAACTGGACGGTGCGCTACAGCGGACTGGCTAAGTTGCCTTGGTTCAGGGATGTGTTCAAGAGCTTCAACATCAACCACGCCTACCGCAGCGTCTACGCCGTGGGAGCCTACAGCACTTACAGCACCTTCCAGGAGTATATGAACGGGCTGGGCTTCGTCAACGAGACGACCACGGGAGCGCCCACGCCCAGCAGCATGTTCAACGTGTCGAGCGTCAGCATCAACGAGGCGTTCTCGCCCCTGCTCGGAGTAGACATGACATTTGAAAACAACCTCACCGCGAAGGTGGAATATCGCACTACGCGTGTGCTCAACCTGAGTATGACGAGCGTGCAGCTCAACGAGGCACTGAGCAGAGACTGGGTGTTAGGACTGGGCTATCGCATCAACAACTTCAAGCTCTTCGGCGACCGCAATATGCGTAAGATTAAGGGCAGAGGTAACCGCAACAAGACGCAGTCGACCACAGCAGCAGCGGTAAGCAGCCGAAGTGGCACCAACAACGACCTCAACCTGCGGCTGGACTTGAGCTACCGACGCCAGGCGAGCATCAGCCGCGACATAGCCACCATCAGCAGCTACGCCAGCAGCGGCAACACGGCATTCAAGCTGAGCTTCATGGCAGACTATACCCTCTCCCGCCTGCTCACGATGAGCTTCTATTACGACCGACAGACCAACACACCGCTGTTGGCAAACAACAGCTTCCCCACCACCACCAGAGATTTCGGATTGAGCATCAAGTTCAGTTTGACGAGGTAAAAGAGAAGCGGAAGAGCACCTCCTCGACCCACAGAACGCCCCTACCCGGCTCACGCAAAGCCCCTCCCCAACCCTCCCCAAGGGGCGGGAGTTCTTTATAATTAGTTAATACACAGACGGATAGAGCTCCCTCCCCTTGGGAGGGCACTGAAAAAGTCCCCTTTTTTTATGACCAAAACGGAAAATGCTTACGATTTGTAACTTCTCTTTCTGCAAATCGCCTAAAATAAGGCTAAAATAGACAGATGATAAAGGGTAAAACAGCTATTTCTCCGTCATCAACTTTCAATTTGATAGTGGGTTTTAGTTTTTCAGTGCCCTCCCTTGGGGAGGGCTGGGGTGGGGCTTTAGTTGGCTGGTAGGAGTTGCCGGGGGTGTGTCCCATCCACCATAAGCCCCATCCTAACCTTTCCCAAAGGGGAAGGAAAAAAGCCCAAATGAAGGCCCCATCCCAGCCTTCCCCAAGGGGAAGGTGTGCACCACAACCTCCTCAAACACAACGAGAATGAATTCCCGCCCTGTGGGGAGGGTTAGGGAGAGGCTTACAATCAGCTGTTTTTTTACCGCCAACGGCGGACTTTTTGAACGGCCACCGGCCGCTTTTTGAACCGTGGCGGCTGTTGTCGTCATGCAAAGCATGGCGTTGGGGATGGTGGTGATGATAAAGAGGAAAACTCGTTTTCCGACTGACGTCACCGCCACCCCCAAAAAGGCGAAGCCGACAACAGTCGCCATGGCTTTTTGTTTTTTATATCATCCTATATTATGTCCTGCTGCAGATAACGCCTTCGGCTAATCGCAACTCTTACAGAGTAGCTATACCTTATTATATATATACCCAGGGTAGAGGCGATGCGCACCTCAACCCTGGGCTGTGTAATCGCAACTCCTACAGAGTTGCCGGGGCTGTGTACCATCCACGATGGGCTAACATCATTATACCATTGGGTGCGCACCATCCACCATGGACTAACCATTTAATACCCACGGTAACATACCATCACCAATGGCCAAACAATCAAACATCATTGGATGCGTCACATCCACAATGGGCTAACACCAGTACCGTCCAAATATATATTGACCATACACATCGGAACATGGTACGCACCCCTGGCAACTCTGTAGGAGTTGCGTTTTCCCAGCCCAGGGTTGCGGACGAAGTCCGCTACCCTGGGTAGCAGCCCCACTAACCTGGCAACGCTGTAAGTGTTGCGATTAGCCGTAGGCGTTACTCGCAGCAGGATGGTGGGCAGAAATGGATAGGTGGATATTATCAGATTGAGTATAACGCCTTCGGCTAAACGCAACTCCTACAGAGTTGCCATACCTTATTATATATATACCCAGGGTAGAGGCGCTGCATAACGAGCCCCTCCCCGACCCTCCCCAAAGGGCGGGAGTTTTTATAATTAGTTAATACACAGCCGAATAGAACTCCCTCCCCTTGTGGAGGGCTGGGGTGGGGCTTTAGCTGCTCGCGATGACTGTACCAGGGCACAATGCATCAACAAACGAGACAGCCCGAGACACGGCGCTACTGCACCTGCCTCGGGCTGTTATTCTATTTTTTTTCAGCGACTATTGCGCTGTAGAGCGGGTCCTCATTTATCTGAGTACGGGGCGTAACGCATACTTGGCTGTTGTTTCATCAGCAAGGTCAAAAGGATAAGTGTACAATTTACCATCAGCATACCATAGAGATAATGCACTGCAGTTTTTGGTGCTTGCATCCTGATAGGATGTCCAATAATTACCGTTACCTGACGACAGATCATGTTTTTCGCCAACTGTTGGCAAGAATATGCTGTTACGGGTATATCCTGGCTGAACTCCTGTAAATTTGAAGCCAAATTCATTATTCTCTTGCAAATACTCTACTTTCACAGTAGTGGTCGTAAATGAATTACCTCCTTCAGTTGAAGAACCTACAAGACCATTCATCTCATCCTTGGTAGGCACTCTCCAATTGGTCCCCCAGAAAGTATTTGCATTGGCAGCAGTCCACGACATTGTTCCATCCACATTCTGCGTAGCAAACTTAGGACCGCCTGCCCACAGCTGTACCCAATCTACCTTCTCTGTTGTAACACCGATAGTTGCATCAGCCTTTCCGGTCACTGGGCCGGTGGTCAGGGTGTAGTACTTGCCGGCTGTGAGGCCTGCAGCCTTGGTGGCCTTGAACTTGGTATCGCCATTATAGATGGTAATCTGGACTCCTGCGGGTACTGCGATGTAATAGGTGCCAGGCTCGCTCGCGGTGAGCAGTGTTACCTTGCTTTCGCTGGTCACTACATCAAATCCGGCTTCATTATTCTTAGCTGTGAGTCCAGACACCCACTTGCCATCGCTTGTCTTTACATTGAAGTAGCAAGTGGTGCTGTTGCCATCTACCTTGACAATGCGCAGGATGGCTACCTGGGGCGTGAGCCTAATGTTGAGACCATCGGCGCCGGTGGTGGCAGACGCGGTCTTGCCGGCACAGGCATAATAGTTGGCTACGCCAGTCAAATCACCTGTCTGGTTAGTCAAGTCGACAGTGTTGCCAGGGAAATAGGCGTACCAGTCGGCAGCCGCATTAGTGGGTTTGGCATTGGTAGAGGTGAAAGTCTCGCCATTCTTGGTAAATGTATAATAGTTGGAGACCTCTGAGTTGGTCACATAGAGCTTGTCGTTGTCGGTAAAGCTGAACTTATAGGGGCCGTCATTGGGGCCAGTCATGGTAGCTCGCGAAGCGGGCTGTTCTACAGTGGCGTTGAGGGTCATGCCCTGGGTGGCACCGCCGAAATCGTCGTTGCTGCAACCGGTCATCATCATCGCTGTAGCAGCTATCAAAAACAATAATGTCTTCTTCATTTTCCTTAATTCTTAGTTCTTGTCTGTTGTATTGTTGCCTATGGAGCGTGGAGTTACTTATTCCCACACATCATCTCCATCACCGCTTTTGACTTCATCATCTACTGAGAAACCACGATTTTCTTGGATGTTTCCAGTACCACTTCCTGCGAGGATAGCGAGGGGCTGTACGGCGAAGACAGTGGTCGCCGGCTTAATGTAATGTTGCTTGTTCATCTTGTTGAAATTCTATTTAGTTGTTATATATATATTCATGTATAGCGGCAGTAGTCTCTCCATCTCCCCCATCGAGGACATGGCAAACTGCGACATAGATATAGGTAATAGTGGTGGAAAGTGAGGTTCCTGCGGCATGCTCGTGCGCCATACGACTATGGTCGAAGCCTTGCAGAGGAGCCCTACAGCCATCCAGCCGGTAGGTTTGATTCAGATGGATTGGAAAATCAGATTTGCAAAGGTAGTGATAAAGGCTGGAATAATGGCCGATTTTTCATTTTTTAACATCATAAACACGTTAACTATCATGCCATAAGGCGCCATTGGCATCGCCGCGCGCCCATAGGCCCTTACCCCGACGGAAGCTGTGCTGACGGCGAGAGCAGCGACCACGGGCTTCGACATCGGCGGCAAGGGCGCTGCCGAGAGGGCACAAAAAAGCAGCCTCTGCTGCCCGAGCCTGTGGCCCAAGACAGAAAGGCTGCCTCTATATTAAGTTAATGTGCTTGCGGTTAGAGTGGCTTGTACTCTACGAATGCCTCCATAGCCTCGTAGCATGCCAGTCCGAGCGAGTCGTAGAGAGCTGCAGTGGCGCGGTTGCGGTCTTCGGCACGCTGCCAGAACAGGCGCTCGTCGTTGCCCAGGAAGGGAGCGCTCTCCATCTGTGAAGAGTGCTTGAGGATGGAGTTGCGCTTGGCGCGGAGTTCCTCGGGGCTCATGGGCACACACATCTCGATGTTCTCGATTTCCCATTCAGCCCACGCACCACGGTACATCCAGATGCGGCAGTCCTTGAGCCACTCGGCACCGGCGTTCTTCTCTTCGTCGATAGCTGCAAAGACGGCGTCGGTACACTTGCGGTGGGTTCCATGGGGGTCTGCCAGGTCGCCGGCAACGAATATCTCGTGGGGCTGAACCTTGCGGAGCAGTTCGCGTACAATCTCAACATCCTTCTCGGTCATGGGGAGCTTCTCTATCTTGCCGCTCTCATAGAACGGAAGGTCAAGGAAGTGGACGTGGTCGAGAGGTATATTGTTGTAAGTACATGCTGTACGGGCTTCACCACGGCGGATAAGACCCTTGATGGTACGCACCTCGGGAGTATCTACATCGCCCTCCTTCTTGTTCTTGAGTGTCTTCTTGATGTCCTTGTACATCTTGGTGATGACCTCGTCCTTGCTGTCCATGAAGAGCTGGTTGTAACCATTGACGAAGTGCATGAAGCGTGTCACCTCCTCGTCGCCCACGGCAATGTTGCCACTGGTCTCATAAGCCACATGCAGGTCGTGGCCCTGCTTGACGAGGCGCTGGATGGTGCCACCCATAGAGATGACGTCGTCGTCGGGATGGGGCGAGAAAACAATGACGCGCTTGGGGAATGGCTTGGCGCGCTCGGGGCGATAGGTATCGTCGGCGTCGGGCTTGCCTCCGGGCCATCCGGTGATGGTGTGCTGCAGGTCATTGAATATCTTGATGTTGGCATTGTAAGCCGAACCATAGAGGGCGAGCAGTTCGGAGAGTCCGTTCTCATTGTAGTCCTTGTTGGTGAGCTTGAGGATGGGCTTGCCAGTAATCTGGCAGAGCCATACGAGGGCAGCGCGGGTGAGCTTGTCGGTCCACTTGCAGCTGGCTACCAACCAGGGATGGATGATGCGGGTGAGCTTGCCGGCGGCGGGAAGGTCGATGACCACATGGGCATCGTTGTGGGTCTGGAGGAACGATGCGGGAATGGAGTCGCTAATCTTGCCTTCGACCATGCTGCGCACAATCTCTGCCTTCTCCTCTCCCCATGCGGTGATAAACACCTTGCGGGCAGCCAGGATGTCGGCGATACCCAGGGTGACAGAGCATGGAGGCACAGGCTCCTGAGAGCCGAAGCTCAGCGTCATCTCCTCGCGGCTGATGGCGTCGATGAGGATGAGGCGGGCCTGAGAAGTGAGGGTAGAGCCGGGCTCGTTGGTAGCGATGTTACCCATACGGCCTACGCCGAGCAGCATCACATCGATGCCGCCAAAGGTCTGGATGCGCTGCTCATAGAGGCGGCACTGGCTCTGCACATCTTCCTGGGCGATGGTACCGTCGAGGGTATAGACATTCTGCTCGGGAATGTCGATGTGGCTCAGCAGACGCTGGCGGAGCTGGCTGATGGTGCTGTGCTGGCTGTCGGCAGCGAGGGGGAAAAACTCATAGGCGTTGAAGATAACCACGTTCTTGAAGCTGACGAGCTTCTTCTCGTAGCGGTCTATCAACTCGTTGAATACGGGGGTCAGCGACTGGCCTGTACCCATACCTAAGACACAATACTTGCCGAGCAGTTCCTTGGCCTTGATTTCGGCCACGATGGCATCGGCTATCTTCTGCGCACCTTCATCCACCGTGGGATAGATGTCGGTGAGGATGTGTTCGTCGCGTGTAATCTCGGAGCGCTCTACGGCCGTCTTGGGGTTATAAAACTCTTCGGGAACTGTGTTGAATACAATCTGCGAACTTAAGTTAAGTCTCATTGTCTTATCAGTTATTGAAGTTCTTATAAATTATCTTTCTCGATATCCTTGAAGTACTTGTAAGTACCCACCTTGAGCTCCTCGGTGGCAGCCTCATCGGCTACGATGATGGCATGGGGATGCTGCTGCAGGGCGCTGATGGTCCAGGCCTGGGTCACGGGACCTTCGACAGCTGCCTGGAGGGCGCGCGACTTGTGGTGGCCATTGACGAGAATCATCACCTCGCGGGCTGACAGCACAGTGCCTACGCCTACGGTGAGGGCGTGCTTGGGCACCTTGTTGACATCATTGTCGAAGAAGCGGCTGTTGGCGATGATGGTATCTGTAGTAAGTGTCTTGATGCGTGTGCGTGATGAGAGTGAAGAGAAAGGCTCATTGAAAGCAATGTGGCCGTCAGGTCCGATACCGCCAAGGAACAGGTCGATACCGCCTGCTTCCTCTATCATCTGCTCGTAGTGGGCACACTCGGCGTCGAGGTCTTCGGCGTTGCCATTGAGAATGTGGATATTCTCGGCGGGGCAGTCGATGTGGTCGAAGAGGTTGCGACGCATGAACGAGTGGTAACTCTCGGGATGGCTCTCGGGCAGTCCTACATACTCATCCATATTGAATGTGATGACGTGCTTGAAGCTGACTTTGCCAGCCTTGTAGGCTTCTACGAGGCAGCGATACATACCCTCGGGCGAAGAACCCGTAGGCAATCCCAACACAAAAGGTTTCTCCGCTGTAGGGGCAGCGGCGTTGATACGTTCAACGACATGATTGGCAGCCCACTGAGACAGCTGCGCATAGTCGGATTCGATAATTAATCTCATTGCTCTGATGTTTAAGTTATATTCTATTTGAATTACAAAGTTACACATTATTAATAATAAAAAGGACAAAAAACGGATAAAAAACATCCCCGCGGCGTTTTTTGTTGGTTAACCCTGCCACCATGAGCATTACCACGACCATAGAGCAGACCGCGGGCGGCACGGGCGGAAGTCCGGTTATACGGAGAGCTGGGAGAAGAGCACAATTTGCTTTTTGTGTTCGTATCATCACCTTATGGTTTTTATTATGTCGTGCGGCAGGTATCGCCTTCATACGCTATGGATATGTAGCAATAAGGAGCGACAAAAAGATTTGTGGCTTTTCAGGGCTTCGCCCTTTGCGTCTGTGTGTGTCGTGTAATATCTCGAGAGCGAGCTCTCGGCTAT
>UMGV01015849.1_pt1 | contig 15536 bp, 13 predicted proteins | sample 1965361 | NCBI WGS metagenome assembly UMGV01 (sample SAMEA4836081, study PRJEB28245) | human gut metagenome | biome: gut microbiome; material: fecal sample | place: Denmark | collected 2008
TTCCAGAACAAAGCGCAGAACTACGGTGGCAACATGAGTGCCATGGTGCGTGATGCCGTCAGACGTTTCGACGACAAACGGACAAGAGGGAAGATTGAGACGATGGAGGCGCTGCTTCAGTTCTACAAAAAATATCAACAACAACTGTCATGGCTCGGCGGAAACTTCAACCAGTGTATGCACCGGGCAAACGAGCTGGCGATAGCCGGTGAACTGTCCGAGGAGTACTTCCGAAGTATCCTGTTTCCGGAGACCCGAAAGGCTGTGAAGGCTATCATGGCTGTCAAAGCTGAGCTGGATGCTATTCATGACAAGCAAGAAGAAACATAACCATTAGCAAGGAGAAGCAAATACTATTCAGCCATATATTGACATGATTATCACCATTCTTCCGTCGTCCGCCAACTTCCACGCCATAGCCTACAATGAGATGAAGGTTGAGAAAGGTGTGGCTACGCTCTTAGAGGCTAAGAACATCCTTGGGCTCAGACCGGAAAACTACACGTCCGATAAGCTCCGGCAGTTCTTCCTCGACTACTCATCGAGGAACACGCACATCCAGAATGCTCAGTTCCATGTAGCGGTCAGCTGCAAGGGGAGCGAGTACACCCATGAGCAGCTCATAGACATCGCGCACCGCTATCTCAAGGAGATGGGGTATGCAGAGGAAGGGCAGCCGCTGCTCATTTATGCCCATCATGACACGGACAACAACCATATCCATCTCATTACCTCGCGTGTGGCTCCCGACGGGCATAAGATCGACCATAACCACGAGAAGCGACGCTCGCATCAGGTGACACAGAAGATAATGGAGGATTTCTCTGGCCAGAAGCAGGAGCCGGAGGTCAACGACATTGTTAAAGAGGCACTTGCTTATCGCTACACGTCCAAGGCCCAGTTCTGTGCCATCATGGAGAACTTAGGTTATGACTGCAAGGATGATGACGAGAAGCCGGTAGTACATCTGTATCGTGGCGGGGGAGAGCTGGGTACGATACCTGTGCAACTCATCATGCAGCACGCGCTGAAAGAGAACAAGCCTGACAATCGTCGTCGTCCGCAGCTGCGTGCCATCCTTCAGAAGTACCGTAATCTCAGTGCCAACAAGGAAGAGCTTGCTGCCCACATGAAAAAGAAGTTTGGCATCAGCCTTGTCTTCGTCGGTAAGGCGGACACACCTTATGGTTATATCGTTGTCGACCATAAGAATAAGACTGTCTTCAAAGGTGGGGAGTTACTTAGCATCAAGGAGCTGCTGCAGTTCGAGGATGCCGCCACCCGGTTTGCCAAGATTGAAAAGACCATTGACGAGTTGTTGGCCGACAATCCGAAGCTTACCACGCTCGACATCAATCGCATCCTCTATCGGCAGTTCGGCACACGTATCCACAAGGGTACTGTGTCGTGGAGTGGGGAGACCATCCAATTACGCACGGAAGTTACAGAGCAACTTCGCCAGAACTATCTCGTCAGCAGAGGCATCCATCCGTCATCCCACACTGCCATAAACAAAAATTCCCTGCAGCCTCAGAGAGACAACAGGGAAGATGGTGGTAATATTCAGCGACCTATGCCAGATGCCGGAGGAGGCACTGACGCTAATCGAGAATGGGAGCTGAACGGTAATATGGATATGTCAGTTGATGACGAGGAAGCACAAAGAAGGAAATGGAGAAGGTAAAATGCACAAAATCAAAGAGGTGCGTGATCGGCGAATTTTAAATTATATGACGCTTCCTCTCTCTAAGAGTCATGCATCTATGATGACGAAACGTCCTTTGTACATTTCGTAGTGGTCTGTGGAAGTGGATGTCTTCACTTCCATTGAACGGCCGTCAGGGGATATTTTTACTATCTTTTTAATCCCAACTTCATTGTCGCGGGTAAACAGAAGTCCGTGGGCAATGCATCCGCTGTCATTGGATCGTATCTCGCAAAGTCGCAGTGGTGACGGATAGAAGTGGTTGGAAACTGTGATAAAATATACGTCGTTAACATACAGCAAGTCAACAACTCCGCAACGAGCTCTCCTGGGTCTTACTGAGAATTTGGCATAGCAGCTGCCGTCAAACCAATATTTCTCTCCGTTGATTTTTGTTACCTCATATATGCCGTCACCGCATTTCTTTACCTTGCATTTTTCAAATATCTTCTCCACGTTGTCAGCATCGACATAGCCCAGGAAAAGTGATCGGGCTTCTATAGTCCATTGCCTGTAATCCGACTCGTATTTCTCCAGTAGCATCTCAGCTTCGCTAAGATCATTCACTGGCAAAGGTTTGTCATCAGGGGATGGCTGTATGTAAAGTCCACCGCATTCTCCTTCACAGATTAACGCTCCATGCTCGCTGCGCTTGATGATACGGTATGTCTTCCAACCGTCCTCCTCATGGAAGAAGAAAATTTTATCCCATCTGAGAATGTTGTAAAAGGGAAAGGGGAGGACTTGTGCAATGTCTACAGATGAATTCTCTCCGATAAATCTCGACCGCACCCTGAAATACAACTTTTCATTATAGAATGCAACGGGGAAGCCATTGATACGGAATGTATTTGGCCACGACTGGTACTTCTTTCCGTTATACAGGTCCAGGAAGAAAGTCTTCTTACCTCTCACTGTTACGATCCCGTCGCGGCTAGTCTCCAAGTTGCGGTACTCACAGGGAAGAATAATATTCCCGTGGCGGTCGGCGACACCCTTCAATCCGTTCTTTTCCGTAACGATGGGGTAGGCATTCAGAATGGCTATATCATCCTTCTGCTCATGATGGTCGGCAACCAAATCCAATTTTCCGTCTTCCGGTTCATCATTGATTATGGGTGTTTCTACAAACCGTTGACTTACGAGAGGAGGGACTTTGTTTATCTTTGTAGTAAACAGTCTGACAGACTTGCTGTCATAGCCGTTAAAGAACATCTGCCAGTCTCTGTCGTCGGATGGCAGGCCGAAATTCCAATAGTTGCCGACATTGTCGAGGATAACGCAACAGTCCTTGTCCTTGGCGACTCGCAATCCCCTGCCTACCATCTGCAGGTGCTTGGCAAGTGACAATGTAGGACGGGCAAGCTGAATGAACTCTGCGTCCGGTACGTCAAATCCCTCTGAGAACAGATCCACAGATACGAGCACTTGGATGACACCATTTTTAAAGGCTTCTATTGTCTTCTGACGATGCAGTTTCGGTGTCTGGCTGCTCACAGCCGCTGCGTTGATGCCCATGGAGCAGTAGTAGGCGGTGATATTCTTGGCATGACTGATATTCATGGCATAGACAAAGCCCTTGCGGTCAGAGGCGTAACGATTGAACGAGGCATATAGGTGCTTTATCGTCTTCAACTGATTGTACTTCCCGTCGAGTTCCTTGGCATCGTAATCTCCGTCGGCACCATGTTTCCGGATCGACTTGATCAGCTGCAAGTCTTCGGCATCCGCTTTTACAGTCCGGTAGTCGTAAAGGCTCAGCCGTCCTTCTACCATGAAGTCGTAGATGCTCTTCGACATAAGCAGCGTGTCGAACAGATCAGTAAAGCCTTCACCACTCAACCGGTAGGGCGTGGCAGTAACACCCAGCTTCTTGGCATCGGGGAAGGCTTTCATCAGGAAGGAATAGGTTCTGGCAAGGGCATGGTGGGCTTCGTCAATAACGATAAGAGATGGGGTAGAAACACCTCCCTCTTCAAAGTGCCGAGTGAGCCACTGCACGGATCTGACCTCTACCAGGCTCATCTCTTCCTTGCTGAGATACAAGGCCAGGGTATTCCGGATCTGCGTAACGAGTTCACGGCGATGGGCTACCATCCAGACGGTTTTACCCTCCGAGACAAATTTTCTAGCGATAACAGCAATAACATGGGTCTTGCCGGTGCCGGTGGGCATCTGCACCATCACAGAACGAAAAGACTCAAAAGCCTTCTCTATTCTGTTGACCATATCCGCCTGGTAGGGGTAAAGATGTATCGGGTTTTCTTGCGCCATGATTATTTGCCGACCTCCATTTTTAAGAACGTCATCTCATGCACACTCTTGTTCGTGTTACAAGCTGTCATCTTGTATATAATCTGGTTTTCATCCGGATCCCACAAGAATAGGGAGCGGGGGCGTTCACCATCAAGGCTCTTGACGGGCAGTATCCTGTACCACCTGTTAACCCACACACCATTATAACGGGAACAGATATAAGATTTTACAATTTCACCTTCTCGCCAATCATTGATAAAACGTGGCAACCATGCATACCTTTTTACGCGCACATGTATCTCTTCGTCGTTCTCAACCATCTCTTTCAATGTGTTGTAATACTTTCCGTCCTTATCATCTGTCTCATGCTGGCTGCCCTTGCGATAGAAGAGTATTGTATGCACGCTTTTGGCATCAAAGTAGTAGTGAGGATGGATGTATCCAACATCGAGGCCCTTGAGCGTCATCTGATAAGCCAGCTGCTTACGATCACGCTGCCCCATCCTCTTTATCTTCTTCCAAATTTCTTCGTATGTCATATTTAAATCCGAATTGTGAGTAAAAGACATTCGGTTAAGAACATCTGCGTACTCACATTCTATTGTTAAGAATCTTCATTTACTTTAGTATACTCTGATATCTCGTCGCCATTGATAGTTATTCGTCAGTTTGTTTCCATTGCATATCAGTAAACAACTGTCGCAACTCAAATGCCTGTATGTCAACAGACGGTGCCGGACGCAGGTGTGCCACCTTCAGCGTGAAATCAAGGAAGAGACCCTCCATGGTGAAGCACTCTTTTGTTTTCAGCATTCGCTTCACGTAGCTCAGCCTGTTTGCAATCATCTTCTTTTCTTCATCCTCCGTCAGACCTTTGAGAAGATCATAATGCACATAGAGCCGGGCACGCGGGTGCTTCTTCAGCACGGCATTGACGATCTTCGTATATATCCGCACATCAGCATCTGATGCCCAGTGCGATAACGAAAATGTCAGTGAGTGCGATGCATCTTCGTATACTACTTCCACTCCCGTTACCGACTCATTATACTCATAAGCCACTATAGCATCCTCACCATCGCCACACTCTGTCGGAAGGAAGTCATAAACCATATCATCCGGACTTTCTGGCTGGTGATAGTCAGGATAGAGATAATCCACTACATTAAAGACATTAAATTTCTTCGGCAGTCCTACTATGGTCAGTTTGTCGTACTTCATTTTCAGTTCTTTACAAATTTATCTACAAGTATCTGTAAGATCAGCGTACGGTTTTACCTATTATGTTTCTTCCGCCACATTCAGTGCCATACTCAGAACTATGGTTCATACAGTCATTCACTCGGGTAATAGACCACCATGCGGGCATCACGCACCAGCCGTTGGATGTTCGCTCCCAACTTCGACCGGGATGTGCCGCAGAGCAACCGCTCGTCATATTTCCCGAAGTTGCCACCAGTCATCATCTCCCGCATGAGCTGCTGATCATAGTGCTTGCTCGGCATGGTGATATAGCAATAACTGACAGTTGTCTGTCCCCTTACTTCTTCGTGATGTGCAGAAAGCGGGTGATACGTCGGAGCAAACTCTTGTCTTTGTTGTCAATGTAAGCATCAAGTAGCGTGGACTTGCCATGGAGTGGGGTAATATCATAGTCGGCAATGGCAGCGGGTATCAGGCAGCTGTTACCTTCTCTCAGTACGATCTCGTCCCCGGTCTGTCGAATCTTTATCCTACAGTCACCCTTGATACACATAGTGATGATAAAGCTGTCGTATTTAATGAGGTTACGATGGAATGTTTCCGACAACTCCACCACACGAACACTGAAATACTCTGAGTCGATGACATGGTTAGCGCAGTCGTTGTCCTCTTCATAGACTGTACGGTAGTCGTCAGCAACCTTGAAGTCGAGTGCTTCTGCCGCCAGCTCCGTGTGCAGCTCACGAGGTTTGCCGTCGAGTCCCGGACGGTTGTAGTCGAAAATGCGATAGGTCAGATCCGAGGACTGCTGGATCTCAGCCAACAGGATACCGCTGCAGATGGCATGCACACGCCCGGCAGGGAGATAAAACACATCGCCGGGCTTGACCTCATGCTTAGCCAGTACTTCGGTGATGGTGCCATCCGCCACACGCCGTTTGTATTCCTCCTTCGTGATCTCTTTTTGGAAGCCAGCATAGAGATAGCTCCATGGCTCCGCGTCGATGATATACCACATCTCCGTCTTCCCCGACTTACCATGCACGCGTCGCGCCATCTCGTCATTGGGATGCACCTGGATGGATAGGTCCTGCTTGGCATCGATGAACTTGACAAGCAGGGGCAACTTGCCACCATTATTCTCTGCTACGCTCTTGCCAAGGATATTCTCCGGAGCCGCATCAATGACGTCGATAATCGACCTACCTTTCAACTCTCCATTGGTGATGATACTTGCACTCGATGGTATAGCACTCACCTCCCATGACTCGCCAATAGGCTCATCAGAGGGCGCCAACCCCTTATAGGGTCTTAATCTTTTTCCACCCCAAACCACTGTATGCAGATTGGGTTCAAATAACAATGGATATAGCTTCATATTATCCTTGTTTTTATTTTAATTCCTATGATTACCTTTCCATACTGACAACACTAATAATCAAACTTGTAGATCTTCGTGACAGATACAGATTAAGATTACAGAGTCTTATATACTCGTCCCGCTACTATGAACATCTTCCAAAGCCCTATTGTCTGTATGCCAAATCTCTTCGTTATTCCTAATAATTTCAGCAAGTCGAACTTAAAATTCCAATTGTTTTCTTTATAATTCAGCAGCTTGAAGTATTCCCAACTATGTTATCATGGAAACATTGGTATTTGCTATTTTATTCCAATTAATTTTGTTGTGAATATTCTTTTATGTGCTGCTCGTCCGATAAAGGGCAAATAAGCAACTGACCAGACTTTTCAGAAACGATATAATTGTGAAGTCCAACAATAACAGCTCTTCTCTCGTCTGCCGTATGGACTATTGTATTTGTGCAGTTGTGAAGCTCAACATTACCAACGGTAGCATTCTTGTTATCATCATGAGGTAACAGAGTGTGCAAAGAACCCCAGCTTCCTAAATCACTCCATCCAAATTCTGCAGGAAGGACAAATATGTTCGGAGACTTTTCCATAACCGCATAGTCAATGGAAATCTTTTCACATTTAGGGAAAAGCACCTTCAATTCCTCTCTTTCCTTATCTGTGTACAAATAAGGGGAAAGTTCATCCATTATTCCTGTAATCTGTGGCGCATAAGTTCTCAATTCACTAACAATTGAACTAACGTTCCATACAAAAATACCAGCATTCCAGAAGAAATTACCATCAGCAAGATACTTCTTTGCCAATTCAAAATTAGGCTTTTCCTTAAAAGCCTTTGCCTTGCGAATTTCGTCAGTTCCAAAATCTTTCGAGGCTTCTATATAGCCATAACCTGTCTCCGGTCTGGTTGGCTTCATCCCAAGAGTCACAATAGCATTACTGTTAGCTGTAAAGTCCAAGGCAACTTTTATGGTACGTCTAAACTCCTCTGTGTCAATAACAAGCGCATCAGAAGGCGTAACAACTATGTTGGCATCTTTATCATCTGCTTTTATTTTCCAACACGCATATGCAATGCAGGGTGCTGTATTTCTTGGTTCTGGTTCAGCCAATATATGGCTATTTAACACCATAGGCAGTTGCTCCTTGACAATGTCTACATACTTTTGTGAGGTGACCACCCAAATATTTTCATTAGGGCAAATATCTTTAAATCTATCTGCCGTCAGTTGGATGAGAGATTTTCCTACTCCCATTACATCTATGAATTGTTTGGGGTAGGTCGGAGTGCTCATTGGCCAAAAACGGCTTCCAATTCCGCCGGCCATAATAACTACGTGATTATTCATAATAAGTTGTGATGAATTTTTAATGAAAATGTATTTATAGAATTAATATTATCAGACAATCTTTTGTATGCAAAAGTTTAGAATTGTATAAGTAAGAAAATAAAACAATTCATGAATTAGTTAATACTTTCTATCTTTATCATCTGTCTCATACCGGCTGCCCTTGGGATAGAAGAGGATTGTATGCACGCCTTTGGCATCAAAGTAGTAGTGGGGATGAACATATCCAACGTTGAGATTCTTTAGTGTCATCTCATAAGCCAGCTGCTTACGGTCACGCAGCCTCATTCTCTTTACCTTCTGCCAAATGTCTTCGTATGTCATATATAAAAAACAATGTGAGTACTAAGACATTCGGTTGGGAATCTCTTCATACTCACATTCCATAGCATCTAGTAGCTACTTTTACTTCAGCGTACTCTGATACCATTCGTAGAGTTTTTCAACTCCGTCCTCGATTTCTACCTTGTGGTGCCAACCGAGATTGTGAAGCTTTGTCACGTCGATGAGCTTACGCGGGGTGCCGTTTGGCTTAGTCTTATCCCATACGATCTCGCCCTCAAAGCCGACAGTCTTCTTCACCAGTTCTGCCAGTGACCTGATGGTGAGCTCCTTGCCCGTGCCCACGTTAATGTGGCAGTTGCGGATTTCTCCGAGACTAGGAATAGCACCGCCACGCCCCTCAGAGTTGTTACGGTTCACTTCACCGTCGGTCTTTGCACCATAAAAGACAGAAGAATATTTCTCAATGCCAATGATATCGCTGAAATCTACGTTGAGTAACACATGTACAGAGGCATCTGCCATATCCTCACTCCAAAGGAACTCACGCAGAGGACTGCCGTCGCCCCAAAGTGTAACCTTGTTATCATCTATACCATAGAAGTCGAGGGCTTTCAAGATACGCTCCTTGTCACTCTTACCATCGACATTGCCTTCGCCAATGATGGCACGTAGTTTGTCTGTGGGATTAATAGGACGCTTGTCCATATCCACGCGGATGGCATCCCAGTTGTTATCGTGAATCAGCTTTGCGAGGTAAATCTTGCGCATCATAGCTGGCATGACGTGAGAGTTTTCCAAGTGGAAGTTGTCGTTTGGACCATAGAGGTTGGTTGGCATCACAGCAATATAGTTTGTGCCATATTGCAGGTTGTAGCTTTCGCACATCTTCAATCCGGCAATCTTTGCGATGGCATATTCCTCGTTGGTGTATTCCAAAGGTGAAGTGAGCAGCGCATCCTCCTTCATCGGCTGCGGTGCATTCTTCGGATAGATGCAAGTAGAACCTAGGAAGAGCAGCTTCTTCACGTGGTGCTTGTAAGCCTGTTCGATGACGTTGCACTGCATCTTCATGTTCTGCATGATGAAGTCGGCGCGGTAGAGCGAGTTAGCCATGATACCTCCCACAAAAGCAGCGGCGAGCACGACTGCATCGGGCTGCTCCTGGTCAAAGAAGTTCTTTACGGCGAGCTGGTCGGTGAGGTCCAGTTCCTTATGCGTGCGGCCTACAAGATTATTGTAGCCGCGCTGCTTCAAGTTGTTCCAAATGGCTGATCCGACCAGTCCATGGTGACCGGCCACATAAATCTTAGAATCTTTCTCTAACATAATAATTAATTAGTAATTAGCAATGAGCAGTGAGCAATGAAAAATGAGCAGTGGAGCAATGCAAAATGGATAATTAGTAATGAGCAGTGAGCAACTATGCTGATTACTTACCATCTTTAAGTGTTTTTGTTATAGCAATGAGAATTCGCAGTATTTCTTGGCAATCTTCATACAATGACTGATATTCATTATCAGTAATGAACTCTGATTTATGCAGCAAGCGAATCCAATACCGACTTTCATTGCATTCCTTCAACGAAATATAAAGTTTAGCTTTAAAGTCGTCCTTACTGATAGCGAATTCTGCCTCTGCAATGTTAGCTCCAATACTTGTACCTGAACGTAGCAATTGCTTACTCATGACAAACTCTCTTTCATTCTCTCTTGTGGTCAAATACTTATAGAGTTTGACAATTCGTAAAGCAAAATCTTCAGACTTTACACTAACAGTATTTTCCGATTTCATTTTATTACTAATTGCTCATTTCTCATTTCTCACTGCTCACTTCTCACTGCTCACTTCAAGTAAATTAGCTTTCTCTTGCAAGAAAGCTAATTTACTTGACGATTCCTTTCTCCAGATATTCTTCCAGGTTCACACGCACTTTGGCTGCGGCGTCATCCGCTGCCACTTTCTTCATATCGCTGTCAACCATGATCTTGACGAGTTCCTCGAATGAGGTCTTTGACGGGTTCCAACCTAGTTCAGCCTTGGCCTTCGTCGGATCACCCCAAAGGTTAACGACATCGGTGGGACGATAGAAGTCTGGAGATACTTCCACAAGTACCTTGCCCGTAGCCTTGTCGATGCCCTTTTCGTCAGCTCCCTCACCTTGCCATTCCAGATCAATGCCGACGTGATGGAAAGCGAGCGTAGCGAACTCGCGTACCGTGTGCTGCACACCCGTTGCAATAACGAAGTCATCCGGCTTCTTGTTTTGCAAGATGAGCCACATGCACTCCACATAGTCCTTGGCATAACCCCAGTCACGACGGCTGGACAGGTTACCGAGGTAGAGCTTATCCTGTTTACCTTGCTTGATACGTGCAGCAGCCAAGGTGATCTTACGTGTGACGAAAGTCTCGCCACGACGCTCACTCTCATGGTTGAAAAGAATACCATTGCAGGCGAACATGTTGTAAGCGTCACGGTACTCCTTCACAATCCAGAAGCCATACTGTTTCGCTACTGCGTAAGGTGAATAGGGATGGAACGGAGTGTTTTCGTTCTGAGGTACCTCCTCTACCTTACCATAGAGCTCCGATGTGGAGGCCTGATAGATGCGGCATGTGTCAGTAAGACCACAGATGCGCACTGCCTCCAAGATACGCAGCACACCCACGGCATCAACATCAGCCGTGTATTCCGGTGAGTCAAAGCTAACCTGCACATGGCTCTGTGCTGCGAGGTTATAAATCTCTGTTGGTTTCAACTTATCTACAATGCCGACGATTGACATAGAGTCACCAAGGTCGGCATAATGCAGGTGGAAGCCATCTTGACCTTCAAGATGCGCGATTCGCGGTCTGAAATCCACCGATGAACGACGGATAATACCATGCACATCATAACCCTTACTCAGCAGCAGCTCTGCCAAATAGCTGCCGTCCTGTCCTGTAATGCCCGTGATGAGGGCAACTTTTCTGTTAGACATTTTTATTAATTATTTGTTTTGAGAATATTCCTTTATGTGCTGCTCGTCTGATAGAGGACATATAAGCAACTGACCTGATTTTTCTGAAACAATGTAGTTTTCAAGTCCAACTACTACCGTTCTCTTCTCGTCTGCCGTATGGACAATAGTATTCGTGCAGTTGTGAAGTTCAACATTGCCAACACATGCATTCTTGTTGTTGTCCTGTGGTAGCAAAGTATGCAGTGATCCCCAACTCCCTAAATCACTCCACCCAAATTCGGCAGAAAGAACAAATATGTTCGGCGATTTCTCCATAACTGCATAGTCAATGGAAATCTTGTCACACTTAGGGAATAAGACCTTCAACTTCTCTGATTCCTTATCTGTATATAAATAAGGTGAAAGCTCATCCATGATTCCCGTAATCTGTGGCGCATAAGCTCTCAACTCACTGACAATTGAACTTACATTCCATACAAATATGCCGGCATTCCAGAAGAAATTGCCATTGGCAAAATACCTTTTTGCCGTTTCTATATCTGGCTTTTCCTTAAAAGCCTTTGCCTTTCGAATCTCGTCATTTGCATACTCCATGGATGCCTCTATATAACCATATCCTGTCTCAGGTCTATTCGGCTTCATACCAAGAGTTACAATTGCATTGCTATTAGCCGTAAAGTCCAGAGCTACCTTTATGGTACGCCTAAACTCTTCAGTATCTATAACAAGTGCATCTGATGGCGTAACGACAATATTAGCGTCTTTATCCTTTGCTTTTATTTTCCAACAAGCGTAGGCTATGCAGGGTGCTGTGTTCCTTGGCTCAGGCTCAGCCAAGATATGGCTATCCAAGACCATTGGTAATTGCTCCTTGACAATATCCACATACCTCTGTGAGGTAACAATCCAAATATTCTCATCCGGACAAATACCGCGAAATCTATCAACAGTGAGTTGAATGAGAGATTTTCCGACTCCCATTACATCGATAAACTGCTTTGGATAGGCTGGTGTACTCATTGGCCAGAATCTACTGCCTATTCCACCAGCCATAATAACTACGTGATTGTTCATCAATTATAAATTTAAAAATTAATCAGTTGCTATGTTTTTTTTAAGCGAATTACTTATAAGTTTTGGTAATATCAAAAAATTCTCTGATGGTGATAACCAGAAAAATTGAGTTACATGCCTAATAGATCGTAATCCTGTTTCCATAGAATGTATCCATCCGCCTTGCCGTTCCTTTCGACCGTACTTTCCGAAGTTGCCGTACCGCAAGACTATAGCCAAGATTTTATTAACATACCTTTTATCGTTATCTGTGAGGGAGTAGGGGAAGAACTTTGTTTCCATCCCAAGAACTTCTGTCAGCACAGCACCGAAAGCCTTGAAGGCACGGAGCAAACCTAGCCGTTCGAGTTTAGTAGTAAGCTCTGAGACTACTATCTCTTCATGCTTAGCCTCAAAGAACATCATCCAGTCGATGAACTGGCGCAGTGCAATACCTTCTTTCAGGAAGTGGTGGTAGATGTGTACGAAAAGATAGATGGCATTGAGGGTAGGGGGCAGTGTAGGAACCTCAACACCATTGATCACGATATGGTCGAGTACTTCTTCGAAATAGCATTCTATCAGTTCATCCCAGTACCGTTGTTTGCTACCACTGGCGAATACCGCTGTGTGATAGTGTATCTCAAATGGGATGCCATCCTTGGTAAATTCCAAATGCTGACCGGAGTGATCATCTGTTATCGTAACTTCCTTTGCCAATAAAGATTTGGCTCTGTCCCAATCTTTCTTGAACACATAAAAATCGACATCGCCACTTGTCCGCATTTCGGGAATAGGATAGTACGATGCAATGGTCTGCCCCTTGAACACAAAGAAGCCGATGTCATTACTACGCATGAACTTCGCGAGCCATGCAACAGCGTCGTCCGTCTTCGTATTTCGTCTGACGATTTTTGTGTATTCCCCCATCCATTCCATCACATCATCCTCTGATGGCTTATTGGCGACATCTCCAAGTCTTTGGATGCCTTGCCAATAAATGCCTACAATAGTTTGCTTCTTGGCAAAATCCAAAAGTTCCTGCCAATTAGGGTTCGAAATACAGGGTGATACGGAATCAGTCGAATGCAGACACCAATTAAGCAATAAAAACTCTTTTTTATTTAGTATGTGGCTGTACATATTCTTTCCTGTTTTCCTAGACGGTAAATCTACGGAGAGCATATCTGATTTAGAAGAATTTTTTAATGGTTGATGGCGCAGCATCGACTGCCATTTTATTTTCTGTTCAATGCATTGAAGTAATACTCCTGCATCCGCTTTGCCTCTGAAAAAGAGTCGAAGCCTGACTTCTTTATTTCCTCGGTATAACTTCTTCTCTTCGGCAAGTTTTCATTGGTAACTTTGATTATCTTGTCTGCCCATGCGGCAGGTGTCTCTTCCAAGCCAATATAGTGGGCAAGGTCACTTGCTGTTGTCTCTTCAGTTATATTCTTTGAGAAGAATATAGGAAGACCAGTGCACTGAGCTTCTATACCCACAACAGGCATTCCTTCATAGAGACTCGGCAACAGGAATGCATCAAAGGCATTATAATATTGTTTGATGTCATCTGTACGGCCAAGATCGATTACCTTGTCTTCAAGGTGATATTCCTTTATGCGCTCGTGAATCTGCTCCTCCAAATCTCCGAAGCCAACCATTACCAAGATTGCGTTATCTTGTTTGGCAGCTATTTCCTTAAAAACATCAATAAGGAAAAGCGGATTCTTCTGCTCAACATATCTCCCTATAAAGCCATACACGACCTTGTCATTCCACCCATGTGAGTTACGTGTCTTTTCCCGTAATTCAGGGTTGAAAGCATTTGCATCGGCATTGATGACGGTCTTGAAAATAGTAACTTTACTTTCGGTATATGCTCTCCTACCAAACTGCCAGACTCCACAGTCTATTGAATTAGCCATGAAGTCAGTGGCGAACCAATGGGAGAAACGGCGAAGGATAAGTTTTATCTTTGTCTTTGCTTCATTCTTGTCACCCTTGGATATACTTTCTGAAATGCGAACTTTGACACCGGCTAACTTCCCTACAAACATAGGGAACAGATTCAGCGTATTGTCAAAGGCATGCATCACCTGATAGTGATTATCTTTAAGTATCTTGTAAGTTGCTCGTAGATGAGGTATAATATTCTTATAAGGTGGTACAAGATAGACCTTACCGCCCAACTTCTCGATTTCTTCCGTTGGAATTCCGTTAGAGTCAGAATCACAGATGAAATCATACTGAACTTTAGTTCTGTCTATGTGACGGTAATACTCCATTATCAGGTTTCTCTTGCCACCTGAATGGAGTACACCTGCGATTACAGCAATTCTAAGCATGGTTCTTGACTTTTAAAGATTCCTGGTAGAACTTTTCCATGCCTTTTAGCATTGGAGTGAGTTCAATGTCCACATACTTAAGCATCTTGGTCGTGTCAAGTACCATATTGGATACATCCATCGGACGGGCATTCTCATATTCAATTTTGAAGTCCTCCTTGGATATGATCTTCAAGAATGCCAGCACATCATTGACGGAATAACCACGACCGCAACCGATATTAACGGCGTCATTGTGAACGTCCTTATCTATCAATTGATATACGATCTTAGCCAAGTCGTCAATGTAAATATAGTCACGAATAGCTGAACCGTCTCCCCATACCTCGACAGGCATATTGTCTAGCAGCTTGCCAATAGCAACAGCAACAAGTCCTTGCTTTCCGTGCAAGTTCTGTCCATGTCCGTAAGGATTGCTTGGTCTGACAATCAGATACTTCAACCGTTCTGTTCTGTTCTTGAACAGAATGGCATTTTCCATCATCTGCTTTGACCATCCATAGTAAGAGATAGGCTTCTGCTCATCCGTCTCGACAAATGGTTTCATATCGCTTCGGTTACCATAAATAGTACCACCAGAAGAGAAATACACAAATTTAATATTCTTCTTAGCACAGAACTCCATGAGTCTTATGCTTGGGAATATCATATTCTGGAACTCACGATTGAAGTCATCATAGCCACTTCCAGGTATCAGGGTTGATACAAGATGAACAACTGTCTGAATGTCATTATCAGCAAGAATCTTCTCAACAGCTTCCACGTTGGTAAGAGACTCCCTGATAATAGTAACATTCAATCCATCAAGTCTTGACACGTTGGCAAAGCCGGGCTCTATGACAAAGACTTCATATTTGGAATCTTTTAGGAACTCTTTAACAAGACTGGAGCCGATAAAACCGGCACCACCAATGAAAAGTATTCTCATGCCGCCCTCCTTTCTTCATTATGGTGGAAGGCAACAGACACTATCAGAGCCCTATTTTGTTCTGCCCCCCCC
>UMGV01090880.1_pt1 | contig 15510 bp, 15 predicted proteins | sample 1965361 | NCBI WGS metagenome assembly UMGV01 (sample SAMEA4836081, study PRJEB28245) | human gut metagenome | biome: gut microbiome; material: fecal sample | place: Denmark | collected 2008
ATGAAATTGCCCATCTTTTCGGCGGCGCTTTCCTGCATCTGGCGTGTGACGTGGGTGTAGGTGCGCAGTGTGAAGCCTGCATCGAAATGGCCAAGCATACTGGATACTGTCTTTACGTCCACGCCGTTCTGCAATGCCAACGTTGCGAATGTGTGACGTAAGTCGTGAAATCTTAGATGCTCCAGCCCTGCATCCTTTAGGATCTTCTTGTGGATGTTGACCACCGAGTCCGGGTGGTACATTTCGCCGGTTTTCGGTGACGGGAACATCCAAGGGTTATTTGGGTGCTTCTGATGCTCCGCAATCAGAAAATCGACGGCATCCTGTGGGATGGAGATTTTTCTGATCGAGTTTTCTGTTTTCGGGCGGGTAATATCCGGTTCACCCGCGTTGTTGCGGCCAGCCTGCTTGCTCACGGAGATGGTCTTGTTTTCGATGTCCAAGTCTGTCCATTGCAGCGCCACCAGTTCTCCTTTGCGCAGGCCGCTGATGAGCTCCAGATAGAACATTGGCAGGACACCTCGCTGTTCTGCTGCGGTTAGGTAAGACTTGATTTGTTCTGGCGGCAGGATCTTCATTTCGTGCTTCGGGATTTTCGGCGGGATGCAGTCGTCTGCTGGATTTCGGAGAATCAGGCGTTCTTTTACTGCCCGGTCGAGGGCGTTGTGCAGCATCGTGTGTATGCCGCGAATTGTCGAGTTGCTCAACCCCGGCTGGTTGCCTTTCTGCGCTTCGCGGAGCCGCCCGTGTTCCTGCAGTTCTTTGTAGAGCCATTGCAGGTCGCGTCCGGTCAGATTTTTCAGCGGAATATCCCCGATGCGCAGCACGATGTGCAGTTCAATCCCACGCCGGTAATACTCGGCAGTAGAAAACCGCAGATGCGGCTTTGCGTATAGCTCGTACCACGTTTGCAGCCAAGTGCCGAGGGTGTATTCGTCTGTTCGCTGAACGTCAAGCGTTTCCGCTTCAGCAATTGCTTTTGCCAGCTTTTCTTTCACTTCTGCCTGCGTCTTGCCGAGGACATTCTTGATTAGCCGCTTGCCAGTCTTTTCATCATATCCGGCTGTGTACCGCCCCTCCCAGCGCCCGTCTTTCCGCTTGCGGATGTTCCCTTCACCATTCGCTCGTTTCTTTGCCATGCTCGTACCTCCTTCGTTTTGGTAGCACAAACAACTACCACAGAAGGGGCGCAAAGTCTACTGATTTTTTCGGAAGATCGGAATATTTTTCAGGACTTGTCCAACGCGATGGAAATCCCTATTCTTTGTTTACTGCGGCGCAGTTTTTGCGCAGGCAGCAATTGACTTTACGGTCACATATATGCACACAACAGATTACTCAGTGACCGATTTCCCCAAAAAGTACAGCTTTCGGAAAAGCAGTGAAGCGGCAATGGGAATAAGTGCAAACGGAATAAAGTAGTAGAAGAAATTCTGCGCGCCACTTCCAGTGATCCACAATCCGCCCAGATATCCGCCAATCGCATGGCCTAAGTGCATGCCCATGTAGTAAGTACTGTTGGCAAGCCCTTTTTTATCTTTTTCAACATTTTTTACCAGACTGACTTGGCTCATAACTTGCATGGTGCCTAATCCCACGGCGCATAGAATTCCGCCCAACCACAAGATGAGCGCATTGGTCTGAATCTGAATCAGATAAAAAGATACTGCAATCATAGGACAACATACGATGAGAAATTCGCCGATGCTTTTGCGGTCCATTAAATTTGAAAGGCATACTCTGGATAGAAGCATTGCGCATGCGTACACGGTGAAAAACAAGCTGACGCCAGCGGTTTGGCCACGTAGTTCAGCAAACGGATCTAAGTATGATTGAATGATGTGCAGTAAAAAACCGCTGACAACGCTGGTGATGGCAAGAGGAAGCACGTTTACTGCAATGATTTCATTGAATCTGAAACGGAGTGTTTTCGGCTGTTCCGGCATTTTTCCAAAATCCTGAGCAAGGAGTGTTAAGACCAGACAGCCGATGGTAAGCAGCATTGCCAGGAAAAACGTGGATGGATATCCGAGCTTGTTTCGCACCATCAATCCAATTGAGGGACCGATTGCCTGCGCAAGTGCCTGAACAGAGGCGTAAATGCTTATGGCTTTTCCAACAACCTTGCTTGGAAACATCGTAGATACGGATGTTGACATTACCACGGAAGCAAAAGAGAACCCAATGCCCTGAATAACTCTGGCTGCAAGCAGGATTTCTGTGTTTTTTGTAATATAGAACAGGATGTTTGCAGCTAAGAGCAGTGAAAAGCTCAGTACAGCCAATAATTTGCGATTAAATCTGTCAACAAGAGGTCCCGTTATCGGGGTTAGGATCAATGCAACGAAACTCATTGCCCCGCTGATCAGCCCAATAATTGCGCCGTTGCCGCCTAAAAAACTTGTGTATCCTGCAATGATTGGATTGAGCATGTAATTGTTGATAAAATACAACGCGGTGATAATTAAAAAAAGATAAAATTTCTTTGTCCAAATTAGATTTCTGTCTTCACGCATATACCCTTTTCCTTTCGGAACCAGAAGATTATAAAAGCTGCTGCTTTACCGGAGAACACAGCGGCTTAAGCAATACCCCGATGGCAGAGCGAAGTGTTGCCACCGGGGTATAAAGAAATGAATGATGAAATTAACGACTCACGCGTTCAACATAATTCAAGCCGGTAATTGCGCCTTTCTCCCAGGAGTTGGTCATCATTGTATGCAGGAGATTGCCAGCAAGCTCTGCAAACGCAGGCTCGTTGAGATGCTTATCAACCTGATACATCTCAATATAAGGATTGTCCAGATCCAAATACTTCTTCATGGTCTCAATAAATACGACTGCACGCTGGGACCAATCGGGTCTTTCAGCTGCTGGCAGCCATGCAGCAGACGGACCGGGCTTAGCCTGTCCCAATTCCAGTTTTCCCTCATACATATCGGCAGCGCTCCAACCTTTCATGGGCACAAGGATGGAAACCGGAGCACTATGCGCCTTGTTCAGCTTATTTGCCATAAGCTGCGCAATGATTTCAATTTCCTCCAATGTTGTGCCAGGGCAGCGGATAAGGTCAGAGTGGGAATACAGGTTCCGCCCAGGTACGCCGGTCTCAACTTCCTTTTTGTACTTTTCAGGGAAATTGTGCGTTTCAAACAGCATGAAGTCTAAAGCGCCGGGAGCGACAACCTGAGGAATGCCGTGTGTGACAGCAGCCAGCATGCGGTCAGGTCCTGCATCTTCTTTGCCGCCGACTTCGTGAGCCCACAGTTCATGCGTTGTCAGATCCAGCAAACCGGCAATATTTCCCTCGGCAATCTGTTCTTCCAGGCATTTGCCACCCATACCGGTGGTGTGCATAATAATTGTGTCGTTGCCGTAAGACTCCATAACCTTTGCCGCCTTCAAGCAGCAGGGCGTAGTGACGCCGAACATGGACAGACCGACGAGCGGTTTGGTTTTGTTTGCTTCCTCCTTTGGCGCAGATGCGGCACCGACAATACCATACGCTGCATAGGAGAACAGGGGACGTGTAATTCTGTTCACACCCATTTCTGCAATGGGATTGATCAGGCAAAGGTCTTTTGTCCCAACGAAACGCCAGCCCAGAGGCTGATTTGCTGACGTTGTAAGCATGAATTTAGGAATACCGACCGGAAGAGCGCGCATAGCGACCGTACACAGTCCTGTTCCCGTAGCGCCTGCATAAGCAATAATGCCGTCAACCTTGTTTTGGCGGTACAGATCCATGACAAGATCTTTTGCAATTTCTCCGACCAGCGTTGCAGCTTCCTTGCGCGGAGTCGTAAACAGCTCTTCGATTGTTTTTCCGGAGTGTTCCAGAACCTTTCTGATAGGATAATCTACCCAATCAAAATTGGTTTCTTCTCCAAGACTTGCTTCTACTACAATAGGGTTGCCGCCTGCTTCGATAATCTTGTCGCGGATGAACTTGATACCCTCGCCCTTTGTGTTGAGGATGCCCATAACAATAATGTTCGGAACCATAGTTATCTGCCTCCTATTGAATATTTAGACATTTGAGTTCGGAAATAGCAGCCTGTTGCGGCTTTTCGATGGGGATACGTTCGCAGGAAGAAGCGCCTAAAAAGCCGGTGACATCGGTATGCTGGAACATATAGTCAGCCTCATCCGGCGACGAAATGGGACCACCATGGGCAAAAACCAGAACGTCCTTGTTTACTTCTTTGACTGCGGCGTAAATCTCGTTGATCTGATCGATTGCATAGTCGATGCCAAAATCATCGGTTCTCGTTACGCTGCCCATGTCGCCGCCCTTTGTTCTTCCCATATGCAGAATGACCAGGTCAATTCCAGTAGAAGCGCAATAGATGGCGTCCTTTTTATTAAAAGCATAACCGATGGTAAACATATCTTTTTCACGGGCAATGCGGAGCATTTCCATTTCCCGCGTAATTCCCAGACCGACTTCTTCCAGAGCTTCACGAAAACGACCGCTGTGATCACCGGTCAAAGGGAAATTCATAATGCAGGAGCATCCGATGCTTTTCAGCTCATCGTACAGCTTTCCTAAATCTCTGGTAGGATCGTTTGCCATAATGCCTGCGATGACGGGTACTTCCTTGATGGCAGGAGCAACCGAGCGAACCAAGTCCAGCACGACCTGATTATTATCAATGACCGGAGCAAAAGAGGGCATTCCATAGATGCCTTCCATCCGGAAGAAACTGGTGCTGTACAGACCAACCAGATCCGCTCCGCCAATCTCTGCCTGTCTGGCGCTCATACCGGAGCCAGTTCCTGCAATGATGATAGAATCCTTGCGGGCAATCGTAGAAAGAAGCCGTTCTTTTACTTGCTGCCTTGTATACTGTTTCATAACAACCTCCCGTTTCTCTGCGTTATCTCAGTTTCCTGCTCTTGAAGTCTCTGACAACATCGGCAATAGGCTTGTCCATAGCCAGAGGCAGCGCAAAATGTCCGTCCAGCAGACCAACCGTGTGAGTACGCTCAAGAATATACTGCATGTTTTCCAGGGAACTCAAGGGCCCGCCATGGATAAAAATCTGCATTTCGGGATGAATATCGTGGACAGCTTTCTCGATCCTGTTTACAGTGCTTACAGCGTTATCCACCGGAATATCCAGATCGACTTTTCTGTATCCCAGGTTTATCACCAGCATATCCAGCTCAGCTTGTGCAACCGCAACGGCATCCTCCAAATCAATAGCCATGCCAATTGTGGTAAGTCCCATCTCTCCGGCAAGCTTCATTCTTCCGAGTTCCTGCTGCAAACCGTTTCCGCCAGTCTCCAGGTATTTCCGATACTTTCCATCATGAAGTGCGCAGCTGGGGAAAGTCATGACACCGGACACGCCCATTTCTTTCATAGCAGAGAAATAACCGCTCATATCGCCCAGCATTTTTTCGTTGCAATATACGCCTGCAATTACGGGAGTATCCTGAATAACCGTCTGCATTCTGCGGCAAAGATCAGCGACCAGATCATCGCAATTTCCGACTGCAATGCAGCCGGTCAAAGCAGGCAGACCCTGCATACGGTAGTATGCGGGAGCGTTGATGCAAATCATATCAGCGCCGCCACGTTCAATATATTTTGCGGCCATACCAAGACCGGCGCTTGCGATAATGACGGCCTTTTTGCTGTCGATCACATGCTGAAGTCTTGCTTTTAATTCCTGTTTGGAATAATATTTCATATATATTGATCTCCTTTGTTAGGGTGCAAAGAAAAGACTCAAATAAAACTCTCTTCCTTGTGCGCGGGGGACATATAACAGATGATGCGCAAAGGCGCTGCGCTGGTATTGGCAATCGCGTACTCCTGATTGGCGAAGACATGCAGCAGGGTAAACTGAGCGATATCAGCGGATTCCTCGGCGATTTCTGCCGTTCCGTTTCCGGCGACCACAAACATGGTCATTTCTTCACAGGTGCATCTGCGTTTGGTCACACGGCAGCCCGGCAATATTGTCAGAGCCCCGCCGGACATCAGCTTTGTCCCAGTGACACGTTCCGGCAATCTGTCCTCCCAGGTTCCAATAGGGGATGATGCAATTTCATAATTTCCAGAGCGAACGATACCCTTATCTTCCATGATCTATCCTCCTATTTTAAGCTTCGACGTTATCGGCATAAATGATCAGATCTTCTTCTGACTCATTGACCGTCTGGTGAAAGCGCCCTTTACAAATATAAATGGAGTCGCCTGCTTTTACGGTATATTTGGTTTCTACGTCATTCTCGTCCCAAAAAGAGTGAACACCCTCGCCACTGACAATGTACATAACTTCATCGGCGTCTTCATGGACGTGCTTGAGATGCCCCGAGCCTTTTGGAATCTGAACCATGCCTGTTTTTCTGAAATGTTTCCGTTCACCGCTAGGGAAAATGCATGCTTTTCCGCCCCAGGGTCGCAGCTGAAAACCGCCAACCTCTTCAAATTTTAAAATTTGCGACATGTTATTCCTCCGTTCTGCGTTATTTTTTGATCGTGTCAATATGCGAGTGCCGACACTATACGGGGATAACCACATATAGTGTCGGTTCGACTTAATATCAGCCCTTCAGATCGAAGATGCCGCTCTTCTTTTCAGAGTAAATGCCCCAAAGCTCCAGAGCCTTACCCAATTCTGCGTATTTCTTTCCCGCTTCTTCCAGGCTCATGCCGGCACAAACGGCATCAATACCCTGACGGAATGCTCTGGCACCGGCTGCCGGTCCCATGGGGTGACCGTGGATAGCGCCGCCAGCCGCGATCATTACATCCTTACCGAACTTCCGGATCACATCTTCGATATGTCCCTGCGTCGTGCCGCCACCCGGCATGGGGAACGCGGGCTTAATATGAGCAAGCGGCGAAAGCAGCTGGAACCCCATATTTACAAAGGTATCCATCATCATCGGGAACTTTCCATAGGGGGTCAGCGCGATCACCATATCAAGACCCGCCAGACGAGGCAGTTTCGCGCCGATCAGCGTTGCGGACAGGCCGGACCACTCGCTCTCGTACTGAGCGCCGGTGTAATCGCTGTGCGCCAGAATCGGGACATTGATGTTGGGATCCTCGGTAATCATACGAGTAGTATCCAGACCGCATGCTGCGAAGTTGACCATCAGCGCGTTAGCGCCAGCTTCGATTGCGCGGTACGCGTTTTCGCGCATCTGCATGGCAGGAGCCGTAATGTTGAAAGCATACAGAGTCTTCTCGCCCTTTTCCTCATCCGCACGCTTAATTGCGGCCATAACCGCTTTAACACGGTCTTCCAGACGGCAGAAAGGAGGATCACATACGAGCTCGTCGTCCTTAATGACGTCGACGCCACCAACAGCAGCTTCATAAGCCAGCTCTGCGGTCTTCTCGGGGGTGAGACCAATACACGGCTTGATCATGTTATTGAGCAGCGGACGATCTTGGACACCCAACAGGTCGCGAATGCCCTGCACACCGAACTTGGGACCCTTAAAGCCTGCCAGGAAAGACTTCGGGAATTCCAGATCAATCAGCTTGACCTTGCCAGAAGAGGAGATGTTGCCAATTACAGTAGAGAGCATCATGGACAGCTGCGAGCCAAAGTTCTGCCAGGGATACGCAATTCGAATGATGAAATGACGCTCGGTGACATCTGCGGGAATACCAATTTGATAGGAAGGTGCTTCATAAACGCCCACGACACGACCAATTGCACGTTCGCGAACTTCAGGGGTCTCGCCCGGAACTTTCAGCCAGGTACCGCAGGTCTGCTCAATGGCAAGCGCGGCTGCAAACTTGACCATATTTGTAGTCGGCTTGGCAGCACAATAATATGTTGCAATAACGAAGCGTTCCGAATCGAGATTTTCGGGGAACTGCATAATGATGGGATCAACAAACATGAAAATGCCTCCTTACTTTCCTTCTAACTTGGTGTTTGTGATTTATGTTTGCTTGCAAAAACATCATAGTCACATCGGAGAATGATTTCAATATAGAAACAAATTGCAATATAATAGAAACGCGCAAATGGTATTGCAATTATTTTCTCTATTGAAATACGACGACATTATAGGTTATATATATTACAATACCTTCTGCGAACGCTGATTTTGTGCAATTTTACCGTTTGCTTGCAACTGATGTGTAAAACGAACAATTTCCGTATAATTTTAGATAGGAGGAAACATATGTCCGAGATAGTTTTATCTGGTATCGGATTGGTACTGGCATTTGCTTTGTTCGCCTTTTTGATTTTTAAAGGAATCCACCAGGCTTTTGTTACGATTCTGTGCGCTGCATTCCTTGCTCTTTTCTCCGCCGATGGCTTTGTAAGCGCATTTTTTACTTCGTTTACCGGCGGCATCGGCACGTTTGTTACAGCCATGGCAATGGTCTTTATCTCCGGAGCCATGTTTGGCGGTGTTATGAACGCCACGGGCTGCGGACAGTCGGTCGCCCAGCAGCTGATCAAATGGCTTGGCGCCAAAAATGCGCCGTATATCATTTTAGCAACGACGATCATTTGCCAGCTATCAGGAAATACCGCATATTTTATCGTTGTTTCCATTGTTGCGATGCCGCTTCTGAAAAGTGCAAACCTGCCCAGATATATTGGCATGTGCGCGATGCTGTGCGGATGTATGCTTGGCGCTTTTACGCTGCCCGGCGTTCCCTCTTCTGCCAGTGTGATTACCTCTACTTATTTGGGAACCTCTTTGTATTCGGCTCCGCTCATGAGCCTGGTTGCTTCTGTGCTGGGTCTGAGCATTGGTCTTTTCTATATCACAAAGCTGACCCAGAATGCAAGAAAGAATAACATCGGCTATGATCCGACGGACGAGCTGCTTTTTAAGGAAGTACCTCGTGATGGGAACCTCCCCAGCTTCTGGATTGCAGTTCTACCCATTTTCATTATTATTGGCGGCGTGTTTGTTCTCACGCAGGTCGCCCACCTGAAAGCTGCTGCTGCCGTTATTATTTGTCAGTCTGCCGGTACGCTCATTATGACGCTTCTGAACTGGAACCGCTTTGCAACAAAGACCCGCATCGATGCTGTTACGAATGGTATGGTCGGCATTCTGCCTATGATTATTTCCATGGGCACGATTACGGGCTTTGCTGCCGTTGCACAGACCACACCGTTCTATACCTGGGCGACCAGTAAGATTCTGGAGCTTAATGTTAACCCGTATGTTACAACCATGCTGGTTGTTGCTGTGATCTGCGGGCTCTGCGCAGATTCCCTTGGCGGTCTGACGATGTTTGGCATGTCGCTTGCGCCGGTGCTTCTTGGCATGACTGGCGTCAATGCAGAAGCTGTCCATCGCCTTGCTATCAACACCTCTCAGACAATCGACTCTTTGCCGTGGAGTTCCCATGCTGTGATGCAGCTTAAAGTCTGGGGCTATAGCCATAGAGAGCAGTATAAGCGAATTGCTATTTGTACGATCCTGTTCACATCTATTATGGCAGTCTTCATTCTTATCTGCTGCCTGATCTTCTATTAAGTTGTCTGTTATAGATATATTATTATAATAAAACCTGAAATAAAAACGGACAAAAGCGACCGGTTTGTCGACATGGCAGGTCGGTCGCTTTTGCGTTTCCTTGACACAAAACAATCTCTTTGTCATAATGTGTATGTTACTTTGTTTTACAGGGGGGCTTCGCTTTGAAAAGTGAGGTATATTCTCAGTCAACGTGGCTTGCTATGCAAGCGGCAGCATTGTATTACATGCATGGTTTATCAGGCAAAGAGACAGCAGACAGACTGAACATTTCCACAGCCACCATCTCACGCTTGCTGACCCGTGCAAGAGAATCTGGTATGATCACGTTCCAAATTCCGTCGCCCTTCGTAGAATGCCTGGAGGCATCCCGTTTGCTGCTGGAGCGGTACAATCTGAAAGAAGCAATTATTATTCCGTCTCATGAAGAAAGCAGCAGTAAGGAGATGCGGCAAGCTGTTGCGCTGGAAGGGGCGCGGTATTTACAGAGAACCATATCCGATAAGGACGTAATTGGTGTTGCGTGGGGGCGGACGATGAACCACCTGATCCAGGTCCTCAATCCCTGCCAGAAAAAAGATAATACGTTTGTTTCCATGCACGGAAGTATTCCGCACTGTCAGTATAATGATGTTGGATCTTTGGTCTCACGAATTTCAATGGCATTAGGTGGACAAAGATTTTGCTTCGATACGGATGCGTTGATGCGTTCGAAAGAGGAACTGACTCGGTTTTTAAATATGGAAGAAAACCAGAAAATCGCCTTTCTTCTCAAACGTATTTCAGTTTCGGTTTCTGGTGTGGGTTCTTTATACCCTGAGTTGGATTCCCCACTGCTGAACAATAATTATCTTCAGCAAGCAGATATCAAAGCATTACAGGCAAAAGGTGTATATGGAGATATACTGCTGCGCTTTTTTGACGAGAATGGTGAAGAATGTGAAACCGATCTCAAAGATCGAACACTATCGATTGATTTTGACACATATAGAAACATTCAGACCAAAATAGTTGTGGCATCCGGCAAACAGAAAGCCTATACAATTCGTGCCGTTTTGCGAGGAGAATTAGCGGATGTTATCATTTTGGATTACGAGTTAGCAAAACAGGTCATTAAAATTTCAGATTAGGAGTTATACACTATGGTTGTACATTGTTATCTTTATAAGCTGCGGGATCGCTCCGATGCAGAAAAAGCGAGAACTGCGCTCCTGCGCATGAAAGATCATATAAAAGAAATCAAAGAAATGAAAGTCGGTATCGATTTTGTCGGGGCTGGAAATTCTTTTGACGTTGTGCAGATTTCAAAATTTGAAACGCAAGAGGATTTTGTAATATTCGGGAAACACCCATATCATGCGGAAGTGCGCGAATATATGAATCAGCTTACATTGCAAAGCGCAAAGGTAGACTGCGAGATATAGCAGTTGCTGAAGTTTAGAAAGGAGGCAGTCGATATGCTTTTTGATTATCATATGCATTCAAACTTTTCTGCGGATTCAACGACTTCAATGGAGCAGCAAATAATACAGGCTGAGACGCGCGGGCTTGATGAGATTTGCTTTACAGAGCATATGGAGTATGATTTTCATCTGGGCGCTTGGCACGCCGACATTCTGGCGCAGCATAAATATTATAACGAGATGCCTGCTCACAAGGTTCGTCTTAAACTGGGAGCAGAGGTAGGCGTATCCTGTAGCAATGAAAACATTGCAAGACTACGGAAAGAAGTACAAGAATATAATTTGGATTTCGTTTTATTGAGCTTACACCAGTTCCATAATACAGACCCGATTCACGAAGATTTATTTGCCGGGAACGATTATAAGGTACTTCTCAAAGAGTATTTTTCAGAGCTTTATGCACGCATGCGGATCTTTGGGGCGGACTCTTTTTCTGCGTTGGCACATATTGATTACATGGCAAAGGGATACGGAAAGCAACGTCTGCCCGAAGGTCGCCTGAAATATTGTTACGCAGAGGACGAAATAGACGCAATTTTCAAATATTTGATTGAGCATGGGAAATGCATAGAAATCAACACTTCTACATATCGGGGTATTACAGATGGAAACTTTCCGGGGCTGGATTGGCTAAAGCGCTATCACGATTTGGGAGGCGACTATGTTACGGTAGGCGCGGACGCACACAGCCCGGAGTACGTTGGTTTCTGCATTGAAGATGCGATGGCATTAGCCAAAGAAGCCGGTATTCGGTATATTGCTACATTTGACAAAATGAAACCGATATTTCATAAAATCTGAGAAGTACAGTGCTGAACTAAAAGGACTGCTCTCTACGGTTGGACGATTCCATTCGATTTTGGATGATGGTTTTTTTACTGGTCAAATTATACCGGAAGCAAAAGACATTTCAACATGGATGATGAACGTCGGGTTGCAAGCTTTCGGGCTTGTAACCCGCTGTTTCCTGTATGATTAGATCGTTACGGCTGGGAGACGGCGCGTTGACACAGCTCGGATTTATGCTACTCTCGGTTTGCAAGTAGTCGACATTCTACTTTCAACTCATAAGCTTTGCTCATAACCCTGCGCCTGCTCGTGATCATCTTGCTTATGCCCCATTGCCAGCCGCTTCTGCATGAGCTTCCTGCGGCGTTTTGAGTCTACACGGATGCCCATTGGATTGCTCGGCGGCGTGGCGTTGGCGCGGAAGATCTGTCCCATCTGGTGGAACAATCTGACGGTTGAACTCAGAAGATATTCGGATGGAAGCTTCACAGGGCGAGAAGTTGCGGATGAAGTATTTTCATCTGCAAGCGTCGGATTTGCAGAAGTCTGTACAGAAAGTTCTTCTAGTTGAAGGCGTAAACGCTCCGCTTCCTGAGTGATGGTGTTCTTGATTGCGCGGAATTCTTTCTGCTGTGAGAGCGGATTGCGATGTCTCGGTTTGCTCTTATAGTAGCCCTCCAGCGTATCGCGCAGACTGTTCCAGACGGAATAATACGCCGCCACCTCCGGCAGCTTTTCCAGCTCATCCACGATAGAATCCACTTTATCTTTCAACGGCTTTTTGAGATAGCCATACCGCTTTTTGCCGCTGACTGTACGCAGTTCCAGTGCAAGTTCCAACAGCTTTTGCTGAATTGACTCTGGTGGATTTTCAATGGTTTCTATTTGATTAACGAGTTCGCGCATAGCTGCTCTTGCGGTTTTGGCCACGTCCTTATAGGCAACATCTTTCTGAACATAGACCGCTTTCAGCTCGTCCGCATAGATCATGTTCGTCAAAGCGGACTGCAAATGTTGCAGCTTGTCTTTCCGCAAGAAGCCATACTGCGGATTGTCCGACCAGAGCATCATGTGAATGTGCGGATGCTCGCCCTCATCGTGAAATGCCGCATACCAGCGAAGCTGTGATGGTGGGATCTGCATGGCTTCTGCGAAATCTGCCTGCTTAGAGCGCAGCAGCGCCCGCCAGCTTGCGGCGTTGTCACAACCAAGCCGTGCAGCATCTTCTCTGCGTAGTGAGTAAATAATCGTCCAAATATTGCCCTCATGCGCCTGAAGTTCCTGTATTGCCTTTTCCAGATCAACACCGTCCTCGGCTCCAAACAGGCCGTGTTCGCCGTGCCTTTCTGCTCTCGGACGTGTCGCAATGTAGCGCATATAAATGCTGTCCGCGTTTTCATCTAGAAGCTCCACACCATCGCGTGTGGCGATGTAATTCATATAACGACCGGCACGTTTTGGATTCAAAAAACCAGCTTTCTGAATCAATTTTGACATTTCTTATACACCTCTTTCCTGCAACAGTGCGTCCTCAAAATCGATCCTCCCGTTCGTTCTTTTGACTTCCTCCATGCTGAGTCCACGCATTTTCTGATAGCTCTGGGCGTCAATGTCCGTGTCCGAAGCGAGGATATGATTGTTGACATTTTGCTCAACTGCCAGCTTGAAAAGCTGCCGCCCGATGCGTTCTGCGAACCGATCCAGCGTTCCGGATAGGATCTGCTGCAAGACTTTCGGGAGATAGCGGTCAGCTTTTTCCGCGTGTAAGAATCCAGAATAAAACCAGATCGCTTTTTCAATGTACTCGCCACGGCTCTGGCATTGATCGTCTGCATAGCAGTCATCAACAAGCTGCTTACACTCCGGTGTGATCCAAAGCGCGAATTTCGTTTTTCCTTTTACCATTTCTTTGCGTTCACCTCGTAAATTTCGTTGGAACCCCGTCGTTTTCCTTGAAACGGCGGGCTTTTTTTCGTACTGCAACGCCCTAGGGCTGTTTTTCGCTGCTTTTGGAACGCCCTCGCAAAGCCCTGAAACTGCCCGCACCGCGGGCAGATGTGGCCGCCACGGGGCGCGCACGACCCCGTGGTTTTGTCCTGCTTCGCCGCTTGCGGCTTCTCCCTCTGCCAAAATTCGCCCGCAGGAATCCTTCTTCTGTGCTTGGCGTTCTCGCAACACTCCTGCACGGCGGCGCAACGGCCGGTTTTGGGTTTCCGGTGGGTACGCGCCCGGCTGTGCCCGAAAAGCCGCACAAACCGCCGCCACGGGCGCGACGGGCTGTGACTGGCGTTTTGGCTGTGCTTTCAACTCGTATTTTCAATGAAATCAGCATATCTTCTCCTTACCGCGTCCTCGGTAAGCTTCTGCATCTGTCGGTCATAGTCCTGCTGGAGTGCCGCCTGAATCGGTCGGATTGTGAACAGCAGGTTGCCGTTGCGCGTTTTTCCATCCTTTGTTCTGACCAACGTCGGTTCTGTGATGAGCAACCCGCGTTCTTCGAGTGAGCGGATATGCTTACGAATCGTGTTGGGACTCAACCCAACCGCATCACCGATTTTCCGATAGCTCGGCCAGCATTGGAATGTTTGCCTGTCCTCGCAGAACAGCAGATAGGCGTAGATTGAGATCTCTGCTGCGCTCAGACCCAGCGAGAAAATCTCCTTCGGCAGTGGGAAGTAGTCCTTGACCGAATCGCGTGACGACCAGAGACTGCGCTTCACTCTGCCGCTCCTGTATGCTGCTCCACCCAGCGGATGAACGCTTCTTTCGGAACGACGATCCGATTCCCGATCCGCAGCGCGGGAAAATCCTTCTCGTGCATCAGCTCATAGCTGCTCGACGGTGCGATGCCCAGCACCTTTGCCACTGTTGCCGCATTCAGAAACAGCGGCAGTTCGTCGTAACTTTTGTAGTTTGATTCTTTCATAATTGTCCTCCCTCGTTTGTGTTTATTTTTCTGTCTGTATTTTGTCTTTCTGAAAAACACCTCCTACCCTTTATCCGTATTCAGAGTGCTTTTGCACCAAACTTTTTTTAAAAAATTTTCTCCTCACCTTTAATTGCACAATTTTTACTGCGTTTGTACGAAAAAACTTTGTTCGTCACAAAAAAGCCTCTCATTACTGATAGGGATAAAAATCGCGCTTTTGACAACAGGTTTTCGAAAAAATCCGGATTTCTTTGCCGTGCAAAACATCTCCCTATTTAATCCGACACTAAAAGCCGTTTTTGACACCCTTCTCTGCAAATTTTTTAATCCATGGGAGAAGATATTTTACGCCCAGCAATAACGCCCTCTATTTGATCCGACAGAATTATGCGTTTTGAGCGGTGTCCCCACAAAAAATCCCCTCACTGCATAGGCCACGGGAACGCGATTTTTAGAAGCCGTTTTGAGAAAATTCACAGATTGTTTACAGTTCTGCGTCTGCGTTGCCTGTTCGCGTCCCTCCAAAAAAGTCCTCTCATGTGGAAGGCAGCGAGAACCCACTTTTTAGACCCCTTTTCGCAAATGTTCACAAAATATTTACCGCTGACTCGCCAGAGGCTTCCTCAAAAAGTCCTTCTATTTAATCCGACAGAAAATCGCATTTTGAACAGCCTGTTTTGAAAAAATTTTCGTCTGCATAAAAACTCCCCTGCCTAAGTTAGGCAGGGGAGGAGCAATTACGCAGCGTATCAGATGCTATGTTCTTCTTATTCAGATTCATGAAATGCTTGACAGGCTGCTTCGATTTCTACTCGCTTTTCCGGCGGATAGATTTCATGAAAACGC
>UMGV01089663.1_pt1 | contig 15455 bp, 14 predicted proteins | sample 1965361 | NCBI WGS metagenome assembly UMGV01 (sample SAMEA4836081, study PRJEB28245) | human gut metagenome | biome: gut microbiome; material: fecal sample | place: Denmark | collected 2008
TTTCCTTCGCAAATAAGGATACTTGTGTCAGGAATATTGTAGACTCTTAAGTATTTTAGATAAAACAAAAACATTATATTGAAGCGAATAGTGATAAAGGTGGGCAGCAATGTGCTGACCCGCAACGACGGAAAACTAAATGTCACCCGTATGTCGGCCATTGTTGATCAGGTGGTGTGGCTGCGCCGACAGGGGTATGAGGTGATACTGGTGTCGTCAGGAGCCGTAGCAGCAGGGCGCGCCGAACTGTCGGTGCAGCACAAGCTCGATAGCGTTGAGCAGCGACAGCTCTTCTCTGCCATCGGACAGGTGAAACTCACAGGCCTCTACTACGACCTCTTTCGCGAGTATGGCATACGCATAGGGCAGGTGCTCACCATGAAAGAAAACTTCGCCTCGCGACGCGAATACCTCAACCAGCGTGCTTGCATGGGGGTGATGCTCGACAATGGCGTCGTTCCTATCGTAAACGAGAACGACACGGTGAGCGTTACCGAACTGATGTTTACTGATAACGACGAGCTATCGGGCCTTATTGCCACCATGATGGGGGCACAACAGCTTATCATTCTGAGCAATATCGATGGCATTTATACAGGCAGTCCTGCCGACCCACAATCGAAGCTCATCCCAATGGTGGCGCCTGGGCTCGACCTAAGCGAATATATCCAGCAGGAGAAGAGTGGTCTCGGCCGCGGCGGCATGACCACCAAGTGTAGCATTGCACGCAAGGTGGCCGACGAGGGGATAGAGGTGATTATTGCCAATGGTCAGCGCGACAACATCTTGCGCTTGCTGGTAGAGCAACCACAGCACACACCGCACACCACCTTTGTGGCCAGTGCACAGGCGGCATCGGGCGTGAAGAAATGGATAGCCCATAGCGCAAGCTTTGCCAAAGGCATTGTGCGGGTGAACGCCAAGGCGGCCGAGGCGCTGATGGGTAGCCGTGCGGTAAGCCTACTGATGGTGGGCGTTACCGCTGTTGAGGGCGACTTTGAAGAGGGCGACATTGTAAACATCATTGCGCCCAATGGCCAAAAGATAGGCTTGGGGCGTAGCGCTTATAGCAGCACCGAGGCCACAACCCTGGTGGGTAAACACGATGTAAAGCCCATAGTGCATTACGATTATCTGATAGTAGACGAGTTGACAAGTAGACGAGTTGACAAGTAGACGAGTTGACAAGCTAAGGAAATATAACAAGATGGATGCAGAAAACATAAAGATATTTGAACAGGTGAAGGCGGCCAGCACCACGCTTGCCACCCTCGACGATGATACCAAGAACAGGGTGCTGCTGGCGGTGGCCGATGCCATTGCCGAAAACGCAAGCGCCTTGCTCGATGCCAATGCCAACGACCTGCAGCGTATGGATAAAGCCAATGCGCTGTACGACCGTCTGCTGCTCACACCCCAGCGTCTTGAAGGCATTGCTGCCGATATGCGCCATGTGGCTTCGCTGCCGTCGCCGCTGGGCCACACACTATGTCAGCGCACACTGCCCAATGGGCTTCGCTTGCGCAAGGTTAGTGTGCCGTTTGGTGTGATAGGCATCATCTATGAGGCACGCCCTAACGTTAGCTTCGATGTGTTTTCGCTCTGCTTTAAGAGTGGTAACGCCTGTGTGCTGAAGGGCGGTAAAGATGCCGATAGCAGCAATCGTGCCATTATCGACGTCATTCATAAGGTGCTGCGTCATGAAGGCATCAGCACCGATGTTGTGCGCCTGTTGCCCGCCACCCACGAGGCCACGGCCGATATGCTCAACGCGGTGGGATACATCGACCTCTGCATACCACGTGGTGGCAAAAAGCTTATCCACTTTGTGCGCGATACGGCGCGCGTGCCTGTTATCGAGACGGGGGCTGGCGTGGTGCATGCCTATTTTGATAAGGAGGCCAACACCGACATGGGTCGTCGCATCATTACCAATGCCAAGACGCGCCGCGTGAGTGTGTGCAACGCGCTCGACACGCTCATTATTCATAGCAGCCGACTTGCCGACCTGCCCGCCCTCGTTGCCGACATGGCCGACAAGCAGGTAGAGATATTGGCCGACAGCCGTGCTGCCGCTTCCTTGAAAGGCTATCCTTATATAAAAGAGGTGAAGGCCGAAGAAGAGGAGGGCGTGTTCAGCACCGAGTTTATGAACTATAGGATGGGTGTGAAGACTGTCAACTCGCTCGACGAGGCGTTGGCGCACATTGCACGTTTTGGCTCGGGCCATAGCGAGTGCATCATCACCGACGATGCCATTGCCGCTCACCGCTTCCAGCAGATGGCCGACGCGGCTTGCATCTATTGGAACGCTCCCACCAGCTTTACCGATGGCGCCCAGTTTGGACTTGGTGCCGAGATAGGCATCAGTACACAAAAGCTTGGCCCCCGCGGACCTATGGGTCTTGAAGAAATCACTACCTATAAGTGGCTGATTGAGGGCGAAGGACAGGTGAGAAGTTAAAGGAAAAGGGAAAAATCCTTTTGCTTTGCTTTTAAAGGAAAAGAGAAAACGATATAATTAAGAAAAGAGTGGGGAATGTAGAGAAGAGATGGAGAGAACGGCTTTAGTAAGGCAAATCTCCTTGTTTACTCGTCTCCTCGTCCACTCGTCAACTATAAAAAGAAAAGAGTGGGGAATGTAGAGAAGAGATGGAGAGAACGGCTTTTAGTAAGGCAAATCTCCTTGTTTACTCGTCTACTTGTCCACTCGTCAACTATAAAAAAGATGAACACATTTTTCAACGTCAACGACCTCGGCAACCTGCAGCAGGCATTGGCCGAGGCACAGGAAGTGAAGCGTAACCGTTTTGGCTTCCAGCATTTAGGCAAGAACAAAACCTTGCTCATGATTTTCTTTAACAACTCGTTGCGCACACGCCTTTCTACACAGAAGGCGGCCATGAACCTGGGCATGAATGTAATCGTGCTCGACGTGAATGCTGGCGCGTGGAAACTGGAGACCGAGCGCGGCGTCATTATGGATGGCGACAAGAGCGAGCATCTGCTCGAGGCCATCCCCGTGATGGGTAGCTACTGCGACCTCATAGGCATACGCTCGTTTGCCGGACTTACCGACCGCGAGTTTGATTATGCCGAGACCATCGTCAATCAGTTTGTGAAATACAGTGGCCGACCTGTCTTTGCCATGGAGACGGCCACCGTGCATCCGCTTCAGGCCTTTGCCGACCTTATCACCATTGAAGAGCACAAAACTGTGGCTCGTCCTAAGGTGGTGCTGTCGTGGGCGCCTCACTGCCGCGCGTTGCCGCAGGCCGTGCCCAACTCGTTTGCTGAATGGATGAACGCTGCCGACGTCGACTTTGTGGTGACGCATCCGCACGGCTATGAGCTCGACCCCAAGTTTGTGGGCAATGCTCGCGTTGAGTATGACCAGATGAAGGCGCTGGAGGGTGCCGACTTTGTGTATGCAAAGAACTGGAGCTGCCCTGGTGTGACCAACGTTGCCGACTATGGCAAGATATTGAGCAAAGATATGTCGTGGACCATCGACGCCGCCCACATGGCCGTAACGCGCAACGGCAAGTTTATGCACTGTCTGCCCGTGCGCCGTGGCCTCATCGTCACCGACGACGTGATTGAAAGCCCCAACTCGCTCGTCATACCCGAAGCCGCTAATCGCGAGATCTCGGCCGAAGTGGTTATCAAGCGTATGCTCGAGGCACTGTAAGCGCAACGTGGTGCTGCGTTAAGCATACGAGTGCATGCCACTGAGAAAATAGTTTACACCAAAATAGGTCATCAGTACACTGAGGAAGGCCAGTAACATGTATAGGTGCATGTGCTGCGCCTTCCTCAGCCATTTTATGTCGGCATGTAGCGGGGCCGAGTAGATAAGCATTGTTATCAGTGCCCATGTTTCTTTCGAGTCCCAGCTCCAGTAGCGTCCCCAACTAACGTTTGCCCATATAGCGCCAATGAAGATGCCTATGGCAATGAGCGCCACGGCAGGATAGAGCAAAAACTGTGAGAGGGCGGCCAGCTGCTGCTCTTTCGCTGTTTGCTTGCGGTGGTGGGCAATAAGCCCTTGTATGCCGATGAGCGCCATCAGTCCGAATAGAGCGTAAGAGAACATGATGACCATGACGTGAACCGAGAGCAGTGGCGACTGCAGCACGGGCATGAGTTGTGTGATTTGCGGATTGCCATCGGTTATCATGGCTACGAGCAGTGCAAACGCTGACAGCAATGGGCCAAACTGTTTAATAGGCACGAAACGTTTCTGCATGACGAGGGTGACGATGAGTGTGGCCCACGCCATAAACTGCATGGTTTCGTAGCCGTTTGACATGGGCAGATGCCCCGACACATACCAGCGCAGTGTAAGCAACACGGTGGTGTGTATAAGCATAACCCAAGCCAGCACACTGCTTACGCTGTGCGCTTTCTTCAGCTTCTCGGCGTTGAGGCAAACTGTCGACATGATGGCCAACAACAGCGACAGGGCCAGATAAAGCATGATAGGCCAATGCTGGGCATTTATCTTGTTATAGCCTATCTCGGTGTAGATGCGAAACTTAGTAGGCACCACCGCCTTGCCTCTTACATGCTGGTAACTATATATTTTCTTTATTATCTCTTTGGCGCGAGCATTGTCGCCCATGATAACGCTCTCGGCAAGATAGTCCATCGACTTTTTTATAAACACCAGTTCTTGTTCGTTGAGCGACAGGTTGCCCAGTGGTTGCCCAGGTGCAAACCATTGTATGTGTTTCTGCTTGTTGGTATAAGGAAACATCTTTAGCATCTCGCCCCCATACAGCATGCGTATGATGTTAAACTTCTCGTCGGCATCGCGCAGTTGCTTTTGTAGTTTCGTGTCGCCGTTTTTGTAGGCGCTCTTCAGCGGTGCGGCAAGTTTATAATTGTTGTAGCTGTCCCAGAAATCGGCAAACGAGGCCCATTTGCCGTTGATGCCGAGCAGCTCTTGTGCTTTCTTTTCTTTTATCTCAATCATCTTCACCGTTTCCCAGTAGGGCACGTCGAAGATCCATCCTGCAAACACTTGGTTTGAGGAAAGCCCCTCCCACGACGCCTTGCCACAGAGCTTGGTAACAAAGTTTGTGGCCACCGTGTTGATGGGGGTGATGCGGCTGTTGTATAGCACGCATATCTTGCCGAAGTGGTCGGCAATGTCGGCATCAATCTTCACTCTTTCTTGTGCTTGTGCCGATGGCATGAACGTTGCGATGGCAAGCAGCACAGTGATAGCCCGTGCCTTTGCGCCTTGCAGCGAAAGGGCCTGACGGTAGAGATGGCGTATTTTTGTTTTCTTACTAAACATGGTTGTTATGAGCGATATAAAAAGCAAGGCATAACCTGTGTATGTAATGCCGATGCCCCACGGGTCGTGGTAGATGCCCAGTGTGGTGCCTTGCATATCGCTGTCGTAGCCCGACTGAATAAAGCGGTAGCCGTTATAGCTGCCAATGTTGTTCATCGATACTTTTATTTCTTGGGTGTTGTCAGAGTTTTTGCTTTCGGCAGAGCCCTTTGTCTTAGCCGTAAGCGTGGTAACATAGTCCATCGGAGCATCAGTGCCTGGATAGTTTACCACGTTAAAGTTTTTAAGCGATACCTCGAAACCGAGTGCTTTCATTTCTCCCTCAGCATCTTTCATTGTGCACGTTGTTTCGCCTTGGCGCAGGTGTAGGGTGCCACTTTCGGCCAACAGCCATGAGGTTAGGGCACCGAGCAAAATAATCAGGAATGATGCGTGCACCAGCAGTGCGCTGGCGCCAACGTTGCTTTTGCGCAGCATGATATAAACGGCAGCAGCAATGGCAAAGATGCCCCATAACACAACAAACCACCCCGAGGTGTATATGTGCTGTCTGACAAAGGCGGTGCCTTTGCTGCTTTCTACTATTGTAGCTGCCATAAGAATAAGGATGATTGCCGTTGCTACAACGAGAATGATATTCTTTAGATGTTTCATTGCTTGAGGGTTCAAATATTTTGAAAACAATATATTAAAACGACAACACTAACAACAAACGAACAACCAGCACAACCTTATTGCCGTGAGCATTTTCTTCGTTATGGCAGAACCGATGGCAAGTTTGGTCCTACCTTTCTATCTTAACGAAGGGGTTGTCTTTGTTGTTAGCTTGTTGTTGAGTGTTGTTGTGTCTTCTTACTATTGTAACGTTTCTATCGTTCTATTGTAACGTTTCTATCGTTCTTTGATTAGATCGACTCGACAAAGAAGATAATGTTGTCGCGCTCTGCCTTGCTCAGCTTGCGGAATTTCTCAATGGCGTAGCGAGCATCGCTCTTGGCGTTGCCGTGCCACATGATAGCTTCAAGGGTGTTGCGGGCGCGGCAGTCGTGCAGACGGTCTTCAGCACCCGTGCAGAGCTTTGACAGGCCACGACCCCACAGTGGTGTGGTGCGGCACCAGCCTGTGCGAATGTCGTTCTGCATGAACAAACGGTGCTGCACAAAGTCGGTGTAAGGCCATATCTTCTGATGCGGATAGCGAGGCATATCTTTATTGGTGAAGATGCCGTTCGGGTCTTGAATGTTGTCGTCGCCAGTGGTCCATGAGGGACGGTGGCAGTTGGCGCAACCTATCTCTTTAAAGAGCTTCATACCTTGCTTAAAGCGGTCGGTGGTGGTGTTGCGGGCAGCCGGTACAGCCAGTCCGCGGTGCCAAATCATAAAGTTCTTATACTGCGAGCTCGACATCTCAGGGTCAAGATCCTTTGCCATCAGATAGTTGTAGATGTTTTGCTTCACATCGGCAGTGTGCCATGAGGGATGTGCGTTGTTCGGGTCGATGCTCTTGATATATTCAGGGAAGCCAGCCTGTACATCGGGATCCTCCATTGACGACTTGGCGTAGATGGTGCCGTCAAGGCTCAAGTAGTGGTAACGGCGGTCAGGACGTGTTACGTTCGTGATGTTCCAGATGGCGTTAGCACCTGCTGCGTCGAGGATTGGTCCGCGGCTCATGGCGTAGGTGTAGCGGCGCACATATTTCTTCTTGTCGCCAGCGTTGTTCACATAGTAGCTTACCCACTCGTTGGTGTTCTGATCCCAGTAGGCGGGGTTCAAGGCATTGGTCTTGCCCACCGAGTTGAAGTAGGCGCTCTGTCGTTTCCATTCGGCTGTAATCGAGTCGTCAGGAATAGCATCAGTCAAACCAGTGCCATAAATGCCGATGGTCGACTCCAGGCGCACGCCAATCTCGCTGGCCACCTGATCAGAGGGGATAACCACCATCTTTCCGTCGCGCTTAACCGTTACGGGCGAATAGTAGGCATCGGCAGGAATGGTTACCTCAGGATAGATGAGCGAATAGCTCTCTCCATCGGGGAACTTGTTGCCCCATTCGTCGGTATAGTCCTTCCATGTAATAACGATCTTGCTCTCGTCAATCTGTGGTTTGAAGGGCTTTACGGCCTTGGTCTGTGGCATACCTGCCACCGAGTAGATGTAGGCATTGGTCTTTTTGTCATACACCACCAGCAGGTAGCCATTGCCATCTTGGTCAGCACGATAGGCTTTTTGGCGTTTGCCATGGCCGTAGTTGGGGTGACAGTAAAGGCATCCGCGACGCACGTAAACGGGGCCCAGACCAGCAAACGCATCGTTAGTGGTGTTGTAGTCTTTCTCGAAGAGCGACTCGCCAATCTGGAAGTTGAGCGACAGACCAGCATCGTCAACGGATTGTGTGGCTTGACGATAGGCGTATGCCGACTGGATGTTTGTTGTTCCAAGCTTGCCTCCAGCATAATACCACTCGCTGGGCGAGCCATACTGTGCCTCGGGAAGATTGGTGTCGAGGCTGTCGTTGTCAGAGCAAGCTGTGAAAGCCAGTGCAGACAATAACGTAGGAATTAAATAAATGTGTTTCATAATGTTGTTTATAATACGTGAAAAGTTGGCGGTTGCTTTTGGGGCTAACCGCCAACGGGTTTTCATTTTTTCAAAGTGAGCGTATGCTTTTCTACTGATTAGTCGAGCAGTTCGTCAAGAGCGTTCAACGACTCCTCCAGTCTGTCAAGAGCCTCCATTGCGTCCTTTGCGGTCTGATCGCTATAGTAGAGCAAGAAGGGCTTCTTCATGCCGTCAATCTTGCTCAGCGCGTTCTCAAGATTGGTCATCACGTTCTCAGCGGCAGCCTTGGTCTTGCTGTTGTTCAGGCAGATGCCTATGAGCGACTTAGCATTAGGTGTTGTGCCGTCAACAGTGCAGCCACCATAAAGGGCGTGCTTTACAGACATGATGTTATCGTAGAAGTCTTGAATTGAGTTGCGGGCGTGAGGCGACTCGATATAGTTGATATCCTCGCCTGTAGCAGGAGCGCCAATCTTCGAGTCGCGCACCTCACCAATAATGTCGTTAGCACCAGCGATAATTTCTTTTGAGGCAAGCACTACGGTAGAGTAGGTTGAACCAGCATTGCCAGCGTTCTTGAAGTTTTGACCGTAGTTGATGGCTGACGCAAACTCTACCTCGTCCAACAGCGCCTGTTCGTCGGCCGAAACCTTGCCACCCCAAGCCGAAACCAGTTTCAGCGAACTGAGGTAGAGGTCTTGTGCAGCAGCCTTGGCAAAATAGATCTCATTGTTGGTCATATCAGCAAAGTGGCGTGCCTTGCCGTCGCGGAAGATCAAATACTCTACAGCGTGGAAACCTGTAAGGTTCTGTCCGTTAGTGATGGCATCGTTAATGTTGTTTGTTGCCAGCTCGTTGTCTTCACCTTCGCCGCCCAGCTGCAGGTCTTTGTAGAGCTTCATGTAGCTCTCAAACTGCTTCTTGTCAAACGGCCATGTGTCGGTATGGGGGTCAAGTGCATAGTCGCCAGCGGCACCAAAGAGGAATGCCTCAGAAAACTCCCACCATTTGCGCGACATCTTCCAGGTTTCGCAAGCCTTCTGTACGCCAGCATCGTTGCTCATGGCGTTGATGTCGGCTACAAGCTGCTTGTTATAGTCGGCCAGATTGCGATAGGTGGCAACAATCGTGTTGTCAACATAGCTTGAGTTTACTTCCTTCAGTGCGCTTTCGTTGAAGGTTCCTACATGATCGTCGCTGTCGTCGGGGTCACAACTGGTGAAGCCCATTGTGAATGTTAATGCGGCGGCAAACATCATCGAAAACTTAAAAATCTTGTTCATTGTCTTCTGTTTTTATTTTTATAAAGTGTTTGTTTTCTATCTGTTGTTTCATGCAAAGGGTTATCTCAAGAACCAACCATTATAGGTGATGCCCAACGACAGGCTCGGCTCATCGTTAAAGCCATGGCTAAGGAAGCGCTTGCTATATTCGCCCTTGATGATAATCTGTTTTACGGGCGAATAGTTTACACCCACGGCCATACGCTTTACGCGGTCATATTTGTAAGCCACCTTTTTGTTGCCGGCAGCATAGGTGTTATAGTCTTCATAGCGACCAAAGAGATATAGCTTTTGCTTCTCGCGCAGACAGCTTATCTGTGAGAAGATGTTATAGCCTGCCTCCATGCCCACGGCGTAAGCATTGCTTGCAATGGGCGAGTGCTTTGATGGCGAACCGTCTTGCTGGGTGTGTTTAGGAAAAGCGTTCATAAAGGTGGTCATCTTTGTGGCGTCGTCAAGGTGCGAGTAGGTGGCGTTGCCACGTACAATCCAGTTCCAGCGGTTCAGTTCAAAGCCAAAACTTCCTATTGATAAGGCTCCGTGCACCTTGTCGTATGAGGCGCTGGCCTTGCGCTCGGTGTTCTTAAAGGTGTAGCCGTAATAGCCGCTTAGGCTGAGGCGCACGCCAGGGATTGAATAGTTGTCGATGCGGGCAGCACCAGCATAAACGTTGCCCAGCTTATATTCGTACGGACTGGTGGCACCGTAGTGTACGTAGCAGTTGTGGCCGAAACGCTCGGCATCAAGACCCGAGGTAAAGATGGCCTCGTAGCGCCAGTCGCTCACACGTCCCCACAGCGACAGACCCACCTGATGCCAGGTGTTGGGCAGCATCTTGGCCTCGCCCTCTGAACGATAAACCGAGAAGAAATTGTTAGGCATATGGTAGGCATTAATCTCGCCCACAGGGATGATGATTTCGCCTGCCTTGATGTTAAACTTTCCGCCAGCAAAGGCTTTGTTTATCCAGAACTGTTCCAGCGCTACCTCGCCGCCGCGCTCGGTTTCGGCCTCATATTCGCCGCTCTCGTCGGCATCAATCTCAACAGCGCTTTCTGTGCCGCCGTGCTCAAATTCTATCTCCATGCCCATGGTCCATCCGTGGCCAAAGTTGTAGCCCATGTTCAAGGTTACGTGGGGCAGGTCGAAGCGTCCGTGGCTGGGGTCGTTCTTATAAGTGGCTGGGTCGCGGTAGCGGTTGAAGTGCTGACTGTAGAAGTTTCGGCTTTTTCCCCCCTCGCCATATCCGCCTATCGAGAAACGCGATAAGGCATTGGCCAGTCGTTCTACCTTTGCATCGTTATCAGTTATGTTCTCTGTGTCAAGCTTTTTCTCAATGCTTGCACTGCTTTCTGTTGTGGTGGCCTTTGCCTTGCTCGCCTCTGCTTTCTCTTCTGCCGAAGCTGGCATTGCCAAAGCGCAAGAAAGGGCGCTTAATAACAATAAGTTCTTATTCATACTTTATATTATGATATTATGCAATTACTCTTTTAGCTACGCTTTTTTTTGATATGTTTTCCTAAAATCAATATCTGCTTTGGCACATACCAGTATCTGTTTTGGCACATACTGACATTTTCCGATGCAAAAGTATTAAGTTTTGAAAAGTATTACAATACTCAAAATTTATGAAATTTTAAAGATTTAGGGGACAACGCACGACCATGTGTTTTCTTAAATACTCACATTTAGGTATTTCTACAAAGGCATCTTTATACCTATGTTTGTGTATAGCGCTTTTTCTTCTATGCTATTAATAGTGAACACATATCCTTATACAATTATCTACGTTATGGAACAAATATGAGGATAAATAGAACAATTTAATGGCTATTACTTGTTCGTTTACATTTATTTCTTTATTTTTGCAAAAAGTAAACCTTTAGCAGCGCATAAGTAACCGTGAGTCAATGCACTGCATGGCGTTTGCCGATAGCTGAAACAAAAATATTAACCATTAAAATTAATTATTGATATGAAGAATTTTGGCTTTTCAAAGAGCCTGATGGTAGGCTTTATGTTGCTGATAGGAGCATCTTCTGTATCGGCTCAAGACTCTAACATTTTTGGTATCGCAAACCGTGTGGGCGTAGGTGTAGGCGTTGGTACTGAGGGTATTGGCGTTGATGTAGCCGTGCCTGTTACCAAATATCTGCAGGCGCGTGTGGGCTTTAACGTGATGCCTAATATCAACATCAACGCTGATGTGGACGTGGCAGCAGAAACAGCAGGTTACAACTATAACGGCACGATGGACGTGAAAGGCAAGTTCTCGCGCACCACCTTCGATTTCAAGATCGACTGCTATCCCTTTGCTAATGCCAGCTCGTTCTTCGTAACGCAGGCTTCTCGGTGGGAGGCGATAAGCTGGTGAAGATTACAGGCCATAGCGATGAGCTGAAACAGTATATTGCCGAGGGCAAAAAGTATAACGTAGAGATTGGCGATTACCAAATTCCTGTCGACAAAAATGGTGATGTGGCTGGTGGCATTAAGGTGAAAAACTTCCGCCCATACCTCGGTCTCGGCTTCGGTCGTCTTATCCCGAAGAAACGTTTCGGCGCTCGGTTCGAGATAGGTGCTCAGTTCCAGGGCAAGCCTGTGGTGTATGCTGATGGCGTAGGCGACCTTACCAAGGTGGTAGATCAAGACACCGACGACGACATCTCTAAGTTTATGGACTGGCTGCAAGTGTACCCCGTGATGAAACTTTCTTTCCGCGGCCGCATCTTGTAACCAATACATTATTTCGTGGCCGCATCTTGTAACAATACATTATCGCGCATAACGATACTCTATATGTGCATAACAATATTTAAGTAACCGTCGCCAAAGGCGGCGAATGTACATAACCGCTGGTGAAGCGAGCGAAACGAGCGTAACCAGCGGCTTCACATCAAGATAAAAAGCGTCCTCGAAGAGGGCGAACATACCAGAGTGAATTCTCAACAAATATGTTCGTCCCCTTTGAGGACGCTTCGTTTATCGCCTGTTACCGTATGGCTTGTTGCCTGTTACCATATAATATGCAGTCCCGTATACTGCTTTACATCGCTGTAAACCAATGTTATATTTCTTTGTTTTAGCGTATATAATCGGCTAAACTCCAGCAACAAGTCATGCTGCATCGACCGTTATGAACATGGAGAACGGCCGTTGCTCGTGTTTACATCGACCGTTATGAACACGAGCAACGGTCGGTGTGAGACGACTTTCTCAATGCTTTCACCCAATTCTCTCAATGTTTCTGCCCAATTCTCTCAATGTTTCTGCCCAATTATTCCCCCACTTTTACCCGAAACATACATTACTTCAACATAACAATGCCATTGGTTTTACGGTATATAGACCCTTATTTTCTCAAACCATACTCTTACAATAATACATTTTTAACAACCTTGTTTAAAACAACCTTGTTTAAAATGATACATACTGGCTTCACGCAATCAGACATTCTAAAAACTTACCGCTTAGGTACAGCCGCCAATGTCACAAGATTGAAGAAAGCGCTGATAGAAAAAGACCTCGTCAGCCTAACAGCTCCCAAACACCTTGATCTAAGCGACCCCATCCTTGCCCTGTGGCTGAAGAGAAGGGTGTGGAGGGAATGATGGGTTCAGATAATATTGTTGTACCTTTAACAATCTATTTCGCGCTACGCACTTTTTCTTAAACACGAATTTTCATGAATTATCTAAGTAGGACGGTGGCCTCTGTGCCCCGTCCTCCCGACATTTGAAATGGGCAATAAATATGTGAGGTTATCTATTATTAAATTGTTAAAAACACAACAATATCATTTAAGCCGAATAATGTTGTGTGAAAGGGGAAGTGTATAGAGGTAAGAAAAAAAGGAGATAAATGCCTTTCTATGATTAGCATTTATCTCCTATGCGATTGCAATATATATACTCCTTCAGCTATATATCTTGCCTTATATTAACCTTTTGTTTCAAAGGGGCATACATTAAACATTCGTTTTTTATTTAGCAACATATTTCTTACCACCACGAGTATATATGTGTCCAGGTTTAGTGTTGTAAACCTTCATACCATTTAAATTATATGTCGAGTGGTTGCCTGTTATATTCGCATCATTAGTGTCTTGCTTTATGTTTTCAATATCTGTTGTTTCTGCCCCTCCTTTTAGGAAGAAGAAATCTTTCCATACAGGCGTATTTTTGTATGTTTCTAATGCCGATGTAGGGACCATTACTCTAAGATTCCATACTGCGTATCTATTATTGGTTGATTATCAATACTATACGCTCTAAACGGTAGAAAAGTGACTGTATGGATTCTGTTTAGATACGAAAGGGTGACAATTTAACGTATTTAACGTATTTAACTTTCGATTACATTAAAAACTACCAAATAGTGTTTGAATAGGAATGTTTCAACCGAACTCAAAATGTGACAAACAAAAGTTATCCAATGATATTTTAGAGGGGTAGGGTTGAAACGACTTCCCTTAAAGGATGTGATTGCCAATCATCCCCTTTTATTCTATAAGAACCAATAGAAATGTAGTCTATCATACTGTTTTCCTACATTTTTATATAAATAGAAAAGCAGATTTCAACCCAAGATGAGTACATGGGGGACTCTATCTGAAAAGTATGATATTGTCCTTTCTAGATGCGAGGGACTTCTAAACATTATAGAAAAAGAACGAGCTTTGGCTTTTTCTTTGAATGACAGGTATAAGAAATCTGATGATTGTATCAAGATTATTGGCAATACATTGGACTCTATCTGTGAAAAATTGGGGGTGCAAGCAAATGTAGATGTAGTAAAGCAGCCCCCATGCCCAAGATATTAAAGAAAGTTCCGTCATTTCTGCTATGCACCATCCCTTGGTATTGGATAAGGCGCATTTGGTATTCTCGCCATGTTAGACAGTTAGCTCTTATAGTCATGCTGTGTTCTTGGGCTTTGTCTATTTGATTGACTCTATTTTTGACAAAGTCAATGCTGACTTGCAAAAAGACAAAAAGAAGAATATGCTTATACGCAAATTAGCCATTTCACAACCAAAAACTGCTGAATTTGTAAACTATGTGGATATGGTATATGCTGATGAAGCAGCCCATTCTAAAGAAATAAGCCTGTTATGGCAACAGTATTATATCAAGAAATAACGGAACTATGGATAATAAAATTATTGAACAATTGAGAGAAGAAGCAAAGGATGCACTTATTCATAGGGCTAAGACTGGTAAAGGATATTTCATGATGAAAGATACCTTGGAGAAATATTTTGAAGCCACAGGTGCCAATCGGTCTTGTGGCAACAGCAAGGAAACAATTCTATTGGGCAGACGCATTGCTGCCCAACGAATTGTGATTGATGCGATCCATTTACTTAACAAATATGAGTTGCATAAGATAGATAGCGAAATGCCTACCCTCATAGATGGAGCATTATTCAAGTCATCTATTTCACGATAATGGAACACCGTATATTATAGCCCGACTTTCAATCCTCGTAGCTTGAATTTGAATTCATCAAAAGCGTCACCATTTTGTACAGACACCTTTATGAAGCGATTGCCATTCGCTGTTGTCGGCAAAATTGTAACAGTCAACGTATTCCCATTTTGGGTAGCTGTTGCCCAATCTGACGTAATGGTAAAGTGTTTTTGGTCATCAATGGCGGGTGTAAACTTCTTTTCTTCCCCTTTAGCTTCTTGTTCGGTGATACCAGTTATCCAAAAGTCACTGTGATATTCAGCATAATAGCTAAATCTTTGTTCAATCCTACCAAGATTGCACATGACTTATCTTCCCTAAATTTGCCAATTCTAACAAAGGAAAAAAGGGTACGCTTCACATACGAATGCACCCTCTCAAACATTACTTTTTTGATTTAAACATCTGTTTCTTTACCCATTTCCAACGTTTGGCGGTATGTCCGATACAGAACAAAATGAACAAGAAACCGATTTTACCATGTACTGCCCCTATGGGAGAATGTGCCGTTAATACAATTATACGTACAAAAGTCACGACACTAATGGCAAGCAGAATGGCGAATATAGTACACAGCCATTTTGTCTGCCTCTTTAAGCCTTTTACTTTTGTTAGCCAATTTCTCTTGCCAAAATGCAAATACAGATGTTCGATAACCAAGATGAACATCAATATACCAAGAATGCAATGCAAATACATCCATGTTGCGAATGGCAATCCAAACAGACCTTTACCTCCACACGCTTCCATTTGCATGCTTGACAGCAATACCAACAAGGCAATTGGCATAAGAAAAAGGTTACATAACCGAAGTTTCTTTATCTTTTCCATTTT
>UMGV01033120.1_pt1 | contig 15448 bp, 9 predicted proteins | sample 1965361 | NCBI WGS metagenome assembly UMGV01 (sample SAMEA4836081, study PRJEB28245) | human gut metagenome | biome: gut microbiome; material: fecal sample | place: Denmark | collected 2008
GCTCTGCTGTTAGGCAGATAATGCTTACCTTTGTAATGTATGAAATCACCGCTAACCATCTACCGGGCATCGGCAGGCTCGGGCAAGACCTTCACGCTCACGGCCGAATATGTGGCGCTTCTGCTTGCCACCCCATCGGACCATGAGGCCGAACACATCCTGGCAGTAACCTTCACCAACAAGGCTACGGCCGAGATGAAAGACCGCATCCTGTCCTCACTCTACACCCTGGGCAATGACCTGGACGGCGACCAGGGTATGCTCCGCAAGGTGCAGGAATGCCTTGCCGGACAGGGCATCAGCCTGGAACCAGGCGAGCTGCGCAAGCGTGCCAAGAAGGCGCTCAGCGCCATCCTGCACGATTACAGCCACTTCAGAGTGGAGACCATCGACTCCTTCTTCCAGAGTATTCTGCGCACGCTGGCCCATGAGCTGGGACTGGCATCGGGGTTGCGCGTGGAGCTCAACAGCAACCAGGTGGTGGCGAGGGCTGTTGACAGCGTCATGGAGCACCTCTCCGAGCGGCCCGACGTGCGCCAGTGGGTGCTCGACTACGTGCGTGAACAAATCGAGAACAGCGACCGCTGGGACATACGCGGCAGCATGAACTCTCTGGGCCGCTGCATCTACGAGGAAGAGTATCAGAGCCACAAAGAGCAACAGAGAGTGACGAGCGAGGAGGAGCAGAAGCAAGCCATAAGCTTCAAACGCACGCTCAACGCCCTGAGGACCCAGACCGAAGAGAGCATCCGGCAGGAAGCCACCATTCTGCTGGAGCATATCACCGGGCAGGTCGCCGACTTCGACCGCATCAGCTATGGGCGCTCCAGCTTTGAGCCCTTCCTGCTTCAGGCCAGCAAGATGGGCACTGCCGAGGGACGGTCAATGACCTACAAACTGCCCTCGGCACGCATCACCGATGCCGCGGACAATCCCGAGAAACTGCTCAAAGCGGCCGACCGCAAGAAGCCCGAACTCATGGCCGAGGCCACTGAGACCGCCGGCATGCTCAGCCTATTCTGCTCCCACTATGCCCAAGCCCTGTATATCCTGGCCAGCATCAAGCTTTCGTTGCACTACCTGCCGCCATTGCGCCTGCTGGGCACCATCGAGGAAGAGGCCACGGAGATATCTGCCGAGGCCGGACAATTCCTGCTCAGCCGCACCGCCGCACTGCTGAGCCGCATGGTGGAAGGCAGCGACGCGCCCTTCGTGCTGGAGCGCGCAGGCGTTCAGTTCCGCCACATAATGATAGATGAGTTCCAAGACACGAGCCGCCTACAGTGGAGCAACTTCCGCAGCTTGCTCCTCGAGAACATAGCCACAGGCGGTCACAGTCTGCTCGTGGGCGATGTCAAGCAGAGCATATACCGCTGGCGCGGAGGTGACTGGGAGATTCTGCACGGAGCACAGCATGATCTGAAGCATCTGGCACCACAGCAGACCACACTGCGCGACAACTGGCGAAGCCTGCCGCAGGTGATTGACTTCAACAACGCATTCTTCCCCCGAGCCGCTTCGATGCTCGACGGACAGGACGAGGAGGCGGACTTCAAACTTGCAGACATCTACGAGGATGTGGAGCAGAACTGCGCTCATGCCGATGGCGAACAAGGCTTCGCCAGCGTTTGCCTCTACAAGCGCCAGGGAAAGAAGCGCCCCGAAGGCTATGAGGAGAATATGGTGAGGGAGATGGCCGATGCCATTCGCCAACTGAAGTCAAAAGGCGTGCACGAACAGCAGATGGCCATTCTGGTGCGGCGAAACCGCACTGCCTCACAGCTCCTGACGCTCTTCCATCGCCTGGCCCCCGACATCCAGTTGGTCAGCGACGAGGCTTTCCTGCTCCAGGCATCCGTCTCTGTGCAGATGCTGGTAGCGGCTATGCAACTGACCGCAGACGGCATGCAGAAAGCCGACCCCGTAGTGCTTCGATACTTGATGCTGCATTACCAGCAGGACATACTGGGCCTCGACATCCCCCTTCACCAGGTGATGCACCAGCAGCCAGAGGATGTGTTGCCGCCCGAACTGACCTCCCACCGCGAGCAGATGGCGCGTCTGCCACTGCTCCTGCTCGCCGAACGGCTCTACCATGTGCTGCAACTGGAGCGCATCAAGGGGCAGGATGCCTATGTGCTGGCGTTCATGGACGAGCTGCAGAGCTATCTGCGCGACAATCCTCAGGACATTCATCAGTTTCTGCAAGCGTGGAACGACAACCTCTCCACCCGTCCCATCCCCGGCTGCGAGACCGGTGGCATACGCATCCTCACCATCCACAAGTCCAAGGGATTGGAGTATCACACCGTCTTACTGCCCTTTATGGACTGGAACCTGGGCATTGACCCCCTGCTCGACAGCCTGCTCTGGTGCAATGCCGCACAGCCCCCCTTCGACCAGATGGGCACGCTCCCCATACGACTCTCTGCGCAAATGGAGAACAGCGTATTCTCCTCCGACTACCGGCGCGAGATGCTGCAGCGGCGCGTGGATACGCTCAACATGATATACGTGGCATTTACCCGTGCCCGATGCAACCTGATGATATGGGGCATGACCACCGCCAACGACAAGCTGGCATGCGTGGGCGACCTCATCTTCAATGCGCTGGAAATGGTGGAGGAAGATGACATCCTGCGCTTCCAGCAAGGCTCGCTCTGCGGTGCCGGCGAAGAGAAAAAGCCACGGAGCAAGGAGGATGACGAGCGCGAGAAGCGAGCCAAGCGTATGAATATGCCTTGCGATGAAACAAATGCCGTGGAGATCTGCATGAGCACACGGCCTCCCACGATGCAGTTCATGCAGAGCGAACAAGCACGCCTCTTCATGCACAGTCTGGGCGATGACACTGCCGAGGAACTGCAAACCGACTCCTACATCGAGACCGGCAAGCTCATGCACTATGCGCTAAGCCAGATTAAGTGCACCCACGATGCGCCTGCCGTGCTCGACCACATGGAAGAGGAGGGACTGGCAGAGCAGTCCGAGGCATGGAAGAAAGCACGCCGCTGCATCGAACGTGGCCTTGCCAACCCCACCGTAGCCCAATGGTTTGCCCCCGGCAAGCGCTTCCTGCGCGAATGCGGCATCATCACGCGCGACCCCGCAACGGGGCAGGCCAAGGTGAGAAGGCCCGACCGCGTGATTTTGGAGCCTGGTCTCATCACAGTGGTTGACTATAAGTTCGGCAAGAGGAAGAGGGATTACGAAGACCAGGTACGCGACTACATGAAACTCGTAGGCGAGATGTATCCCGGCACGAAGGTCGAAGGCTGGCTCTGGTACGTGTACAGCGGCCAGACCGACAGAGTTCTCCCCGAATAAACACACTAAGATACAGGACACACATGAATACATTTCTGAGCGCAGTGGCACGCGACCTCACAGCCCGGTTCGGCAGCAACCTGCACGACGTGACAGTCGTGTTCCCTGGCAAGCGGGCCAGCCTGTTTCTCACCCAGGAGCTGGTGGGGACGGGCAAGTCACCGCTGTGGGAACCCGAATACACCAGCATGGACAACTTGTTCCAGACCTTCACGCCCCTCACGCAAGCCGACCCCATCGAGAGCATCTGCACTCTGCTGAGGCTGATGCAACAGATTATACCCGAAGAGGATACGCAGTCCCTGGACCAGTTGTGGGGCTGGGGCGAAGTGATACTATCGGACTTCGATGACATAGACAAGCACATGGCAGATGCCCAACTGGTGCTTGCCAACGTGTATGACCAGCATTGCCTGGACAACATCGACTATCTGACGGATGAGCAGGAGGAGGCTCTGAAGCGCTTCTTCAGCAACTTCTCGGTGGAAGGCAACACGGCCATCAAAGAGCGCTTCCTGCATATCTGGAGCCACATGTACCCGCTCTACCAGGCACTCAGCCGCACTCTGGAGGCACGAGGAACACTCTACCCCGGTGCGCTCTACCGCCGTGTGGCAAGCGACCTGAAACACCGGCCCGACCTGCTCGACGGGTATCTCAAGGAACGCAAGGCTGTTGCCTTTGTAGGGTTCAATGTGCTCAATGACGTGGAGCAAGCCCTCATGATGGAAATCAAACGCAGCGGGAAGGGCCTCTTCTATTGGGACTACGACTCCTTCTACGTGGATAACAAGGACAATGAAGCAGGCATCTTCATGCGGGAGAACCTGCTCCACTTCCCCTGTGCACTGGGCAAGGAGGAGTATGACAACATGCGACACCTGCACGATGTAACGTTCATCTCCTGCACCACCGACAACGCTGCGGCACGCTTCGCACAGCAGTGGCTCAGCCAGCCACAGGACGTGGTGCCCAACCGCAACGCGGTGGTCTTGTGCAACGAATCGCTCTTGCACCCCGTGCTCCATGCGCTTCCCCCATCGGTGGGAGAGGTGAACGTGACCATGGGATTTCCGCTGGCTGACACACCGGTATATAGTCTGCTCATGGCTCTGGCCAGCCTGCAGACCGACGGCTACGACATGCAGAAGGGCACGTTCCGCTATCCCTTCCTGCAGGCAGTGCGCCGTCATGCCTATGCTCCCATGCTGGGCGATGAGGCGGAATGGGCCGGCCAATGGCAAGGAGCCGACTCCCCCACCCTGCTCACATGGCTTGACAAGATGATCCAGCGCGTGGGCACCTGCTTCGCAGGACGCCCCGCCCCCAGTGCCTACGACATGCTGTATATGGAGGCAATATTCCAGACCCACCGCATCATGCAGCAATTCATCCGCCTGACACAGCTCCCCCAGGATGCGCTCGACGTGCTGCCAGGCACCATGCGCCGGCTTCTGCACAGCATGTTACTCTCTACCAGCATCCCCTTCCACGGCGAGCCTGCCCTGGGGCTACAGGTCATGGGAGTGCTCGAAACACGCTGCCTCGACTTCTCCCACCTGCTTATGCTGTCGGTCGAAGAGGGCATGCTGCCTCGTGCCACGCAGGCAGACACGATGATTCCAGCCGACATACGCGAGGCTTTCGGCCTCACGACTCCGCGCCACCGCAACGCTGTGTATGCTTACTATTTCTACCGCCTCATACAGCGCACCCAGCATCTCACCTGTGTCTATAACGAGAACAGCACCGGCAATACGCGCCACGAGATATCGCGCTTCCTGCGTCAGATGCAGGCCGAGACCGATATCCCCATACGCTCAAGATGGTTGCGCAGCACACCACAGGTGGATGAGGCAAGCGCCCTATGCGTGCAGAAGGACGAGGCCATCATGCAGGAGATGAGGGAGAAATACGATCAGTCGCTGCCAGAAGGCAGGCATGTGATGCTGAGTCCATCGGCTATCAACATCTACATGGCGTGCCCCCTAAAGTTCTACTTCCAGCATGTGGTGGGCATGCAGCCCGAACGCGACCCCGAGGAAGGGCTGCAACCGGCCGACATAGGCGACATCTTCCACGACACGGCACAGGTTCTGTACGAGCAGTTGATGCAGCGCACAGGCAGCCGCACGCTGGGTGCCAATGTGCTCAATGAGGTTCTGCGGCAGATGGAAAGCCGCGTGGAACCGCTGCTCGACATCGTGTTCGACGTGCATGTGTTCCATCCCTTCGATGACAAATGGCACATGGGCGACCGCATCAGAGAGATGACCGAGCGCGGAGAACGCCCTCAGAATGAATACACAGGCGAACTCATCATCTACCGCAGTGTCATCATGCAGTATCTGAAGAACCTTCTTCGCTATGACGCACAGCATGCCCCGCTGCACATCATCGGCACAGAGGTGGAGCGTAAGTTCACCATGGACATCCACCCAGAGGGTGCACCGCCCCTGGTCATCAAGACGGGTGGACGCATCGACCGCCTTGACGAAGTGGAGGGATGCGTGAGAGTGGTAGATTACAAGACGGGCAACCATGTGCCCGAAGTGCGCAGCATGGAACAGGTGACCGGCCTGAGCGATGCCCACGAGGGCTATTATCTGCAAACCTTCCTCTATGCCTATGCACAGAAACAGCACTGCAAACCGGACACCAAGGTGAAGCCCGTGCTCTTCTACCCCGGCAAGGCCAGCAGAGAGACCTACAGCCCGGCACTCTACATAGGCAAGCAGGAGGTGGAGAGCCTTGATGGAGAGGTGGCCGAAGAGTTCATACAGGGACTGAGGGAGCGCATCGCCGAAATCTTCTCACCCGCCCTTCCCTTCACCCAATGCAGCGACCAGCGCACCTGCGACCACTGTGACTTCCGCCTGATATGCCTGGGCAGGAACTGAAGAAACGAAGCGCCACCTCAAGGTCATAACCAAGACCGAGGTGGCGCTTCCTTATTATATTATAGTTGAATGTCTATAGGCGCGGGCACTTATGCGACTGGCACATCGCCCACACACGCTTCCCACATATACCGTTCTACTCTGGAAAAGGTCAGGAAAGCGATTCCCGTCTGCTTATAAAGCGCCTGAAAAACTCCGAGCGGCGTGACAGCAGGCGCACGCTATAGACCAGCGACACCACGAAGAGGCAGGCACCCACACCATAGCGCACCCACAGGTTGCCCTGCAGACAGCACAGCACAGCCGCCGACAGGCATACTGTCTGCACCGCACACAGCCGCCAGGTAGGTCCGGTCACGCGGCAGCCATACAGCTTGCCATACACCAGAAGCACGCACACAAGGTCGTAGAGCGCCCACAGCGACAGCGCCACGCCGGCCCCCGTAAGCCCCCAATGACCATACAGCCACCAGAACAGGAAGCCCATGACAAGGTTGCTCGCAATCTCCATGAGCAGGAAGACCAGCGAATCGCCCTTGGCCAACGAGGAATAAGAGACGGGCAGCATGATGGCACGCAGGAATGTGTAGAAGGTGGCACATACCGTCATCTCCTCGGCCACAAGGAACTCATTGGTAAAGAGAAGCCGTATAATCCACGGCATCAGCACGATGAAGGGGATGAGAAAAGGCGTGATGATGAGCACGCACACGTCAATCTGCTGATTGATGGTGCTGTTGAAGCGCTCCAGATTGCCGTTTGCCGATGACAAACGAGGGTAATAGTCGGCCTCGAGCGCCATGAACACCATGCCAGCATAGCCCACCATCAATGCATAGCCCATGCGGTAATAGCCCACATCGGCCTGGGTGCCACTCATCATGATGAAGGCCGGGATGGCCATGCCAAGCAGTGCCGTGGTGAAGCCTGCCAGCACATAAGGGATTCCCTTGGTCACCATGGGCAACCCTTCACGCAGCACCTTCAGGTCGAAGAGCCGCACGCGATAAGGGGCGATGCGCAATGAGAACCAGAAATGACTGATGAGCGATGCCAGACCACTGCAGATGAGTCCCACCACCACACCGCGTAGGCCCATCAGGTAATAGAAGGGCACAGTGAGCAGCAGCGTGGCAAGTGCAATGACGCTCTCCACCACCGCCACCTGGCGCACGTGCCGCAATCCCTTGAGCACCGCGCATTCACCCTCGGCCACAAGGAAGCATACCGCCACAGGTATCATGGTCATCACCTGGGGCCAGTGGCCAAACTCCTGGTCGAAAAGGATATAGCTCACCACAGGCGAGAGCAGCGAACAAAGCACCACAGCTATGATGGCCGTGAGCAGCACCCACGTGCGCACCACCATGACAAAGTGCCGGATGCGCCCTTCATCGCCCTGCTCCAGCAGTTCGCTCGACTGGCGCGTGGCATTGAGCGGTACGCCCAGATTGCTGCTGCTCACCACAAACTCCACGATAGAGTTGTAGATGGCAATCAGCCCCACGCCGTTTCCGCCCAAGAAGGCCGCTGTGAGCTTGTTGCGCACCATCGATGCAAGCATCTTGAGCACCTGTACGCCGCCAAAGACGCCGGTGTATTTGAGCACGTGGTCGTATGACTTCTCGCCGCCAGGCTCATTGGACTCTGCCTTCCGGGCATGAGCCTTTCCGCAGGCACACGCCTGCTCGTTCATATCTATTGTAGCCAAAGAATCGTCGTATATGCTTGTTTTCTCATGCAAATATAAGGCAAAGAATCCATCCACACAAGTCTGCAACAGGCTTCTGTGGCATAAATCACCTATTGTAATTAGTTGGCCCGGCGTCCTCTGCCCACTCACACTACATTGGTAGGCATTTCTCCTTGGCCTGCACAGGAAAATGGGACAATCTGTACAGAGCAGACTGGCATCCAGCGCATGAATATGGGACGAATGGAACAATGTGGCAGCAGAATTGTGCACAGCGGATGAAAGTTGGGGCCAAGTGCGTTGGTCACCCTGCAGAAAAGCGGTAATTTTACAAACACAAACCATCACTCTACCCCATCATGGAGCAACCCAAACAGGACAGAGCGCTGCGCATGCTGGCGCTCATGCTGCAGCGCACGCGACGCTACTCGGCAAGCCAGTTGGCCGAACAGCTGGGCATCGACAGGCGCACCGTATATCGCTACATCAACACCTTCAACGAGGCGGGCTACGTGGTGCTCACCGACCACCATCACGTGAGGCTTGCCACAGGAACGGCCATCCATAAACAGCTCTCCGATCTGCTCTTCTTCAACCAGGAAGAGGCGATGACTCTGTACAATGCCATCGAAAGCATAGAGTCCGATACGCGCTTGAGGGAGGAACTCAAGGCGAAGCTCGCCACCATCTACGGCACCAGCCTGGTGTCGGAGAAACTGATACGCATGGAGAAGAACCGCAACACGAAGCATCTGATGGAGTGCATCGAACTACGGCGGAGGGCGGTGCTGAAGGGCTACTCATCGCCAAGCAGCAACACGCAGCGCGACCGACTGGTGGAACCATTCGCATTGAGCGAGGACAAGAAGTACGTGTGGGCATTCGAGATAGAGACTGCCATGTGCAAGGTATTCCGCATCAGCCGCATACAGAGCGTGGAGATGCAGGAGCAGGTATGGCTCTGCAGCCGTCTGCACAGGCAGGGACACATGGATGCCTTCCGCACTGTGAGCATGGACGGAAGCACTCTGCCGGCGCGCATAAGGATGAAGAGGAGGGCCTACAACCTGCTCATGGAGGAGTTCCCACTGTGTGAACAGGACATTTCACCCGTGAGCGGACAGGAGGAATGGGTGCTGGATACCCAGGTGAGCAACTATAAGAGCATCACGCGATTTATCGTGGGTCTGGCCGACCAAATCGTCATAGAGACTCCACAACTGCGCCGCTACGTGTCCGACTACGTGCAGCAATGGCTTGCGCGGCTGTGAGAACCGGCCTGCCCGATATTGCGGGATGACAAGCTCACTGCGCTGCGATGACAAATGCAGCGCACTGCGATGGCCGATGCAGCGCGCTGCGATGGGCAATGCACCGCGCTGCGATAATCAGCGGAGAACACTGCCATGCGGCAAGGAGCAGCGAAAGGCGTTCTGCCCACCCGGCTTCCGTCTGCGAAAGTTGCCTGTCATCCGCTTGCAGGATGCTGCCGGCTTGGCCGCTTTCATCCTTTCGGGGGCTTTTCCAAGCGCAGCAGAAACCTACGGGAGAGACTTTTCCTCTTCTACCCCAAAACAGTACCCGCAGAATCAGGCTTCCCTCCTTTTCTGACTCCAACAGTCCCAGGGAACCATTGGACGAAGACACCGCAAGAAGTGAAGCTGCCCAAGTCATCCTTCACAGGATGCTGAAGGAGGTGTGGCACAGCATCACCCTTCCCTTCGTAAAACGAAATAGAGGCAGGAAACCGCCCCTCGTGGGAACTGGCATCCTGCCTCTAATAAAAACAAAGCCCCCTCTGCCCGCAGGCGGAGAGAACTCCTCGTTGTTGTTTAGTTCAAAGCGATGGTCATAGACTTGTCCTCCTCGGTCACAGTCACCTTGTCCTCGCGGAGCAACCAACCCAGTGCCAGGCAGAGATCCTTGTCTGTCTTGATCTTTGCAGCCTTCTTCAGGTCCTTGGAAGTCATTGTACCATTCTCGTTCAAGGCTGTCCATACGGCACCAGCCAAAGTTCCAACTTTCTCGTTCATTCTGATTCTTTCTAAGGTGTAACTAACAATCTTCTCTATTTCAACTGCAAAGGTAGCCCGATTATCCCACATGGGCAAGCATTTGTACGAATTATTTGCAACCAACCCATGGGAATGCGCCTGAGGGAGAGGCATTATTGGAAACGAGAGGCATAATATGCCCAATAGGTGTGCGAATAGTCGGCCAGGCTGTCGATGGCAGCCTGGTTGCCCTCCAGAGAGGCATCGTACAGGCGGCAGAAGCGGTCGAAGGACCGCTGCATCAACGAATCGGGATACAGGAAGAGGCTGCGCTCCACGCTCTTTACTGCCTTTCCGGCCGTGGATGTCGAGATAGGCTTGGGGGAAGATGTCCTCTGGCTGCCCATCCCCCAGAGGTTGCGGATGAGGACAAGAGCCTCACGGTAATGCTTGGGAAGCGAGGTGGAAAGGGAGTCGGTGTGCTGAACCAGCACTTGGGCAAAACTATGCAACTCACCACAAAGCAGATGGGAGCAGAGCAGATAATCAAGTGCGAGAGGTCGCGCAATGCTGTCGAGCGCCACCACCTGGGCAAGAAAATGCTGCTCGGAGAACTTCTCCGACGAACGCGGAACAGCCTGCATGCCTTGATAAAGGGCAGGCAGAGCGTTATAGACAAACTCTGAATCGGACTGGGCAGGCATGAGGGTGCTCACTCCTGCGGGCACAGGGAACTCAAAAAGGCGGTCGCCCAGCGCACCGTCAAGGGCAAGCCCAGCCGCACGCAGAGAATAGAGCCTGTAGGTGATGTCGGCTGTATCGTGGCAGCAATACGCCACATCGGCATACTTACCCTCGTGCACGAACCGACCCATGCGCAACTCACGGTGTCCGACATCGGAACTGTAGCCAAGCACACCGGTCATGAAGAGCAGGAGCGAGAGCACCAGGAGGTTGGACGAGAGGTATGAGGAAAGCGCAGAACGCTCGCCCGTGGCATCGGGATGCATGCAGCACAATATGGTGCATAGCACAAAGACAACAAGCGCAACTGCCATAGCCACCCAAGGGGTCCCCGATGAATAGTCGGGCAGTTCGGGCAAGCGAACGGATGTGATGGCTGTAAGCAGGAATGCAGAGGGGAACCAAGCCAACGCGGCAAAGCGCAAAGGCCAGCGGATGATGCGGTGGACAAACAGCCCCAAGAGTACCAGGAGCAGCGTGATAAGCGATGCTCCGATGAGAGGCTGGTAGGTGGTCTCACCATGAGAGAAGTGATACTGGAACTGAGCAAGATAGTCGGCCTGGAAAAGATAAAGGTAGCAGAAACAGAAGCATGCAAATACGAGACTGCACACAAAGGGTACCAGACTTGCTATCTGGCGGGTATGGGGACTGCTGTACTTTACCATCCTGTCGAACTCTATGGCGAGTGGCCTTATACCTTATTATATTATATGTATCGTTGATATGCCGAAGCCGATGAACCGCACCGGCATGAGAGACGTCCTCCTGCAGGACTTCCAAGGTACCAGAGCAAGTGTCTTCACACCGGCAAACAGCCTGGCTGGTAATATCAGAGCCATTTCCGCGTATCCCAAAAGAACACTTAGGCCGTAACCCATGCGCGAATGGCTGCCCCGAAGAACAACCTCTGGCGTACGACGAAGCTCTCTGCTGTTTCCCAGACAACCGCCTTGTCCATGGTTCTCAAGCATTTGGCATATGCCGTCAAGAAGACGAAGGAAAACGCTCCACACTTCTGCTTCCCGCCGGGAAGCGACTTTGCACATCGCTCCAAAGCGGGTAGTGCCTGCAGTACAGATGACTGCAGGCACTCCGTTTATTCCTTTATCTTGTGCAGCACACAGGCCGTACGGGCAGGCAGATACAGGCTGAGCCAACCCTTGTCCTGAGGTGCATAGAGGGGGTCAAAGTTGGTGTAATGCATCACAGAGTCGTCATTGAAGCCATTGCCACCGAACTCTACGCTGTCAGAATTGAGCACATACTCATACGCACCCTGCTCCACAAGGAAGCCGTAGCCCGTATAGGAGCGTGTGGGACTGAAGTTGAAGAAGAAGAACAGGTCGCCGCGCTGGAAGGCAAGCACCTGATCGGCATCGTTGGCATTGATTTCCGTGACGGGCAACTTAGATATGTGCTTCAACTTGCGCATCAGATGTATCATGCTGGCATCGAAGTCGGCCAGGTAGTGGTAGCACAGTTCCTTGTTATCTACAAGGTTCCACTGGCGACGTGCATACTTGTGGCTCCAGCCGTTACCCTCGCGTGGGAAGTCGATCCATTCGGGGTGTCCGAACTCATTGCCCATGAAGTTGAGGTAGCCGCCATTGGCTGTACCGGCCGTCAGGAGGCGTATCATCTTGTGAAGAGCGATACCGCGCTCCACCACGTAGTTCTGGTCGCCCTTCTTGAAATGCCAGTACATGTCGGCATCCACCAGGCGGAAGATGATGGTCTTGTCGCCCACCAGAGCCTGGTCATGGCTCTCGGCATAGGAGATGGTCTTCTCATCCTTGCGTCTGTTAGTGAGCTCCCAGAAGAGGGATGTAGGCTTCCAGTCCTCGTCGCGCTTCTCCTTGATGGTCTTGATCCAGTAGTCGGGGATGTTCATGGCGAGTCTGTAGTCGAAGCCATAGCCGCCATCGCGGATAGGTGCAGAGAGTCCGGGCATGCCGCTCACGTCCTCGGCAATGGTGATGGCATTCTTGTTGACCTGATGTATGAGGTCGTTGGCCAGAGTGAGATATACGATAGCCTCGTCATCCTCATGACCATTGTAGTAGTCGCCATAGCAGGTGAAATTCTCGCCCAAGCCGTGACTGTAGTAAAGCATAGAGGTGACGCCATCGAAACGGAAACCGTCAAAATGGAACTCGTCGAGCCAATACTTGCAGTTGGAAAGCAGGAAGTGCACCACCTGGTCCTTGCCGTAGTCAAAGCAGAGGCTGTCCCATGCGGGATGCTCACGCCTGTCTCCCTGGCAGAAATACTGGCAAGGGTCGCCGGCAAAGTTGCCCAACCCCTCGTTCTCATTCTTCACGGCATGGCTGTGTACGATGTCCATGATCACGGCAATGCCCATAGAGTGAGCCTTGTCGATGAGTGACTTCAGTTCCTCAGGCGTGCCGAAACGGCTGCTGGGAGCGAAGAAACTGCTCACATGATAGCCGAAACTGCCATAGTAAGGGTGCTCCTGCACTGCCATAATCTGTATGCAGTTGTAACCCAGATGAGCTACGCGAGGCAATACATTGTCGCGGAACTCGACATAGCTGCCCACCTTCTCCTCGTCCTGAGCCATTCCGATGTGGCACTCATAGATGAGCAGGGGGTCAGTGGCAGGCTTGAACTTGGTCTCCTTCCACTCATAAGGCTGCTCGGGAGCCCATGCCTGGGCGCTGAATATCTTGGTCTCGGGATCCTGCACCACGCGATTGATCCACGCAGGAATACGCTCTCCCTGTCCACCGTCCCAATGCACGTTCAGCTTGAAGAGGCTGCCGTGCTTGAAGGACTTGTCCTTAATCTTAATTTCCCAGTTTCCTGTCTTGCCCACACGCTTCATGGCAAACTTGGCGCTCTCCTTCCATCCGTTGAAGTCACCCACTACGTAGATGTCGGTAGCGTTGGGAGCCCATTCGCGCAATACCCAACTGCCGTCGTCCTGGCGGTGCAGTCCGAAATAGAGATAGCCGTCGGCAAACTCTGAGAGATTGCCGCTTGGACCTGCGAGATGCAGCTTGCGGGCAAGCATATGCTGGTATCTGCCGTTGATGGCATCGGCATACTCAGCCAGGTAGGGGTCGTTCTTAATCAATTTCAGAACGGTCACCTTGGCTGGTGCTTTCTTCTTCTCGGCAACCTTCTTTGAGGTTCCCGCAGTTTTCTTGGCGGGTGTTGTGGCCTTCGTACTAGGCATGGTTATTGGGTATTTGATATTTGACTTTGAATACTGCCTTCTTGAGCAGATTATCTATTATCGCTGGTGCATGTCCCTCACCGGGCAGATACAGAACGAACTGCCCTGGACATACATTAAAATATGCTTGTGGAGAATTGGAGAGAAAGGATATATCCGCCTCCTGGTCGTAGGCTGCAGACTTCACCTGCTCCTCTGTCAGAGGGGCAAATCCGTGTTCCTCAGGACCGTCAATGGGAATCTGGATATCCATCATATCGCGATGGACCTCCAGGGGAGCCTGCTCGCGTGTACGCGGCAGGCATGTCTGTACATTGACCCACACCTCTGTGCCGGCCACCTCATGCTTGCCATCGACAAGAGTCTCCAGGGGATGGGACAGAAGATAGCTGACCACAGTCTGTAACGATGGGCACAAACCTATGTACTTATGCAGATTGTCAAGTGTATCTATAACCATTTCCGTCCCTTTCTTTATAGTAATGTGAAGCTACTCCTTCGCTATTTCGGACACCGACTGGACAAGCCCATGAACGTATGTGACCTTTCTGATGAGTTTGCCATTGCGGTCCTTTTCCGTGAACTCTCCGTCCTTCTGGCCTTCGCGGAAAGTGCCTTCGTAACGGATGCCGTCGGAATCTTCCAGAATGCCAGGCCCGTCCTTGAGCCCAGCCTTGAAGGTGCCTTTGAACTTCACTCCGTCGGCCTGACGCATGATACCGGCTCCGTCCATACGGCCATCCTTCCACTCGCCGTCATACACATCGCCATTGGCCCAGGTGTATTTGCCCCGGCCATTCTGCTGGTCGTTCTTCCACTGGCCTTCATACACGGCACCGCCCTTCCAGGTGAATGTTCCCATGCCGCTCTGTTCGCCATCCTCGAAGTGCCCCACGTAGCGGTCTCCGTTGGGGAAGGTGAATATACCTTCACCCGTACGCTTGCCGTTCTGGTACTGTCCCTCGTAGCGGCAGCCGTCATGGAATGTATAGATGCCATGACCATGCTGCTGGTCGGCCTTGAAAGTTCCCTTGTAAGTATCGCCGGAAGCATAGGTATAAGTACCCTGACCGTCCATCATGTTATTCTTCCACTCGCCGTCATAGCGGTTGCCATTGTTCCAGTCAAACACTCCACGGCCGTCTCTCTTGTCAGCCTTCCAAGTGCCTTTATACGAGGCGCCGTTTGCATAGGTATATACACCCTCGCCCGAGCGCAGATCCTGCTCCCAGTTGCCCACGTAGATATCGCCATTGAAGTAGTACATAGTGCCTTGGCCCTGCTGGTAATCCCTGAACCAAAGCCCCTCATAACGGTTGTTGTTGGCAAAGTAGAACGTGCCTCTTCCGTGCTGCTGGTTCTGGAACCATTCGCCCTCATACTTCTCCCCGTCGGAGAAGAGATAGACACCCTGGCCCTGACGCTTGCCTTTCACATATTCGCCAGTGTGTGTGTCACCATTGGGAAACGTGGTGGTTCCATGTCCATAAGGCTTACCCTTGATAAGCTCACCCTGATATTCGCCTCCGTCAGAAAAGGTGTAGTTTCCGATCTTTATCTGCTGACCAGCCGCAGATAACGGCAGGGG
>UMGV01053264.1_pt1 | contig 15442 bp, 21 predicted proteins | sample 1965361 | NCBI WGS metagenome assembly UMGV01 (sample SAMEA4836081, study PRJEB28245) | human gut metagenome | biome: gut microbiome; material: fecal sample | place: Denmark | collected 2008
TGGATGCTTATATGTTTATTTAGAACTTTTCACTCTCAAGTAGGCTTAAAAAGGAGGAAAATTATATGAATTCTAAAAAAAATAATAGTAAAATTTCCATTATTGGAGGAATTATTGCAATCGTTTGTGGCCTGATTGCTTTGTTAGGAAGAGTGCTCAGCGCAGATATGTCAAATATTTCTGTGGATGTCATTCTTATTGTAGTTGGATGCATTCTGATTATTTCCGGAATTATTCAGAAAAAAAAGAACGGTTAATATCGGTCAAGTATAATCAATCAAATACAAAATATGTTTTAAGGAGATTTTATTTATGTCAACTTGAGAGCGAAAAGTTCTTGTAATCTTCTCACAGTTTGAAAGCACAAAAAATCCCTGTTAAAAATTTATGTTCTTTGATTTTTTGTCTTTCAGTATAGTATTTTTTCAAAGTGCACTTTCTTATCATGCATTTTACTTCATTTGACGTTCCCGAATAAACTCTGATATGAAGGAATCAGGGTTCTGAATCTGTATACATAAGCATTCTCCTTTGTGTGTTTGTTAATGGTTTTGGTGATTTCATTATAGCACACATCGGTGGATGCTTATATGTTTATTTAGAACTTTTCACTCTCAAGTGAGGTATATCTGATAGATCTGTGTACTGACCTCCATGTAGAGCGCCATGCGTGGCGGTGCAACGATGAAGTCAACGGCAAGAGAAGGATCAGATTGCAGTTCGGAATAGAAATGCGATGAGCCATTTAGCTTGCGTCCCGACGCATCATGCTGGCGCTTGGCATTTGCCTCTCTGACGTGCTGCTTGACCTCAAACAGCCGTGCGCGGCCAGGGATGCCATAGCTCTTGAGGGAGGGCGTGACGGCAAAGCAGATGGTCTTATCCGTCCGGCTCTCATCCGCGACCACGAGGTTGGTGTCCATGGGGTCTAAGCCCCGTTCCATGCATTCCACGGAGGCGTAGAAGCTCTTGAGGTCGATGGCAATATAAGTCCGCTGTTTCATCTTCTCCGCCTTCTTCTTAGAGTTTTTGCCCTGCGGCTTCCCACATTCACGCCGCCGTATAACAATTATAGATACAGCCGTCACAGGAGGTCAAGTGCCTATCTGTAAATTGTGGTACGGCATAGAGCCTGACCTCTGTCTCCACATAAGTGAAAGCAGGTGCGCGGATTGCACACCTGCCGCTTTTTGGGTATTCTGTTGCGCAGACGGCGTAACTTTTTCGTAAATCAGCATCATTCAGGAAACCTGCGCCGCCGCGCCATGTCGTGCGGCGGCTTTTGCTGCGCCTGACGGGATTTCTGACGGCGCAAGGTCTGCGTTTCTGCAGATGGGCAGGAAGCAGATGCTCTGCACCGCCTGCTGCTTATGCCGCAGGGAGACATGGACATAGGTTTGCAGCGTGATCCGCACGTCGCTGTGGCCCAGCATCTCGCTGACGCTTTTGACATCCACATTCTGCTCGATGCAGCGTGTGGCGTAGGTGTGCCGCAGGGCATGGAAATTTCGATACGGGACACCCGCTCGTTTCAACAGCGACCTATATCGGTTCTGCATAGTACGCGGTTCCAGCGGATCGCCGGAGCTTGTCAGCAGGCAGAAACTGCCCGCGTTCTCGGGTCTGTGCGCTGCCAGCAGGGACAGGATATCAGTTGGCAGCGGTATTCTCCGCAGCGACGATTCGCTCTTGGGCGGCTGCACAATGAGTCTTGTGCAGCCTTTCTCATAGATCCGCTGTACCTCCCGCTCCACCCGCAGAAAGCCCGCATGGAGGTCGATATCCGACCAACGCAGCGCACACAACTCTCCCAGACGAAGGCCGCTGTTCAGCGTCAGTAGAACGCCAAGACCGGTCAGGTCAGGCTCGTTTACGATATGATGTGCCAGCCGCAGGATCTCCGGCTCGGTGAATATCTCCACCTGCCGCTTCCTGTACGCCGGCAGTTCGGCGTTCAGGCCCGTGCAGAAGCACCCCCGCTTGGCCGCCATCCGCAGAATGGCTCGCAGCAGTACGCCAACATCCCGTGTGCTTTTGGCCGACAGGCCCTGCTCCTGGAGCTTCCGGTAAAAATCCGCTACCCGCTGCTCCGTCAGCGCATACAGCGGCGCAGCGCCCAGCTGCGGCTGGATATACTGCCGCACCACATACCGATACCGGCTGACGGTGGACTCCTTCAGCTTCCGTTTCTGTTCCCGTTCCACGAAAAATAGCTCTACAGCCTCCGGCAATGTCATGTTATTGCTTGGCGCGATCTCACGGGGCAGCTCCCGCAGACGCTGCCGCCGTTTTTCCCGACAGACGCTGTAGGTGGCGGCGTAGACGTAGCCGTACTGCGCCCGTCCCTCCGGCGTCCGACCTCGGATATAGCGGCCCTCCCAGCGGCCATCTCCGCGCTTATAGATGTTCTCCCCTCTGCGTGCCATTTCGTACTCCTCCTGACGCGATTTTTGACGGCGAACACCCTTTTTATCATCCATCATCGCGGAAAGGCTCGGCGGATATACCTCCCGTTTCGGTCTCCAGCGACTGTTTTCGCCCTGACACCGATGCCATACTTGACTTCCCGCCCCGCAAATGCTATCGTTTTACCATAGCCGGTGGCGAAAAATGCTTTCCTGAATGATGCTGATTTACGAAGGATGTCGCTCCATCTGGCTGAGTCTATTATGCCCAGGAGGGACACAAAAATGCCACAGGTCAACGGGGATAACCTACTGCACCAGCAGATCGTCAAACGCACCATCGAGGCCCTGCAAGCGCAGGACGAGGCTTTTGCGATAGAATATGAAACCGCCAGCGACGCCGACCTCATCGCCTATGTACGTCAGTGCGTCGATGTGTCCTATACGCCCGCACCCTGCGAGGTCGTGGGTGGTGCGTACATCGCCCAGCGCTTCGGTAACTGGTCTGCGGCGCTGAAGGCCGCAGAGCTGCCTTCACAGTACAAGCCGCCGCGGGAGCATCACTATCCCCGCTACGAGCAGGAGTACCAGCGGCAGGAGGTGCAGCTCTTGCAGGAACGAAAAGCGAAACGGCAGGCCAAGGCCGATCTCGTCGCTCAACGCAAGAACCGCGACAAGGCCCGCGCCGCCGCCAACGCCGCGAAGAAGAATGAGAAAAAATGACGGGTGTATCGACTGATACACCCGTCATTTTTCGTTGTCACTTAGTGAGCAGACCACCCACCAGTGCAAAGTAGTCCGGCGCTTTGCCATCCCTGCCCCACAGCATGGGCAGGTGGAAGTAGTGCTGCAAACAGCCCTCCACATCGCCGCCCAGCGCCTCGATGGAGTAGCGCAGCAGCTCCGGTCTGCCGCAGGGATGTCCCTGTACCTTTTCGCACGTCTCGCACTGGTCGCAGGTGCCCGCCAGCAGCATCTGACTCTCCGGCGTTTCCTGCTCCCACCGCTGGAGCAATTCACGATACAGACGCTTTTCCTGCTTCAGCGCCGCCACTGCCACGTCCAGAGGCTGCTCCGGCGTATCCGCCTGCAAGATGCGGGCATACAGCCGCAGTCCCCTGTAGCTCTGCCAAATGGTCATGGGGTCAAAATCGAAAGGCGGGCACGTCCAGCGGGTATTGTAGCTGCCGCACTGCTGGCAGAAAGGCAAGAACTTTTCCACACGGACAAAGCGCGTCACGAAATCCTCTGCACTTGTTTCCGCCGTCATTTCACGGATATGGTATTGGAACGGCATCTCAGACACCTCCTCGGCTCGATGCCGACAGTATAGCACATGGCATGATCTTTGTCATCTCGCGTCATGGGCAGCGGAGATCTGTTTTGTGGTCAGTTCTGTCGGATGCAGCAGCACCAGCAACTTGTGCTGCCCCTCTGCGTAGGCCAACGCTCTATCCTCCGCACTGCTTGTGGCCGGTATGTCCGTATCGTAGACGCACAGCACCACATCGGCGAGGTCGATGATCTTCTTGTAGGCTTGGAGCTGCGCGCCCGGTGCGCCAGCTTCGCACACAGCAGACAGGTAGGTGCAGGCGGTCAGCATATCGAAGTACCGTTCCCGCAAATAGGGCGCCCATTTTGTCGCCTGCTCCTCATGGGGCGTGTAGCAAATGAGCATCAGGTCATGGTCGGTCGCTGCCCGCAGACCGTTGACGATCTCAGCGGCGTACAGTCCCACACCGCAGTCACAGGCCACAAGGAACTGCGGCACACCATTCTGGCGCAGCACCATGATCTGCTGCGCCAGTTCCATCTTCATTTTGCCGCAGGACTCATCTTCTTCATCGAAGCCCCACGGAAAGCGCATAGGATGCTGCCCGATAATCGCACAGCGTATCGGTTTGTCCATTTCCATCGTTCACCTTGTCTGCAACAATATATCTTTGTCTTATTAGGAAAGCATTTGATTGTTTTAGATTATACTATTGTCACCATCTCGTGTCAAACGCTTTCTATTTCAGACAGAAAGTGGCGTGGAGAAACAGTATAATTTACCCATACCACGAAAGGCAAGGACATTCCGCATGAGTAAAACTGTTTCGTTCAAAAACAATGACCGCTTTATCCAAATCGGCATTGCCATCGTCACCCTCCGCAAGCTGCGTGGAATGTCGCAGGAAAAGCTGGCGGAGAAAGCTGGTATCAGCCGTTCACTTCTGAGCGTCATCGAAGCGCCCGGAACGGCACACAACTTCACGCTGGATGTGTTCTTCGATATTGCGGATGCACTGGAAGTTGATCCTGCCGATCTCATCAGCGCGTCTATGATCCCCGACAAGATGCTCAAAGGACGTGAAACACGGAATACTGCCGAATAAAAAATGAAGGGTGTATCGAGCGATACACCCTTCATCAATTTTTATTACGTTCTCCGTGCCAGTGTCTGCGTATGTAAGAGGGCATCCATCAGCATCCGTCCGTCCTCGCGGTCGCTCCACCAATATGGGCGGAGGAATAGCAGGGCGTTCTCCAGCCAAACGTAATCGTCCCTGGTCAGCACACGGCTTTGAAGTCCCTCGCTGATCCTGGTATATGATTCTCTGACCTTTTCACTGGCGTGTTCCCGCACCAAATAGGCGTTGAGCAGACCTGTGATCACAGATACTTCTTCCTCGGTGTAGAACATAGCTGCCCTCCTCGTAGACAAACACACGAGTCAGAGTATAGCACACTTGCTCTGCTTCTACAAGAAGTCTTGTCCTATTCTTTCTTCTGCCTTAGTTCCTCCGATAGAGTGAGTCCTTCTGGGTACGCCATGGTGACGCTACCCTTGTGACAGCATTAGAGCGCACCTTCCCCTTGGTGGGAGGTGCGCTCTTTTCCTGCTCACTTGACGCGGTACAGGTTGCTGGTCAGACTGCCGTTGGGACGGCGGCGATGGGTGCGCTCCAGAAATCCATGTCGCTCCAAGTCTGACAAGGCCCTCTGCACCGTGCGGCGGGACAGCTTCAAGTCCTCCGCTATCCTGCGGACGCTGGGCCAGCAGGTGTCTCCTACGTTGGAGCGATCCTTCAGGTACATATAGACCGTCCTGGCGCGATGAGACAGCTCCTGATCTGCATAGATGCTTCCAAAGTAGCTCATGGCCTTGTGTCCTCGCTGTAGAGTCCCATGGCCGAGCGAGGCGCTCTTCTCTGTGTGGTCGATGCCTGCTGCGCCTGTGCGGGCTGGTCGCTGCTGCTATATCTTTTGCTGATACTGAGGAACAATTCCTGACGGCTGGCGTAGGCCACAGGCCGCGCCGCGTGTTCCGATGTGGCATAGGTCGCATCGAAGGTAATGCCCCAATCGAGAAACAGCCGCAGCTTCGTCTGCATGGGATGTGTTCCCGTTTTCATCACCACAAAGCTGCCCTTGGGAATGGATTTCAGCTCGTCCGGCGTCATCAGCGGACGCTCCATCATCTGTAGGCTCTGGCTGGGGTCGTTCTTCCCCTTACTGACAGAGCCGCTGAGTACCGTGCGGCTGCCCAGCGATTTGGAGAGCTGCTCCGCCGTCTGACTGTTGGGCGCAAAGCCGCCGAAGATGGTATCCTGACAGTTGTCAGTCAATATTTCTGCGCCTTCTCTGCCGTAATTCTTCTCCACCTGCGCCAGCGATTGGATGATGGGTACCAGTGTGATACCACGGGAGCGACCCGCGCTGAACAGCGCCTCCACGTCAAAGGCGGGCATAGTTCCGAACTCATCACAGAAGAAAACAACGCGGTTGGGCAAGCGCCCCTTTCCTTTTTCGGCCAACTCAAACAGTTCTTTGGATAAATTTTGTATCATAAGACCTGCCATAAAATTCTTAGTCCTATCTTCCTCTGGCAAAACCAGGAATATGGCCGTCTTTTCTTTTGCGAATTTTTCCGCATCTATATTGCTGTCAAAACAGATCACCTGCTCCAGTGCGATACCCTCCCGTGTAAGATACCCCTTCTCCGGTTCAGTCGACCACACCATCATGTGGACATGAGGATGGTGCCCCTCATCGTGGTACGCCGCGTACCAGCGAAAATCATCCGTCCGAATACGCATGGCCTCCGCAATAGCGGCGCTCTCCTGCTTCAACAGATTCTGCCATGCGGCAGCTTTGTTGTACCCAAGTCGCTCCGCGTCCTCACGCCGCAGGGAGAAAATAAATGTCCACACCTTCCCGCCGTGGGCCTTCAGCTCGGCCTTCGCCGCCTTGAGGTCGGTGGTGTCCACCTCGCTGAACAGGCCATGGCCGCCGTGCTTTTCGGCACGGGGACGCTGGGCGATATAGGACATATAGCCGCTCTCGGATTCCACTTCATGCAGATGTGTATCCAGCGCCACGGCGATAAATGCGGATGCTGTACCGCGATTGGGCGTCTGTAGGTAGTCACTGTACTCGAATAGCTCCTTTGCGTCCGGGAAGTCCTTCAGCAGTCTTTTGATGAACTGCTCCTGCTTTTTGGTCACAGGCTCGGTGCTATTTATGATCTCCACACCGTCCCGTGTGGCAACGTATTCCATATAGCCCGACGCCTTACCGTTCTTGATGTACCCGCTTTTTTGTACCAGCCGCGCCATGCGTTACTCCTCCTGATGGAACAGCAGCACGTCCTTGAAGGAGATGTTGCCATGGGTGGACGCCACCTCACGAACACTGCTGCCGCGCATCTTGCTGTACTCATCGCGTGTCATATCCACATCGCCGCCCAGCAGATGGTTGGTCATGTTGTGTTCTACCACCAGCTTGAACAGCAGCCTGCCCAGCCGGTCACCGAACACGCCCAGCGTACCCTCCAGCACCTCTTGCAGTGCGCGAGGCAGATATGCGCCCGTCCTCTCGGCGTGTAAGCGACCACAATACTGCCGCAGAGCCTTCTCTACGAACTCGTTGCGCGTGGGACAATTATCCAGCTTATAGAGCGCATCCACCTCCTGCCACACGTCGTCTGACAGCCAAACAGAGTGCCGGCTTTTCCCATTTTTATCCATCGAGTCACACCTCCTTCCTGCGCGTCCCGAAAGCCTTGTAAACACTGGGCTGACGGGCATTTTTACAAAGAATAGCGCCAAAGCACATTTGGAATTCGATAATCAGCGCCAATCGCAAAATGCCGCAAACCCTCGTGGCAGTCCGCACTGCGGGCTGCCGTGACCGGCATTGGCGCAGAAAAGCGCCAATGCTTTTCTCCTGCTCCGCTTTCGGCGCACCGAAAAGCGGGCAAAAACGTTCCAAATCTCCGGGGCCGCTATCCTTACCCTCCCGCGTTCCTGCGAGGCCACAAACCGGCCCACAGGGGCAAACACGGGGCTACATCTGCATCTGCGGAGACGGCCCCGGCTCCTCTTGAAGCTGCCGGGCAAAATCGTGCAGGCTCATGCCGTTTTGCTGCTGGCAGAACGCCTCCATCTTCCGACCCAGCACCTCCTGCTCGGCGGTGTTCAGGTGGTAGCTCCAGCTCTCCTCTGAACCATCCCCCTTGCAGAGATTCAGCTCCAGCGTATCGCACGGTCTATCCCGCGCGATGTCGTAGTTGGCGTAGATGTTCAGCCAGTCATCGTTCTCATCTGTACACACGAAGGTGCCGAAGGCGGCATCCACATCGAAGTCCGCTTGCACATAAAAGTTCAGCTTACCGTTTTCCATCAGGATCTCATCGCTGAATGAAAAATTCTGTGCGGTGAGATGTCCCGGCGATGTGAGCTCCATGCCGTCCAGCAGCTCCAGCAGTTTACGGAGCTGCTCATCCGCCGTTGCGAACCGCGGACTTGTGGCCTGATAGATAGATGGGATCACATCCCGCATCGCCCACGTTGTCCAACCGTCCATGATGTGAACAGCCGAAAACTCCCGCTTGTCAAAATCCAAATCAAACACGCCGGCGACCTCTCCTGTGTTCTCCATACGGAGCTGCATCAGTTGCTGGTACTCCTCCGATGTGATAGGCTGCGCCTGCAAATACAGAGAGATGAATTTGCCGGTGCTGTGTTCTGTACTCGTGCAGTACCTGCGGAGCGCCTGCGCAGTATCCAGCAGTTCCTCACCGGGCGTCACGCGGAAGTAATGTTCCTCGCCGCCTTCCACAACACGGTATGCAGAGTAGGTGTGTGCCGCTTCCTCCCGCGCCATGCGGTCTTCCTCCCAGATTGCTCGGCTGATACGTTTATATTCACGCTCCGGGAGTTGGTTGCACAGTTCATCCAGCACATTTTCCAGATGCTCCTGTAAGGTCTCGTCCTTCAGGTGTTGCTCGATGGCTTCTTTCCATCTGTGGTCAAGCCATACGATGATTTTTTCTTGCTGTGCCATAGTTATACACTCCTCACGTTACCAGCTTTTGCTGATCCTGCTGCTCGGACATTGCTTGCTCGTTTGTCGCCTTTGCCGCCCTCACCGGTCGGCGGGGGCGGGACGGCACCGCCTTACTATCCACATACTCTCGCACCGCTTCCGGGACTTCCGACTCGTAGAGTTGTTGGAGCATTTCTGCCATGCGCCGCTGTACAGACGACCGCTGCTTGCGGAGCGCAAACTCCAGCGCATCCATCTTGGCCGCATCAAAATTGATCGTGATATTGGTTTCTTCCATTCGCTCCTCCTTACTCATAGCTGATATACGGGACCTCCAGCCAGTGCGTCCAGCCGCGACCTTCCAGCTGCGTCTTGACCACGCCGTATTTGGTACCCATGGCCTCGATGACCTCACCGTTGCCGATATATACGCCGATGTGTCCGGTCTTCCACACCGCCAGTCCCGGCGTGTCCGGCATAGTCTCGATCGTACCTTTGTGCGTGGCATTGAAGTACATCTCATTGGCACCGATGTCCGGCATGCCATGTGTACCGTAGTCGATGGTCATAGTGTCGGTGGACAGCCAGCCGTAGCCCTTGATGAGTCCTACACAGTCGGCAGTGTGTCTGCCCAGCCAGTTGGCACGGATGAAGGCCGCATACTTCCCGACGCCGTCCGGATACTGCGTCAGCTTGTATTGCAGCAGCTCCGGCGTCAGAACTTGCCCATAGGTTCCCCACACATAGCCCCACCCGGAGTTCCACGCATTGGTGACGTAGGCCACAAGGTCGGCAGCGTTCTTCGTAGTCGGATCGGTGAGCATGGATGCGTCCAGCTCAATCGGCGCACTGCCACCTGGCTCATAATCACCGTTGAAAGCGTCGCCGCCCATGCTGCCCATGACTATGGCGTAGATGTCCACGGCATTGGAACGCTCCTCGTCAGTCACCACGCTGCCGCGCCATGTAGAGAGCTTTTCGTAGACTTCTGCCATCGGAAGAGGTACGGTCACCTCGTATGTTTCCTCCACCTGCTCCTCTGTGCCATCCTCCTGTACCACCGTTAGTGGCCTGCAAAAAGGCCGTGAGACACAGCCCCACGACCTGCTTGCACCACTGTATGAATCCGTCGCCATAGCCGCGCGGTACAGAGAACATATACAAACTGCCCACCGCGATCTGAATGAGCAAAATGCCGCCGCGCTTAAGGTTGGCGAAGAAGACCTTAATGACCGCATAGGCCATCAGTACAAGGCAGAAGATGACCATAAGTCCGCTGGTTACCGGGCCAAAGCCCCGCAAAATGATTTGTCCGGAAGATGTCAGGCTCTCCACGGCGTTGAAATCCTCCAGCGCCGCTTTCGCCGCATCCCCGATGCTGGTCGTCCCAAAGCCGGTGATGCCCGCCGTCAGGTCGGCCTGCAGCGATACCGCCAGCTCATACAAGCGCACCGGCACCTGCGTAAAAAGGGAGACCGCCAGAAAACCTTTCATGGCATTCAAAGCCGTTTCCTTAACATTGCCGCGGCCGCCGGAATATTCCACGCCGCACTCGAAGCAGGCTACCACCAGCCCTATGGCAAACAGCGCCCAGCCCAGATAGGAGAAAAACAACACCACGCTCTGTACCCAGCTCATGGCAAAGAGCTCGGCGCCCATGTTGCCCATCTCCGAAAAGAAATTGCCGAGAAAGCCCACGATCTGACCGTAGAACCAGTCCATGATCTGACCCAGCACCGTATCGGCTACAAAGTCCCAAATAAAAATAAGCTCTCACCTCCGTAAACGCAGGAAGCACTCTGCCGTCAGCAGAGTGCTTCCTGCGATGCCACGCTTTCTGCAAAAAGCCAACCGAAAAATGTTCGGATATCGCGGTCACACACCCACGATGTCCCAGATGTACAGCGGTGCGGTCAGGGTAAAAACCAGACACGCGAACAGAATGGCCGGTGCGATCCATTCAAACTGTCCCGTCTTTCGATAGTCGAAGTAGGCGGTACCCAGCTTCACAAAGAAGAAAATGGCGAGGATCATATCAATGGCAGGAAATACCACATTGTTGACAACGGCCTTGATCTGCCCTGATGCCGCCGCCCATGTACTTTCCACCGCACCGGCAACATCGCCGCTGCCGGTGGCGTAAGCCGCCACGGAAAACAGCCAGCAGAGCAGTACCGCCGCACCGCAGACCAGCACTGCACGGTTCACATATCTCATAGCTTCCTCCTTCACATCGTCATTTCGCCCATGGTGGGTGCGTCCTGGTTCTGCCGCAGCTCGGCCAGCTTCTCCGCCGCCCAATCAGGGAGACACTCATCGCGGATGATGCCCAGGAACTCAGAGCGATTCCATCTCGTTGTCTCGCCGTCGCCCAGACAGGTGCAGAGCACCGAGCGGCCACGGGCATGGGGGCGGCAGCCGAAGCCGCTGAAGGCCAGCCACAGCTGGTTCTCCGGCTGCCAGCAGGATTCCCGCAGCGTGTCCGGTGACAGCACCAGCACGCGACCGGTGAAATCCTGTTCACCGGAATTGGGTTCGCAATGCTCCGCACCGAACAGATGCAGCCTTGCCAGCTCCGCTCGGTAGTCACTGACGAAGCCGTCCAGCACAGCAGGATGGCTGCCAATGAGGAAGGTATGGCGGTGTCCACCGTCCTCGGGCACGAAGATGGTACGACTCCATTTCTTATTGGTCTCATGGTAGCGTCCGTCATAGGCGTGCAGCTGCAAGGTGTTGGCCAGCACATACCCTACACGCCTATAGCCGTACTGGTCAATAACGCTTTTGGCGCAGCCGTCCTTGAGATACATTCCGTCAAAGTCCCGATGGATCGCCAGCTCTATCGCCCCGGCACAGGCACAGTTGGTGCGAAAATTGGCACGCCACACCTCCAGCTCGCCCCTGTCCCTTGCCTCCTTCGCCGTGTAGGGGTACATTGCCTCATTCGGCAGCATAGACCACATCTCCTTCCTCCAGATAGCATTCCAGCAGGGCCGGGCAGCAGCCGCTATCCAGCAGCAGCTTCCGGATCGGCGCAGGGACGGCATCGAGGTCAAATTCCCTCACGTCCGAATCGCAGTTCTTGCAGCAGGGCATACGACAGGCGTCCAGCAGGGCAGACACAAGCTGCGATGCCGCGTCAAACAGTCCGGCCAGTGCGTCTGCCGTTTGTAACGCTGTCATCTCACGAAGCATAAGCAGCAGAAGGCTGTGCGTCATCTGGGCAGACAGATCTACGCCCGCCATGCCGCATTCCGCCAGCTCACTGCCGGGGATGGTCAGGCCGGTCTTGTCCAGTGTCATTTCGTTCTTCATGTTAGATCCTCCTCAAGTTCTCAAAGGTCGTTCCGGGATATGCACCAGTCGGCATATCTTCCCATCGCTGCTGTAATCGCCGAATATCGTCATCTGCGATGCAAAAACGCGGGGGTCATAGTTGGTCATGATGTATTCCCGATATATGTCATTTTTCTTCTTGGATTGGCTGTTGGGACGCTCCACCTCATAGATGAAAAAGTCCTCGTAGAGCCTGCGAATATAGTCGCAGTTGTTATAGGACACCATGGCGAAGCCCCGGTGCTGCGCCAGTACGTCATGGAGCCGTTGATGATCACTGCGGGGAAACTCCACCGCGTAACGCTCCGCCTCATAATAGGGCGGGTCACAGTAGACCGTGGTCTGCGGGTCATTATGGGTGGTAATGATGCTCTCGAAATCCTTATTCTCCAGCGCTACATCCTTCAGGCGGTGAGAACACTCCCAAATATCCCGAAAAAATCGCTGTATATCGCAGGAGCTCACACCATAGCTGTCGCCGTTGCCGTTATAGCTGTATCGCTGCAGCTTGTAGATAGCGGCGGCGCGGCGCACATCCGACAGCTCCGCACGGCTTTGCAGCAGCCGCTTGACCTCCTCCGCCTCCGGCGGTGGGAACATCTGCTCTGCCAGCTGCAGCTCCTCATCCAGATACAGCTGTGTGAAGTCCTCGCCCTGCAGCTGTCTGCGCAGCACATCAAATTCATCACGGGCATTGATAGGGAGAAAGCTCAGTTCTTTCGTCAGGGCCATAGGGCGGTGTTTGACGCAGAAAAGCAGGTTATACAGGTCGTGGTTCAGGTCGTTATATATTTGCAGGCACCCCTTCGGCACGGCGGTATTCAGCGTGATGATACCGCTGCCGCCAAACACATCCACCAGTGTTTTATAGTGGATAGGCAGGAGCATCTGTATGGCCCACATAAGCTGTCCCTTACCGCCCATCCAAGGCATGAGCTTTATCAGGCTGTCACGCATCAAATTTCTCCAACGCACGCTCCAGTCCGGAGATAGCCGCGTCCAGTCCGCTGCGCATTTTCTGCAAGCCGCGGATGGTATCATAGACCTCCGCCGCCGTTTCCGCGAAGTAGTAGCCCCGCTGGTCTGCCGCGATGGGTACGGTGTCCTGCCGCAGACGGTTGACGCGCCGCCGCAGCTCGTTCCCGCTGATGCCCAGCACACGCTCCAATTCCCGGCTGCTGATCACATTTCTGCGCCCCTTAAATCCATTTTCCAGATACAGGGCGACGGTTTCCTTCGTCATTCTTGCACTCCCTTCCGGTGACCGTTCACCGAAAAGGACGCAAAAGAGGGATCGCCGTCCCTTTTCGGAAAGCGGCCCCATTGTTGTTAAATTTTACTGCATGGTCATGTCCACGCCTTGCCGCGGTACTTGCAGCGGCTGTCCGCCCGGGCGGCAGATATAGCCGTAGTCACTGAAAACTCCCTTATTCCGCCATAACAGCGCTGCGCCGTAGGCCTCCATGTTCAGATGCCGCGTCAGCAGGTCACGATCCGGATCGCTCACGATGACGGAGAGCTCCTCCCTCGCCAATTCCTCCAGAGAATGGATCCCCGGCTCAAGGGCATATTCGCTCAGATGCTCTGCCAGCGCAAGCGCATCATCCAAGCTTCTGATGTCCAGCTGACCGGCCACAGCCTTGAACTTTATCAGTTCGTTATTTCTGTCCAGTTCCTCCAGGCACTGTGCAAATCGGTTGATCTGCTCCATGCCGTCATAGGCCATATCCGTGAAGCGCCACATCTCCGGCATGGCGGCGTCGCACTCCTCCAGCCGCACCTCCTGCCAGCTGTCCACCTCCAGGCAGTCCAGTACGGCGTCCAGCTCTGCCTGCTTTGCGGGTAGGTACAGCTTTACGGCGCGGACATCACTGGCGCAGAGGAAATAGATCATATACGGCGGCTTTCGTGGCGGCCTGCCCAAGTTGGACGGGGCCTGCCGCAGCTCAGACTCCTGCATCACATAGCCGTGGGGCGTAAGTACGCCGCCCTCACCCTCCCGCATCGATCTGCCGATCTTCTCGTAGTCCAGCATTTCCAATACGCTGTCCGGCACGGTTGCCAAATCCGGGAGAAAATCGTTCTCCACGTAGAACTGTCCCAGCGCGGCATCGTCCGTGATCCCCGGCACCACATGGCAGCAATCCACGCTGTATGCCAGATCCAGTACCCGCCGGAGCGTCAGATCACCGCCGTTGTTCTGATACAGATTGTTAAGCTCCATCTGCACCAGACCCTCGAAAGCCACGGCATCCACATCGCTGAATGTACGGAGCTTCTCTGCCAGTGCGTTGAACTGGTACAAATCGTACCCATCAAGATGTGGGGCGAGAAATTCATATCGGCCCATGTCCTCCACCTGCCAATAGGGTTCCTGTCCCTCCGACAGACGCAGCCTGTCCATGGCATCCACCAGTTCCCACGGCGTGGCGGGCAGCTCCAGCTCCGCGTGATTGCTGTTGTCGGGATTGCCCATGTATATGGAGATAATCTTTTTATCCAAGCTCCATCCCCCCACGGCGCTGTACGATGTCCTCACAGTTGTCCGGGTCTGCACCGGGTACATCCCAGCCGCACATGCTGCCGATCTTCATAGTCTCCTCCTGTGCAGGCGTCACGCCCCTCTTTCTGTTCTGCTCATCCGCGATACGGCGGTTCTCGTGGGCGTCACCGGTAGACCAATCGCTGGGGTAGTACCCGCTTTCGCCGCGCTTGATGCAGATGAGCTGTCCCGTGCCCGGCAGCAGCGTGAAGCACATCTCCGGCAGCTTTTCAAAGTGGGCGCAGAAGCGTTCCTGCTCCGTCTGGATGCTCCAACCGTGATCCTGCCACAGATGCACATACAGCTCGCTGCCACGTCCAACGGCAATCTCATGCTGCTCGAAACCCTCGCCCCAGCCGTCCGACGCCTGTCCTTCAATATATTCCTTCAGCGTGGTCAGCTCTGCCGCCGACAACTCGCCGCTGATCTGACATTCCGCGATACCCCACAGCTTGCCGTTTCGCCGCTCCACGTCGAAGGTAACGGAGCGCACCTTGTCGTTCACACTGTCCGCCGCGTCGTACCAGTGCATGATGCCGCGGGTGGTCTCCTCCGGCATCCGATACTTCACCAGTGCGCTGCGGATATTGTCCTCATACGCGGTCAGGTCGTGTCCGGTCAGCAGCTCCGGTTCTTCCTGCATATTGCCATACACATCCGGCTCATAAAGCTCGGCGGTAAGCGGCATATATAGCTTCGTCATGCTGAGCCCGGGCGGTAAAACGGTAAAGCTGTCCACGCCGGGAATGAGCGCCAGCGTCCGTCCGTTGTCCCACTTCATATGAAACTGCCCGGCGTCGTCGATGTAGTCCAGTTTCCCCGTCGTGCCAGCCTCCACCGGTGCATA
>UMGV01033536.1_pt1 | contig 15407 bp, 6 predicted proteins | sample 1965361 | NCBI WGS metagenome assembly UMGV01 (sample SAMEA4836081, study PRJEB28245) | human gut metagenome | biome: gut microbiome; material: fecal sample | place: Denmark | collected 2008
TATCCAGTATTACTTTGCCAAGTATCCTTGCTTCGTTTTTTAGCCTTCCCTGCCGCAGTCCGGCGAGAAGTGTTGTGGGATTGGATGTTCAAGCGTGTTTGTGGCACAAAGGAGTGAAATCGTACAGAACAGCAAGAACCTTTCCCCCGGCTTTTCCTACAGAGTACGGATGCCCGGGCTTATGAATAACAACAAGGGCAGGAATCCCGCGGGATTCCTGCCCTTGTATTGTGTAGTGTGGCCATCACCTTGGCTTGCAGCCGAGCTGACTTGGACGTTCGGCAAAGGGGAAGAAACTTTGGGAGTTCTTCCCCTTTGCTCTCACTTAACCATCACCTTGGCCTGCGGCCGAGCTGATTGCTCGCTCGGCAAAGGGAAGGAAACCCGTGAGGCTTCTTTCCCTCTGCTCTCACTTCACCATCACCTTCTTACCATTGATGATGTAGAGACCCTTGTCGGTCTTCTGCACGCGGATACCGTTGATGGTGTAGATGCCTGTTGCCTTGACGGGAGTGTCAACGACAGTAGAGGCAATGCCGGTACCTGTACCCTTGAAGAGGTCCTTCACCTGGTCGGCAGTGATGGCCTTGCTATATACACGTGCAATGGCTATATCGCCACGCCATGCATCGCTGGCCTTTGTTGCATTGGCAGGATCACCTCCGATGCCGAACCAGCTACAGCCGGGATTAGCATACACCACGTTGCCGGGAAGGTCGGTGGTAGCCTGCAACTCGCCATTCACATAGATGTGAGCCTTGCCCTCTTCCTTGTCCCACACGCCTACTACGTGCATGAACTTGCCAGCCACAGGTACTACCTTGCTGTCGCAACGTGCCCAGCTGCTGATATAGAGGGGAGAAGCATTGGCGTTGAAGCGGAACTGACGTACACCGTCAAGTGCTGCGAGCTCAAATCCTGTACCACCTGCCTGCATGGCAGAGAAGGGCTTGGAAACCACATCGGGCATTGTCTCAGAGTCGCCGAAGTCGGGCATCAAGAGCATCTCCAGTGTGTGTCCGTTCTCCAGACCGCCACGGAAGAGCATGTTGTTCTCGAAGTTGACCTTGTAGAAGGTGGCAGGAGCAGTACCCCACTCGTTGTCGAGGCGAACTACATTGCGCTTCAGTTCCTCATTATAATATACGGTGGGCAGACCTATGCTATCCACTGTCATGTGCATCTCGGAAGCATCCTGTGCGGTGCCGTCCTCGTTGAACACGACATCGAGCATCAACTCAGGTACGTTGAGCCACTCGCCGGGCTCGTTGGTGTAGGTGCTGTCAGCCTTCATGCCCACCACTCCGTGCGTGGGATCAAGCACGGGCCAGGGATCTTTGCCCAGATTCTGGAACCACTTGGGACTGATGGTATTGCCGTCATTGAGGATGTAGCAGGCTTCACCGCTTGCCAACTGCTCCTCGGTGATGATGGTACCCTGAGCGCCCTTGGTGGAGAGCACATGCTTCATGATAGTATTGAGGTTACGTATCAGATAGTCCTTGCCATCCTGGTAGTAGAAACCGGTAACATCGCTGTTGGTCCAGCAGTTGGTGAATACACCCACTGTACCGCCACCCCAGCCGCAGATGGCAGCACTCTCGCGACCGCCTGTCACAGCACCTGTCACGTAGCAGTTGGTGACGTATAGGTTGGCTGCACTGCCCATGTTGGTACCATAGATACCACCCACGTTGGTACCGCTGCCGGTCACATTACCTTCCATACCTACGCTCTCAACCACAATCTTACCCTTTGTGGTGTTACCACCAATGACTCCTGCATAGGAGGCTCCAGAGATAGAGCAGGTGTTGTCGAGCACGAAGTTGCGGATGACAGCTCCGTCGGTCACATAACCAAACACACCGAAGTAGTCGGTAGTACCGGATATCTCGAAGTTGCTGAAGCGGTGACCGCGTCCGTCGAATGTGCCTCTGTAGTTGTTGGCCTTTGTGCCGATGGGAGTCCAAGCAAGTCCAGTCATGTCGATATCAACATCAACCTGGGCATTTGCCCTGCTGTTCATGTTGGCGATAGTGGCGAAGGACAGCATCTGACGACCAGATGTGATGTGGTAGATGCCGTTCTCGTCCTGAGCGGGAAGCAGATTGTTGATGACATCAACGTTGAGTGCTTCGGCCTTGCGTGCCTCCTCTGTGGTCATAGAGCCAGAATTGTAAGCAGCATAGATGGCATCGAGGGCATCATAGATGGCCTCGTTCTCCTCGTCGGTAAGTGAAGTGCTGATCTGCACAGATATGCTCTCCACCAGGTCGGCCTTCTTGAACATCTCGTAGTAAGCTTCCTTGCCATCCACTATCTGTGCGAATGTTTGGGTGAGAGCCTTCAGTGCAGCCATCTTCTCAGCCAGAGTGGTTGCTGCCTGAGCGGTAGCCACATTGGCCTCCAGCTGTGCCTTCAGCACTGCGGGATAGTTGCGGGCTGGAGCCTGGTCGGTATTGGCAGGATCATAGATGGTGAGCAGGGTGTTGGCACGTGCCAGCTGCTCGTCGAGTACCTCCTGAATGCCAGTGGCAGTGAAAGCATCCTCCTCAGAACCGCAGTACTGCAGGTGTACGTTGCCAAAGAGCAACTGGAAGAAGAGGCCGCCCGATGCATTACGGCGCATACCGATGGTGAGGTTTCCGTCCTCGCCCACCTTGGCAATGATGTTGCTGATGTAACGTCCGCTGTGCAAGCAGCAGGTCATACCAGCCAAGCCATTGGGAATATAGCCGATGGTGTCATTGTCCTCAGTCTTTTCTGTGCTTACACCGTCGCTGTAGATTACCTGGTCGAGGTACGTGCCAGTGATGAGTGTGTTCACACCGTCGATGGCCTCATCCTTGGGCAGCATTCCTTCACGTGCTGCAGGAATCAGCACGTAGTCGTCATTGGCATATACGAATGCATGCTGGTCATAGCTGTAGCGGTTGCCACCGGCCTTGCTTGTCACATTCAGAGTGAGTTTGTAGTAACCGGGCTTCAGTCCTGTGACTGTCTGATGCACATCCACAGAGTCGGTGCTGTTGTTCTCGCCCACGTACCAGCGCGTCTCCTCAACAAGTCCATTCCATGTACCGAAGGTACCTTCCCATCCCTTGGTGCCGGCGCTCAGGTCTGGGTTGACCAGTATGCTGGTCACATCCATGCCAGGCTGATAGCCTCCGGCAATGGCCTTATTGAGCATCTCATCCACGCGCGCGATTTCCTTATTTATAAGAGAGTCGGCTGCCAGGTGCTTCTGTGTGATGTAGAGGTAGCCACCCAAGGGCCAATCCTCGCCGGGCTCAGCGTTGCTGGTGAGGTAGTTCTCCAGGTCTGCGCGGTCGGGACCAACGAAATCGTGGTGCTCGTCAAGGTATGTGTTAGTCTCGTCGCACTTCTTCACATAAGCCTCATACACCTTGATGCTGGTTGCCACAGTATCGCGCATGTTCAGCATCTTGGCATAGGCAGGCAGGAAGTCAGCCTTTGTTTCGGTGCTGGAGAGAGCCTGCGTCAGAGTGCGGCAGTCGTCTATCAGCCTCTGCTCAGCCATTGCCTCGTCGAGGTACTCATATGTGGCAGTCAGCACGTTGCTCACTGCATCCTGCACCTCAGCATCCTCATGTATCAAACTGATGTTCTCGCCAGCCTTCACTACAATGGCGTGTGTAGGGTCGAGCACGGGATAGTTCTCGTCGCCCACATTCTGGAACCATGCCAACTGGTCATAGTTGTTACCCGCGAGCTTGACACAGAGGCTACCGTCATTCACTTCCTCCTCAGTAATGACATTACCCTGTGTGCCGTAGAGAGAATACACGTTCTTCAGCTTGATGTTGGCTGCGGGGTAAGACAGATAGTTCTCATCATTGCGTGCGTTGTCGCACTCGCCTATTGCATAGTAGTTCTCCACAGTGGCAAAGCGTCCCAGGTAACCGGCCAGAATGCCGTCCTCCCTGGTTCCATGCACACTGCCTGTGGTGTAGCAGTTGCGTATGTTGACGGTACAACTGTTGTCTCCGCCAGGTACACAACCGATGAGAGAACCACAGTTCAGTGAACCCTCGATTCCATTGACTGTACCTTCCATGCCAACTTTCTCCAGCAACACGTTTCCTGCCCACTCGCGCACCTGACCGATGAAGCCACCCACATGGGTGTGACCAGTGACGGTGCAAGTCTCATCCAGGCGCAAGTTCTTGATGTAAGCGGGGTCAGCGGCACGGGCTGCAGTGGCATCCTTGGGAGCTTCCAACTCGCTGTTCATCACAGCCACAAGGCCAATGGGGTCGGCAGAACTTGACAGTTCGAGTCCGCTGATGCAATGATGCTGTCCGTCAATGTGTCCGCAGAAAGGCTTGGCAGTAGTGCCAGGAGCCACATAACGGCCATTGCTGGTCTCGTCCATCTCGATATCGGCTGTCAGACGCATGTTGGCCTGACGGTCCTTCTTGGTCAGAACAGACCACCAAGCCAGTTGGTTACCAGTAGCAACCTCATACCATCCGTCGGCAGCGGGTGTCATATAAGTCTCATCCCAAGTGCCGCAGTTGAGGCAGAAGCCTTCGTCCATATCATGGGTAGGCTGGCTCTTCACCTGAGGCTCGTTGGTATATTCGGCAACACCCAATGGCTTACCGTTGCAGAGCCATTCGTCGGCCTTACAATATACCACTCCGTGACCATTTGCAAAGGGTACAGGTGCGTTGTCAACGCCGATAGTCTGGAAGAACTTGGTGCCTCCCTCCTCGTAACCATTGAGAGCAAAAGCCAGAGCACCGCTCTTCACATCGTCCTCGGTCACCTCAATGACACCGCCAGGAACGAATGTAGTGCCTGTAGGAACATAGTAGAAGTTGGTCCATGAAGCGTTGGCACCACGGCTCACATAGTTGAAGCTGTTGAGGTTGTTGAAGGCCATTCCCGACACTTCACCCACAAAGAGGCAGTTGTCTATCTCGCCCTTGCCGCCACTCCAGCCCACAAAACCGCCGCAATGTTCGGTCACGTTGTCGCCGATCATCTTTCCTGCGAACACTACGTTCTGCATCTTGTAGTCTCCTTGGGCGAAGGCCATGATGCCACCACCGCCGGTGTCGTAGCCCTTGGTGATGGTCATCTCCACATCACAATAGATGTTCTCGATGAATGTCCCCCCCCTGGAGTGTGCACGTCCAACCACCGTACTGGGATGCTGATTGACGCTCTGCAGAGTACCTGTCACATGCAGGTTACGCACGGTACCTGCCATGTACTGGAACAGACCGCAGTCATAAGCAGCATCCTTCCAGGCGATGCTTACCACGTGTCCCTGTCCGTCGAAGACTCCAGTGTAAGGTTTGTCCGCCACACCAATCATCGTAGCGTCTTCGCCCAAGTCGATGTCGGCAGTCAGAACCGCGTTAGAAGAACTTTCGCCATTGTTGACTAATTCGGCAAATGCCTTATAGTCCTCAAGGCTACCAATCTGATAGACACCGTCCACTTGGTCCAGTGCCTGCGCAATTGTACTTGCTACCAGCAGGCTGGCTGCAATACAGCATCGGAGTAGAGAAATCCTTTTCATGCGCTGTGTCGTTTAGAAGGGGTTAATGAATTATTAGAATGAATTAGTTGTTTCAATCTTTGATATTGGTCAGCATATTGTCTCCCAGGAAGAGCCTGCGTACGCTTCCACATGGCATATCCGTCTCAAAGTTAGCAAAAATAATCGTAAGTAGCGTTAAGAAAGGTGAAGAAATTGCATTTATGCACTTCTTTTCGAAGTTTTATCGACCAAGATGTTACAAAACAGACGGGCGAAATGTATGCCAAATGCTGCATAGAACACAATTGTTGGCATTAAGGCTGGAAGAAGTTTCGCAATTTGTTCGCAATTTTGTAACTTTGCGCTATGGGAGTCCAGCAAAAGCCCTCGCTGGAGAGGTGCGGTGGGCTTCCTGTGTGGAATTTGCAAAGATGAGAACGCAAATAACCATATACATATTATAATATAGCGCAAGATGAGAAACTTAATGAGAAGGTGCGGCGTGATTGCCGCTTTGCTGTTGGGAGGAACAGCTGTGTGGGCACAGGACTTCACGCAGTATGTAGATCCCAAGATTGGAACAGGTGACCATGGGCATGTGTTCATGGGAGCAAATGTTCCCTTTGGCATGGTGAATGCCGGCCCAACGCAGTTGGAACAAGGCTGGGACTGGTGTTCGGGCTACCACGAGTCGGGCAAGAAGATTATAGGCTTCGGGCAGATGCACCTGAGCGGAACCGGCTGTGGCGACTTGGGTGACATTTCACTTATGCCCGTCTATGGCGATGTAGAACTCTCACGTGAGGGACTGGCCAGCACCTATAGCCACAAAAACGAACTGGCTGTACCCGGCTATTATCGGGTGCTGCTCGACCGCTTCGGCATCCAGGCAGAGATGACCGCCACCAAGCGGGTGGCTCTCTATAACTTCACCTTCCCACGCGGAAGCAACAATGCGGGAATCATCATCGACCTGGAGAATACGGTGGGCGACAACACACGGGAGGCTCGTGTGGCTCCCATCGACGAATATACCTTGGTGGGCTATCGCCGAAGCAGCGGCTGGGCAAGTGACCAGCACGTGTATTTCTGCATCCGCTTCAGCCGTCCCATGCACAACTGGTACTCTGCAGGACTGGATGCACACTACGGCGAGGCCACATTTGAGCTCTCGCCAGGCGACCAGGTGATGGCCAAAGTGGCACTCTCACCCACCAGCGAAGCCAATGCCATGATGAACATGAACCAGGAGATGCCAGGCGACTTCGACTTCAAGGCTGTAGCCATAGCTGCCAGCGAAGCCTGGAACGAGCAGCTCTCACGCATCAAGGCCACCTTCCGCACCGAGCGCGAGAGACGCATCTTCTATACTGCCATGTATCATTTCATGATAGCTCCCCAAACATGGTGCGACGTTTCTGGCGACTATATGGGTGCTGACCTCAAGGTGCATCGCGGGGCAAAATACGAGACGCTTACCACATGGAGCCTGTGGGACACTTATCGTGCAGCACATCCTCTGGCTACTATCATCATGCCCGACCGCATGCCTGACTATGCCAAAACGATGATGGCCATCTTCCGCGAGCATGGCGAACTGCCCATGTGGCACCTGACAAGCAACGAAACCTACTGCATGGTGGGCGAACCGGGCATTCCCGTGCTGGCCGACATGATACTGAAGAATGAGTGTGGCGACATCAACCTCAAGGAGGCTTACGAGGCGATGAAGGCAAGTCTGCTTCCCACAGAGTATTCCGAAGTGCATCGTCTGCCCCTGCGTGGAAAGGATTATCTGGCCCATCTGGGCTTCCTGCCCTATGACGGACGCGAAGGTGAGACTGTGGCCAAGAACCTGGAATATTATCTGGCCAGCTGGGCAGTGGCTCAGGTGGCAGGCCGTTTGGGCTACAAGCAGGACAGCATCCGCTTCTATAACCTCAGCCAGAACTACCGCAAACTGTGGGACCAGCGCGTCAAGTGTATGCGTGCCATTGACTCAAAGGGCAATCTGCGCCCGCTTCCCCAGGACTTCAATCCGCAATTCCAGACGGGTGACTACACCGAGGGCAACCCTTGGCAATATGCTTTCCTGGTGCCACACGACGTGAACGGACTGGCCGAACTGATGGGTGGCAAGGATTCTCTCAACGCTCATCTCGATGCTCTGCTCAATGCTCCAAGCGACTTGGGCGACAACCACAATCCCGACATCTCGGGCCTCATCGGACAGTACGCCCACGGCAACGAGCCCAGCCATCATGTGCTCTATATGTATAATTATGTGGGACAGCCACGCAAGACACAACGTCGTGTGCGTCAGGTGATGGACGAACTCTACACCGACCAGCCTACCGGACTGTGCGGCAACGAGGATGTCGGCCAGATGTCGGCCTGGTATATCATGTCAGCTCTCGGACTTTATCAGGTAGAGCCTTGCGGCGGAGTCTATCAGTTGGGCTCTCCCATCGTGGAGGAGGCTGTCATTCCCCTGCCGGGAGACAAGACTTTCACCATTCGCACACACGGAGGGTCAGACAAGGCCTATTACGTCAAGAAATATGTGCTCAACGGCAAGACCATCAAGGGAACCACCATCCTGCACAGCCAGATTATGGCGGGCGGAACTCTCGACGTCTATATGAGCGAGAAGTAATCCACAAAAACGATATCATTCACACAATTCAAACCATACCTATATGAAAAGATTACTCATGGGCATCATGCTGGCAGCACCTTTGGCTGGCTATGCCGCTCCCATGACCGAGGCATCGGCAACAGCTTCGGCCAAGAAGAACCATGTGGCGGTGCAGAGCACACTCAAGTGCTTGCGCCCCGAAGAAAAGGACCGTCTGTTCCGCAGCGATGCTGTGGAGAAGCAGATAGTGGCACTCAAGGAGAAACTGACGGCCATTGACCCGAAACTCTACTGGATGTTTTCCAACTGCTTCCCCAACACCCTCGACACCACTGTACACTACAGCAATGCCGATGGTGACGATGATACATTCGTCTATACAGGTGACATTCATGCCATGTGGTTGCGCGACAGCGGTGCCCAGGTGTGGCCCTATCTGCGCTATGTGGGTGAGGACGAACCCCTTCGCCACCTCATACGCGGAGTCATCCGCCGCCAGTTTGCCTGCATCCTCATTGACCCCTATGCCAATGCCTTCAACATGGGACCGACAGGCGGCGAATGGCAGACCGATGAGACTCCCATGAAGAAGGAGCTGCACGAGCGCAAGTATGAGATTGACTCATTGTGCTATCCTCTGCGCTTGGCCTACGAGTACTGGCTACGCACCGGTGATGCCAGCATCTTCGACGAGAAATGGATAAGCGTGGTGAATGCTATCCTCGCCACATTCCGCGACCAGCAGAACTGGAACGGGATGAAGACCAACTACCACTTCCGTCGCAAGACACTTGCTTTGCACGACACCCGCAGCAACGCCGGCTATGGTCATCCGGGCAAGGCTTGCGGCCTCATCGCCAGTGCTTTCCGTCCCTCTGACGACAGCACCATCTTCCCCTATCTGGTACCCAGCAACTTCTTTGCTGTAAGCGTACTCCGCAAGGCTGCCATCATCCTGCGCCAGGTCAATCACGACCAGGTGCTGGCGGGCGAATGCGAGCAGATGGCCAGCCAGGTGGATTTGGCGCTCAAGGAATATGCCGTGGTGGAGCATCCCAAGTACGGTCAGATTTATGCTTTCGAGGTTGACGGCTACGGAAGTGCCCTGCTGATGGACGATGCCAATGCACCCAGCCTGCTCTGCCTGCCCTATCTGACCGATGTATCCATCGATGACCCCATCTATCAGAATACGCGCCGCTTCGTGTGGAGCCTCGACAATCCCTACTTCTTCCGCGGTAAGGCGGGTGAAGGAATAGGCGGCCCCCATTGCGGACTCGACCAACCATGGCCCATGAGTATGGTGATGAAGGCGCTCACCACCACCGACCGCGCCGAGCAGGAGTGGTGTGTGCAGCAGATTCTCAAGACTGACGGCGGTACGGGCTTCATGCACGAATCCTTCCACAAGGACGATGCCACCCATTTCAGCCGTCCATGGTTTGCTTGGGCCAACACGCTCTTTGGTGAACTCATAGTAAATATGTATGCAGATAAGTAAAATCCTTATGCGGCAAGGTGCCCTTTCTCTGGGGCTCCTTGCCTTTTTGTTTGTGGGGTGCAACCCCGTCAGCCGTCAGGAGAAGGAGGAGGCTCTGGCATTCCTTTACCAGTACATGCCCTTGCCTGACAGCGTAGATTATCCCCGCCAGTACTGGGAGCGGTGTGTGGAGACCACTCTGAAGGCACGTCATGAGATGCCTTGGGGACAGAAGGTGCCCGAGCTCGAGTGGAAACACTTTGTGCTTCCCGTGCGTGTCAACAACGAGAACCTCGACGATGCACGCACAGTACTCTACGAGGAACTACGCGACAGAGTGCGCTCGCTGAGCATGCGCGATGCCGTGCTCGAGGTCAATCATTGGTGCCACGAACATGTCACCTACCAGCCCTCTGATGCGCGCACCAGTTCACCTTTGGCCACTATGGCATCGGCTATAGGACGCTGCGGCGAGGAGAGCACGTTCTGCGTGGCAGCTCTCCGTGCGGTAGGCATTCCCGCACGCCAGGTCTATACCCCCCGATGGAGCCACACCGATGACAATCATGCCTGGGTGGAAGCCTGGGTGGATGGCGAGTGGCATTTCCTGGGAGCCTGCGAACCGGAGCCTGTGCTCGACCTCGGATGGTTCAATGCACCTGCTGCCCGCGGGATGCTCATGCACACTCGCGTTTTCGGTCGCTACGAAGGCCCGGAACAGGTGCTTAGCCAGTCGGCCTGCTACACCGAAATCAACGTGACATCCAACTATGCCGAGGTGTCGCCTCTGGTGGCTCACGTAACCGACGCCCAGGGACAACCGGTGGAGGGTGCAAGCGTGAGCTTCCGCCTCTACAACTACGCAGAGTTTTATCCCCTTGCCACTTTCCCAAGCGATGCCCAAGGTTACACATCGCTCACCAGCGGACGTGGCGACTTGCTGGTATGGGCTACCCACGAAGGACGATTCGGCTTCACCAAAGCCAGCGTGGGACAGCAGGATACTGTACAGGTGGTTCTCGACAAGGATTCAACGTTCACAGGCGAGATGGACCTCGACCTTCTGCCTCCTCCCGAGCGCGACAATATGCCCAAGACCACACATGAACAGCGTCAGGCCAACAAGGTGCGACTGGCCCAGGAAGACAGTTTGCGCAATGCCTACATGGCTGCAGCTTTCACCCACGACAGCACAGACCAGCTGATGGTGAAGGCAAGGGCCAACCATCAGGTGCTGGCTCAGTTCCTCAAGTCAATGCCCAATGAAGCCGACGGACGCAAGTTGCTGGGTACATTGAGCGACAAGGATCTGCGCGATGTATCGCGCGAAGTTCTCGATGACCACTTCCTCCACCTCACCATGCAGGCCGACTCTCTGTGGCTTCCTTACGTAGCCTCTCCCCGTGTGAGCCAGGAGATGCTCACCCCCTGGAGGCAAGTGCTGGGCAAGGCTTTTGCAGGCAAGCAGGCTGCCGACATCATACGATGGGTACAGGATAGCATCTGCGTGGATGGGACACGCAATCCCATCCACCTGTGCATGAGTCCTCTGGGTGTCTTCCGTCATCGTGTGACCGACGGCCACAGCCGCGACATCTTCTTTGTGAGTGCGGCACGAAGTGCAGGCATTCCTGCCCGCATCAACTCCATCACGGGACAGGTGCAGTGGGCCGATAGCGATGGCCAGTGGCGCGAGGTGCATTTCGGCGAGGCTACCAGCGAGGTGCCTGCCACATGCCGTCTGCGTCTGACCTATACCGACACCGATGTCAAGGAGAATCCCGCCTACTATACCCAGTTCACCCTCTCGCGCATCTCCCAAGGTTCACCCCGCCTGCAGGAGTTCCCCGAGGGCAGTACCACCTGGGCCGGCACCTTCAGCCAAGGCACATCCATGCAGCCCGGACAGTACATGATGGTGAGCGGCACACGCCTGGCCAACGGTGGTGTACTGGCCCACCTGTCGTTCTTCGGACTGCCTCAGAACGGAACATCCACACAGGCTCTGCACCTGCGCAAGAGCGGCGACCGCCTCTCGGTCATCGCTTCATTCAACTGCGAACTGGGGTACACCACACCCACAGGCAAGCACAAGTCCATTCTGCAGACGGTAGGACGTGGCTATTACGTGGTGGGACTGGTGACCAGCAACCACGAACCATCCACACACGTGCTGCGTGACATGTGCGACAACAACATCTATCTGTGCCGCTGGAACCGCCCCTACCTGCTGCTCTTCCCCTCGCGTGAGGAATATGACCGCTTTGTGAGAAAGGATTTCGACGAGATGCCCGATAATGTGCTCTTCGGTATCGCTGACCCCGAGACCGTAGAGGCTATGCACATAGCCGAACTCACCCACGGTTCTACCGACCTGCCCATCTTCATGATGTGCGACACCTTCAACCGTGTGGTGTGGTTCCGACAGGGCTACTCCATCAATATGAGCGGTCAGATAATGGACGTCATCATGCAATTGATGGGGCTGGAATGAAACTGTTCATAGGTTAGAGGAGAAGCGGTTTGTTGTCCAGAGGTCTGGTTGGGAGTTTCACCGACTTTACCCTCTGGACAATAAATCACATCGCTTCTCCTCCTGCCTATAAACTCTTACTCACAAGCTCCGTCTCTTTTCCCCTCTGTCCGGCAGACTCTGACCGGCAAACCAGAATGCACTCTTGCCGCCAACCGACTAACTCCCAGACTACGATGAACCACCTTCTTCCTTCCCAGCCTCTTGCCAGCCTCATGCTGGTAGCCACCCTCCTTGTCTCACCGTTGTGCGCTTCGGCCCAAGAGTCACGGGCGAACGCGAACGATGCCATCCGTTGTACGGTGGGAGCACAGGGCGGCGAACCCATCGACGGATTGGGCGTGGAACTGGACCCACACTTCCTTTCGGCCAATGCGGCAGCAGGCATCGGCGTGAAGGAGAGCGACTGGGACAATGTGGTGGTACCGCGTCTGAGAGACCTGGCATTCAGCAAGTGGCGGGTGATGGTGCAGCCTTGGTGGTACGAACCGGAGAACGACAACGACAATCCCATGCTGGCCCGTCCGTCTGGCTTCACCTTCGAGTCGCCCGAGATGCGCGGGCTCTACCGCCAGCTCGACTTGGCACAGCAGGACAGCATACCCGTCTGCCTGGTGTTCTGGGGTGTGCGGCCAGGCACCTTCATGCTGCCCGAGGAGGCCAACGGATGGGTCTTCGGCCCGTCGGAATACGAGGAGTGGGCCGAGAACATCTGCGTCTGCCTGCATCATCTGTTCAGCCTGGGCTACACCTGCATACGCGAGGTGACCCCTGTGAATGAGCCAGACTGGAGTTTTACAGAGGGCAGCGTGAGCCGCATCGAGCGTTATGTACAGATGTGCCACGTGCTCGACCGAAGGCTCAAGGCCGAGGGGCTGAGGGAAAGAGTGCTGCTCACGCTGTCCGACGACTCCGATGGAGGCACCGGCCACCACACTTTCCTCCGCGATGCTGTCAGGCTGCTGCCCGAAGCCAACCTCTTCTGCTCGCACACCTATCTCTTTGGCTATGACACCCCCAACGACAGCATCACCGGCTGGGAGCGCACCAACGTGCAGTTGGCAGCCCAGAGGGGCAAGCGGCACTTCGTGGGAGAGTTTGGCAGCAATCAGACTGTAGGTTCCACCCGACAGCGCGACATCAACCTGCCCGAACGTGGTGTGCTGATGGGACGAATCGTCATCGGACTGCTCAATGGCGGAGCAACGGGAGCCAGCTACTGGAGTCTGATGGACCAGTACTATAGTCTGGGCGAAGCTCAGGGACATCACAACATGCAGCAGTTGGGCCTATGGAAACACCTGCAACAGGAATATCCGTGCGACAGTACGCAGGACTGCCTGCCCGCTGCCGACTACGCTCTGCGCCCGCAATACCACGCTCTGCGCCTGCTCAGTCATGCCGTGCAGAGCGGCAGCGTGGTGTTTCCCATCCACACCGGCCACCCCATGGTGGCAGCCACAGCCCTACGGTCGGCCCAGGGAAGATGGACTTACCTGTTGGCCAATCCCACCAGCCTGCCACATGTCATCAGCATCAGCAATCCCCATCTGCGCGGCAAGAAGAAGTTCCTGCTACACTCCTATCTGTCCGATGACTTCCTTCAGTCCGTCTCCCAGCCCTCCGGCACCACCACCCTGAAATCCCGCCACGGCCAAGTGACCATCCTCCTCCCTCCCCGCTCGCTCCTTTCCGTCTCAGAGCCACCATCATCCCCTGCCCGTCATTAGAGCCTCCACTCCCTCCTCTTCCTTAATGGCCAACCAGGGGTCAACAGGCATACAAGAACCAGAATAGGAGGATAACTGCGAAGTTCACACATTTGCTCCACACATATGCTTGAGCAACCGACCTCTCCGGCTCTACTCCACTCCCACACGATAGCCATGTCTTTTGCAAATAGAGAAGTCCCTCATGCCGTCGTTCATTCTCATTCCTGTCTTCATTCCCTGTCCCTCTTTCCGGTCCTGGGGAAGCCGTTCCTGCCCCCAATTCTTAATTCATAACCCAAAATTCCTAATTCTTAATTAAAGAACTTTTTTTCTCCAGTTAGAAAAATATTTTTCTCCTACTGGGAAAATGATTTTCTGCGCGCTTTCCAATCGCACAACAAAGGTACGACAAGCGCAGGCGGCAATCATACGATTCAGTACGATTCCATACGATTTCACATGTTATTTGGCAACTGGGGGCTTCCTGGCGGTTCACCCAGGTAATCCACGATGAGCCTTACCTCGCGTGAAGTGAGCCGCTTGGCGGGCTTACAGTACCCACCGCACATGCGGTCGGCCAACTCCACCTCGGGCATATTGAGGTATAGGGTGCGTGCGCCCATCTTCGTGAGCTCCTCCTCGTCGTGCTGTCGGAAGTCGCGGCAGAGGGCTTCCACCAGTCCTGACAGTAGTCCCTTTCCTGCGCCGCCTATCTGCCGTCCAGATTGCCCATCATGCCGCACATTTCCTCCAGATTCTGGTCGGGACGCGTAAATTTTGCGCCACTTACGTGCGATTTCAGGAGAGAGAAAAGTATTGGAACGACGGGCTGATGTATGTCTTTTGTCGTTTTCGAGAGAAAAAACGGCAAATTTTCCGTGCTTCAGCCCAGGTTTTGCATGCCAGGAGGGGTGATTTTGCCGATGATTTGTCACGGTTCTGTATTCTGTCTTATTCGATGGTGTGTTGTAAACTATTGGTTATCAGCCTTTTAGAGGGAAGAGAAGACAGGAAAGCGTTCCAGTTCCAGTTGTTCCAATTAAATTTTAAGGGGTGACGATTCTACCTTTTATTATATATATCTATTTAATCTATAAATAGTTATAAAGCATATAAAAGGGATTTTTGTCTTGGCGTACCCTAATTGGAACAATTGGAACAACTGGAACTGGAACGCTGGAAGAATGGTTCATCAGAAAACACCCTTCAAATGGATTGGTGCATATCACATACAACTAAAGAAAAAAGGTACAGGAAAGACCGTACCTGCGATAGATGTCTATGGCAAATAGAAAAACAAGATAACGAAATCGAGCAGAAGGAACTGCAAATGCACCTCCTTGTTATAGCTTGATATCATACTCTTCCTCTCATGGGCTCATAGCAATTTGGAGGGAATCCAATTCTGACAACAAAAACTCCCCCTTTTTAGTTTAACATGATGCACGAAACGCGACAAGGATGAGGAATATTTACTTCCACTTAGATTTTCTGGGTCACCTGAAAAAACGTGTGTATAGTTTATTGCA
>UMGV01057380.1_pt1 | contig 15334 bp, 9 predicted proteins | sample 1965361 | NCBI WGS metagenome assembly UMGV01 (sample SAMEA4836081, study PRJEB28245) | human gut metagenome | biome: gut microbiome; material: fecal sample | place: Denmark | collected 2008
GTACATTGCAACGGCGGTGTCGAGCATTCTGCAGGAGAAGCCCCACTCGTTGTCATACCAAGCAACAGCCTTCACCAGCGTACCGTCGATAACCTTAGTCAGGGTGGCATCGAAGATAGAGGAGAAGGAAGTGTGGTTGAAGTCGGAAGAAACCAGCGGCAGTTCGTTGTAGCCGAGAATGCCTTTGAGTTCAGGGCTTTCGGAAGCTTCAAGAATGATCTTGTTGACTTCTTCAACGGTTGTCGGACGCTTGGCGTTGAAAGTAAGGTCGGCAACGGAAACGTTCAGAGTCGGAACGCGCATGGCGTAGCCGTCCAGCTTGCCCTTCAGTTCGGGAATCACAACACCGACGGCTTTAGCGGCACCGGTCTTTGTCGGGATGATGTTGTCGGCAGCGGCACGAGCACGGCGCAGATCTTTGTGCTTAACGTCGGTGAGAACCTGATCGTTTGTGAAAGCATGGATGGTGGTCATCATGCCGTCAACAATGCCGAGTTTGTCCATCAAAGGCTTAACGAACGGGCACATGCAGTTGGTTGTGCAGGAAGCGTTGGAAACAACGACGTCGCTTGCCTTGAGAACATTCTGGTTCACGCCGTAAACAACGGTGGCGTCAACGTCCTTGCCGGGAGCGGAAATCAAAACTTTCTTGGCGCCGGCTTCAATGTGCTGCATTGCGCCTTCTTTATCGCGGAATGCACCGGTGCATTCGAGAACGATATCGATGTCCAGATCTTTCCAAGGAAGCTTCTTCGGATCACGTTCGGAGCACATGAAAATGCGGTCTCCGTTCACGACCAGATGACCGTCGTCCCAATAAACGTCACCGTTGAACTTGCCGTGTGTTGTGTCGAACTTGGTCAGATGAACGGTGGCTTCGGGTTTTGCAGTATCGTTAATGGCAACGATCTTGACGTCCGGCCATTTATTTTCTTCATAAAAAGCACGGAGGACGTTTCGACCGATGCGGCCGTAACCGGTAATAGCAACTCGAATGGTCATGTTTATTTTCCTTGAGAAAGAACTTGCTGAACAGTTTCAACAACGTTATCGACGGTGAAACCAAAAAGTTTAAAGAGTTCGGAAGCGGGGGCAGATTCGCCGAAATGATCCAAACCGATCACAGTACCTGCGCCGCGGATGTACTTCCACCAGCCGTCGGTTCTGCCGGCTTCAATAGCGACAACGGGTCTGCCTTCGCCTAAGACGAAGTCGCGGTATTCCTTGTCCTGACGATCAAAGACTGTCGTAGAGGGCATGGAAACGAGACGTGTCTGGATGTTCATCGCCAAAAGCTGCTTGCGGGCCTCTGCTGCCAGGGCAACTTCGCTGCCGGTAGCAACCAAGGTCACTTCAACGGAAGAAGGACCGTTCGGAGCTTCAAGCATGATGTAGCCGCCCTTTTCCATGTCATCGACATTGATCTCGTCGCGTTCAACGAACGGAAGGTTCTGACGGCTGAAGATCAGGGAAGAAGGACCGTCCTGGCGGGAAATTGCGCAGGCCCAGGCTGTAAGTGTTTCGCAGGTATCGGCAGGACGCCAGACATCCATGTTCGGAATGATGCGCAGGCTTTCTGTCTGTTCGATCGGCTGATGTGTCGGACCGTCTTCACCGACACCGATGGAGTCGTGTGTAAAGACGAAGATAGAGCGCAGCTTCATCAGTGCGGCCATTCTCAGTGCATTGCGGCCGTAGTCTGCGAAGGTAAGGAAGGTAGCGCCGTACGGGATGAATCCGCCGTACAAAGCGATGCCGTTCAGGATGGCGCACATGCCGAATTCACGGACACCGTAGTTAATATGGCGTCCGAGATAAGTATCGGGTCTCATGGCCTGAACCCCTTCCCAGTTGGTCAGGTTGGAGCTTGTGAGGTCAGCAGAGCCGCCGAGCAGTTCGGGCAGATGCGGTGCGTAAGCGTTCAAAGCCATCTGGCTGGCCTTGCGGGTCGCGACTGTCTTGGCTTCGCCGGCTGCATTGACGATGGCTTCAATAATCACATCATCCCAGTTTTCCGGCAGCTGGCCTTTCATGCGGCGTTCTAATTCAGCCGCTTTAGCCGGGAAGGCTTCTGCATAACGGCGATATTTTTCAAGCCATGCCTCTTCCATTTCGGCACCGGCCTGACGAGCGTCGAATGCTTCGTAAATTTCCTGAGGAATTTCAAAGGGAGCGTATTCCCAGCCCAGAGCTTTCTTAGCTTCAGCAAGCTCTTCGTCTCCCAGAGGAGAACCGTGCGCTTTGTTTGTGCCTGCGCGGTTGGGAGAACCGAATCCGATAACCGTCTTGCAGTCGATCAATGTCGGCTTGTCGGATTTCTTAGCTTCTTCAATAGCTTCGGAAACAGCCTCGATGTCGTGGCCGTCGATCGGACCGATCACGTTCCAGTTATAGGACTCGAAGCGCTCGCGAACGTTTTCGCCGAACCAGTTTTCGATCTTGCCGTCGATGGAAATACCGTTGTCATCGTACAGAGCGATGAGTTTGTTGAGTTTCCAAACACCGGCCAAAGAGCAGACTTCGTGAGAAATGCCTTCCATCAAGCAGCCGTCACCTAAGAATGCATAGGTGTAGTTGTTGATGATGTCATAGCCCTCTTCGTTGAATTCGGCCGCCAGCATTTTCTCAGCCAAAGCCATCCCGACAGCGTTGGCAATCCCTTGTCCAAGCGGACCGGTTGATGTTTCAACGCCTGACGTCACTCCGATTTCGGGGTGTCCCGGCGTCTTGCTGTGAAGTTGGCGAAAGTTCTTCAGATCATCAATTGTGAGGTCGTAGCCTGCCAGATGAAGCAATGCATACTGGAGCATAGATCCGTGACCGTTGGAAAGAAGAAAACGGTCGCGGCCGAGCCATTTAGGATCAGAAGGATTGTGACGAAGGTGTTTAGTCCAAAGGGCGACAGCAATGTCTGCCATACCCATCGGCATTCCGGGGTGACCGGAGTTTGCTTTTTGGACTGCATCCATGGCCAATGCGCGAACGGCGTTGGCCATTGTCTTACTGGAGACGGAAGAGGACATAGTCAATATGGTCTAAATAAGAAAAATCCCGAAATCTGGGCTTAATAATCAGCGTAATTCTACCAACTCTAAGCCCTTATCGAAATCAGCTGTTTAGCCGAAAAACCCTCCTTATTTTCCTTAATAATCCGCCAATTGCTTTATCATTTTGTATTCCTCTGAAAGCACTTTTAACAAAACATGCCCCGCTTTTACTATTTTTTCAATTCCGCTGACACTGAAGCACCGCTTGTTCTGCCGCCCGAAGCCGTACACCATGCGATGCGGGTTCTGCGCATGAGGCAGGGTGACGTGGTAGAAGTATTCAATGGAAAAGGCTGTGCTGTTAAAGGGACGATCCGTTTTGCAACAGATTTCGCAGAAGTAATTCCTAAGGAAGTCATCATGCAGCCTCGGGGGCTGAAGCTTGTCCTCATGCAGGCGCTCGTTGCCAACGAGAAAATGGATTGGATTATTGAAAAGGCTTGCGAACTCGGCTATGCCGAGATTGCCGTTTTCCCTTCAGATCGCGGCGAAGTGCGCCTTACCGGAGAAAAAGCTGTAAAACGAGTTGAGCGATGGAACAAAATTGCGGTTTCTGCCTGTCAGCAATGCGGGGAGAACTATCTTCCCAACATCCGCTTCTGTACAAGTCTTAAAGAAGCTGCAGCCTATGCTGAAGGTCTCAAGTTCGTTTTAAGTCCAGTCGGTAAAACTTACGATTCTTCAGAAGTACCCGCGGCGGTCACCTTTGCTATAGGACCTGAAGGCGGTTTGTCACCTAAAGAAATCGAGATATTGGTCGACGACGGCTTTTATAGCCGCAAGCTCGGCAGCCGGGTCCTAAGAACAGAAACGGCAGCTATTGCTGCCGCCTCCTTTGCTCAAACTTTGTGGGGCGACTTTCGTTAAGCCTTTAGATTAGGCCGAACCGCTTTCGGAAGAACCGGACGTCTGTTTCGGCTTGTAACTTTCGGTCATCGCACGGGCCAAGTTAGCGCCGTAGGTCGCAAAAACCGGACCGTCTCTGTAGTTCTCAGGGAACTTGCTCGGCGCACGAGCCTGAATCTTTGCAGCTTCCACTTGTCCGCTGGCTGCCAGACGAAGGTGGCTTCTCATAGAAAGCACCTTTCGGCTGTAGCCGCCGTCGTGCGAGTGTTTAGCCGCTCCGACGTAGTACTTCAGAGCACCTTTCAAAGAGCCTGTTTTGTTGAGGTATTCTTTAAGAATCTGGGTTCCCACTTCAATTCCCGCCTCAACCTCATGAACGGCTTTAAGACCGCCGTACTCTTTGAAGCGTTTGGCATGGACCTTAGCGTGAACCTGCATCAGACCTTTCGCTCCGACAGAACTGCCGGCTTTCGGATCAAAAGAAGACTCCGTGGCAATGACGGCCAGAATCAGCAAAGGATCCACGTCGTGATTTTTCCCGGAAATGAAGGCCTGCTCGACAATTTCAGCCGCATCTTCGCGATCTACCCGATAATGCTCTGCGATAAAGCGAGCCGCATTCGTTTCCATACGGTCAATGATTTGCTCTTCGGTCTCGAATGGCTTCGTCAAATCTTCGCGCTCAAAGTTGGAGTAACTCAAAGATTTGACTTTCAGCGGCGGCTCGGACTGGGGAGCCTTAGAATCGACAGCTGCCTTGGGGGTGGAAACTGCCATCGCGTTCTGAGTGCCGAGCGAACCGAGTCCAAGTAAAAAAGCCAATGCGAGCGTCAGAGACGCGGCTGCTTTTTTGCCCCGGAAAACTGGTTCTTCCTTACAAGCGCGTAGGACGGAAAAAGCGCCTCTATGTGTTTGTTTTTTAAACTGCTGGTTTTTAGTCATCCCGTAATGGTGCCTTTGACAGATTTGTTTGTCTATCGTTTACTAGGTGTTAATACGTGACTGACTGTTAAAAACTTCTCGCCAGTGCAAAAATGATTATGCACCGATTAAGTACTTAAATATGCGACAAATTTTTAAAACCCACCCCTGGGTTCCGCCTAAAGAATTACCCGAGACCCAGGATTTATTCCGCAAATACGGGGTTCCCGGCTCTATTCGGCCGGGTCATCTGCTCAAGGGCAAAGGCGAACCCTCCAAGCTCTACCTCATCACCAAAGGGGCCGCAGCTTACTATGTTGCAGATCGTTACAAAAGTCATCCGAGCGTTTTGAGTTTATTGATTCCCGGATGCTCAGCATGCGACCTTTCCGTCATCACCGGAGATCGGGTTAATGTCACGACTCGAGCGATCGGCCCGTGCGAGGTGCTAATTATGCAGCCGCATGTTTTAACCGATCTCATGAAAAACAATAGTGAGTTCGCTGCCAAAGAAGCCGCTCATGTGACGCGTAAGCAGGAATGCTCTATTGAAGCAATGGTTGCTAATTTCACGCTGGAGCCTGCCGAACGCCTAAGACGTTTTCTTAAAGTACTTCTAATCAGTTACGACGTTCCGATCTCGGATACCGAGTGGAACCGAATTCCATTGGATCTAACCAATGAGCAGTACGGAGCCGTGGTCAATCTGACCCGCGTCTCGGTGAGCCGAATCTTCTCCGACTGGATCAGTAAAGGTCTCTTGTATAAGAGCGGCCGAAACGTCTACGTCAAAGCCAAGCTCTTTGAAAACATCTATGACTGGTGGACGGATTAGTCCGGGCCAACTGTTTCTTCCGCCTTAGAGATTGAAAAGAGGAACGCAAACAGCACCATCAGAACCATGGCAATCACGGCACAAGCGCGTACGGCGGCGACAGCCGTGAAATGCTCAGAGGCAAAACCTAATATCAGCTGACCGACCGGCACGAGCCCGAGCATCACCGCCAAATACATCGCAGAGAAGCGCCCGCGGTAGATGTCCGGCGCCTTGCACTGCACCAAGTTATTCGCCGCAGCTAAGGCAAAAGTCAATGCGCCTCCCGCCACCAAGGCGCAAAGCCATTGAGAAGTCACCGTCTCCAGTGCAGGCAGCACGGCAAAAGCAATACATGTAATCCATCCGCCGGTCCAGACCGTTGTCACATGGTGAATAATGCGGCGATTTCTCTGCATAAGCACGGCGGCCGCAACTGCGCCGAACCCCAAACCTGAAGACATAGAGCCGAAGCTCATGAGTTCGCTGCCTTTAAGAGAAATCGCAGGCAGCAAAGCCACGGCAGGCATCACCAAAATAGAGAGGCACGCAACCTGAGGCAGGACCTCCCGCAGTATGGGATACGTCATAAAGAGCTGGCGAGACGTGACGCCCACGCTTTCCTCACGCTCTTCACTCGTCGTGCGATTCGGGATTTTGACGATCGCCATCACGGCAATCATCGGAATAAAGCAAACGGCATTCATAGCAAAGCACCAGGTTGCCGAGAAACCCTCGATGATGAGAACTGCCAGCATGGGCGCAATCGACCGCGCGACATTCATCACAAGCGACTGTCTTGCCACGGCTTGAGAGACTGTTTCTCCGGTTTCGACCAGCATGGAATGCATAGACGGGCCGTCTATGGAGGTCACGATACCGAAAATTAAAGCCAATACGGCCAAGTTGTACGGATTAAGATCTCCGCAATAAGAAAGAAACGCCGTGAGCGTTGCAATTGCGCAGCCAATTGTCTGTGTAATGAGGAGGATGTGATGACGATGGAATCGGTCGGCCATGGAGCCCGCAACCGGCGCCAGCGGCAAAGACGGCAGTGCAGAAAGCAAGGCAATCGCACTCAGCCAAAGCGGAGAATGCGTTTGAGTCCACACGACCCAGGACAACGCCATGCCGTGGACGAATCTTCCGAGAGTGGAAAAGCTGTACGCTCCCCAAAAGTATCTTCTCGCGGCTATCAGTGGTATCATGGTGTCCTCATTTTCTTACGAGGTCATTGTAATTTGGTCTCCTAGAGAAGTGTTAACCGCAGTGATCCGAAGCGAGCGTTGTCTCTAGGCATTTATTCAGGTATTGAACTGGTCAAGGCTTCAACGTAAAGTATTCGATCTTAATAATCAGACTAAGAACGCTTGGAATAAGAACATCAGATGCCCGCAGAAAAGGTTGAAATCGTCACGGACAACGGCATTACAGTAAAGGCAATGGCCCCGGTCATTGTCTCGGCTAGCCGATCGACGGACATTCCGGCTTATTTCTCTAAGTGGTTCATTTCTCGTTTCAAAGGCAGACGAGGCTACGTGAAATGGTTCAATCCGTTCAATCAAAAACCGGTTTACGTTTCTTTTGAGAAAACGAAGGTCATCGTTTTCTGGAGCAAGAATCCGAAGCCTTTGATCCGGTACCTTCCGGAGCTCGATGCTGCCGGGGTTCATTACTATTTTCAGTTCACACTGAATGACTATCAGCAAGATAATCTTGAGCCTAACATCCCATCTGTTGAGAGTCGAATTCAAACCTTCAAGAAGCTGGCCTCTTTGATCGGACCAGAAAGACTCATCTGGCGTTTTGATCCGGTGTTGTTCACAAAGACACTTACTCCAAGAGAAGTGGCCGCCAGGATTTTCAAGATCAGCAAAGAACTCAAAGGCTGCACCAACCGACTGGTGTTTAGTTTCATCGACATCAAGGCCTACAAAAAGGTTCAGCGACACTTGCTAAAGTATTCCGAGCATTTTGCTGCTCAATACGATTCAGCTTCTATTGAGGAGGCTGAACCCACGGCCGAACAAGTTGAAGAGTTTGCAGGATACCTTTCGAAGATTCGTTCTTATTGGCAGGAGCGCAGCTGGGACTTAGAAATCTGCGTCTGCGCTGAAAAATTTGATCTGTCGCATCATGGAATGTTGCCGAGCAAATGCATCGATGCAGAGCTCATGCTCAAGCTTTTCGGAAATGATCCGGCAGTAACTGACTACCTCACAAAAGCACCAACTGAAAAGTCGTTTGAGATCGATCAATTGAATTTGTTCAGTGCTCTTCCGACCGAAAAGAAAAAGATCATCACGATTAAAAAGGATCCGGGGCAGCGGCAGGAATGCGGATGTGTGGAAAGCAAAGATATCGGCATGTACAACACGTGTCTGCACGGGTGTGTCTATTGCTACGCAAATAGTTCTCCGGAATTAGCAATCAAAAATTTTGAGCGGAGAAAGAACCATCCGTTAGCCGAAAGCATCTTCATTCCGGATAGCCCGGAAGCCTAAGCGCAGAAAAGCCGCCCGAAGGCGGCTCTTTGCACTAATGCTTAGTACTGACTAAGGATTATTTTTTGCCGAGGTTGTGATCTTTAACGGCGCTTTCAGCAGCGATACGGCCGGAGTTAACTGCGAAGCCGATCGTAGAGCCTGCCATTAACAGGTCATAAGAATCACCGTACATACCGCCGACGTCAGATCCGGCTGCGTAGAGGTTAGGAATAGCCTTGTCTTTGTCTGTGACAACCTGCAGACGGTCGTTAACCTTGATGCCGCCCAGAGTTCCGAGAGAGGAAGCGACGCTCTTGATGGCATAGAACGGGCCTTGTTTGACGGGGAAGATGTACTGCGGGTCTTTTGCGAACAGAGCGTCATGACGCTGTTCGGCAGCCTTGTTGTACTGTTCAACGCTGGCTTTCAGGACAGCAGGATCCATACCTGTCTTCTTGGCGAGTTCGTCAAGTGTATTGGCTTTAACTGCCCAGCCTGCCTGTTCTGCAGCTGGCCATTCTTTTTCGAAGTTTGTCAGCTTAGCGCCGATCGGAACCATAACGCCGACACCCTGAACAATACCGTCGTGCTTCATAGAGTCGAGGTTCTTGTTGTCATAGACGACCCACATCTGACCGCCGATTCTTTCAAGCGCGTTACCGGCTGCTGGCCAGTCACCCATGATTGTTTCGTCGCAGAAGCGTTCGCCGTTCGGAGTCAGCCAAAGATGCGGCTGTTTGGCGGTAGCGGAAACATGGTTAGTTGTGGAAACAGCACGAGGACCCGGGCGATAGGATTGCTGAACTTCCAAGCCCTCTTTGCCGCCGCCGGCAGACCAAGCCATCTGGATACCGACACCGTTCTTACCGGTCTGAGCAATACCGTCTGTGTTCGGGAAGCGTGTGTACTTCTTCATCATTTCGGGATTGTCAGAAAACCCGCCGGTAGCAATAATCACGGCCTTTGCATGGATGTTGAGTGTATTGCCGTCTTTGTCTTTAGCAACGACACCGGCAACCTTGCCGTCCTTACCGAAGATCAGTTTTTCTGCAGGTGTGTTCAGGAGAACCTGCATGCCGTATTTATCTTTGCCTTTCTTCTGGAGAGCGTTGATCCAGCCGGCACCACGGCCCTGATAAATGTGCCATGTGTAGAGACCGCCGGGATAGTTCGTCGTGAGTTTTTCGAACTTAACGCCGTGCTTCTGCATCCATTCGACTGTATCGGCAGATTTGTCGACGAAGGCACGAACCAGGCGGGCATTGCTGCGCCAGTGACCATAGTTCATGATCTTCTTGAAGGCTTCGTCTTTGGTCAGAGGAATGTAGTAGTCGCGCTGCATCTTGGAGCCGACAGCGAAAATACCTTCGGAGAAATTACCTGTTCCGCCGACCATGCCTTTCTTTTCAAGGCCGATGACTTTAGCGCCCTGTTCGGCTGCGGCAAATGCTGCAGCGGTACCGGCGGCACCCTGGCCGACAACGACGACGTCTGTTGTGATGTCTTTTTCAGCTGCGTAAGGAAGAGAAGAGAATGCAGCAAGCACTGCAACAGCAATCAGCTTTTTCATGTTTGTTTTCTCCGTGAGTTTAAGTGTTGTTAGCCGCTGTTTGCGGCGGTGTGTTTTTTGTTATCAAGTCCGTCTGAATCGTGGTTTGAGACGGTCTTGCTGAGTGTTATTGTGCGGCAATAACACCTCGGCTGTCAGTAACTTCCGATACACAAAAAACTCCTGAAATGTATCCCGTGATACATTTTCAGGAGTTTTCCTAGGTTAAACCAGCGGATTATTTGCGTTTTTCGTACTTGTCTTCGGCTATGCAGTTTGTCTGAAGCCGACGGCTGTAAGTCGTCCTCCATTCATTGAACTTCGTTCCGCGAGGAAGGATTTCAAAGTCATCGGTAGGCTGAGTGACCTTCTCCGCATGAATTTGTTCCGGAGATAAAGCGGAATAAAACACTCTGATTTCAGGCTGTCCGTTGACTGCCCATTTTTCAAAGGTCAGATAGCCGCCAGGCGTATTTTCGTTCCGATCCCTTCCAGGCAGTTTCCAATTCAGATCAAAAATTTCGCCGAGATTGGCTAAATTCGTGTCGTGCCCAATTAGATAGGTGTACTTCGGACCGTTGTCGAGACTCTCGATAATCTTGTTCGCTAAAGCCGAGCCTTTATATCGGGCGACTTCCATATCCCGATTGAGCGCGGAAAATACGGCAACGCGAATCGGCATGAGACGCAGGATGCCGTTCCAATCTAATTGGTTCCAGGCAGCTTTCTGCTCCGGATTTTGGCCCCATTCCAAAGCAAAGATCTCGGTAATGCTCGAACAGTCGTACGGAGCACCCTTAAAGCCGACTTTATGCTTGCTGACTTTTGCTCGCATCGGCCCCTTGAATTCATGTCCCGTCAGTTTCGAAATCCCGGCCATTTCAGCCGCAAACTGCTTGTTGATACCGACAACTTTTTGAGTGAGCTTCTCTTCGAGTTCTTTGGGATAGTCAATTCGACAGACTTTCGCTTTCAGCGGAGAAAAAATTGCCGAACGCGCGGAGCTCGTGACTTTAACCTTATAGCCGCAGGTCGGATAAAGGCCCTCGTTTAAGGCCTCGGCTGTTTTGCGTGTTCTTTCGTCAACATCAGCAATAATCTGAACATCTTCAGGCTTCGGACAGACGCCGTAGGTGAAAGGAGAACGACTGCGGTTAAGCTCCCACGTGGCTTTGACAAGATAAAAGCCGCGAGGCGTGAGCAGCCCCGGGGCTACCGGCCACGCCGGCCACTTTTTATCGGCCCATCCGTGCAGTTTTTCCGGCGATTGAGTCGGAGAGCGTACGCCATGACGAGAAACCACTACGACGTTGAGGAGCTCTTCCGTATGAGGAATAGCAGAGAGAACTTCGGGCGGAGTTTCCGCATAGACTCCGGGAAGCAGAGCCGCAGCAGCCAATAAACACAAAGAACCGCAGATTTTGGTTTGCATTCGGATTCTCAAAGTTGAGTCTTGATTATCCGAATATATAGGTTGCCAAACCGAGGAAGATTAAAAAACCGCCTGAATCGGTAATAAATGTCAGGAGAACCGATCCGCCCATGGCCGGATCTCGGCCGAGTTTTTTAAGCGTAATCGGGACGAGGATAGCCACAATCGCACCCATGAGCATATTCAGCATCATGGCCAGGAACATCGTAAAGCCGAGCTTCATACCGTCCGGAGAGTCGTAGTAGAGTCCCCAAGTGAAGAGGCCGGCAATAATGCCCCAAATAAGACCATTGACCAAAGCCACCAAAACTTCTTTTTTGACCACGTCGCTTTGGTTGGCTTCCGTAATCTGACCGGTCGCCAAAGAACGAACCAGTAATGTCAGCGTCTGGTTGCCGGAGTTGCCGGCGATACCCGCGACAATCGGCATCAAGGCTGCCAGTGCAACAACCTTTTCAATCGTTCCGTCGAATGCGGAAATCACGCGGGAAGCAAAGAAGGCCGTAAAGAGGTTCACACCGAGCCAGACCCAGCGGGCTTTCGCAGATGACCAAACTGAATCGAAAATATCCTGGTCGTCATCCAAACCAACCGCGCCGTAAGCCTCTTCATCGCTTTCTTCACGGATCACGTCCACCACTTCATTCACGGTGAGACGTCCCACCAGGCGGCCTGCTTCGTCAACAACCGGAGCACTCACCAGGTCGTAACGTTCGAACGCTTGGGCTGCGTCACTGACATCTTCGAGCGGAGACAGCCGCAGGACTTCCGTCAGCATGACGTCTTTAACGGCGTCTTCCGGATAATGCGTCAAAATGCGGTCAACCGGCAAAGTGCCCATGAGGCGCTCTTCTCGGTCAATCACAAATACCTGGTCGGTATGATCAGGAAGCTTCTTTAAGCGGCGAAGGTAACGAAGCACGATATCGAGCGTGACTTCCTGACGGATCGACACGATTTCGAAGTCCATACGGGCACCGACCGTATCTTCCGGGTAGCTCATGGCCGCGCGCAGCTGAGCTCTTTCTTCGTGTGACAGACCTTCCTGAACTTCCGCCACGACGTCAGGCGGCAAGTCTTCGACCAAGTCAGCGATTTCGTCGGTGTCCAGGCTTTCGACAGCGTCCACCAACTCGTCGCGGTTCATGGCGTCAATCAAGGTTTCACGAACACCTTCATTAACTTCGACCAAAATTTCGCCGTCGCGTCCGGAGCGCACGCAGTCCCACACGATGAGACGTTCATCGAGCGGAAGGGCTTCCAGGATGTAGGCAATATCGGCAGGGTGCAGTTCTGACAGAGTATCGCGGAGCTCTTTTTTGATCTCTTCGCCGACCTTTAGATCCTTGCGATCGGCCGCATCCTCCCCTTCGTCGAGCAGCTGCTGCACAAGCGCTAGACCCCGGGCGGCTGCCTCAGGGTCTCTTACTGCGACGTCATAATCAGGGTCGTGAAGCTGGGAAGAAGGATTGTTTGCGCTCAAGGTTTCACCTGTCGGTTTGTGCCCTTATTTTGCGCTTTTATCCAGAGTTTCGCGAAGTTTTGCGTAAACGTCTTGGGTTCCCGGGCGATGGCCCATCCAAATTTCGTAGGAGTCGGCTGCCTGTTCGACCAGCATTCCGAGGCCGTCTGAAGCGTGTCTTGCGCCGCCCTGCTTAGCCAGTTCCATAAACGGTGTGGGCTTGGCTGCGTAGACCAAATCGTAGGCGAGCTCGCAGCCGTCGAATGCAAACGGAGAAACCAACGGAGCCTTGTTCTGAAGACTTGTCGGGGTGGCGTTGACAATCAGGTCATAAGACTCGGAACCGGTCTCGTCATAAAGAATGCTTTGAATACCGAATTCATCGCACAGTTCCTGAGCACGGGCAACAGAACGGTTAGCCACGGTCACGGACTTGGGCATACGTTCCATCAGGGCAGGGAGAATACCGCGAACACCGCCGCCGGCGCCGAGGATAAGAATCTTTTTGTGTTCTACAAAGAACTTCAGACGCTCTTCCAAATCACGGATGAAACCGGTACCGTCTGTGTTTTCGCCAAGGATCTTGTTGTTTTGGAAAGTGAGCGTATTCACAGCGCGTGACTGACGAGCCTGAGAGGAACACTTTGTAGAGCAGCGGAAAGCGTCTAACTTGAAAGGAATCGTGACATTAAGTCCGTGATATCCCTCGTCGATCATTTCGCCTATGGCGCTTTCAAATTCGCCGAGCGGGATTTCAACTTTATCGTAAGAAATCTCGTCGCCGAATTGCTGGGCAAACATTAAATGGATTTCCGGAGAGAGACTATGTCCGATGGGATTACCCACAACTCCTAATTTGGTAACCTGCTTCATATTGATGAATCCTTTCAAGATTTCTTTTCTAAATCTTACCTCATGTCTTTACGGTATAGAAGAGCGGTTTTCTATCCGTCAGGCCTGCCCTGCGTTTCCGGGCTCAGCCCCCTCAGCCTGAGGCGCTTCCGGGGGGACCGCTCCCGGAGCCTCAACTTCGGCTTCTATCTCTTCCTCTTCCAGATCCTCTTCGTGGCTTTCGTTCAGCACTTTAATGAGGCTGCACTCCATGACCAAGGATAGATAGTCGAGGTTCAAAACCTTCATCAGGACGCTCTGACCACGAGGAAGCTCCGGCAGTCCAGGGACGCGCTGAGCCATCGGCAGGCCTTCAATTCTGACGAGGTCGCCTTTTACCACTGTGGCCTTGAGCTCATTGATGCCTTCCTGCTCAATCCATCGCATCGACCAGTAGCGATCCATGCGGGACTGGAAGTCATTGAATGCCGAGTAATTGGAATCGAACGTAGAAATGATCGAGAAGAGCTCGGAGTCATTATTGCGGTACGGAGCTTTTTCGCCTTTGAGTGTCGCAATAATCTGGCGCTGGTTGACCATGTCGACATAACGGCGCAGCGGAGAAGTCGACCAGGCGTAGTACGGAACACCGATGCCGTCGTGCGGTCCGGGAACGCTCGTCATCTTGACGCGGCCCATTCTCTGAGAACGATAGATACCGGCAACATCTCTTTCTTCCAGCCAGCCGCCCCAGGTCGAATTCGCAAAAATCATCATTTCGGCCACGAGCAGATCCAAAGGATCCCCTCTGCGGCGCCCCTTCAGTTCAATTTCCGCATTCTCATCTTCTCCCTTCAGGCTGAAGTACCAATCGATACGTCCGACGGGTTCCGGTCTGCCGCGAACCTCTTCGCGAACTTTCAGAAGCTTCTTAGCAAACTTCCACAGCCAAATAAGCTCGGGACCGTAAGGCACCGGGAGGTTACCCTCTTGAATGGCTTCTTCCGTCACCTTGTCGGCGATCAGGTCGTAACGCAGATTTTTTTCGATTTTGATGCGTTCGAGGCGCGTATCCGTAGAGAGAACGGCAAGCGTCTCGTTGTCGACAACGGCGTAGAGCGAAACGACGGGACAGATCAGTCCTTCGTCCAAAGAGAAAGCTGCCACCCATTCTTTCGGCAGCATCGTCGTCTTAAGGCCCGGCGCGTAGACGGTTGACATTCTTTCCCGCGCGACTAAGTCGATATCGGACCCCGGCTGAATCCCCAGGCCCGGTGCGGAAATATGAATACCGACTCGTGTTTTTCCGTCTTCGAGCGGCGTTACCGACAAAGCATCATCAATTTCCGTGGTTTCCGAGTCGTCAATAGAGAAGGCAACCGCATCTGATAAAGGAAGCTCGTCATGTGCTTCACGATGAGGCTGAGAAAGGTTCTCCGGGAAATTCTTTCCTTTCGGAAAGTTAATCATGAAGAAGCTTTCGACATGCCAGCGCCAAGCGTTCGGGATCGCACCGACATCGAGCAGCAGACGCAGCGGCATACAGCTGAGTTTGTCGCTCGCTTCATTCAAAGCCTTCCACTCGATGGAGTTCTTATCGGGACGAACCAAAAGCTCAATGGCCTTATTGGCAATTTCTGCCGGCGCCTTGTGCTCCTCGATGAGCATCTGAACATAAGAGTCTTTCTGCTCTTCGAGTTTTTTCTTTCTTTCAATCGCGGCTAAGGCCAGCTTCAGTGTCTCCGCAGGCGCCTTGCGATATTTGCCGCGGCCTTTTCGGTAGAAATAAACAGGATTGGAATGCAGACGAAGAATCGTTGCTGCCTGCTGGATCGGTGTAACGCTGTCTCCGAAATATTCGGCTGCAATGGTTTTAAAGTCGAACTCGTCATCGGGCGCGAATTCCCAGAGAATTTCCAGATCGATCTCTTCGGCTTCCTGCTGGG
>UMGV01017075.1_pt1 | contig 15300 bp, 14 predicted proteins | sample 1965361 | NCBI WGS metagenome assembly UMGV01 (sample SAMEA4836081, study PRJEB28245) | human gut metagenome | biome: gut microbiome; material: fecal sample | place: Denmark | collected 2008
TCTGTGTCATCTTATGAGGGCGGTTGCGGATTTGAGGTATATTACTATTATCTGTGGCTTATGGTCACTCATATTCCTTTCCCAACCGCCTATCATATAGGCAAAGAGGGGAATATTCGTGAAAGTGAAATCAATGAAGAAAGGCATATCATCCTTAAACTGGTGATGATATGTGCAAGAGGTTTCCTTGCCGAATTCCTCATGGGTGCGTTCGTGGTATTCACTCCGCAACCCAAGTTCGCGCATGTATTCAATACATTGCTCGAAGGTGCCTGTCTGCTTGCTTACTCCTCCTTGTCCGATGTAGCAGTTGAAATCACCTGTTATCATCGTTGGCATCTCTTTGATATGCTCAGAGTAAGCCTTCAGACATTCTAAAAGAATTTGTGGGTAGGTCTTCTTTATTCCTGGCACTATCGTAGGCCATGCTGCAAGAAGGAGCCATTTGCCATCGACAATCAGAGGAATCATGTACTTATGCTCATCGTTTGCCCATGGAGCGACTGAGCATTTTACCGTACTCTTCCAAATAACTCCTAATCCTTTGAAATCTGTATCTCCTGCCCATGTCATTTCATAGCCATCGGGTAGGCTGACTTGATCCGGACACGCACATTCTGGCAAAACCATAATGTCCGCGCCTCTCTTCAGGATGGAGTCTATCTTCTCCTGATTGCAGCGATGGATATTGTATGTCAGTATCTTCATATCTGTTGTTAAATGCTGATTTTTAATCAGCAAATTTACATTTTTCCTTTGATATTCTCGGCTTGACTAACATTCTTTTATAATTATTTTTTCAAATTCTATCCGTTATGCTGTCTTTCCATGCCAAAAAGGTGTTCGGTAAATTTGCGTCATGGAACAACTATTATCAATATGAATGAACAACAAGCCATTGAAGAGCGTCAAAAGTATGTATCCGCCTTCAATGATACAATGATCAAAATCTGGAAGGAGCAAATAACCCTTCTCGGTGTCATTGACACTGGAAGGCTCCTTCGCTCTCCCATCTCCATCGGACTAACCGCCGACGGCAAGTATTCTCAGGTGCAGCTCTCGCAAGCGTTCCTCGAATATGGTCTTTGGCAAGACTATGGCACTGGTGGTGAGGTGCCACGAGGCAACTCGGGCGACCTCGGACGTGCAAAGAAGCGTCAGCGCCGTCGTTGGTTTAGCCGTAAATACTACGCATCCGTCATGAACATCAAGGACTTTATGGCTGACTCCCTGGGCAAAGAGTTCATGGGGGCAATCAGTTCTGCGTTCTCAAAGGATTTTCGTCGCAACCACTGATTGCTCGTGTCTTTTCGGCACTCACTCCTTTCCCATAATTTTGCACAAAAAGTTAATCACTTATGGCAGTTGAAAATCTTACATCCCTCATTTCGGCACTGCGTTCCGAAACTGCAAACGCTTCCATCACTCCTGAGAGGTTGGGATCGCTCTTGCAGAAAATGGTTGATGCTATCAAAACCACCTCCGATGGCAGCATCAACATAGTTTGTCAAGCAGTCAATGACGAGCTTCGCGTCAAAGGTGCTTCCGCTTTAGTGGAAGCTGGCTTCGTTCCTGTCATCTTCAGATACTCATGCAAATCCAACCACCTTACGGACTACAAGGATAAGGTAAAGAAGTTCCATGGCCCCAAAAAACGTGGGTGGAACGTCTTGTTCTCTACAAAGTTCGCACAAGTGGAGTCGAAAGACACTATATCTTTCAGCGGAAGAGGGAACAAGGGCGATCTGACTTATGTGTATTCTACATCTCCTTGGAACTTGCTCCACGTTAGTACAATCTTGACAGCAAATGGAGATGTGCAATCAGTAAAAGTTGCTTGGGGGAAACGAACAATCAATGCGGCAAAAGGGCGTCGATTCAAGTTCGGGATTGGATTCGCAAAACCGAATGCTGACAATACCTTCAATCCCAAGAATCTCGTGACCAACATTGCACCGTTCATGGTATATGTTCGTGCAGAAATAAACAGAGGAAAAACAACAGTTGGGTTCTGCATATAAAAATAGGTAGGCCGAAACCTACCTAAAAAGGAAATTGTGCGAGCAATAGTCCCCACAGACCGGATCGCGATCGAGCACAAGAAGAACAATCAGTGCAGACCCCGAACCTGATTCGAGAGTTTAACTTCCCCTTTCGAGTGCAAAATTACAATATAAGCTTCTATCATCAAAAGACAAGAATATATGAAAACCATCACCAAAATCCAAGTGACTATTGCCATCGCTGCGTTCGTGGCAGCTGTTGGCTTTGGTATCGCTGGATTCATGGTTCCTCCTCCTGGTCAGATTCACGAGTCAGTGCTTTACCTCGTGGCGCAGTTCCTTCTGCTCACTGCTTCCATCTTCGGAGTAGGAGCTATGTTCACTAACAACAAATTCAAAAATAACAATTATGTCCAACGTAAAGAAACATCTGAATGAAATCGCTCAGTACCCACACGATGCCTACGTCAGTTCACGTCGTATGGCACTCTTGATGGCTGAGGTGCTGGACGAGTGCAGCAACCGTCAGCAGATTTCTCTCTATGCAGATAACAAGAATCTGTATATGAGAAACAACATCAAGCTGCATGATAACGAGTACCTCTACCTTATGCGCAAGGCTCGCCGTGCTTACCGCCGTGGCGATAATGTGGATAATTCTAAGAAAAAGAGGTGGACATTTTGCTGGCAAGGTAGTGCGATTTACTGCAACCAGAACATCGCTGGAGGTCCTGTTGGCGTAAATCAGCCCTTGGAGTTCGTGCTTCCCGAACTGGAGTGCCGCTGCAATAAGGGTGGCGAGACCACCATTGCATCTGGCTCCGTCCTCGATGTCATCAAGCATCTGTCCATCGAGAAGCGTGATGATTCATTCTTCATCAATTCCGGAATGCGAACCAGGGTCCTCAAAGACGGAAAGCCCATCACCGCACATTTTGCTATCGCTCTTGCGCAGGTTTCGGGCAAACATGCTGACAAGGCAAATCATTCTGATTATTGCCGTCAGTGTGATCGCCAGGTTATGATGATGGCTCGCTTCAAGGTGACCTTCTCGCTCGCTGATGGAGAGGTGCTTACGAAAGTATCTATCGACTAAAAAGAAATATGCGCCAACCTTGCGGCTGACGCATATTAGGCGGTAGAGAGCTTTCTTCTCCAAGCACCTTGGTATTATGAGGTGGCAAAGCTCATCAAGATGGTTACATCTTTCTGGCTCCAGTTCCCCACTATCGTGAACAGGAAAATCAAAAGAGTTGTTATCTAACATCATCGGAAGCCGAAGCCCCTCCGCTAAACAATCACAATTCTGAGATTTGCTTATCACTGGTGCAAAGGTAGATAATTACTCTCATTTATCAAAAGACAACAAATTTCATCAATTATGGAAAATCTTAAAGAAAAAATCGAAGACATGGCACACTACGACCAGTGCGCTCATGTTCCACCTCTGTTCTTTGCGCAGATTCTCGAAGCTCTCCGTGTCCTGGCAGAGCCTACGGAACTGACGGAGTACGCTTCTGCTGGCAAGATATTGCCGAAGGTGGCAGGTGCCTTCACCTTTCAAGGATATCCTTGCCACATGAGATGCGTTGAACATAACGGTTCTATGTTCCTTGTGTTCTGCTCCTTCCACAATGGTACATCAGGTGCGTCTGGATGTAATTACATTCTGTTCCTCTTCAGCAATACTTCCTTCAAGTACAACACGTATTATTCATCTACAACAGTCCCCGACTGGGTGAAGCGTGCATTCGGTGAAGCTACGGCAACCGCTTCTTACCCTGGCATCTTGTCAAACACCATGTACAAACGTCTGGATGCCGTGTACCAATGGTGTGTTTCCCAAGGTATGTCACCCGTGTCTTGATCTATCATTATGCAGTTATCACCTCATTTCAAATTGGTGGAGTTTACTCGGTCTGCCACCGCACAAGCTCGGCACATCGACAACACTCCTAACGAGGAACATATCAAGAACTTGAAGTTCCTCTGCGATAATGTATTGGAGCCACTGCGTGAGCAGTTCGGTCCAATCATCATCGGCTCTGGCTTCCGCTGTCCGGCTCTGAACACAGCCGTCGGCGGTGTAAAGAACTCTCAGCACAAGTCCGGAGAGGCTTGTGACATCCATCTGCCTTCTATCGAAGTCGGAAAGAAGTATTTCGAGTTCCTGAAGAAACTCCCCATCTTTGACCAGCTCATCTGGGAGCGTAACAATCCACGTTCGAACCATTACTGGATCCACGTGTCTATCAAGCGTAGCGGAAAGAACCGCAAGCAGGTCATTCCGCTCCTGAATAAGCACAATAGTTGAGTTGTTGCTACGATGTAGCATTTCTATTTATTCACTCTCAAATCTTTTCATCAATGAAGTACCACATTCGTTCTACTGTCATCCTCCTCTTCTTGACAATGCTTCTCTTCTCGGCATGCAGGACGGCGCACTCAGCAGCAAAGGAGGAGTCTGAAACACTTTCGGCTGAGACCTCTCAGTCGAGCGTTTCCGAGGATTCCTCGTTTGCAAGCTTCTTCCGTTCGCTGTCGCTACGTGCCGATAGCATTGTCTTGTGGCTGCAGGACAGCGAGACTGTCCAAGCGGACACATTTCCAGAGGAGGGCATCCAGGCCACGTCTGCTGATTCAAGTTTTTGTTCGTCGGACAGCGGCTTTACCGCTCAATCTCCTAAGAGTCCATTACCAAGAGCGCGACCCTCTACGAAGGGGCGCACTCTTGCTAAGGTCCTGATCGGAGGCGTTCACCTCGAATCACAAGCTGCTGAGGAGAAGGTATCTTCTTCTCATGCGCGTGATTCACTTTCTGCCAGGGAGTCGCGAGACTCCTCTCTGTCTGAAAGCGAAGAGTCGAAGCCTCCCAATAATACATGGAGTATATTATTCGCAATCCTGCTCATAGGAGGAATTGCTATTTTCTCCTTCTTGGGCGTAAAGAGCGTTTTCAGAATCAAATAAATTTCCCCCACCCACCCAGAGGCAACGATTTGCTCCACTGCGTTCTATGGCAGGCAGAGGGCATCACATTGCCAAAAGAGAGTATTGGCGAGCTTCACGGCAAAGATGACACGAGGCAGTACCACATCCATAAAGGATAAGGTGCTGCCTTTCTTCGTATCATGTCTGCTGTGGCTCTGCTGGCATACCCTCTTCAGGCACCGAGAGGGAACATCTGCTTGCTGTTCCTGGTTCTCTCTATGTGATCGCCCCACGCTTGCCGTCGCCCTCCGTTACGCAAATCGTGCCTTTTCCCCTACAAGGTATGGCTCGTTCCATTCCGTTCCATTCGGGCAGAGGGCGTCACATTGCATAAGAGAGTGTTGGCGCTACTCAGCGAATATGATACTAAGCCAAGACACATTCTCTGAATCAGTCTCTGCTTTTAACGTATCATGTCCGTTGTTCCGCCTGCTGGCACACACTCTTATTGCACCGAGGGGGAGTATCTGCTTGCTACTCCTGTTCCCCTCTATGTGATCGCGCTCGCTCGCCTGGTCCTACATTACACGAGCCATACCTTCTTCCTCAACAAAATGTTCACAAAGTCCGCAACAGTCTTACGCCACAACAATGTGGCGCGTTTCCTTCTATGCTGCTCCTCCAGCCCCGCAGCACGTTTTATGCATGGGCAAAAAAATACCCTTGCCAGTCATGACAAGGGAATAGATGTGAAAGACAAGTCAATGTGAGGACGGGCAGCTCCTCATACTGCCTTCCGAATCGGAAGAGGCTGGTGCCCTTTCCAGCCCTACATTGGCTTGCTTTCATTGTGCAAAATTACACATAATTTCCTGAAAACAAGATAAATTTGAACAAAATCATCTTAAATCATAGTATTTACGTTGTTTTTTGTAATTTTGCACCCAAGAAAGGAATTCACCAGAGTACGTTTCGGACGTAGGGAGCAGAGAGAATACTTCTCTATAACTCGCTGGATGATACCTTTCTTTTTTTGTATATGCTGCTCCTCCGACTCCGCAGCACGTTTATTCAATGTTGCTCCCGAGACTCGCAACATCGTCCTCAGCCCCATACCCCAAGGTTTGACGAGGCGAGTGACATTGAGCTTGCTCAAATGTCCGAGCCGAGGATTAACCTCGACAAATGTCAAAGGGAATGCCTCCACTACTGCAGTTCACTGGATGGCGTGGATGGCACGGGCGGAAGCCTTGCGAGAAGGCAGTGCGGTGCCTCTTTTGTCTTTGCCACAAGTAAGTACGGCATCGCCTGCGTTTGCTTCGTTCCATATCGGAAACCCACGCTTTGGCTTAGGATTTCCGGTATTACTCGTCAGCTGCTCTTTTCCTATGCTGCTGCCTTCCATCCTTCAAGTCCACGGACACAAAGGATGTCTGACTCCATTCCACGGCATCGAGGACAGGTCCATCTGATGCTGTTGCATTTCATCACCGGCTGCTGCATAGGGGCTTTCTACCGCACACACTCATGGCAGACAGAGTCACTGCATTGCCTTTATCTCGCTGCACCTTCTTGTCGCTCGTGCTATCCTTTACGCTATCCGTGCCCTTGCCTCCGCTACTGCGTCCCCTTTGCCATTGCGCTCCCGAGACTCGCGCCTTCTTTCACCGATGTATTGCCGTATCGTCTTCTTCTGCTCCACCTGAACTCCAGGTTACACGCCAGAAGACAATACCGCACATCGGTCACATTGATGATGGCTCTCCATGATGTTGCACGTCATTCCGTTCCATCATCAATAGAAATAGGTACGCGCGAGTACAAAAATCCTCTGTGCCGAAACCCTTCGGGATTCGCCACGGAGGTTTTTTGCACACGCACGACAGCATCTTACCGCACATATTCCGCTTGGAAATTTGGGGCATTTTCTAACGAGCGTCCGAGGGCGGTCGGGGGGTGGTCTGTGCCAAACAAGGAGAAAAAACTTTTTCCCTTGACCCTTTTTCTCTGATTTATAGGTATTTGCATTTTTGAGTCCTTGAAAAATGCAAGATTGTCTAAAAACGAATAGAAAATTTCTTGATTTCTTTACAGTTACAAGAAACGGCGGACGGGTGAACTCCGTCTAAGTCGCTGATTTTCTATTCGAGGGGGCAAATTGCCATAGGACCCACGTTTCACCCCATAACAATTTGCGTTTTTGTAGCCATTCCTCCCTGGTTTTAGCCGTTCATGCGAATTTTGACTTTGTCGAAATCCTTGGTGCTCGGCATAATATCCGAAAACAAGTTTTCTATCCTTATGCTCTCGCTTTCGCGTCTTTTCCAGTGTGGAAGGACAGCGGTAATTTTGCAGAAAAAGCAAAATTTATTTTCTATGAGTGACCTCAATACAAGGGCTACCGTCACCCTCCAAGTCAACGGACAACAGGCAGAGCAGACTCTTCAACATCTGAAGAATAACGCTCTGCAGTTGGAATCTGCCATCGCAAAAGCAGCTGCGGCAGGTAATAAGACGGATTTGAAGCGTCTGCGCAAGGAACTGACAGACACGAAACGTCAAATCCGTGAGATAGAGTCATCCACTATGCAAGTCGAGCACGTTCTTTCTCGCCTTGATAGGGCTACACCTAAGGAACTGTCACGCACTCTTGCCACACTTAATAGACAACTTGACTATATGGAGCGTGGCTCGAAAGCGTGGAATGCGCACGTCGAGAAAATAAAGCTTGTAAAGGCTGAAATAGCAGCTGTGAATGACGAGCTCAGAAACCAAGAGGGGTTCTGGACTCGCTTCAATCGCACCATGAACGACTGGCAGACGACAATCATGGGTGCTGCTGCAGCCGTAACCGGTCTCATCATGGCTGGACGTGCTGCCGTCAATGCCTATGCTGAGATGGATGCTGAGATGGCTAATGTCCGCAAGTTCACTGGCATGAACGAGGATGAGGTGGTGGCGCTCAATGAGGAGTTGAAAAAGATAGATACCAGAACAGGGCGTGAAGAACTGAACCAACTCGCTCAGGAGGCTGGACGTCTCGGTAAGTCCTCACAAGAGGATGTTCTTGGCTTCGTCCGCGCTGCCGACCAAATCAACGTGGCTCTCGATGATTTGGGCGATGGCGCTACCTTGGTACTTTCTAAACTGGGTACTATCTTCGGGGATGAGAAGCGCCTTGGTACAGAGAAAGCCTTGCTATCAATAGGTTCTGTGATAAACGAGTTGTCGCAGAACTGTACGGCATCGGCTCCTTACCTTGCCCAATTCGCACAACGTATGGCTGGGGTCGGAGCACAAGCGAACATGACCATTCCTCAGATCATGGGCTTCGCTGCCGTTCTTGATTCGCAAGGGCAGGCTGTGGAAATGTCGGCAACGGCTCTTTCCAAACTGATTATGGATATGTTCAAGCAGCAAGACCAAATAGTAAAGGCGACTGGATTGAACGCTGAGAAGTTCAATGAGGCATTGAAGCGCAGTACTAACGAGGGTCTGCTGATGCTCATTGAGCGCCTTCATGATCTTGGCAACATCGACGTCCTGGCTCCTGTCTTCAAGGACATGGGCGAGAACGGTGCCCGTGCTGCTCAGGTGATTTCTGCCCTGGCTGGAAATCTTGAAATGGTGAAGTGGGAACAGGAGGAAGCGGCAAAGGCTTTTGAAGAGGGTACTTCCGTGACCGAAGAGTTCAACGTGCAGAACAATACAGTCCAGGCAGGACTTGATAAGGCGCGTAAGGGAGTTACAGAGCTTGCCGTTGAACTGGGTGAAAAGCTGCTTCCGATAATGAAACATGTGTATTCATCTACGTCGCTGACGCTTCGCCTTCTCTCCGCTATCGTGGATTTCGTCATCAAGTATAAGGGTGAGATCATTACGCTTACCGCCGCAGTGGTTGCCTACAATGTGGTACTGAAGGCTACTGCAATATGGCAGAAAGCGGTTAATGCCTATATCATTGCTGGCGAGGCGATAACGAAGGGATATACTTCCGTTGTCAAGACGCTTACGGCTGCAAAGATTGCGCTTCGCGTCATTCTTGCCAAACTGCAGAACAACTGGGCGAAGCAGTCTTCTGCCATGGCTGATGCTAAGATGGCTGGCGTCAGTCTTACCAATGGCTACGCCGCACTGGCAGCTGCTCTTGTGGTGGTTGGTGCTGCTATCTATTCTGTCATCAAGAGACAGATAGATCATCGCAAGGAACTGGAGAGGCAGAAGAAGGAAGCTCAGGAATATGCAAAGGCTGCGTCCGACCTTTCCCAGAAGACGGCAGACAATTCTGCCAAGGAGATAGCTGCTCTGAAGACACTCTACGAGCAAGCAGTCCGTGAAGCCAACTCCAAGGATCTGCGTCGTCAGGCAGCAGAGAAACTACAGGCGCTTTACCCTGCCTACTTTAAGAACATGTCCGCCGAAGAAATCATGGTGGGTAAAGCGAAGGGTAAGTATGATGAACTTTGCAAGTCCATCCTGGCTGTTGCTAAGGCTCGCGCAGCTGCCGAGAAGATTGAGGAGAATATGAAGGAAATCCTTACCATGGAAGGCGAGCTTGAAAATGGTGAGGTATGGCTGAATAATGCTAATGGTCGTGTGAAGAAGGCTCAGGCTGCTTACGATCAGGCTGTCGCTCAGACCAATGAAGCCAATAGTGCAATTCCCTCGTTTGCCGACCCGAAGGATGCGGGCGTCATTATGCGAGGAAATGCAGGCGCCATCATCGGTGATAAAGGTGAGGAGCTTTCCAAGCAGACAGCAAATCGTGATGCAGCACAGAGATACGTGGATGCACGAAAAAAGAAGATTGCCACGTTGACAGCGGCAAATGAGAAGCTTGCAAATACGTATGGCAGTCAAAAGGGCTTCGACCTGTCTACGCCCGAGGTTTCCTTTACTCCTGCCACTACTACCGTGACCACTCCAGACCCATCTACAACTAATGATGGGGGAGGTGGCGATAGCAGTGCAACTGAGGATAAGTTCGCCAAGGAAAAAGCATGGAAGGAGCGTGAAGAAGCGCTCAATCGTATTGCCTATGCAAAGGGTGAAAAGGATTATGAGGCATACACGAACCGCATGAATGATATTGCGGTGCAGTTCTATGCCATGGAGCTTCAGCATACTGACCTCTCTGCTGATGAACGTCTGCAGATTGAGGCGGACTATGCTGAAGCCCAGAAGAAGGAGAAAGAGACAGCAGCCAAACTCATCAAAGACCTTGATGAGAAGCAACTGAAGCAGATGGCAGAAGCTGAGGAATTTGCCTATCAGGATATGCTGGCTGCCGAGAGACAGCACTACATCGATGGGCAAATTGACCAAAAGACCTTTGAGGAGGCATCAAAGCTTTTGGAGTTGGAGCACTTGCGTACTATGACGCTCATTACTGCTGAAGGCAGCAAGGAACGTCAGTCTGCTGTATCGTCATACCAGAATGCCCTTATCGAGGACCAAAAGAAACATCAGGCTGAAGTTGAGAAACTGGAGAAGGAGCATCAGGAGGTGCTGAAGAAGATCAAGAAGGATGTCTTCGGAATGAATCCGGCAGAGCGACAGGCTGCTTACAGGGCCGACCTTGCTCTGCTTCAGGAGGTCTATAACCTTGAACTTCTTGCAGCTGCTGATAATGCGAAAGAGAAACTTCGCATTGAAAAGGCGTTCCAAAAGGCGAAACTCGCTCTTATGGAAGAGTATAACATCGAGGGGGCTGAGACAAACAGGAATTTCCTCAGCGAGTGGAATGATGATGTGATGGACTTCCTTAACAGCGACCTTGGGCAAGCCGTTTCTGGAGCTGTCGATACACTGGTATCGGGCATGTCATCCATCTTCCAACAGCTGACCACTATCGTTCAGGCTGAGTTGGAGATTCAGCAGGCATCTATCAATAAGAGATACGATGCGGAGGTTTCTCTTGCAGAAGGTAACAACTACAAGATAAACAAACTGGAGAAACAGCGTCAAGCAGAACTGGCAAAGGCGAAGAAGGAGTCAAACAAGAAAATGTTTGCCATGCAGGTGATTCAAGCCGTTGCGCAGACAGCCCAGGCTGCAATCAATGCCTATTCTTCTGCCGCCGCTATTCCTGTGGCTGGTTGGGTGCTTGCACCTATTGCTGCTGGTATGGCCGTTGCTGCTGGTGCGCTGCAGATAGCTGCCATCAAAAAGCAACAGCAAGCATCTGAGGCGCAAGGCTACAAGTCTGGTGGTTTCACGCCCGATGGCGCAGAGGATGAAGTGGTGGGTGTGGTACATGCCGGCGAGTGGGTGGCTTCACAGAAACTGGTGAAAGACCCTAAGACTCGCCCGATACTCGAAGCCCTGGACTACGCTCAACGGACAAACACAATAGGCAGTTTGTCGGCAGAAGACGTGTCATCTTCGATTACGGCTCCTGCTGTATTGGCGAAGTCCGCTTCTTTGTTGAGCAGTGTACCTCAAAGGATTGTGGTGGATAGCTCTGTTGATAACTCTTCATCCAATAGCACCATGAAGGAGGTGGCAGAGGTTATTGGCTCACTCAAACAGCGACTGGATGAGCCATTTATAACTGTAAACTCTGTCACTGGAGAGACGGGCATGAAACAAGCTCAGGATGAATACGAGAGATTGATCCGTAATAAGACACCTAAATCAAGAAGATAATATGCATATTTTCATTGACCACAAGGAGGCTGTCCTGAAGAAGGGCGCATCCTTCGACTATATTTCGGAGAACCGCTTCTTTACAGGAGCGGACTCCTACACGTTAAGTATCACGTTCCCGCTCAAAGGATGCCCCCCAAATCTGGACATCTTCGGACACATCAACCGCAAGGACAGCAATCTTGACAAGCTGCTGCTGGACTGTGAGATTCACGACAGGCAGTTTCACGCCCATGGAGCTGTGAACATCGTGGAAATCTCAGAGTCTGAGGTCAAGACGCAGTTCCTGATGGGTAAGTCAGTGCGTAATTATGTGTCTGATCTCGATGACATATACATCAATCATGTGAGAATAGGCAGTCCTTACGACGAGGGACATTTTGAGGCTCATTTCTATTGGAAGGTTCCAGGGCAGGAGGGTTACGATGGCTTTGTGTGCCTTCCATGGGTGAATAACACATCAGGAAACATGCAAAATGAACTTTGGTACACTACTGGTGGCTTATGGTACTTCAAAGGTGGAGAAGATCCACCAATTTCGCGCCAGTATTACCTTGTGTATGTACTGGAGAAAATTCTGGAAGAGGTCAAGCTGGAATGTGGCTATACCTACGATATTTCAAAGCTGAAAAGTTCGTTTTATAGATATCTTGTCATTTTCAACACATTCCCTTGGGCTTGGAGAATGAACGAATGGGGTGAAGCACTCCCTCATTGGACGGTATCGGAGTTCCTTGAACAGATTGAACTGTTCACCAATGGGGAGTTTATCATCGATTCAAACAGTTGTAATATCTCTTTCCGATTCAATGCTGAGGTTCTTGAAAACCAAGAAATCGTCGAGATTATTTCTATCATCGATGAGCATCAGGTGGAATTCAGCGAGAAAGAGGATACCAAAAGTACCTATATGGAGCAGGCTTCTCTCAAATACGCTGAGTGCGACCACCAGGTGCAGAAGTATTATTCGTGTCCATGGGCGATAAATACCCTTGGTCGCTCATACTTCAGTACGATTTCTGCTTTGAGGTCTTCTGTATCATCATATCTTACACGAGTTGGTGCATACGGAACACATAGCTATTACAACAGACTCCTGTATGCAAAGGACATCGATACCTATTTTGTGCTTCGATGCTACAGAATGCTTTTGGATAAGAATACGCAGCAATACACCCATTATCTCCGATTGTGGCCTGTAAACGTCTTCGGACCAAGAGTAGAAGGCTCAGGGGAAAATGCCAGATTCACAGAATTGAGCATCGTTCCCGTCTGCATTGACAATTGCAGTCATACAATCGGTGATTGTGTATTTCTTGAATGCGGTAGCTATGGTGATGTGGAGGATGGCGATGAGAACCAGACCAGAGCTGTCAATGTTCTCAACGATGGCGAACCCGAGAAGAAAGAGGAATACTTCGATAAGCTCTACGTCGGTTTCTGGAATGGCATAAGGGATGTGCAGCGTTCATCAGACTCAGCCAAGCCGTTTTATCCAATTCCTTGGATTGATAACTATTGGATAAGCCAAGACAACCGTTTGTCACTTCTGCATCATGACGAGCAGGAAGATGCCAGTATGAGATTGAAAGGCCCGGAAGTGAATCACTTGGCTTTTACCAAGCACAAGGTCGACCAAAGCAAGAAATTCACGTTCAAATTTCTTGTGGCGGATGGCAATCTGCCCGATATACAGAGCATCTTTCTCATCCATGGAAAGAAGTACCTGGCAGAAAAAATGACTGCGACATTCACAGAAGACGGAATGTCGCAGCTGGTCAAGATGGTTGCGTATCGCTTGATTACTTAATTCATAAGTTAATCAATCATCGTAGAGGAATAGGCTACAAGAACTGGTTCGCCAAGTACATCCTCAATACTTGCCAATGTCTCTATGGTGAAGTTGTGGGTGCCTCGCATCCATTTGCTGATTTCGGCTTCCTTTTTGCCTAACAAGTCGGCAAGGTCTTTCTGCTTCAATCCCTTTGAGGTTAGAATGGCATGGATGCGGTCTACAATCTGAATGGAGAGGTTGATTTTCCTATGTATTGCTGAAGTGACTTTTCTGCGTCTTGCATTCAGCATCTTGCTTCTCTTTGGAGTGGGAGCATAAAAGACTACTTCATCAATAATCTCTATTTGATAATCTTGCTTCATAATTAACTTGAAGATAAAGGAATGCAGAGGTATAATATTAAGATAACTTTCAAATGATTATCTCATAAGTTAGGCATCTTTTCCATTATACCTTTGCATATAAGTTAATTCATTATCGTATCACATTCTGCAATGCGACTGCATGGCGTTCAATGGTAGTATTCAATATCTTGGCATATATCTGAGTGGTCTTGATGTCCGTATGACCAAGCATACGTGCTACATCTTCGACAGGAACATCGTGTGCCAAGGCAAGAGTGGCGAACGAGTGACGAGCAAGATGGAATGTCAGGCTTTTTTGGATTCCCAAAATGACCTCTATCACATGCAAGTACTCGTTAGCCTTCTGGTTAGTGATTTTTGGAAGCTTGTACTTGTACTTCTTCAGCACGTCCATCGCTGGCTTAAGGATTGGAGTATAGAATGCAGTACCAGTCTTCAGGCGAGTGCTGTCGATATAGTACATTTTGCCAATCTTCTGAGTCATGTTCTTGAAGTCGAATCGCTGAACATCTGCATAAGCCAAGCCAGTGTATGCTGCGAAGATGAAAAGGTCACGAACTCTGTCGAGCTTATCCTTCAATTTCACTTTTCTCATGGCAAGCAGCTCCTCCTCATTGAGAGGGGTTCGAACTTTGCTGTGGCCACGAGAGAAATTGCAGAGGTCATAAGGATCCTGTGCGATAAGTTCGTTGAGCTTCAATATGCGCGTGTACTTCTTTACTCTCTTATGGTAGCCCCAGACAGTAACGTCTGTTCTCTCCCCAGTGTCATGAAGCCATCGGTCGAAAGCACGGATGTTGGCAGGAGTAAGGTCACCGAAAGTCTTAATCTTACCGAAGCATTCAAGAGTTTCTATTACATGCTTCTTGTGGCGCTTAGTTCCCTCACGAATCTTCTCACGCTTCATCTCGCCTTCTATGAACTCGATGAAACTGCGGTTGAGAGGATTTTCGGTTGCCTTCTCTGCCTTCTCTCCATCTACATGAAAATTGAAGTTCTCAATCGTCATGTCTTCTCCGAGTAGCTTCATCGCACGCACAATCTCCTCATAGTGCTCGACCTGAGCACGGAGGTCTTGGCTGTTCTGATACGTCTTCCAGCCATTCTTTGTCGTTTCTCCTACAACAATGTACTTGCGCACATTTCTGTTGAGGTAAACTCTAATTTCAACCTTGCCACGTCCTGTCTTTGTGGCGTTTCCAAGTCTGTCGAAAATGACAGTTACATTCTTTGTAGCCATTGCGGTACATTTTTTGTGCCTCAAAAGCCTGAGTGTCAAAGGTTTGGATGGATTTGTGTATAGCGATGTACACACTTGGTAAGGCAATGTACACAAATCAATGTACACAAATGTCTTTTTCTGTCCTTCTCATTCCCTTTGTGACTTCGTCCGCACGAGTTGAACATTTAACAAGTTTCATGTTCTTAAATCACTCTAAATGCGAGAGTTACAAATGAGAATCAGTTGGTTATAAAACAAAAAGAGAACCTCCGAAGAAGTTCTCTAAATGCTTTTCTGGAGCCTCTTGTCGGATTCGAACCAACGACCCCGAGATTA
>UMGV01048724.1_pt1 | contig 15281 bp, 10 predicted proteins | sample 1965361 | NCBI WGS metagenome assembly UMGV01 (sample SAMEA4836081, study PRJEB28245) | human gut metagenome | biome: gut microbiome; material: fecal sample | place: Denmark | collected 2008
TTATTATTGTAGCATAAAATGATTTAGCGTGTGAATTCTTTTATCTTGTCCTCTGCAAGTCCCGTCACTTGCACAATTTGTACAATGGGAAGATTTAAGGAAAGCATACTCTTGGCTATTTCTATGTTGCGTTGGGCAATTCCTTCCTGACGACCTTCCTTCAGTCCTTCAGCTCGTCCTTCCTCGCGTCCTTCTACATATCCGTCGTCATGGCTTGTATCAAGCACGCTGCGTTGATAGCGCAATGCTTCCATATGGCGGATGTAGGCGCTACGCTCCGAAGCACTGAGCGAGTCGATACGCAGACATTCACGCGCCTCGCTCAGTCCGGGTGCCGTTGACTCACGGGCTATCTTGCCCGTCTTAAGAAACTCCATCCACTCATCGAGCGGTGTGGTTGCCACCTTATCAAAATCGATGACGCGCAACACATAATACTCAGGGAAGAGGTCGCCAGTTTCCTTGCGTTGCAGGATGTCTTTACTTGCAAGTCCGAAGAAGCGCCCGTTCTGACGTACCGATAGCTTTAGTATATCGTTTTCGTCATGCAATCCCTTGAAGAGGGTCTTGCCATGATAAACATAGTCGTTGCCCAATTCGATATAATCGGTTATCACCTTCGACACTCCATACAGCATACGGTGGAAATACGTCAGCTCACGGTTGTTCTGAATCTCAACGATGGCAAGCTCGCCCTCTTCGCTCTCGGCAAGTATGTCCACACGATTGAACTGTCGAGTTCGCTCTCCTGATTCGACCCGCTCTCCAAGAACCTTAGTATAGTATACTTGCGTCCAAGCAGCGAGGCCATCAGTCCTTCAAGCACGGCATGGTTGGCCTTGTTGCGAAGCAGGCGCTTCATAGCCCAATCAAATCGTATGTATATTCCCATAACTTTATAGGCGTTGATTTGTTAATTATCAGTTGAACGCTACAAATATAGAGATTTTTAATCGGAATGGCAAATATTATTGAGAAAAGGCGAAGCCATAGCCGACGCTGAATACAGCATCGCCATGACCTCGCTCATAACTGACTTGTTTGTTAAAACTAACTACTTACAAAATCATCCTCTTACTCTAATGTCAGCACGTGGCTTGTTCCATCCTGGGCTGTGAATACATTCAGTCCAACCTTCATAAGATAGTCGCCACTATACTGCTTGCCGTCGCACTCAAGCTCCGAAGTCTTGCCTGGCATAAGGTTAGTTTCCTTGACGGTGTATGTTTTGCTTGCATCGAGTCCCTGAAGCTTGACGTTAAGCTGTGGTTCCTTGTAGCGTGGGTGCAGGTCGTAGGCAAAGAGTACGGCACGCTGCTTGTCCTTACTTACATAGTTGATGGCGCAGTGGCTGCCCTCGTATGGAGAAACCAAACGATATTGGTCGCCTTCAAGAATCATCGGCTTCATTTCATTATAGTTCTTTACAGCCTGCTGCACAAATTTGTAGTCGTCCTTAGAGAGCGACTTGAGGTCGATGTCGAAACCAAGCTTGCATGAGCTGCAAACGTCAGTGCGGAACTTCACGGAAGTGTTCTTGTTCCAGTTGGTAACATGCGAACCCATAGTCTTAGCCGGGAAGAACTTAGACAAGCTCCACTGTATGTAGATACGCTCGTAGGGGTCGGTGTCGTCCGAACACCAGAACTCGGTGAAGTACTTCAGCATCTCGTAGTCCATTCTGCCGCCACCACCAGAGCAAAGCATCATCGGGAGCTTAGGATACTTGTTGTGGATGCGTGTGAGCACATTGTATATGCCACGTACGTGGTCGATGTAGAAGTTGCCCTGATTCTGCTTGTGATAGGGCGAGTATATATTGGTAATAACGCTGTTGCAGTCCCACTTGAAGTAAGCCACATCGGGATTCTCGGTCATAATGCGGTCAACAATGCCAAACACATAGTCTTGAACCTTAGGATTAGAGATGTCGAGCACCAGTTGGTTGCGGTAATAATATGTCTCGCGCTGTGGCTGCATAATCACCCAATCAGGATGCTTCTCGAAGAGTTCGCTCTTTGGATTAACCATCTCCGGCTCAATCCATATACCAAACTTCACTCCTGCCTTCTTAGCATCTCTTACCAATCCTGGTATTCCCTCTGGCAGCTTGCTCTTAGTGGCTTCCCAATCGCCAAGACCAGCATGGTCGTCCTTACGAGGATACTTATTGGCAAACCATCCGTCGTCGAGCAAGAACATATCTACACCCAGGTCTTTGGCATCCTTCATCAACTCGGCAAGACTCTTCTGGTTGAAATCGAAACCAGTGTTCTCCCAGTTGTTAAGAAGAGTGAGGCGGTCGCCCATACCCATATTCACCTGATACTGACGAGCCCAGTCGTGCAGATTGCGCGAAGCCTCACCCATACCGTTGTCGCTCATGGCGAAGATAAACTCAGGTGTTGCGAACACCTCGCCAGCCTTCAGTTTATAATCGGAAGCGTAAGGATTGATGGCAGGAATAACACGCAGAGCGCCCACGTTATCCACCTCGAAAGTGAAGCGGAAGTTGCCAGGCCATCCTATTGTACCGAGCATCACCTTGCCCTCGTTCTCCTTGGCAGGCTCGTCAAAACCAAGTTCGAAGAAAGGCTCTGCCTGCATTGCAGCACGTGTGCCAAGTTTAGTGTCGATAATCTTCTTGCCTGTGCTCAGCTGTGTGGTCTCGGGCTGTCCCTCCTTAGCCCAGTCACTGTGGTAATTGGTGAGGTAATATTTTGAAGATTTGAAATAGAGCATGGTAGAACTATAACGCCAAAGAGTGATAGGTGCCTTCTCATTATGTGAAATCTCGCTCCAAGCCTTGATGACGTTCTCCTTGGCATAAGCCACATAATGCAGCTTCACTGTCAATGGATAAACCTTGTCCTTAAGCGTTATTATGGTCTCGGTGCCACCCTTTACAGCCTTCTGCTCAGACGACTGATAATACAGATATGTTGTCATATTGCCATCGGCATGAGTCACTGCCACAGCAGGCTCAAAGAAATCTTCGGCACCAGAAGTGGCATACACCTCATGTCCACGCTGGCAAACAGCTCCATCGGATGCTGCATATACGTCCCACTTCAGGTTGTCGTAATCAGCAGGATTCAGAAACTTGTCGCCAAGATAGACCTGATATAGGCGGCCCTTAGGCGATACTTTCATCACGAGGTCGGTCTTGTCGGTAGACACTCGGATTACTTTCTGGGCAAATGTCATAACAGAAGTCATGCACATCGCTGCAATCAAAATAATAGACTTTTTCATTGTCGAATGGTTTTTATTATTAAATTCTATATTTTCTTTAACTTCTCACTTAGAACTTTATGCCAGCACTGAACTCCACAGTGAACGGACGCATATAGCTGCCGCTCATATACTTGCCTGCATACTTGCCTGCCTCTTCCTTAGTGATAAGCTCCGAACCGCTGATTGTACCCTTGGCTCCCTTCTCGTTGAAGATGTTCACCACGCTCACACCGAGACTGAGCTTCTTGTTTACATTCCAGTTTACGCCTCCGAATGTCTCCCAGTGGCCATTGAAGTAGAGAGCCTCCTGAAGATTGGCGTATGTCTTGCCGAAGTAGCGGAAGCTAAGCCAAGCGTTGAGGTTCTTGGTGATGTCGTACTTGGGGTCAAGCTCGATGAGCACCTGCGGAATCTCCTTGACAATCATATTGTTGGCATTGACACCCATCGACTGGCCGTCGCTGAACGTTACGCTTGCGTTATAGTTCTTGTACACCGGCTTCTGATAGGTGAAGAGGGCGTGCATGTGAAAATTCTTGAACGGATTGATCTCGGCAGAAGTAGTCCAACCCAGGGTCTGGATGTTGTAGATAAGCAATACAGTCTTGCCTTCAGACGTACCGGGCTTGGTGAGGTTCTGCTGATCGATATTGTTCGACTTTGAGATGTATGTCACCATTGAAGAGAGGTCGAGCCAGTTGTTTCGGTAGAAGATACCGCCACGAATCAATGGAATTGTAACTCGCTTGTACTGCTCCTCAGTAGGACCTGTTCCGGCATACTCGCTGATGCGTGGAAAACGAGTGGCTACGGTAGCATCGGCAGTAAGACCAAACTGTTTGGTGAGATTGTACGTCATCTGTAATGTTGCAGCATAGTTGAGCTTATTCTTTGTGACATTGGCTGGCACTATATTATGCTCAGCAGCAACAATCGAGCCATCCTCTGCTCTTGAGTAGGTGTTGTAGTTGCCAAGGTGGAAACCACTGAAACGAGAAGTGGCTATCTGGTCGGCAGACATACGATAGTATTCCAGACGACCGCCGTAGAACACCTTGAACTTTGGCGACACGCGCCACTCGTCGGTAAAGTATACAGCAAGCTTATTCTCCGAGCCCTTGGTGTATTCAGGGCTAAGCTCGTTGTAGCCGAATGTTTCCGAACGACGGGCTGTCTGTGTAGGGTCAAGCGGATTGACATACATCTGGCTCAATGTCTGGGGATAAGCCTCAACGGTACCCGCCCACTGGAACGACGACGAATAGTAGTTGAGATTATAATACCACTCGTTCAAACCGATCATAAGCTTGTGATTGTTGAGCTGCTTGCTCATCTCAGTTGTCAATAGAGCGTTGCTCACCTTGCCAAAGTGCAGCCATGTGCGGCGACCCTCAATCAGTCCGCTGTAAGCTGAGCCGTCAGAGAGTTGATAGCCGTCAGCCTCAGTAACCTCAGAGATTGTACTGCCTCCATAATCAACATAGTTGGCACGAGGAGCATTCATATATTTGGCATTAAGCTTCCACAACCAACCATTGTCAAACTGATACTGGCTGATAAGAGCCACCTCATTGGCACGATTGTCGTTGCCATCGGTCATATTCCACGTCTCCATCTTGCCGGTCTTGGTGTTCAGATACTTGAATGAGCCTTGACGCTGAACGTATGAGTCCATGCCAGGATCAAAACCTGCAAGCTTCTTTATGCTGCCATCGCCGACATAGATAAACGGCGCCGCATTGGCAAAGTTGCCGGGATTCTTGCTGTTGGAATACTTATATAATAAGGAGATGCGTCCCTTGCCATCACCAAGGATACGTGTCAAACCTAAGTGATAAATCTGTGTGCGGTCGGCATAATCGGTAAAACGCAGCTTGAAGCTACCCGGATCGAAGTTCTGATACATACCTGCGGTATACAACCATTTGTCGCCAATACCACCAGAGAGATTAAGGTCGAAGTTCTGCATGCCGAAATGATTGGCTTTGTAGTTGAGCTTGCCGCTGAATTTCTTCTCGCCCAACTCACTGAATGCCGATACAGCATAAGCAATGTTGCCCGTCTTGATAGCACTCTCAGATGGAGTCATCAGATCAGTACCCTTGAGCGATGCATCACTGCGCCAATGGGCAGAGAGCTTATGCACCGACGAAGAATATACAGCAGGTAGTCCGTTCTCGTATACGGTGACATCCTCACTCGGTAATCCTATCTGAATTTCGCGAGGCTTATTGGCATCAGCAGCATTGAGCATTACATTGCGCTCCTCCTTCTTAGTCTGCTCCGAATCATTTGTTGTTTTGTTATCGGTATGCGTTTGTGCATACATACCCGTAGAGGCAGAAGCCAAAAGGGCAAATGAAAATGTTTTGAGTTTTAGGTTCATATTCGTGATGTTTTGATTACGGTTGCAAAGTTACTCGCTATATTGGCTGTATGTATGGATGCGTAAACTCAAAGTAAATGACTATTAAGACTTATAAAATCATAAAGCATTAATTATCAATATATTTAAGAGATTATACTTTTTTATCAAAGTAGACAGTTTTATCTCGATAATAATAGCTAAATTTGCACTATAAATCCTTAAATCTTTCGTTATGCGACTGTTTTTATATATAATTCTCGCCCTCCTTCCATTGCATGTAATGGCAAAATCGACATTGGCAACAGCTAATGCCGACAAAGAACAGCAACTGCTGAAACTTCTCGATAGCTATATCGACAAGCGCAATACATACTCTGAAATAAAGGAAGAAAAAATAAAAAAACTAAAACTGAAATTACGGACAGCCGACAATAACTCTTCTCGGCTCAACCTTCTGAATACGATATACCACGAATACTATACTTATAGCTATGATTCGGCGATGGTATACGCCAATCGCGGACTTGCACTTGCACAAAGCGTAAACAATGCCTATTACACAACACTCAACAGCATAAACCGCGCTGCCGTACTGTCTACCGGCGGATTCTATAGCCAGGCAGAAACTCTGCTAAATGAAATTGGAGAGAATAATGTACCTAATCAACTCAAACAATACTATTATTATACTACAACATGGCTGTACAGCTACTGGGAAGCATTCTGCGACAAGTCTGAGTTTAAAGACTATTACCGCCAAAAGAAACTGCAAATTCTACGGCTAACGGTCAATACCACACACAGCAACTACGTTGGACTGTATGCCTATCTTAGTGGTGAGCTCGCTTATCTCGAAAACCCATTAGGCAAGAACGTGCTGCGCCATTACACTATAGCCATCAACAATAGCCCGGTAAACAGCCGCGTACATGCATCTGCCGCTTACTGCATAGCACGCTATTACCGTGAAATAGGCAATATGCAGCTTTACGAGAAATACATTGTAGAAGCTGCCATATCGGATATTGTGTGCCCACTGAAGGAAAACCTCGCATTGCAAGAGCTATCTACTTATCTGTATAAGAAAGACACTAAATATGCCGACCGTGCAGCACGCTATATCTACTGCTCAATGGAAGACGCAAAGTTTTACAACAATCGCTTGCGTATGCTTGAGATTTCAAGCATTCTGCCCATCATCGCCACTGCCAACCAAGAGGCTTTGGCTCATAAGGAGCGCATTGTGCGTGGGGTGCTTGCTGTGGTAAGTTTCCTATCGCTCGTGTTGTTTGCAATGGCAATATTCGGCTATAAGCAGAACAAATGGCTTGTTACAAGCCGACGTGAAGTGAAGAGCCAGAACCGTCAGCTCACCGAACTGAACGAAAAACTGATAGCCACAAACCATCGTCGTGAGACATACATGCGACTGTTTATGGACATCAGCGCTGTATATATACGCAAACTCATTGAATACCGCAAACTCGTAAGCCGCAAGATAAAAGCCAATCAGGCTGCCGATTTGTTGAAGACCATCAACAGCTACAAACTTGCCGAGGAGGAAGCCACTACCTTCTATACACGTTTCGACCGAGCATTTATCGAACTATATCCTGGCTTTGTTGATGAACTGAACAGTCTGCTTCTGCCAGAATCAAAAATAGCGCAGCCATCTCCGAACAGTCTCACCACCGAAGTCCGTATCTATGCGCTTATGCGACTTGGAGTGACCGACAGTCAGGAGATAGCCACGCTACTGTTTTACTCTACCCAAACCATTTACAACTACAAGTCGTCGATGCGTGCCCGTGCCATCAACCGCGACACTTTTGACGATGACATCAACCGACTGTGTCATGTGGGTTAGAGTTCACTCTTTATCCATTCCGCCACCACCTGCAGCACCTCAGGTGCAATGGTTTCTTCTATTTGTTGGTATTCTGTAACAATGCCAGTATTGCAATGTTGGAACATATGGTTGACACCGTCTATTTTCTTTATAGAGTGCTTGCAGTTGGTGAGTCCCTTTTCTATTCTTGTTGTATTGGCATCGCAATCCACCTGTGTGTCTTTGGTGCCGTTGAGAGCCAACACTGGGCACTTTATTTTAGGCAACAGCTTGCCTACGTCTACAGTCAGGAAATGGCGTATGTACGGCGTGTCAGCTTGCTGCAACGCTTTAATGGTGACAGGTTTGAGAGCTACAGGCACATCATCGATGTTTATTTCGCTTGCTTTCTTGCCACTGGCAATCTCGTCAAGAGCCTTGCTGATGCTATTGCAGTAGGAGTCGACCGTTTCCTTTGGCAGTCCTATGGCCGACATGGCTTGACGGTTCTGCATGATGAGTGTCTCCTTGCCCGATATGGCCATTCCTGCAAGCGACACAATGAAGTCGGCTTTGCCTTCTGCAGCAAGCATCATGGCAATGGTGCCGCCCTCGCTATGGCCGAGTATGCCCACTTTGTTGAAACGCTTACGCAGTAATGGTATTGCTGCAGCTGCGTCCTGACGGAAATCGTCAGTAGTGAAATCAGCGAAGTTGACGCTCTTGTCGCTCCATCCGCGGTCGTCATAACGCAATGAGGCTATGCCCTGACGAGCCAGAGCATCGGCTATCACGGCAAACGGCTTATGGCTGAATAGTTCTTCGTCGCGATTCTGTTGTCCACTACCAGTCACCATAAGCACCACAGGAGTGTTCTTCGAGTAGTTCTCTGGCAATGTGAGTGTTCCGTTAAATGTATATTGTGCATTCGTGAAGCTCACACTCTCTTCCTTGTATGGGAATGGCGGAACGGGCGTTTGTGGACGTTTCACCACCAGTTTACCAGGTTTTAGTGTCAGCGGCAATGGGAAACCATTCTGTACGTACATTCCCTTTATCTCTCCGTCTGTCATCTTTCCTTCGAAGGTAGCTCCTATCATCCCCACTTTCACGCTTATCGTGCCGTCGTCCTTCACGGTCTTCTCAGCCTGAATACCGTTCACTCCTTGTGATGGTGAGTCGATAGTGCATCCGTTAGTAGAGAAATTAAATACCAAGGGCACCTTGTTTCCCATAACGTTAAGTTCGCCATTCCATGTGCCTTCCTGGGCATTGGCAGCGAACGCCATCATTGCGAAAACAACGGATGTCAATGTTCTTAATGCTTTCATATTAGAGTGTTTTATGGTTTTATATGTTGCAAATGTAAATAAAATAATCAGAACATATAAAAAAATATCGCTCAAGTTTTTACACTTGAGCGATATTTTTTTGTGTTTTATTTAAGTGTAGCAACCTTACAGCTTGTCTACTCGTCAACTTGTCAGCTTGTCAACTCATTTAGTACTGCGCATTCTGTGGGTCGAAGTTGGTCCATCCGTCGAGCCAGTTGTCGGCAGCGTTGAATGCTCCGATGTAGGTGACTGGTGTGAACCATGAGTCGAGACCCGAGAAGTTCTGAGCTCCGAAGAGACTGCTACCAGCCTGGGGCATGAACGGCACGCCTACACCCTTACCGTCGGCGAGCATCAGCGACGACTTGTCGGCGAAGTAGCGGTTGTTGTTAGCAACTGTCTCGAAGAATGTGTGCGAGTAAGACTGCTGGCTGTCTGACTTTACTGCCTTCTTCGTGAAGTCGTACTCCTTGTCTTCGTAGCACTTGTTGGCGTCGGAGCCGAGGATGTCGGCATTGGCGATGAAGATGTTCTGAAGGCGAATAGCGCCAGCCTTGGCCTGAGCGGGAGTGTCGCCCTTCTCGCCGTCGACAATCAAGCCAATAGGCCAGTCGGTGACTACAGAGTTGACGCAGTTGAGGCGCGACGAGCGGCGGATCTGCATGGCAGACTGGAACTTGCCAAGACCAGAGCCGTTGTTGGGGAAGTAGGAGCCGGCTGTGATGTAGGAACTGTTGTTCTGGAAATCGCTTGCCGACTTAGGACCCACGAAGGTGATGTTGGAGAAGGTGGCTGTGGTGTAGGGAGCAATCTGAGCACCGTCGGCACAGTTGTCGCTCTCGAAACCGTTGCTCTGGCTCTGGTCGGCAATGCGCGGGTCGCGTACCGACAAGCCGAACTGCACCTTGCCCGAGAAGCCATTGTCGGTGTCGAAGTCGTCGTCCCAACCCTTGTAGGCCACGAGATATTTGCAGTTGACAGCACCGCCAAACCACTCGTAGGAGTCGTCGTTTGAGAAAGACACCTGAACGTGGTCGATCTTGGTGCCCGAACCTACAGAACCGAGTGTCAAGCCATTAATCTCCTGGTCGGCCTTGAATGGATAGCCGGCAAACTCAATGCGGGCATAGCTCAACACGCCAGAGTTGTCGGCATCGTCGGTGCCGCCATGCTTGGTGCGCGGACCGCCCTCTATCTGCATCTCTGTCTGATTGTTGTGGGCCTTGCCGCAGATAATCACACCGCCCCAATCGCCCGGCCGGCGCTGTCCTGCGGGCTGTGCCGAGGTGAAGACGATAGGAGCCTGGGCTGTGCCTTGAGCAATGAGTTTGCCGCCACGCTCCACGATAAGGGCTGCCTTGGTGGCTTTATCGCCCTTGATGACTGTGCCTGGCTCAATGGTGAGCTCAGAGCCTTCGCCAATATATATCCATCCCTTGAGGGTGTAAACACCTTTCTTGAGAGTCTGCTTGCCCTTGAAAACGAGTTCCTGGTCGCCGTTGCCAATCACAGTGCCCTCGGTGTTGTCCTTGCCGTCCTCGCCAAAGAGCAGGTGGTCGCAAGCCTTGATGCCGCCATCAGTGGTCCATGTGTAGGAAGCGCCCTGAGCGGGCGTCGGATCGTCGTTGTCACTGCAGCTGCCCAATGTGGCAGCCATCATCAGGATGCCCATGCATCCAAAGAGATTCATTTTGTTCATAATGTCCATCTTGTTCATCTTATTGAAAATATTGATTAGAACTTTTACGATGGCAAAATTACAAGCTTTGTGTTACAGCGTTGTTGCATGAACATTTATAAATGTTGACAATAATCTTTATACTGCAAGCGAAGGCTTGACAATTCTTTTTTTAGCCATATTATTTCGCCTTGAATTCCTACCCTTTCAATAAGCTCACTCTCTTTATTTTTCTTTTCTTCCAATTCGGCTATCTTTAATTTGTAATCAGACTCCAAAGTCTCAAAGTAAACTTTACTATCCTCAACATTAGCAAAATCGAAAGATGGCAATTGATCCTCAAAAAGATATTCATATGTAGAAACACCATCAGGAAGTTTCGTTTCATAGTTTCTTGATGGCTTGCGGGCTCTTTGGACAAAAGCAATCAAAACAGCTATAATTACATAGGATACCATTAAATGTAAGACGATAATCAACATTTAAGAATATTTATAAGTTAGTACATGGCAAAGATATATATTTAAATCCAGAAAAATGAAACCTGTCTTTGTTTTTTCATATAAAAAATGCCATCAATAGAGACATATTTCAATATTCAGCATAACACTATGAGTATTATTGTTGATAAATGTCTCTATTGACGGTTTATTGTAGTCGCAGATATGTTTCAGAATTTGTATATTGCCTGCAGTCCGATGTTGCGTCCCGGCTTGTAGCAGCGCGACACTTCCTCTATCTTCTTGCGTGAGCCGTCGGAATAGGTGACATTAGCAAACTGCTTGTAGTAGACGCGCTCGGCGAGGAGGTCGCGTATGTTGAACTTCAGTTCCCAGAGGCTGCCCCACTTCTTGCCTACGGAGAAGTCGATGGTGTTGCGCGGCATCTCGTAGCTGTGAGGCACGCGGGCGTTGTCGTCGCTTGCCGAGCTGCCCTCGCTGCGTCCTACGCCGATGATGCGCTTGCCTATGCGGTTGTAGAGCAGGGCTATGTCGAGCTGAAGGGGTTCGTTCTTGTAGAAAATTCCGGTGTTGACGAGATAGGGCGACTGTCCCTGCATGGGGCGGTCTTCCTCCTTGGAGCCTTTCTCAAACTTCACCTTACTCTTGATTAAGGCTCCGTTGAACGACCAGCTGAAGCCTCGCAGGCCAATGAACGAGAGGTCCTTGCGTATGTCGAGCTCAAGGCCGTAGTTGGCTGCGCTCTTGGCGTTCTTGTAGGAGTAGATAAGGTTGGTGCCGCCTGCCACGGTGTAGGTCCACTCTATAGGCGAGTCGAAGTTCTTGTAGAAGGCTGCGAGCGAGATAATCTCACCACGCGAGGGATAGAACTCATAGCGCAGGTCGATGTTGTCGACGTAGCAGTTCTTCAGCTCGGTGTTGCCCTGCACGTCGCTGGCAAGGTCGAAGTCGTAGAACACCGATGACGACACCTCGCGAAACTCGGGGCGGTTGATGCTGCGTCCGTAGGAGAGGCGCAGCTGATGACGGTCGTTGAACTTGTAGGTGGCGTTGACCGACGGGAAGAGGTCATCGGTTCGGTAGTGGCGGCTCGTCTCGCTCTTCTCGTAGTCGCGGGTGTTGGATATCAGCTCCATGTCGTTGTGCTCGAATCGCACTCCGGCATGGATGCCAAGTTTGCCAAAGGGCAGCGAGGCAGCGAGGTAGGCGGCACCGAGAGTGTTATGACCACGATAGTTGTTGCGCATCTGCTGCTGCTCGAAGAGATAGAGGCGGTCGGGGCCCATATACTGCTCGTCGCTGAGCAAGGAGGTGATGTCCATGTGCTGGAAATCAGCGGGGAGAGTGTTGACCGAGGGGTTCCACTGGTAGTAGAAGGAGCGGGTAAGGTATTGGCGTGTGCGATACTCGCCGTAGCCGCCCACTTGCAGCGATGGAGTCCATCCGGAGAAGTCGAACGAATGCTTGTCGTTGACGCCAATGGAGAAGATGTGCTCGTCGAGCTGTGTCCATTCGCGTGATATGTCGTTGCCGGTATGCAGGGCAATGTCGCCGGGGTTCTGCATATCGTTGAGGAGGTATCGCCTACGGTCAGGCAGACGACGGTTGGCATACGCGTACCCGACACTCCAATCGAGGGCATCGCCAGTGAAGGTATGCTTGCCTGTGAGCTGACCGTTATAAGTGGTGCGCGAGCGGTAATAGTATTCGGCACTGTGCTCCTGATTGCTCTGTGCGTCTACTCCCTCGCGCCATGTGTAGCGGTTGGTGGATAGTTGGTTGAAGATGTTTTTCAACTGGTACTTGTGGTTGCCGTCGCGTGAGAGGAAGGTGAGATTGAGCATGGCCCCGAGACGCACATTGTTGTTAAACTGCTGGTCGATGGAGTGGCGCAGATAGTTGGAGCGGTCGTTGGCAACATCGTATATACCAAAGAGGTTGTTCTGCATGTCGCAGAATGTGCGTTGCTCGTTGGTGTAGTTGAGGGCGGCGAGCAGTCCGAGCGTGCGTCCGCCAAGATTCCAACGGTGAGCCAAACTTGCAGCAAGCTTGAGGTCGCCTATAGGGTTGCGACTCTTGATGCGCCAGTCGTTGTTGAGCCCGTTGCCACGAAGGTCGTAGAGGTTGTCGCCAACCTTATTGCCTGCGGCATCAAGCAGCGGATGGAGCGAGGCATTGATGCCACCACGCAGACTGCGCAAGCCGTTGTCGAATGCTAAAATGTCGGTGGCAGAGCCTTTGGCGTAACAGAAACGTTGGAAGACAGTAGACGTGTTCCAATTGCCACCGACCGAAAAGGTTAGACTGTTTTCAGTAGGGATTTCCTTAGTATTGACGATTATAAATCCGCCCGAGTAGTCGGCAGGATACTCTGCCGAGGGCGATTTCACGATGGTAAGATTATCAATCTGCGAGCTTGGAATGATGTCGAACGAGAAGGCTCTTGAGTCGGCCTCGCTCGAAGGCACGGCACCGCCATTCACCCATACGTTGTTGTAACGCTGCGACAATCCGCGCACCATAACAAACTTGTCGTCGATAAGGCTCACGCCCGGCACTCGGCGTATCACCTCACCCGCATTGGTGTCTTGCGTCCGGCTTATCTCCTGTGCCGAAACATTGCTCACTATGACGGGACTGTTCTTGGCTACCTGTATCATTGCCGCATCTGTAGAGCGACGCTCTACGGCAGTGACCACCACCTCCTTCAGCTGCTGTTCGTCGGGAAGCATCGCGATGCTCAATGCATCTTCCGCTGATGCATCCGTCACCCGAACCCCGTCAATTCGTTGGGATTTGTATCCTACATAATTTATATATAAGGTATAGGTTCCTTTTTTGAGTCCTTTGAGTTGGAAGTTGCCATCAATGTCGGTGATGGCTTTGATGTTACTGCCCTCTACTGTCACCACGGCACCTATGAGGGTTTCGTGCGACTTCTTGTCAATCACGTTGCCCTTAAGTTGCTGGGCAAGTGCTGTTGTAGCTGAGCCGAGCATCAGCAGCGCTGTGGCTGCTATGGCTATCCTGTTGTTACGTTTCGTCATTGTCTTCTTTGCTAACTTTTTACGGTTGCAAAGTTAAGGGCATGATGTTGCAGCAGGATTGCACAAACGTTGTAAAGCGTTGACGAAGATGTTAAGAAAAGACTACAACCATCAACAACGCAACAATAGCCGGTTAATATCTAATAATTCGAAACTAATATCTAACAACATACGTTAAAAACGATATTCCACAAACAGTTTTTATGTGTATCCGCAACCAACGAATAGGCATTTAAAGTATCTTTGCCAATAGAAAATCTAAAACATTAGATAAGCCCATAAACCCCACAATAAACTACAGAAAAAAATGAAAGATTTCAATACATTGACACGTGCCGAGATGCAGATAATGAACATTCTGTGGGACAAAGGTTGCGGTATGACTACGCACGAGATTATCGACGCTTACCCCGAGCCACACCCCGCCTACTCCACTATCGCCACGTTTATGAAGATACTCACCCACAAGCAGTACGTCAGCTCTTACAAGCGCGACGGCGGCGGCAAGACATACGTATTTTCGCCACTCATAACAAGAGCCGAATACACACGCCATGCCATGAAGGAAGTAAAGAAATCGTTCTTTGGCGGCAGTCTTCACTCGCTCATTTCGTTCTTTGTGAAAGAAGAAAACATCTCGGACGAGGAACTGGAGGAGATACTAAGTCTGATAGACAAAGGTACGGAGAAAAGAGATAATTCAAAAACAGAATAACTATGATACTACCTTATATTATTAAATCAGCCATGGCATTGGCTCTGCTATATGCTTGCATTATACCATTGCTTGAAAAGGAGACATTCCATCGGCTCAACCGAATATTAATACTTGGATGTCTGATTATGTCGTTTGCTATTCCATTGGTTCACTTCACCGGTGGCACAAATCCGACAGTAGACATGGTTCGGCAGGCGGTGCAGTTGCCTGAAGTACTGATAGACGGCGATGCAAAAGAACAGTCAGTATGGAGTTGGGCTGACATTATGACCTGTATATATATAATAGGTGTAGTGGCTATATTCACGATGACAGTGGTTCAGACCGTGCGTCTGACAAGACAGCTGCGCCAGTGCGAGCATATCACCGACAACAGAGGCAACACCGTTGTTCTCACCGATTGTGCAACGAGTCCGTTCTGTCTATTCCACTACATCGTGATGAGCCGTGACGACTACGCCAACAACCGCAGCTACATACTGACGCATGAGCAGGAACATATACGCTTAGGGCACAGCATTGACCTCGTCGTTCTTCAGGCAGCCACTATCATACAGTGGTTCAATCCGTTCGTGTGGCTGATAGGCAAGAATCTGAAAGCCATACACGA
>UMGV01080223.1_pt1 | contig 15233 bp, 11 predicted proteins | sample 1965361 | NCBI WGS metagenome assembly UMGV01 (sample SAMEA4836081, study PRJEB28245) | human gut metagenome | biome: gut microbiome; material: fecal sample | place: Denmark | collected 2008
CTGCTCCCGCAAGAGAAAGTCCTGCCTGCGCCTGCCCTTTCCCTGTTTCCGCATCCTGCTTTCGGATCAGGATTTCCACCTTTGTCTTTTCCGGTTCATCCTGACACTCATAGGTCACGGTCTGTCCGGCATTCACCGTGATCTGCCGCAGCTTTGTGTCCAGTACATAACCTTTCGGTGCTTTAGTCTCTTTGATGTCATAGGAACCCTCCGGCAGATTTTCTGCCTTCCCATATCCTTTCTTGTCTGTCCGGATTACGCAGACTGCCTCGGATGTCCCACTTTTACAGACGGTATACTCTGCCCCTTCCAGTGAGTAGAGCTGATTATCAGCCGTAATCTCTGACCTTGCAGAGCTCTTCATGATCTCCAGGCTTCCGTTATGGGTTGTCTTAAAAAGATATATCGTTGATCTGGATTTTGCCACAAGCTGTGAAATCTGATTGCCACTCGACGGGATAGATGCCGAATGCCAGAACCGGTTATCGTTGCTATTATCTCCCCAGAAAAATCCGATATGGCAGTCTGCATCTTCTTCCTCCCAGGAAACCGGCTCAAAATAGATCACATCTCCTTTTTGCGCTTTTCCGCCCGCAAGCAGCTCCTCAATGGTGTTGTAATGATAGGATTCCACGGCATTGTCTGTCATCCAATGAAACCAGTTGCTCGCATTGACCTTGCCGCCACGGAGACTTCCTTTGTCAATTCCTGACAGATCCGCTCCACATTTTTCCAGAACATAAGCGACAAACCCGGTACAGTTCATTGCCCCATTTCCACCGTAGGCTCCGTTCGGACGCATGCAGTTCTCTGCTGTCAGAGGATATCCGCTGTAAGGCGTTCCCAGATAATAACCGTCCTTTTCGTGTTTTTTTAACTCCTCAAGCACTTTTCCCGGCTCTGCTCCTAATTTTTCATCAAGTTTTACAATCGTTTCTTTCTTTGCGATTCTCTCTGCTGAGTTTGCAGATACGACAGGCATACTGCTGCCCGACAATGATACTACCGCCAGAATCACACTTAGTATTCCGGCAAAATGATTCTTCATATATTTCATAAAAGTTTCTCCTTCTGCCTTTTCAGGTCAGAAAAGAGAATATAAAAGACGAGTACTCTTACTATAAAGGAAGAGTACCCGCTTGTCAATAGCATTTTATTGTTAATCTGCCTCCAGAACGATCACACTTCTCGGTCCTGCAAGGATTTTTTCTTCTGAAATCCGTACCAGATTCTGATAAATTTCCTGCTTTTTATCTCCAGTATTTGCCGCCACATGCCAGCTATATCCGCCCGGAAGTTGTGGAAGTTCTACCCAGACACCTTCCCAGTATGGATTCATCAGAAGATACACACAGTCCTCTTTTGCCATTTTGTTATCATATCCGGCAAACATGACTGCCGCTGTCCGGATCTCCGGTCTGGAAACATCCAGTTTCCACGGCACTTCACCGTGAAAGCTGATCTCCGGAAATCCAAGGCTGCTCGCTCCTGCATCTCCTGTGATCGACGGATGCCGTTTCCGAAATGCCGTCATATAAGCACAAAAATCAAATACATCCTGAAACTTTTCTTTTCTCGTCCAGTCCAGCCAGGAAATCTCATTGTCCTGACAGTAGGCATTATTATTTCCGAACTGTGTATTGCCAAACTCGTCCCCTGCAAGGAACATCGGCGTCCCTCTGCTGCACAGAAGAACTGCAAATGCATTTTTTATCATCCGGTGACGCAGCTCAACAATCATCACCTGATCCGTTTCCCCCTCTACCCCACAGTTCCAGCTCCGGTTATCGTCACTTCCATCAAGATTTCCCCATCCATTAGCCTCATTATGCTTCTGGTTATACGAATAAAGATCATACAGGGTAAATCCATCATGGCAGGTCAGGAAATTCACAGAAGCATGTTTTCCGCGGATTCTGGTATCATAGATGTCCGGAGAACCGGCAATTCTCTGAAGCGCTGCTCCTGCTGCCCAAAGTCCCCCTTTTAAATATTCCCGCACGTCATCCCGGTATCTTCCGTTCCATTCTGACCATCTGCGGAATGCCGGAAAACTTCCGACCTGATAAAGTCCGCCGGCATCCCACGCCTCCGCGATCAGCTTTGTGTCTGCAAGCAGCGAATCATAGGCAAGATTCTTTACGAGTGGTGGATTTTCCATCGGTGACCCATCCTCATTTCTTCCCAGGATCGAGGCAAGATCAAACCGGAAGCCGTCCACCCGGTACTCTGCCACCCAGTATCGCAGACAATCCTGGATCATTTTGATCACCACCGGATGATTACAATTCACAGTATTTCCACAGCCACTGAAATTATAATATTTTCCATCGGGTGTCAACATATAATAAATCTGATTGTCAAATCCTTTAAACGAAATAAACGGTCCGCATTCATTTCCTTCTGCCGTATGGTTAAACACCACATCCAGGATTACTTCAATCTGGTTATCATGCAGTTCCCGGATCAGTTCTTTTAATTCTACTCCTTCCCGGTTGTATTCCGTTGATGCTGCATAGCTCGTATTCGGCGCAAAAAAGCTGACTGTATTATACCCCCAGTAATCAATCAGTTTCTTTCCATCAACCTCACGACTCCCCTGCAGTTCATCAAATTCAAAGATCGGCATTAGCTCCACCGCATTAATCCCCAGTGTTTTCAGATAAGGAATTTTTTCTTTGATTCCGGCAAAGGTTCCAGGATGACGGACACTTTTGTCCATCTTCGTGAATCCCCTGACATGCATCTCATAGATGATCAGTTTTTCCATCGGGATCTTATCCGGCTTTTCACTGCCCCAGAAGAAATTATTCCGGACTACTCTGGCACGATATCCCCCTGTATTTAGTGCTTTTCCCCATACACTCTGTCCGGTAACTGCCTTTGCATACGGATCCAGTAAAATATGCTTTTTATCAAACAGCAGACCTTCCTTTGGTTTCCACGGTCCATCCAACCTGTACGCATATTCAAATTCTTCAATATCCAGTCCGAATACCATCATGGAAAATACATCCCCGATCCGGCAATTTTCCGGGAATGGGATCACCGCATAAGGTTCCGGTTCCTTTCTGTGAAACAGAAGAAGTTCACATGTCACAGCCCCTTTTGAATGCACTGTAAAATTAACTGCCGACTGAAATGCAGTCGCACCCTCATCACGATACAGTCCGGGACAGATTTCAAATCCATTTACATTTTCTGTCGGAACCCATCTTGGCATCATTTCTTCCAGCATTTTACCAGCTCCTTCCATGTCATGTTTTCAGTATAGCACATTTTTCCGTTTACACACCTTTCCTTTCTGTATATAATATAAAGGATTACATATTTTTTTGCAGCAGACTCAAGGAGGTTTTTTATGACTGCACAGCATCTATATTATTTATTTCAGTGCTTCTTTATATATGCCTTTTTAGGCTGGTGTACAGAAGTTGCGTTTGCCGCTTTTAAAGAACGTCGTTTTGTCAACCGTGGATTCTTAAATGGCCCGATCTGTCCGGTATACGGTTTCGGCGTGGTTGCAGTCATTCATTTTCTGACACCGCTTCGTTCCAACCTGCTCCTGCTATATCTCGGAAGTGCTACTCTTGTTACTGCAATCGAATGGCTGACCGGGTTCATTCTCGAAAAGGTTTTCCATAACAAATGGTGGGATTATTCTAATATGCCGCTCAATCTGAATGGATATGTGTGCCTTTTGTTTTCTCTGATCTGGGGAGCGTTCTGTGTTTTCATCGTAGATGTATTCCATCCACTGATCGACACACTGCTCTCACACATTCCTTTCCTTGTCGGTATCATTCTTGTATGTATTCTGGTGATTGCCGGACTTGCCGATCTCTATGTAACAGCATCCGGTATTCTGAAGCTCAATAAACGTCTTGAAAAAATGCAGGCCATTGCAGACGAACTTCATCAGATTTCCGACAAGCTTGGTGAATCAATCTACAAGCGTACCATTACAGCTATGGAAAAACAGGAAGAGTTCAAAGATACTGTATCTGAGAAGCAGGAAGAATTTAAATCTGCTATTTCCGAAAAACAGGAAGCAATTTCAGACACCCTTGCCGATGTTTCTGACGAAGTAAAAGAACGGATTGCTCTTCTTCGCAGAAGCTACCTGGAAAATGTCAAAGCAACTTCTCATATGCAGAAGCGTATCATGAAAGCTTTCCCGAAAATGCAGAGCCACAACTACAAAGAATCCTTTGAAGATCTTAGAAACAAACTGAAGGAAATGTCTCTCAAAAAATAACAGGTTGTAAAAAATCCATCTGGTTTTCTTTAGAAAAAGAAATCAGATGGATTTTTTATCTTTAAAATTATGATGTGAGTGTCAAAAGTAAATTTTGCCACTCACTAATGTTTCCTCTTGATCTTGTCCAGATACGGAATCTCGATTGGATCGATTGCATCAAGTGGCTGTTCTTTATTGATCTTCTTTTTGCGTGTGTGCTTTTTCAGAAGTGCACCACCCCGGTTATAAAACCAGAAAGAAAAGATCAGAAGTTTATTGAATTTTCCAATTTTGTCTTTTGTCGTCTTCGTGTAATACTCCCCACCGGATTGGATCTCTCCTTTTTCCCTGATCTGCCGGATCAGATCCAGCTCTGTCTCAATCCGTACCGGAAATTCCGTATACCCCATGCCGACGCAGTCCAGCTTATGTGCATCACTTCCTCCGGTTCCCGGTTTTCCATATTTTTCAGCAAGATACTTCGCCCCTTCATTGGACTGTGGCGGCTCACATGCATTGAAAGTCTCTATAAAATCAAATTTTTCAATCAACTCCGGAGATTTCTGCCATCTTTTCGTATTCGTAAAACTCAGATACTTTTCCCCACACGGATGTGCCGGTCCACAGATTCCTCCATTGTGATGCACAAAATCAATCAGCAGTGAAAGCGGAAGCCCTCTCAGCTCCAGAAGGCGCATCTTTACTCCCTGTGGCATAATGATCAGAATGTGTCCCGCATCCAGTGTATCATACTCTATTCCTTTCAATACGACAAAATCTTTGTATTTTCTCCCTTTGATCGTATTCTTCCAGTGCCGATATCCATTATAGGTGTCATGATCTGTAACCAGCATTCCGCCAATGCCTTTAGACTGCAGCTTTTTAATAAATTCTTCAATCGGCACTTTGCTGTCAATTGATCCTTCTCTTACATGACAATGCATATCTATCTTCATATTTTCATCTCCAGATCTTATATCGTTGATACTATTTTTATTATACCTCTTTTTTTATAACGCTGCAAGAAATACCGGTTTCTTCCAGCCATTCCTGATCAGATACAAAAGAGGATGTATCACATTCTGATACATCCTCTCATCCATCTTATCTATTCTTCATCCTCGTCATCATCATCCAGATCGATCAGCATGGTTCTTGCCATCTCTATTTCTTCTTCTTTTGATGTTTCTTTCTTGATCGCATTTGCTCTTCGAACCTGCTTCTTGTTGATCTCACTTGACTTCATGATAAACTGGATCACGATTCCGATAAATGTAATCCCAATCGAAATGATCCACATGAAAATCACATTTTTCAGACCTGCCAGATCATAGATCATCATTCCTGCTCCAAAACCGCCTGCTAATGCCGTCGCAATAATCACAAACGGTTCAAACCAGATCATCGCAAGGATTGCGAAAATCAGTCCGACTGCTCCGCAGACTGCCAGCATGATCCAGTTTCCCGCATTTGTAATCGCAAGTACTGTGCCAGTCATTCCCAGAAAGCATACCCAGAAAGCTCCGAATTTCTTAAATACACTGTTCAGTATTGCAAAAACCAAACCCGCAACTCCGGCTGCGATCAGTACCGGAACAGCTTCCAGTCCCATAAGATATGTCACGGCAAATCCAAGCAATGCCCCTGCAACAAATCCAATCACTGCATTCCAGACACGGATCAGCTTCAAACCTAAAATTCCAATGAAAACTGATATAACAATTGATACCGCCGAAACAATCACGGCTTCTTTTCCTGCTATAAATACCGCACTGTTTCCCATGATATCCTTCAATACTATACCTATTGATTCCATCCTAATCTCTCCTCCTGTCGTACTTTCCTGTTGTTAAGTCAGACGCTTATTTTGATGAAGAGTCTGAAGATGTATCTGTATCTTCGGTCGTGCTCTTAACCGTTACGCCCTGATCAGCAAAACTGATCGTATTCCATACTTTTTTATGTACTTTAATATCCGTTTTCTTTTTCCATTTCTTACAAATTGACTGATACTGGTCACTCTTTCTCTGTGATACAATGGACTCTTTCTTGGTATCCGTTGCATCACGGTCAAGAAGGCTGACTACTTTTGCAACATAATAGCCATTGTCTGCTTCGATCACGTCTGTTACTTCGCCTTCTTTTAACTTATCAGCAGCTTTGATCAGATCTTCGTTTGGCGATGTCGTATCCGAGTCAAATGTCAGATCGGTGGCTGATGCACCTACTGCTGTTGCAAATACAGAAAAATCTTCTGCCGAAGCCGCATCTTTCTGGAAATCTTCTGCTTTCTTTTTCACTTCTGCTTTTTCGTCATCTGACATATCTGTCGATTTTCCATCACTGCCCGTTGTCTTTGTAGAGAACAGCACATACTGCATTTTCTTCTGTGCTGCTTCCTCATCGGATACATTCGTATCTACATCCGCAGTCATGGCAGTTTCCATCTTCTTCTGAAGTGTCAGAAGTTCCAGTACTTTCTTTACCGTCTTTTCATCGCCCGATACTGTATCTTTTGCAGCACTGTCATTGCTGTCAGTAAATTTCTTCGCAGCATCCTCGATGCTTTTTTCCTCATCATCACTTAGCGAAACTTTATAATCATCCTTGTGCTCATCCAGAACATACATTTCTTCCAGAGAATCCATGATTGAATCCTTATAATTCTCTTCATAAGTCTTTCCGTCTGTAACTTCTTTTCCCCAAAAATTATCTCCCAGATAACTGCTATATGTTGTTTCAAACTGCGCCTGCTGATATCTTGCAAAAAAGTTCGCCACATCTGCAGTCACTTTCTCATCTCCGACTTCTACCACTGTATCCTGTCCGTTAAACTTGCTTCCACATCCGTTTAAAGATGCAATGCAGGCAACTGCCAGTATACAGGCAACCACTCTTTTTTTCATTTATAAAATTTCCTCCTTGATCTTCTCTCCATTGTACACACTTCTTCACTATGCACTCGTATAGTATATCTTTTTTTTACCTTACTGGCAATCTTTTTCATAAAAAATACACATTATTCTTCGACAAGTCCCTGTATATCTTCGACAATTTTTCCTGCATTTTCAAGAATCTGCTCTGCTTTTTCTTTTTTATTTTTCCGAAGTTTACAATAAATAAAATATGGATTTTCTGCATCTGTCTTAAATGTCAGTTCTCCCTTATATTTTGCCAGCAGTTCCGGAATCTTTGCTACATTTACCCTTGCCTTCTCATACATGGTAAATTTGTATTCATCGCCTTTTTGCTCTACCGAAATTACATAAGCCGCATGTGCTTTCGCCTTCAGCTGCGCGATCATCAGAAGCTGCTGCACCTTGCGTGGCGGATCGCCGAAACGGTCAATCAGTTCTTCTAGCATATCTTCCTGTTCTTCTTCTGTCTCAATTGCTGCGATCCGTTTATAGATATCCAGCTTCTGATACTCATTCGGAATATAAGATGCCGGAATATAAGCATCAATATTCAGATCCACGTTTGTCGCATAGGTTTCTTCCGGGATCTCTCCCTTCAGGTGACGGACTGCCTCACTTAACATCTTACAGTAAAGATCGTATCCCACTGCATCCATATGTCCATGCTGTTCCTCCCCAAGCAGGTTTCCTGCCCCACGGATTTCCAGATCCCGCATGGCGATTTTTACACCAGAGCCAAGATCTGTAAACTCACGAATTGCCGAAAGACGTTTTTCTGCAACCTCCCGGAGCATTTTGTCTCTTCTGTACAAAAGAAATGCATATGCCATACGGTTCGATCTTCCAACTCTTCCACGTAGCTGATAAAGCTGGGAGAGCCCCATCCGATCTGCATCATGGATGATCATGGTATTGGCATTGGAAATGTCAAGACCGGTCTCGATGATCGTCGTCGATACCAGAACATCAATTTCTCCATTGATGAAATCGTACATAATATCTTCTAACTTGTGTTCCCGCATCTGCCCGTGTGCATATGCCACATTTGCATCCGGCACAAGTTTCTGGATCTTCGCTGCCATTTCAGCTATATCCTGAACACGGTTATAGACATAGTACACCTGTCCCTGGCGGGAAATTTCTCTTTCGATTGCCTCCCGGACCATCTCATCATTCTCCTCCATCACATAGGTCTGGATCGGCATCCGGTCAACTGGTGCTTCTTCCAGCACACTCATGTCACGGATTCCGATCAGACTCATATGAAGCGTTCGGGGAATCGGTGTTGCCGTAAGTGTCAGAACATCAATATTTTCCTTCAGCTTTTTGATCTTTTCTTTATGCTGTACTCCAAAACGCTGTTCCTCATCAATGATCAGAAGTCCCAGATCTTTAAATGCCACATCCTTACTCAATACCCGGTGGGTTCCGATGATGATATCAACCTGTCCCTTTTTCAAATCTTCGATCGTTTTTTTCTGTTGTGCGGGTGTGCGGAAACGGCATAACAGATCCACCCTTACCGGAAATTCTTTCATCCGTTGCACAAAAGTGTTGTAATGCTGCTGTGCAAGAATCGTAGTAGGGACCAGATAGACAACCTGCTTGTTCTCCTGCACTGCCTTGAATGCTGCCCGGATTGCAATCTCTGTCTTTCCAAATCCCACATCCCCACAGATCAGACGGTCCATGATCTTTGGACTTTCCATATCCCGTTTTGTTGCCTCGATTGCAAGCTGTTGATCCTCCGTTTCCTCAAACGGAAACATTTCTTCAAATTCTTTCTGCCAGACCGTGTCCTTTTCATAGACAAATCCTTCTTTGGACTGCCGTACTGCATAGAGTTCCACCAGATCTTTGGCAATCTGCCAGACTGCTGTCTTTACCTTGCTCTTCGTGCGATGCCATTCCTGTCCTCCAAGTTTGTTAAGTTTCGGCTTTTTAGCATCTGCACTGGCATACTTCTGGATCTGGTCAAGCTGTGTGGCAAGAATATAAAGATTTCCACCATCAGCATACGAAATCTTCATATAATCCTTTGTCACCTTATCAACTTCTATCTTTTCAATTCCCCGGTAGATTCCAAGTCCATGATTCTCATGCACTACATAGTCTCCCGGTTTCAGATCCGAAAAGCTGCTTATTTTCTGTCCATCATAACTTTTTCGTTTCTTTTTCTTCTTTGTCTTTCCAAAAATATCTGACTCAGATATGACAATAAATTTAATCATCGGGTACTCGTATCCGACTTCTATATGCCCGTAGCATACCATGATCTCCCCTGGATTCACTTCACGTTCCTGATCCTCACTGTAAAAACTGCTCAGATCATAATCACGTAGATCCTCTGCCAGACGTTTTGCCCTTGTTCTGGACCCAGAAATCAGAACCGCCCGGTATCCGTTCCTTTTCAGTCTTTTGAGATCCTGTGTCAGCATCTCAAAGCTGCTGTTATACGGGTTAACGCTTTTTGCCTGGATCCCAAACCGCTTTTTCACAAAAAATGGCTTACATTTCATTTCCAGAGCACACATCCCGATCATACAGAATTTGTTCAGAAATTTTATAATTTCATCAGTCGTAAAAAATTCCGGAGCTTCTTCCATTTCCCCGGTCCTTTCCATTTCTTCTGCACGGTTCTCTCTCGCTTTTTCCACTTCATTTTCTGCCAGACGCCCTTTTTCCAGAAGCCTTGCTGGTTCATCCAGGAACACCAGTGTGTCCTTCGGATCAAAGTAGTTGATAAAAGAAACTTTCCGGTCACTTCCCAGTCTGTCATCTGCCGGATAAATAACGATCTGTTCCAGATTCTCTACAGATCTCTGGCTGTCCACGTCAAAAGTCCGTATTGAATCCACTTCATCTCCCCAGAATTCAATACGGATCGGCAATTCCTCGGTAAGTGGGTAAATATCAATGATTCCACCACGAACTGCAAACTGCCCCGGACCATCCACCTGGGCTTCCCTGTCATATCCAAGTTTTATGATCTTCTCCTTCAACGATTCAAATTCCAGCGCCTCCCCATTGGAAATGATCAGAATGTCCCCTTTTATTTCTGCTTCCGATGGCAGTTCATCCATGAATCCGTCAATCGTTGTAATGATCGTAACCTGGCTTTTTGCCTCCATCATCATCTGCAAGGTTTCCATCCGCTGTTTGACCAGCTGTTTTCCGTGGATATCTGCCTGATAAAAAAGGAGATCCTTTGCCGGATAATAGCTGGTATTTTCATTTAAAAAACGATATTCTTCGTATAATTTTTTTGCTTTATCTTCACTGGAAAGAACGATCAATGTATGCCCATAATCTTTTCCAAGCGCATACATCAAATGCGTTTTCTGTGATGTCACACACCCGGAAAGAAGCAGCATGCCCGGTTCCCGTCCACGCTCTTCACAGATTTCTTCAATCTCTGCCAGTTCAGATAAAGGAGCCGTAAGTGCATGCATCGCTTTTTGCCTCCTCTTATTCTTTCTTTTTCTGGTTATATTCGTTCATTGCCTGATCGATTGCTCCCTGCATGATCAGAGCAGAAGCTTCACAGGCAAGATCATATCCTTCTTCCATAAGTACACGGTCCTCTTTGGAAAATTTTCCAAGAACATAATCAGCAAGATCATATCCTTTCGGTTTTTCTCCCACGCCTACCTTGATCCGTGGAAATACACTACTTCCTAAATTGGCAATGATATTTTTGATTCCGTTATGTCCACCGGCACTTCCTTTTCTGCGGATCCTGAGTTGTCCGACTTCCAGACTGATATCATCATAAATTACAAGAAGTTCTTCTTCCGGATCGATCTTGTAATATTCCACCAGACTACGGATACTCTCTCCACTCAGGTTCATATAAGTCTGCGGCTTCACAAGAAGCACTTTCTGTCCCTCGATCACTCCTTTTCCGATGAGGGCACGGTGTTTTTTAGTATCGACTGCTATCTGGTATTTCTCCGCCAGGCGGTCCACCACATCAAATCCAACATTATGTCTTGTCCCCTGATACTTTTCATCCGGGTTTCCAAGTCCTGCAATTATAAACATTCTATTCACCTCTGCTTTTTCTCTTTCCTGATTCTACTAAATCCTTTCTCTTTTGTCACGCATTTCTCATGCATAAACTATTTTTTCTTTTCATATAGTTTATTAAGCGGCATAACCTGCCGAAATTCCATACTGCCTAAGGAGGTTCTTTATGAATTCCAAAACAAAAATCATCGTACTTCACATGAAAGAAATTATCTATACTGTTATTTTTGCCACTTTAGGTATTCTCATCCTCTGCCTTTTATTCTTTATGTTCTCCGGAGACCGGCATTCCTCTGTATCCGACAGAAAATATACTCCCGGCGTTTATACCTCTTCTTTTACACTCGGAAATGAAGATCTGGAAGTGGAAGTTTCTGTCTCTGACACCTCTATCAATTCCATCCGCATTTCCAATCTAAGTGAGACGGTAACTGCCATGTATCCTCTTCTTCAGCCATCTCTTGAGAATCTGGCTGACCAGATCTGTAAATCCCAGTCCCTTGATCATCTTACGCTTTCAAGTGACAGTCCCTATACTTCTCAGCTTCTTCTCAACACCATCCGTGATGCGCTCAAAAAAGCTGCGGCAACCAACTGATGCCGCAGCTCTTTTCCTTTTATTAACCTTCCACGATCAGATACTGTCCGTTCGGAAGTGCGAATACTTCTGAAGCCTCTTCCAGCTCTTCATCACTCATACCACTGATGTCCGCTCCGCTTTCATCCAGATAATCTCTCACATCCTTGATAGAATCTACAACAACCGCCATACAGTCTTCCAAAAACGCTTCTGCCTCTTCCAGTGTCTCTGCAACCGGCTCATCAAAAAGCTGTGACTGCATATTCAGGAATGTCTGCAGACATTCTTCATCATACTCATACATACAGGCAACCCTCCCTTATCTTTCTCACAGAAAAATTTTCTCATCTGAACTATAAATAGTTAAGCAATTCTTCAGCATGTGCAATTGTTGCATCTGCTCCTGTCTCCACAAGAAGTTCTTTGGTCCGGAATCCCCATTCTGCTCCGACTGTAAACATACCGGCAGCCTTCCCTGTCTTCATATCTACATCCGAGTCTCCTATGTATATTCCTTCTTCCGGCGATACCCCTAATTTATCAAGTATCCACAGAAGTCCTTCCGGATCCGGTTTCTTCGGAAATTCACCCGACTGCCCCTGAATATGGTCAAAATATCCTTTTCCAAATGTACTTTCCACTACATCGATCGCCTGCAAATGTGGTTTGTTGGAAAATACTGCAATCTTTATTCCCTTCTTCTTCAGTGAATCTAACATCTGAACAACGCCATCATAAGGACGTACATGGTACATACAATTTTCTCCAAAGATTCTGCTGTACACTTCCATACCTTCTTCAATCCTCTTAAGCTCTGTGTCTCCGGACGCACGAAGTGCACGTTCCATAAGGCATCTGGCTCCATCTCCAACGAAGCTTCGGCACTGTTCTTTGGTAATCGGCTCAAGTCCCATTTCTTCTAACGTCTTATTCGTTGAATAAGTCAGCGAATCCAGCGTATTTGTCAAAGTTCCATCCAAGTCAAAAATACACGCTTTATACATTGCTGTTCTCCTGTTCTTCTGTTCTATGATTATAATAGTATGAACCTTGACAAATTTCAACTGGAAATCTCTATTTTTCTATTCACTTCGCAGATATTGTCGCATAGCCCTGAGTGCATTCTTTTCCAGGCGGCTTACCTGTGCCTGTGAGATTCCGATTTCTTCTGCTACCTCCATCTGCGTTTTTCCTTCAAAAAAACGAAGTCTGATAATATACTTCTCCCTTTTTCCGAGTCGGTCCATTGCCGCCTGAAGAGACAGTTTCTCCACCCATCTGTCTTCTTTGTTCCTTTTGTCACTGATCTGGTCCATCACATACATAGCATCTCCATTGTCATTATATACCGGCTCATTTAAGCTGACCGGCATCTGGATCGCATCCAGCGCATAGACGATCTCTTCCTTTGCGATCCCGATTTCCTCTGCAATTTCCTGAACAGTAGGTTCTTTCTGGTTTACTTTGACATAATTTTCTTTCGCGTAAATGGCTTTATATGCCATATCACGAAGTGACCTGCTAACACGGATCGAATTATTGTCCCGGATGAACCGCCGGATTTCTCCAATGATCATCGGTACCGCATAAGTTGAAAATTTTACTTCCAGTTCCGGATTGAAATTATTGATTGCCTTGATCAGTCCGATGCACCCGATCTGAAACAGATCATCCGGATTTTCACTGCTTCCCGAAAAGCGTTTGATCACACTGAGTACCAGACGCAGATTTCCTTTGATATACTGTTCTTTTGCCTCCTCATCCCCCGCTTTGATCTTCTCAAAAAGCACCTCTTTTTCCCCGTCGCTAAGCAGGGGAAGCTTTGCTGTATTTACACCACAGATTTCTACTTTATTAAGTACCATCTCAATAAACCTCCAAATCTTTACTGGTATAAATTTTTCTCAAAACTGTTTTTATTTATTCGATTCCCACTAAAATATTAAAAATATCGCTCCTTGACTTTTCCCACACTCTTCTGAAAGAATATACATCTTAGTAATATTGTCTGATTTTCTATCATTTTTCTTTAAATTATAGTATAATATACTAAAATAATTTTTACGCAAAGGGGTTGAGTATATGAAACTTACTTTTATCGGTGCCGCCCATGAAGTAACTGGAAGCTGCCATTATCTTGAAGCATGTGGAAAACATATTCTAATAGACTGTGGACTGGAACAGGGACCTGATCTGTATGAGAATCAGGAAATCCCGATCAATCCTTCCATGATCGACTATATTCTCTTAACGCATGCACACATTGACCATTCCGGCAAGATTCCTCTGCTTGTAAAAAATGGTTTTAAAGGAGAAATCATCTGTACATTCGCCACCTCTGATCTGTGCAGCATTATGCTCCGTGACAGTGCACATATCCAGGAATCCGAAGCAGAATGGCGAAACCGGAAGGCACTTCGTTCCGGTGCTCCGCTTTACGAACCACTTTATACTGTACAGGATGCCATGAATGCAGTTGCACTTCTTGCGCCGATCGATTATAACCAGACGATCCAGCTCTGTGAAGGAATCGAACTCCGCTTCACAGATGTCGGTCATCTGCTTGGTTCTTCCTGCATTGAAGTCTGGATCACAGAAGACGGTGTAAGCAAAAAAATCGTATTTTCCGGAGATGTCGGAAATATTGACCAGCCGATCATCAAAGATCCGCAGCATGTGGATGCAGCCGATTATCTTGTCATCGAATCCACCTACGGAAACCGGGTCCATTCTACTGTAAAACCGGATTATATTAAGGAGCTTACCAGAGTCCTGCGCGAAACCTTTACCAAGGGTGGAAATGTAGTCATTCCATCTTTCGCAGTAGGAAGAACCCAGGAACTTTTATACTTTATCCGTGAGATCAAAGAAAATAATCTTTTGCCGGAATATCAGAATTTTGAGGTTTATGTAGACAGTCCTCTGGCGATCGAAGCAACCAACGTTTTCCAGAAAAATGTACAGTCCTGCTTTGATGAGGATGCAATGGCTCTGATAAGTAAAGGAATCAACCCTCTTCTTTTCCAGGGACTGAAAACCACGATCACCAGTGAAGAATCTAAAATGATCAACTTCAATGACAAACCAAAAGTAATCATCTCTGCTTCCGGAATGTGTGAAGCCGGCCGTATCCGCCATCATCTGAAACACAACCTCTGGAGAAAAGAATGCACGATCCTCTTCGTAGGCTATCAGGCAGTTGGCACTCTTGGCCGCAAGCTTGTCGAAAGCAAACCGGAATCAGTCCGGCTCTTTGGCGAAAATGTAGAGGTTAATGCCCGTATTGAAGTCCTTGCAGGAATCAGCGGACATGCCGATATGAATGGTCTTCTGAACTGGATTGATGGATTCAAAGAAAAACCATCCCACATCTTTGTTGTACATGGAGAGGATACGGTTACAGATTCTTTCGCTGCTACCATCACAGACCGTTTCGGCATTCCGGCATTTGCACCATACTCCGGAG
>UMGV01055315.1_pt1 | contig 15211 bp, 16 predicted proteins | sample 1965361 | NCBI WGS metagenome assembly UMGV01 (sample SAMEA4836081, study PRJEB28245) | human gut metagenome | biome: gut microbiome; material: fecal sample | place: Denmark | collected 2008
AAATAATATGCATTAAAAAATAGGAAAGCGGCGGGATGGTTTGACCATTCCGCTGTTTTTCGTCCACGTCGGGTGAACAAGCTTAACACATCCTTTACCCTTTTTTCCTGTTCATCGCGGCGAATCTCTGCTATGATATTTTTGGAAGTATTGAATTGATAAAGGAGTGAGGTTTTGTATCAGAAACAGATCTTAATGGAAAAGCTGAAAGAAGCCACCGCCTCCGTCCTGCCCATCAGCCTGATCGTTATGGCGATCAGCTTTGTGCTCGTGCCGGTGGACGCGGGACTGATGCTCTCGTTCGTGATCGCCACGGCCATGCTGATTCTCGGCATGGGGCTCTTCACGCTGGGCGCGGACATGTCGATGAGCCGCATCGGCAACTACATGGGCTCCAAGCTGACGAAATCGCGCAAGCTGCCGCTCATCCTGACCGTGAGCTTCGCCCTCGGCGTCGCCATCACGGTGGCGGAGCCGGATTTGCAGGTGCTCGCGGGCAACGTGCCGGAGATCGACACAACGGTGTTGATCTTGACCGTTTCGGTCGGCGTCGGCTTCTTTCTGATGCTGTGCATGGTGCGCATTCTCTTTTCGATCTCGCTGCGCACGATGCTGATCGTATTTTACGCCATCGTCTTTGCCGCGGCGTTTTTGTCGGATGAGAGCATCCTCTCCGTCGCGTTCGACTCCGGTGGCGTGACAACGGGGCCGATGACCGTGCCGTTCATCATGGCACTCGGCGTCGGCGTTGCGTCCATTCGAAGCGACGAAAATGCCAAGGCAGACAGCTTCGGCCTCGTCGGTCTGTGCTCGATCGGGCCGATCTTATCGGTGCTGCTGCTCGGTGCGATCTACAAAACGCAGCCCGCGCAGGGCGAGAGCGGCACCGTCTCCGGCGTCGCCACCACGGTAGAGCTCGGCAAGGACTATCTGCATGCCCTGCCGGAGTATTTATGGGAAGTGACAATGGCGCTGCTGCCGATCGTTGTCTTCTTCCTGATTTTTCAGGTCATTTCGCTCAAGCTCCGCAAGCTGCCTTTCATGCGCATCGTGATTGGTATCCTCTATACATACTTAGGTCTCGTGCTGTTCCTCACGGGCGTGAACGTCGGCTTTTCGCCGCTGGGCTACGCGCTCGGTGCCGCGCTGGCCGAGGGGTGGAAGGTCTATCTCCTTGCCCCCCTTGCGATGCTGATGGGCTGGTTCATCATCAACGCCGAGCCCGCCGTCCATACGCTCAACAAACAGGTCGAGGAGCTAAGCGCGGGCGCGATCTCTGCCAAGGCGATGGGCATGAGCTTATCCATCGCGGTCTCCGCCGCAGGCGGGCTTGCGATGCTGCGTGTCATCACAGGCATTTCGATCATGTATTTCCTCGTGCCCGGCTATCTTATCGCGCTGGCTTTGAGCTTTTTCGTGCCGCGCACGTTCACGGCCATCGCGTTCGACTCCGGCGGCGTCGCGTCAGGTCCTTTGACGGCGACATTCATGCTGCCGTTCGCCACAGGCGCGTGCGAAGCGCTCGGCGGCAATGTGATGACAGACGCGTTCGGCCTTGTCGCGCTCGTCGCGATGATGCCGCTCATCACCGTGCAGGTGATGGGAGCCATCTATGTCGTCAAATCCCGTCATGCTTCGCAGGAGCCCCAGCTCCCCGACTTTGGCGACAACGAGATCATCGAACTGTGGGAGGCCTGCTGACATGGAACTCTATTACATCATTGCCATCACGGATCACGACCGCGGCGAAGCGATGGGCTCGCTCTACCACGCGGCGGGGCTGCACCTCATTTTGAGCATGCCCGCGCGCGGCACAGCCACGAGCGAGCACCTCGCCATCTATGGGCTGGACGCGACGGAAAAGTGCGTTATCGCCGCCGTCGGCAGCGCGCAGGAGGCGGATTCGCTTATCCGTTCCGCCAAGCGCAAGCTCTTTATCGACATTCCGGGCAACGGCGTCATGCTGACCGTGCCTCTCAAGAGCGTGGCCGGCGGCAAGACACTGTCCTATCTCACCGACGATCTCAAAGCAGGAGGAGCGCCGAACATGAACTTTGAACATGAACTCATCACCGTCATCTTAAACGAAGGCTATTCCGACTTTGTCATGGACGCGGCGCGCGCCGCGGGCGCGGGCGGCGGCACGGTGCTGCACGCCAAGGGCACGGGAGGCACGCGCGGAGAAAAATTCTTCAGCGTCAGCCTTGCCGACGAAAAGGATATGATCTACATCATCGCCCACAAGGACGAAAAGGCCGCCATCATGCGCTCGATCAACGAGCAAGCCGGTCCCGGCACCAAAGCGGGCGCGATCTGCTTCTCGCTGCCGATCTCGTCCGTCGCAGGCCTGCGTGCACGGGAGGAAAACTAAGCGTCCCCGTAATACAACAAAGCGCCGCTGCTCACGCAGCGGCGCTTCCCTTTTCAATTTTCAATCTTCCGTCTTTTCCCCGCGGGCGAAGCTCACGATGTCGCCCACGCCGTTCAACACCATGCTCGGGCGATAGGCGTAGGTCTTGATGGTCTCGCGCGTCGAAACGCCCGAGAGCACCAGCACCGTGGACATGCCGCTCTCCATGCCGGAGATCACGTCGGTGTCCATGCGGTCGCCGACCATGACGGCCTCAGCCGAGTGGCAGTGCAGCATCTTGAGGCCCGTGCGCATCATCAGCGGGTTCGGCTTGCCGCAGAAGTACGCCTGCGTGCCGGTCGCCATCTCGATGGGCGCGACGAGCGCGCGGCAGGCGGGCACGATGCCGTTTTCGATGGGGCCGGAAACGTCGGAGTTCGCGCCGATGAGCTTTGCGCCCTTCCAGACGAGGTTCGTCGCCTTCGTCAGCGTATCGAGCGAATAGGAGCGTCCCTCGCCCACGACGACATAGTCGGGGTTCACATCGTTCATCGTGATGCCTGCGTCGTAGAGCGCGTTCAAAAGCCCTGCCTCGCCGATGGCAAAGACCGAGCAGCCGGGTGCCTGATCGCGCAGGAACGCCGCCGTCGCGAGCGCGCTCGTATAAAAGTGCTCCTCCGTCACGTCGAGGCCCATGCGCGCAAGCTTCTGGCTCAGCTCGCGCGGCGTGTAGCCGCTGTTGTTTGTCAGAAACAAGTATTCCTTGTTTTCATCGTGCAGCCACTGGATGAACTCGGCCACGCCCGGCAGCACGCGGTTGCCATGGTAGATGACGCCGTCCATATCGCAGATGAAGCCCTTCTTTTCGTTAAAATCGATCATATTGTAAGTATCCATTCGTATCCCTTCTCCTCTCTTCTCTCCAAATTTCATCGAATACAGTATAGCAGAGGGATTTGTCAAAAACCAGCAAAAAAATGTAAAATCTGCGTGAAATGCAAAAGGAAAAGAGACAGCCGAGGCTGCCTCTTTTTTCTCTTTATACTTCGCCGCTTAAAAGGCGCGCGACGGTGCGGCGGTAGACCTCGCCGCAGTTTTTCACCTGCCATGCATAGCCGTACTCGTTGTCACCGTGCATGTTGCCGCCCGAGGGGCCGAACGTCACGACCGGAATGCCGAGCGAAACGGCTAAAATATTCGAATCGCAGACCGAGGCGTCGTATGCGCACGGAAGGTCCTTGCCCGTGACGGAGTAAAACTCCTCCTGCAAAATGTTGACGAGCGGATGATCCTCCTCCACCGCGAACGACTGCATGTAGGGCGATTTTCTCGGCTTGAGGCGCACGTCGACCTTGCCGGAAAGGCCGAGCTGCTCCGCCGCCTCCATGATCTGCGCAATGCAGATCTCGTCCGTCTCGCCCGGAACGACGTAGCGGTCAACGAAGAGGTAGCACTTCTCCGGCACAACGAGCGTGCCGGGATTGCCGCCCTCCATATAGCGCACGCACCACGTGCCGTGCTTGAGGTGCGGGTGCTGGAGCGTCGGCAGCGCCTCGATGGCCGCGGCCAGGCGTCCGCCGGAGATGAGAGCGTTTTCACCGACCTCGGGATAGTGGCTGGCGTGCGCGGTCTGTCCGTGGACGGTCACCTCAAAGCTGTAGCGGCCGCGGAAGCCGACAGCCACATTGTCGTAGCGGCACTCGCCCATGATGGCGTAGTCGGCGTGGATGACGTCCTCCGCCACGAGCTGATAGGTGCCCTTGCTCAGGCCCTCCTCGTCGGCGACGAAGCAGGCCAAAATTTTGCCGTTGATCTCGTCGAGATGGGCGGCGTAATAGGTCAGCGTCTCCAGGATCGCGGCGAGGCCGCCCTTCATGTCCATCGCGCCGCGGCCGTAGACCTTGCCGTCGATCTCCGTGGGAGTAAACGGATCGGTCTTCCAGCGGTCAGATACCCCGACCGTGTCGATGTGTCCGATGAGCAGCACGGTCTTTCCCGGCCGGCCGCTGTCGAGCACCGACCAGACCGACGGGCGCTCGCGCGCGGTGCCCTCTTCAAAATAGCTGTAATGCGGGTCCATGCCGAGCTCACGCAGGACATTCGCCACGTAATCCGCCATCTGTGCCTCGTGTCCGTTGACCGAACGGATGGAGATCATATCGTACCAGCGCTGTAAAATCCGTTCCATACCTTAGTCCTCCTTCGCCTTGGCCGTGCCGATGCCGGTCACGGCGTAAATGACAGAAAACACGATCGACAGCCACAGCATCGGCGCAAACGGCGCGAATGCCAGATTGGAAACGCCAAGCGTCGTGGCGGTGTAAGAACCCGTGGTCGACCACGACACCATGGGGGCAAGGCCTGTGCCGGTGTCGAGCATCGTGCGCATCAGATTCTTGCGGTCGAGATGATATTCCGGATACAGGTCCTTCACCATACCGCCGACGACAGGATAGGACACATAATAAGCGCCCGTAATCGTGAAAAACACCGCGTGCAGGATCAGCACACCGAGCGACATCGAACGAGAGGTCTTCGCGATACGCTCCACAAAGGCGAGCAGCACGTCCACAACGCCCGCTGTGCGGAGCGGTGCACCGAAAATGCCCGCCGCGATCAGAAGACCGATGGTCGAGAGCATCGAGGTAAAGCCGCCGCGGTTGAGCATCGAATTCACGACGTCCGAGCCGGTATCGGCAGAAAAGCCGGAGTACATGACCGTCAGAATATCGTGCAGGTTGATGCCCTGACAGAGCATCGCCATCACCGTGCCCGCGGCGATGCCGGCGATAAAAGTCGGGATCGTCGGCTTTTTCATCAAAATCAGCACGACCACGACCAGCACGGGCAGAAGCAGCACGGGGCTGAGCCAGAACTCGGCGGAAACGGTGGAAAGGATATCCTCATACACTTCCCCGCCGACGCTGCCGCCGGAATAGCGCAGGCCGTAAACAAAGTAGAAAACGAGCGAAATGAGATACGCAGGCCCCGTGGAAATGAGCGCGTGGCGAATGCTGTCCATCAGCGGCACCTCGCACACCGTGGCGGTGATGACGGGCGAGTCAGACAGCGGCGAGACCTTGTCACCGAAGAACGCGCCGGTGCAGACCGCGCCCGCGGCCGCGGGCAGCGGCACACCGAGACCCTGTGCAACGCCCATGCAGGCGACGCCGACCGTCGCGAGCGTGCCCCACGACGTGCCCGCCATGGTCGACATCAGCGTGCAGAGGATGCAGACGACTGGCAGGAATAAGCCCGGCGTCAGCACCTTCATGCCGTAGTAGATCATGACCGGCACCGTGCCGCTCGCCATCCACGTGCCGACGAGCACGCCAACCGTCAGCAGGATCAAAATGGCCACGATCATCGACGAGACCGTCTCCTTGATGCCCTGCTGCAGTTCTGCGTACGGAATGCCGAAGCACCACGCCATCAGGCACATGATGACGCCGTCGAGCGCCAGCACGATGCGGTTGTTGAGCTTCATCACAAGAAGTCCCACAATGATGACGGCGATGCCGACGAGCAGCATCAGCCCTGCCTGCCAGGGCTTTACGATTCTTTTTTCTTCCATGATTGTTGTCCTTTCTCGTTTTGGCTGGGTCAAATTGAAAAAGGATAACAAAAAAGCGGCTCTCTCCCGCTTGGGAGAGAGCCGCTTTTTATTCACTTGTTGACGCAGGTATCAGCAAAGCTGAAGCCGTTTTTCATTTGCTCACTGGCAGTGCGCAGGACCTTGTTGAGGATCTGCGTGCTCTCCTCTTTCGCCATCGCGCAGAGCTCGTCGTTCGCCTGCGCGGCGAGCGTGAAGTCGCCGCTCTCGCGCATCAGCCTGTCGTATTTAAGGACGATCTGTCTGCCGCGGATATTCACCGTGTCCTGATAGCCCCAGACATTCTGGATGCACGAGCCGTAGCACTTGTCGGCCAGCGCGCCGACAAAGCGGCTGACCCAGTAGAGATTGTCGGTCTCGGCGTCGAGCGTCACATTGCTCAAATAGTCCGGCATCTGCGGGACATTTGTGTACACCGGCAGCCACGCGGAAAATGTCGTGGAGCCGAAGCACACCCACTCGATACCCTTAATGGCATCGGGGACGTCGCTTCTAATTTGACAGATCGTCGTCACGCCCGTGCGGTTGATACCGATAGGACGGTAAATGCCGCCTTTTTCCGCATGGCCCGCATAGGGATCGTAGGGTGTACCCTGATAGTGGGACGAGAGCAGGTATTGGATATCCTCCGCGGCAACCTTGCGCTCGGGAACGTAGGACCACGGAATGTCATCGCTTTCGGGCGTGAAGTCCGCGTTTTCGCCGTCCCAGCGGTAGGTGTGCGGTGCAAGGCAGCGGCCCATGAACCACGCGCGCGGCGTGTTGTAGATGTGATCCATGTCGCGGTGCGAGCCGAAGATATCCCGCGGGTTGAACTTGCCATTCTGATTCAGATCCAGACGGTTTTCCGAGATGAATTCTCTGAGGTCTGCCGAGCAGAGATGCGATTCCCGGGCACCGAAGGCGTCCTCAAGGTCGAACGAGCCCATACCGAACTGGTTCGGGTTGATGATGACGCGATCCTCGGGAATTTTCTTCGCGATCCAGTGGTGCCCGCCGATGGTCTCGAGCCACCAGACCTCGTTTTCGTCGTTGAAGGCGATGCCGTTCGACTCATAGGTGCCGTAATGCTCCAGAAGCGCACCGAGGCGCAGCACACCCTCGCGCGCGGAGCGGATGTAGGGCAGGACGAGGACAACGATGTCCTCCTCGCCGATGCCGCCGCAGCGCTCCTCTTCCCCATCCTTCGCCTCGCGCAGCTCGACCATCGGGTCGGCCGCGAGCACGCGCGGGTTCGAGGTCGTGGTTTCCGTCGCCGTCATGCCGACGTTCGCGGCGTTGATGCCGGTCGCGGCCCAAATGCCGTGCTTCGGGTCCACGCTCGGGCAGGACGTGTAGCGCATGGGGTTCTCCGGCAGTGTGATCTCCACGTGGGACTCTACGCTTTTATAAATCTTCGGCTGCTGGTCGGGCTCGATCACGATCAGCTTTTTCTCATCAAAATGACCGTCGTCCGTACGGGCGATCATCGTCGAGCGGTCATTCGTCGCCAGCTTACCGGCCAGTACAGTGGTGCAGGGCATAATGACATCTCCGTTTCCTGTCGATTTCACCGCAGCGCCGCTTTTTCGCAGCGCCGCCAAATTTTATCTGCATCCATTATATTCACGGAATCGTCCTCTGTAAAGGCAAAATCCCCTTGCAGGTGCATCTCCCCTGCTGCTCTGCCGCGAAAAAATGTGGACAGGCCCGCTAAAAAGCAGACCTGTCCAAAAGGTTGGTAAAGAGAGGTCGTACCTATCAAGTTTGGATCGATCACACCATGATGGGCTCGTCCCAGAGCTTGAGCTTCTGGCCGATACCGTTTTCCTTGGCATACTGGTAGACGCGCGCGGCGATCGCCACGTCGTAAAGGCCGAGGCCGACGTTGCAGATGTAGGTGAGCTGGTCGTCGTTGTCGCGGCCGGACTTCCGCCCCGCCACCAGGTCGGAGACGCTCGCGTCGATGCGGGAATCGTCGATCTTGCCGTCGCGGAACATGTAGGCCATCGTGTCGCCCATGCGGTGCTTGTCGGTCTCCCAATCATCGATGACGACCTTGTCCGCGCGCAGGATCAGCTCCTCGTCGACCTCGTTGTTGCCAAGGTGAGCAACGTAAACGCCCTTTTTGATCTCCGCGCCGTGGATGATCGGCTCGGTCGCGGTCGTCGCGGTCACAAGGATGTCGCCGCTTTCGATCGTGGCGAGGCGGTCGCTCGCCGCCTGCACGTCCATGTTCAGCTTTTGCGACATCTCCGCCGCAAATTTTTCCGCTCTCTCTCGGGAAAGGTCATAGACATACGCCTTTTCCAGCTGCGGCAGCGACGCCTTGAGCGCCATCAGCTGCGTCTTGCACTGCGGGCCCGCGCCGAAAAGGCCGACGGTCTTCGAGCGCGAGGGCACCATATACTTGGCGCAAACGCCCGTTACTGCGCCGGTACGGATCGCACTGATGAGTGTGCCGTCCATGATGGCAATGGGCACCTTGGTCTCGGGATCGTTCAGCACGATCACGGCCGAGCCGCGCGGCAGGCCGTACTTGAACGGATTCTGCGGACCGCTGCCGATCCCACTTGATGCCGGGCATGTTGAACCGTCCGCCGATGTAGCCGGGCATGGCGTTGATGCGTCTCGTCGTCTCTTCAGCGTTGGGCTCAGGGCGCTTCATCACGATCTTGCCGGGCAGAATATAGTCACCCTTGTCATAAAGGCGGAAGACCTCTTCCAGATCGTCGATGGCCTTGTCCATCGACATGCCGCCGCAGCGGATCACGTCCTCCTGGGATAGATAAATCATTTCAACTTTCATTGTAGAAATTTTCCTTTTCAATCGTTGGTCGCGGATCACTTCTGATTTTTGTAGGCTCTGTCGGGCTTGTGCCAGCAGCCCAGCAGCATGGCGATGAGAATGCAGGCAGCGAAGATGGCGAGCGAGACAAGGCCGACCTTTACGTTGCCGTAGGCCGCGATCGCCATGGGGATCAGCGCGGTGACAATGTCACCGCCGAAGAGCGGGCTGGTGAAGGGCGCCTGAATGGCGTAGGCTTTGGAGCCAAGCGTCTCAAGGTCCGGGTCGACAACGCGCAGCAGCATAAAGCCCACCGCGGTCACGCCGGTGTTCACACCGAAGTGGACGATGGCCTGCTCAAACCAGTCCTCGCTGAAAACGCGCGGGGCGAGCCAGTAGAAGTAAAACAGCATGCTGGCCAGCGCAGCGATGGAAATGAGCAGCATGGACATCGCGTGATCCACGATGACATCCAGACGGATGGACGAGACTGCCGCCACGACGAGAAAATCAAGGCAGACGCCGGAAATTCTGGACAGCGTGCGCGCATCGACGTACTTTTGCAGTTTGAGCGCGCAGAGCACACGGTTGACGATACTCAACCATTTTATACCGTTATCATACTAAATCATTTTACAAACTGTAACGACAATATGAACTTATCCTCATTCTTTCCTCCCGTCCAAGCGCTGCGCGGCAGACATTTGTCACAGCTGCACAGTGCTTTTTATCATCATAAATCAAATTTTTTGCAAACACCTATTGACACAGTAGGAATTAAGCGTTAAAATTCCTATCTACAAGGTAGGCAATTGTGAGCAAGGAGGCATGCCGCATGATGATCTCAACAAAAGGGCGCTACGCTTTGCGGGTCATGCTGGATATGGCCGAGCACGGAGGCAGCGAATGGCACCGCCTGAGCGATGTCGCGCAGCGCCAGCAGCTCTCTAAAAAGTACTTGGAGACCATCATGGCCGCGCTGAGCCGTGCGAACTTGGTCGAGAGCGCCGTGGGCAAATCGGGCGGCTACCGCCTGACCCGCTCCCCCGAGGATTACCCCGTAGGTGAAATTCTGCGGGCGGTGGAGGGAAATCTGTCGCCGATCGCGTGCCAGTCTGAGGACGGCTCCGGCTGCGGCGCTTCCTGCGACTGCGACGCGCGGCTTTTCTGGCAGGGGCTGGAAGACCAGATCAACAGCTATGTCGACAATCATACGCTGGCGCAATTCATGCGAGTCAATGAAAAAACACCGGCCGTCCTGAACGGCACGGAAAGAAGATAAGGTGGTTCAATATGAGTAAGGCACTTTTAGAGATTCAGAACCTGCACGTGCGGGTCGAGGAAAAGGAAATTCTCCACGGTGTGGATCTGGCCGTGGGACAGGATGAGACCCATGTGCTGATGGGCCCCAACGGCACCGGCAAGTCGACGCTGGGCTATGCCATCACCGGCAATCCGACCTACAGCGTAACCGGCGGTTCGATCATTTTTAACGGCGAGGACATCACGGAGCTCCCCGTCAACGAGCGCGCGAAAAAGGGCATTTTCCTGTCCTTCCAGAACCCGCTGGAGGTCCCCGGCGTAACGCTGAGCGCGTTCATCCGCAGCGCGCTCGAGCAGAAGACCGGCGACCGCCTGCGCCTGTGGGACTTCAAGAAAAAGCTCAAAGAGACCATGGCCCTTTTGAACATGGACGAGAGCTATGCCGAACGTGATCTGAACGTGGGCTTCTCCGGCGGCGAGAAGAAAAAGGCCGAAATTTTGCAGATGCTCATGCTCGAGCCCAAGCTCGCGATTCTCGATGAGACCGACTCTGGCCTCGACGTCGACGCAGTCCGCACCGTCAGCGAGGGCGTGCGCCTGTTCCGCGAGCGGACGCACGGCTCGCTTCTCATCATCACCCACTCCACGCGCATTCTGGAAGCGCTCCATGTGGACGCGGCCCACGTGATGGAAGAGGGCGTCATCGTCCGCAACGGCGGCGCCGAACTGGTGGATGAGATCAACGAAAAGGGATTCAGCAACCTGAAGGAAGACTGAATCGGGAGGCTCTTGACATGGCAGATTTGAAAGAAAAAACCTACGTGGAGGACGTGGACCGCAGTGTCTACGACATTCGGGACGCGGAAAACGACGCGTACCGCATGGAATCCGGCCTGACGCCGGAGATCGTCGAAAAGCTCTCCAAGGAGAAGGACGATCCCGTGTGGATGCAGCAGCTCCGGCTCGAATCCCTCCAGATCTACAATGAAATGAAGATCCCCAACTGGGGCCCGTCGATTGAGGGCCTTGATATGGATCATATCGCGACCTACGTTCGCCCGAACACCAAGATGCGCAACGACTGGAAGGACGTGCCGGAGGACATCAAGGAGACCTTCGAGCGCCTTGGCATCCCGCAGGCGGAGAGAAAATCCCTCGCCGGTGTGGGTGCGCAGTACGACTCCGAGCTTGTCTATCACAACGTCAAGGATTCCGTGGCGGCCGAGGGCGTGGTTTACACCGATATGGAGAGCGCCATAAAAGGCGAATATGCCGACATGGTGCGCAAGTACTTCATGAAGCTCGTGACGCCCCACGATCACAAGTTCGCGGCGCTCCACGGCGCGGTGTGGTCCGGCGGCTCGTTCGTGTACGTGCCCAAGGGTGTGCACCTCTCCATTCCCCTGCAGTCCTACTTCCGACTGAACGCCAAGGGCGCCGGCCAGTTTGAGCACACGCTCATCATCGTGGACGAGGGCGCGAGCCTGCACTTCATTGAGGGCTGCTCCGCGCCGAAGTACAACGTGGCAAACCTCCACGCCGGCTGCGTGGAGCTGTACGTCAAGAAGGGGGCCAAACTCCGCTACTCGACGATCGAAAACTGGTCGAAGAACATGTACAACCTGAATACCAAGCGTGCTCTGGTGGAAGAGGGCGGCACGATCGAGTGGATCTCCGGCTCCTTCGGCTCCCATGTTGGCTGCCTGTACCCCATGAGCATCTTAAAGGGTGACAATTCCCGCATGGAGTTCACCGGCGTTACGTTCGCCGGTGCGGGGCAGAACCTCGATACCGGCGCAAAGGTCGTCCATGTGGGCAAAAATACGAGCTCCTATATGAACACGCGCTCGATCAGCAAGAGCGGCGGCATCAGCACATTCCGCTCAAGCGTTGTCGTGGAAAAGGGCGCCAAGGGCGCCAAGTCCGCCGTGTCGTGCCAGTCGCTGATGCTGGACTCCGAGTCCCGTTCCGACACCATCCCCGCAATGGACATCCGCACGAAGGACGCGGCCATCGGCCATGAGGCCAAGATCGGCGCGATCAGCAACGAAGCCGTCTTTTATCTGATGAGCCGCGGCATGAGCGAGGAAGACGCGCGCGCGATGATCGTCAGCGGCTTTGCCGACAATGTCTCCAAGGAGCTGCCGGTGGAGTACGCGGTGGAAATGAACAACCTCATCCGGCTCGAGATGAAGGGCAGCATTGGCTGAAAGGAGTTTGGATATGAACGATACGATTTTGATCAACCGGCTCCCGACCCGCACCTGGAACCGGCTGGGTGTGAACGAAACGGCCATCGCCTGGGGGCAGGCCGACGATTTGGGCGAAGAGAAAATCACCGCCGCCGGTCAGACCGAGCGGCTTGAGATCACTGGCTCTGGCGAGCGCGGCGAGAAGACGGTCGACATCCACGCGCCCGCGGGCCAGACCGTCACGGTGTTTGAAACGCTGAGAGCGGAAAAGGGCCTGCTCGTGCGCACGGCGCTCCACGTTGAAAAGGACGCAAAGGTGCGGCTCGTGCAGATTCAGAATGCGGCACAGGACTCGCTGCTCCGTCTGGAGACGAGCGGTGAGTGCGCCGAAAACGGTCAGGTAGAGCTGATCCAGATCCTGCTGGGCCGCGGCGACGTGTACAGCGACGGCCAGTTCGAGCTGAACGGCAATGGCGCGGGCTTCACGGCGGGCATCGGGTATCTGGGCCAGAAACAGCAGACCGTGGACATGAACCTTGTCGTGAACCACTGGGGTCAGAAGACCACGAGCAAAATCAATGCCGCCGGTGCGCTCAAGGACGACGCGCAGAAGATCTTCCGCGGGACCATCGACTTTAAGAAGGGCTCCGCGGGCTCCGTCGGCAGCGAGCAGGAGACGGTTTTGATGCTGGGCGACGGCGTCGTCAACAAGACGGTGCCGCTGATCCTGTGCGCCGAGGAAAACGTCGTCGGCAACCACGGCGCGACCATCGGCGAGCTGGACGAGGACACGCTGTTCTATTTCGAGAGCCGCGGCATCTCTGCGGAGGAAGCGGAAAACATCATGGCCCACGCCGCTATTGAGCGTCTGGCCCGCACGATTGGAGATGAAACGACGCAGGCCGCGATCCTCGCTGAGCTGGAGGAGGTGCTGTAAGATGGCGCATGAATACCGGGACGATTTCCCACTGCTCAAAAGTCAGGACATCGCCTATCTGGACAATGCGGCGACGGCGCAGCGCCCCCAGTGTGTGTTGGATGCCGTGACGGAGTTCTATAAGACCGAGAACGCCAACCCGCTTCGTGGACTGTATCCCCTGAGCGTCGCTGCGACGGAGAGCTATGAAAACGCCCGTAAAGCCGTCCGGCCGTTTCTGAATGCAAAAAGAGCTGCGAGATCATCTTCACCCGAAATACAACCGAGAGCATCGAGCTGGTGGCTTACAGCTACGGACTTTCCCATGTAAAGGCTGGAGACGAGGTACTGGTATCCATTATGGAGCACCACAGCGACCTACTGCCGTGGCAGATGGTCTGCCGTCAGACCGGCGCAACCCTCAAATTTATGGAATGCGAGATGGACGGTAGCCTTGATCTTAACAAGGTCGAGTCCCTCATCACCGACAAAACGAAGATCATGGCCTGCACCCAGGTTTCCAATGTCCTGGGCAGAGTGAATCCCATCCGGGAAATCGCGGCGCAGTGATGGTGGTGGACGGCGCTCAGAGCACGCCCCACATTCCGGTGGACGTGCAGACGCTGGACGCGGATTTCTTTGCTTTCTCCGGCCACAAAATCTACGGCCCCATGGGAATCGGCGTTCTCTACGGCCGTGAAGAACTGCTGGACAACATGCAGCCGTTCCTCACCGGCGGCGAGATGATCGAGTCCGTCACCCGTGAGAGTGCAACGTATGCCGAACTTCCCCATAAGTTCGAGGCCGGTACGGTCAATGCCGCTGGTGCGGTGGGGCTTCATGCGGCGATCGACTATGTAAACCGCGTTGGCTTCGCGGAAATGCGCAGCCGGGAGCTTGCCCTGACCCGGCGGGCTATGGAGGGCATCCAAAAAATTCCCTGCGTCCATGTGCTGGGTTCGAAAAAACCGGAGGAGCATTGCGGCATCATCACCTTCACGGTGGATGGCGTTCATCCCCACGATATCAGCGAAATTCTCGCCAGCGACGGCGTTGCCCTCCGTGCGGGTCATCACTGCGCCCAGCCGCTGCACGCCTATATGAAACGCCCCTTCACTGCGCGGGCAAGTCTGGCGTTTTACAACACGGAGGCCGATGTTGACCGGCTGGTCAGCAGCATTTCCACACTAAGGGAGCGAATGGGTTATGGAAAATAGAAGCTTTTACAATGAAATCCTCACCGAGCACAATCTACACCCGGAGTTCAAGCACGACCTGCCGGATGCCGATATTGTGCTGGAAGGTGTGAATCCCAGCTGCGGCGACGATATTTTTCTAAAATTGAAGCTGGACGGCGATGCCATCGCGGACGGCGCGTTCGTCGGCGACGGCTGCGCCATTTCTCAGGCCTCGGCAGATATCATGCTGGGTACGATCATCGGAAAAAAGAAGGAAGACGCGCTGAAACTGGGAGAAGTTTTTCTGAAAATGATTCAGGGCGAAGCTTCGGAGGATGAGATCGACAGCATGGAAGAAGCCTCTGCACTCCGTGACATCGCCCACATGCCCGCCCGCGTCAAATGCGCGGTGCTGGGCTGGTGGACGCTGAAAGAGCAGAAGTGAGAGCGCCCAGGGCTGTGCCGGAATCTGTCAGGTATTTTACCGCATTTTGGATAGTTGAATTGGCAAAGGCGCGGGGAACGACGGGTGTGTTAAGTTGATGGCGATTCTGCTGACGCTGATTCCGGTGCTGTTTTATACTTACAACGGAGTGTTCGGAGAGCCTCCGGACTTGGCTAATGTTGCTGCCTCAAGCCCCCTTGCCTTGCATGATTTTTCGGGGATTTGCAGGTATGAACAGCCGAAAACACCCGCATCTAAGGCACTTTTGTGGTAAAATGCGGAAAACATGCACAGATGAGTCAAAAAAGAAAGATGTTAACGTGAATGTTTGCAGTTCCATAGATGCAAACACACGCCGGTATATTTTTTGACTTGGTTCAGCCAGATGCAGCCAGAGATTGGGCAGCACTCTTTTTTGATTCCGCAGGGAAGTTGAAAAAGAGTGCTTTTTATATAGAGGTTTCGAGAGGATGTCATTTGATAATCA
>UMGV01014042.1_pt1 | contig 15152 bp, 13 predicted proteins | sample 1965361 | NCBI WGS metagenome assembly UMGV01 (sample SAMEA4836081, study PRJEB28245) | human gut metagenome | biome: gut microbiome; material: fecal sample | place: Denmark | collected 2008
GAGATGGAGATACTCACGAAATATCTTTACTCCGACGAGGAGTTTTGCAAATGCAACGATTCGACCGACCTCGTGCTTTCGCTTGAAGCCGGCGACGAGGTCAGCGTTGTCGAAGAGACCTCGCGCGGCTATCTTGTCAAGCACAAGGGAACGTCGGGCTGGTATTGGGGAGAGCTGATATGATTGAAGATCAGGATTTTTTGCCCGTTTCGCAGGAGGAAATGCATGAGCGCGGCTGGTGGTGGTACGATTTTCTGCTCGTAACGGGCGATGCGTATGTCGATCATCCGAGCTTCGGCCCGGCGGTCATCGGCCGCGTTTTGGAGGCCGACGGCTTCCGCGTTGCGGTGCTCGCGCAGCCGGACTGGCACTCGGCGGCAGACTTTGCGGCCTTCGGCAGACCGCGGCTTGGCGTTTTGATCGGAGCCGGAAACCTCGACTCCATGGTCGCGCACTACACTGCGGCAAAAAAGCGCCGCAGCGAGGACTTTTACTCACCCGGCAAAAAGGCCGGACTGCGCCCGGACAGAGCAACGATAGTCTATTCAAACCGCGCGCGCGAAGCCTTCGGCGCGGATGTGCCGATAATCATCGGCGGCCTTGAGGCCTCGCTACGGCGCTTTGCGCACTATGACTATTGGGACGACAAGGTGCGCCGCTCGATTCTCGTTGATTCGGGTGCGGACATGCTCGTTTACGGCATGGCAGAGTACGCCGAGCGCGAGATAGCAAAGCGGCTCAAGAAGAAGATCCCCGTTTCCGAGATGCGCGATATCCGCGGCACTGCGTTTTTGACTCACGATGCGTCGGAATGCGCGTTTGACTCGGTCACGCTGCCCTCGTTTGCCGATGTTTGCGACAGCAAGCGCTTTTATGCGGATGCAACGCGCATAGAATACGCCGAGCACGACCCCGTGCGCGGCAGGGCGCTGATACAGGAGCACGACGGCAGATATCTCATCGTAAATCCCCCGGCAATGCCGCTGGAGACAAAGGAGCTTGATCGCGTGGCCGAGCTTCCGTACACCAAGCAGTATCACCCGATGTATGAGCCGCTCGGCGGCGTTCCGGCCATCGAGGAGGTCAAGTTCTCGGTTATACACAACCGCGGCTGCTTCGGCGGCTGCAACTTCTGCGCGCTTGCCTTCCACCAGGGCAGAATGGTCACGAGCCGCAGCCACGAGAGCATCATCCGCGAGGTCACGGCGCTCACTAAATTCCCGGATTTCAAGGGCTATATCAACGACGTCGGCGGTCCCTCGGCAAACTTCCGCCATCACTCGTGCAAAAAGCAGGCAAAGTGCGGCATGTGCGCCGACAGGCGCTGCCTTGCGCCCACGCCCTGCCCTAACCTCGACGCGGATCACTCGGACTATCTGGCGCTGCTGCGCAAGCTGCGGCAGATACCGGGCGTGAAAAAGGTCTTTGTGCGCAGCGGCATAAGATACGACTACATGCTCGAGGATAAAAACGACGATTTCTTCGCCGAGCTTGTCAAATACCACATCTCCGGCCAGCTCAAGGTAGCGCCCGAGCACTGCATCGACGGCGTTCTTGATTACATGGGCAAGCCGCACATCGACGTGTACGAGAAGTTCATGGACAAGTACAAAAAGATGAACAACCGCTTTTCCAAGGAGCAGTACGTCGTGCCGTATCTGATGTCCTCGCATCCGGGCAGCACGCTTGCCGACGCTGTTGCGCTTGCCGAATACCTCAACAAAAAAGGCCGTCAGCCCGAGCAGGTTCAGGATTTCTACCCCACCCCAGGAACGGTTTCGACCTGCATGTATTACACGGGCATTGACCCGATGACGATGAAATCGGTCTACGTCGCAAAAACCTTCCACGAGAAGGCGATGCAGCGCGCGCTTTTGCAGTGGAAGCGGCCGGATAAGCGCAAGCTCGTCATTGAGGCGCTCAAGGAGGCCGGGCGCGAGGATCTTATCGGCTACGGGCCGGAGTGCCTTGTTCGTCCCGACCGTCCGCCGCGCCAAAAGGCTCCCGAGAAGCCCAAAGCGCCCGAAAAACAGCCTATGACCAAAAAAGCCGGCTACGCCAAGGGCTGGGCAAAGCCCAAGCCCAAGAAAAACACAAAGCCCGGCAGCAAGAAGAAAGGAAAGTGAACCGCATGAAGTACAAAAGATTCGGAAACACGATAGTCGCGCGCATCGACCGCGGCGAGGAAATACTCGATAAGATCCGCGAGCTTGCTCTGAGCGAGAACATTAAGCTCGCCTCAGTCTCGGCGCTGGGCGCAACGAACGATTTCACCGTCGGCGTTTTCAACACAGCCGAGAAAAAATACTACTCAAACGAGTTCAAGGGCGCGTTCGAGATCGTCTCCCTCACCGGCACCATAAACACCATGGACGGACAGTTTTACACGCACATCCACATGTCCGCCGGCAACGACAAGGGCGAGGTCTTCGGCGGACACCTTAACCGCGCGATGGTCTCGGCCACCTGCGAAATGGTCGTCACCGTCATCGACGGCGAGATCGACAGATACGCAGACCCCGACGTCGGCCTGAACCTGCTCAAGCTCTGATGCAGTATCTTGCCTATTATCTTGCGGCGATAAACGTCGTTTTGTATGCCCTGATGGGGCTTGATAAGCTCTTTGCAAAGCTGCAAAAGCGCCGCATTCCAGAAAAAACGCTGTTTGCCTTCGCCATTGTCGGCGGAGCGCTCGGCGGTACGCTCGGCATGTACGGCTTCCGCCACAAGACGCTGCACAAGACATTTGCCATCGGCTTTCCGCTTCTGGCGATCGTTCAGATCGCAGCCGTCGTATTCTTAGTAATTAAATTCGCTTAGAAAGAAGTTTCCCGCAATGAAAGGAAAAATCAAGGGACTGCTGCTGTGCTTTGTCATAGCGGTCCCGGCATGGCTGCTCGGCCGCAAGTTTGCCGTCGTCGGCGGCCCCGTTATCTCCATCCTGCTCGGCATGATCGTAGGCATGTTTCTCAAAAACCGCGCGCCGTTTGACGCCGGCATCAAATTCACATCGAAAAAGATTCTCCAGTGGGCGGTCATCCTGCTGGGCTTCGGCATGAACCTGACCGTCATCGGCCAGACCGGCGTGCAGTCGCTGCCGATAATCCTCAGCACGATAACGACCTCGCTGCTTGTTGCGTTTATCCTCTGCAAGGCGCTGAAGATACCCTCGAAGATCTCCACCCTCATCGGTGTCGGCTCGTCGATCTGCGGCGGCTCGGCCATCGCAGCGACCGCGCCGGTCATCGACGCAAGCGACGAGGAGGTCGCGCAGGCGATATCGGTCATTTTCTTCTATAATGTCATCGCAGCGCTCGTTTTTCCGCTCATGGGCACGCTCCTCGGCTTTTCCACGACCTCCGGCGAGGCTTTCGGCATCTTTGCCGGAACCGCCGTCAACGACACCTCGTCCGTCACTGCCGCCGCCTCGACCTGGGACAGTATGTGGGGGCTCGGCTCGCAGACGCTTGATAAGGCCGTCACCGTGAAGCTCACGCGCACACTTGCCATCATCCCCATCACGCTCGTCCTCGCGCTTATCCGCTCGAAAAAATCGGCCGGTGAAGCCGGGAAAAAGGTCAGCCTCAAGAGCGTTTTCCCGATGTTCATTCTCTATTTCGTCCTCGCCTCGGTCATAACGACCATTGCTCAGTCGCTGGGCGTTGACGCAAGCGTGTTCGCGCCGCTCAAGGAGCTGAGCAAGTTCATGATTATCCTCGCCATGGCCGCGGTCGGGCTTAACACCAACCCAGTCAAGCTCATAAAAACCGGCGGCAAACCGCTGCTTCTCGGCTTCTGCTGCTGGCTCGGCATAAGCTGCGTCGCCCTTGCAATGCAGCATGTTCTGGGGCTTATCGCATGATGAAATGGCTGCTTATCCCGGCCGCCGCAGGCGCTTTGACGCTTGCGGCGGCTTATGCTGCCGTGCGTGTCGGCTGCTATGTTCCGCCTCGGCGCGAGGCCGACGTTTTCTCAATGCCCGACACGGAGCAGTATAATGTCTTTCGCGCGCAGTCGGAAAAAATGATCCGCGACGCGCTGAGCGTGCCATACGAGGATGTGTTTATCACGTCCTTTGACGGGCTGCGCCTGCACGCGAAGTTCTATGCCGCGCCGGATACGAAGGCGCCGGTGCAGATAATGTTCCATGGCTACAAAAGCGCGGCCGAGCGCGATTTCTGCGGCGGTCTGCGCGAGGGCATCGACGGCGGCTTCAGCGTACTGCTGGTCGATCAGCGCGCCCACGGCGAAAGCGAGGGAAAGCACCTCACCTTCGGCGTGAACGAGCGCTTTGACTGTCTTTCGTGGGCAAACTACGCCGCCGAGCGCTTTGGGCGAGATGTGAAGATATACCTCTACGGCATCTCGATGGGCGCGGCGACCGTGCTCATGGCCTCGGCGCTGCCGCTGCCGGACTCCGTTTCCGGTATAGTCGCCGACTGCGGCTACACCTCGCCGAAGGATATCATTTTTTCCGTCCTGCGCGATCATCACGTTCCGGCCGCGCCCGTTTACGCAGTCGCGCGCATCGGCGCAAAGCTCTTCTGCGGCTTTGACCTCGACTCCGCCTCCGCGCCGGAGGCACTCAGCCACAGCCGCATACCTGTTCTGTTCATTCACGGCGATGACGATCGCTTCGTGCCCTGCCGCATGAGCCGCGAAAATTTCGAGGCCAGCGCCGCCGAGCGCAAAAAGCTGCTCATCGTCCCCAACGCCGGCCACGGCCTGAGCTATATGCTCGACCGCCCTGCCTACCTCTCCGCCCTCCACGAATTTTTAGAGGCGGATTTTTAGAGGCGATTTGGCGCACCTACCAATACATTTATCTCTGGTAGCCCGGTGTCGAAAGTACCGACGAAACCGTCACGTTTCGCGTAACATGAATGCGATGCAGAATTTTTTGTCCCGGTTCGGAACAGTGGAGGAGACCATAGCTGCCTCGCGTTACGCGAGGCAACCATGGTTTTGTCGGTACCCTCGAACCGGGCCACCGGAGATGACTGTGTCCGTAGGTGCGGTAAATCGCAACTAAAAGAACGAAAAAAGCTCGCCGTTATGGCGAGCTTGTTTCGGGTAATATCAGGTTATTACACAGCGCGGGTGACCTTACCGCTGCGCAGGCAGCGTGTGCATGCGTAAACATGCTTCGGACTTCCGTCCACGATCGCCTTGACGCGCTTCACATTGGGCTTCCAAGTACGGTTGGAACGCCTGTGGGAGTGAGACACCTGAATGCCAAAGGCAACGCCCTTGTCGCAAAACTGACATTTTGCCATAAGTTGAAGCACCTCCTTGCTTGTGTTTAACTGCGTGCAATTTGCAAACAGCTTATTAATAATAACAGAACGTGCCTGCAATTGCAAGAAAAATTTTCGCCGTTGTAAAAATCGTTGCAAAATAATGCATTTGAGGTTAATATTAATAATGAAATAATATAGTTTAAAGGAGATCGGCAATGGCGAGTAAATATTCTGTTCTGCTGCGGACGATCGTGAAGGAAAACGGCCTTGAGCCGCTGCACACCTCCAGCGATTACGACACGCGGCTTCTGACGGTGGCGGACGTGAACCGCCCCGCGCTTCAGCTTGCCGGATTTTATAATTACTTTGACCCCAACAGACTCCAGATAATCGGCCGGGTCGAGAGCACATATCTTGAACTGAAAACCGAGGCCGAGCGCCGCAGCTGCTTCGAGGAGCTTATGCGCTATGACATATCGGCGCTTGTTATCTGCCACGGCGCGTCGGTGTTCCCCGAATGCCTCGAGGTCGCGGAGAAATACGACCGCAACCTGTTCGTAACGCCCGAGGATACCTCCGACTTCATGGCCGACGTCATAAGCTCGCTGCACACGCACCTTGCGCCGCGCACGACTATGCACGGCGTGCTCGTTGAGGTACACGGCGAGGGCGTGCTTTTAACGGGCGACTCGGGCATAGGCAAAAGCGAAACGGCGCTTGAGCTTATAAAGCGCGGACACAAGCTCATTGCCGACGATGCGGTGGATATTCGCCGCATAGGGCGCGACAGGCTCGTCGGCACCGCGCCGGAGCTTATCCGGTATTACATGGAGCTGCGCGGTATCGGCGTTGTCGATGTCAGGCATCTTTACGGCGTTGGCGCCGTAAAGCCCGAGGGCGCGATCGACCTCGTTGTGAATCTTGAGGTCTGGGACGATCAGAAGGCGTACGACCGCCTCGGCCTTATAAGCGAGACGCAGGATATTCTCGGCGTTACGGTGCCGAGCGTGACGATCCCCGTGCGTCCGGGCAGGAACCTTGCCGTTATCCTCGAGCTTGCGGCAATGAACAACCGCCAGAAGAAGATGGGCTACAACGCTGCGGAAACTCTCGCGTCAAACGTAGATCATGCCGTTGACAACGGCACGTTTTAATAGGAGATATTATGGAAGGTCTTGAAAAAGCAATTGAACAGATAAAGGAGAACATGCCCAAGCTCGATCTGAGGGAAAACGAGCCGATGCGCAACCACTGCTCGTTCAAGGTCGGCGGCGCTGTGCGCGCGTTTGCCGTGCCGGGCGATCTTTTCGAGATGTCGAAGGTCATGTTCTATCTGCATATGAACGGCGTTTCGCCGCTGACGCTCGGCAAGTGCACCAACGTCATCTTCCCCGATGAGGGGCTTGATATCATGGTCATCAGCACGGAGAACCTGCGCAAGCTGCGCCTCGGCGAAACGGAGAACACCATCTACGCCGAAGCCGGCGTATCGCTTGCAAAGCTCGCGCAGTTTGCGCGCGACAACGGCCTTTCCGGGCTTGAGTTTGCAAGCGGCATCCCCGGCTCGGTGGGCGGCGGCGTTCTGATGAACGCCGGAGCTTACGGCGGCGAGATGAAGGATGTTGTCGAATCCGTCGTCGTGTACTACGTTCCGACGCAGGCACTGACCGAGGTCAGAGGCTCCGACTGCGGCTTTGAGTATCGCCGCAGCGGCTTTGAGAAAATAAACTGTGCGATCATGGGCGCGGTGTTCAAGCTTACTCCCGACGATCCCGAGGCCATCGGCGCGCGCATGAAGGAAATGAACGAAAAGCGCACGGCAAGTCAGCCGCTGGATATGCCCTCGGCAGGCAGCGCGTTCAAGCGCCCAGTGGGCGGCTATGCCGCGGCGCTCATTGACCGGTGCGGCCTGAAGGGCTACACCGTCGGCGGCGCGCAGATAAGCCAGAAGCACGCCGGATTTGCGGTCAACGCAGGCGGTGCAACGTATGACGACGTTGTTGAGCTGCTCGACCATGTCCGCCGCGAGGTCTATGCGCAGACACAGGTTACCCTCGAGCCGGAGATACGCATTTACCCCAAGGGCATGCTGCTTGTTGATGACTGGCGCGAGAGAAAGCAGACCATCATCGACGGTATGCTCGAGCAGGCAAAGCAGAATGCCGCAGACTCGGCAGCCGAAAGCAGCGACGTTCGGCCGAGCTGAGCGTTTTGGAGAGAGGATATATGGATTTTCTTATCATAACCGGCCTGTCCGGCGGCGGCAAGAGCCAGGCCGCGGACATAATTGAGGACCTGGATTACTACTGCGTGGATAATATGCCCGTTGCACTCATCCCGAAGTTTGCCGAGCTTTGCGCCGCAACAAAGGGACGCTACGAGAAGGTCGCACTGGTGACGGATATCCGCGAAAAAAACGGAATAAAGGACATCTTCAACGCCCTTGAAACGCTCAGGGAGATGGACTTCGGCTACAAGATCCTGTTCATGGAGGCAAAGCCGTCGGTCATCGTAAAGCGCTATAAGGAGTCGCGCCGTCCGCATCCGCTGGCGGCAAAGTCCGGCGGTTCGATCGAGGACGCGATACTCAAGGAGACCGAGCAGCTGCGCCCGATACGCGACATTGCCGATTATATCATCGACACCTCGCACCTGACCCTCGGGCAGCTGCACAACGAGCTGTACACTTACTTTTCCGACTCCGCTACCGACCGCGCGATCATGGTAAACGTCATGTCCTTCGGCTTTAAATACGGCATGCCGCTGGACGCCGACCTCGTGTTCGACGTGAGATTTCTGCCCAATCCCTTTTACGTTGAGGAGCTTAAGCTTTTAAGCGGCCTTGATGCGCCGGTCAGGGACTATGTTTTCAGCTTTGAGCAGTCGAATGTTTTCATGGACAAGCTCACGGACATGATAGAGTATCTTCTGCCGCTGTACATAGAAGAGGGAAAGTACAGCCTCACGATCGCCATCGGCTGCACCGGCGGCCGGCACCGCTCCGTCGCCGTGGCCTCGGCGCTTGCCGGGCATCTTAAATGCTTCGGCGTGCCGACGGTGAGCATAAACCGCGATATAAACAAATAAGAATGGAAAAAACCTTCGCACAAAAAGTTAAAACAGAGCTGTGTCAGCCTCGGGTCGAGCGCAAATGCTGCGCCGTCGCCGAGGCCTATGGCGTTTTGCTGTATGCGCACAGCTTTTCGGCAAAGGAAATACGCATAACGACGGCAAGCGACGAGCTTGCCGCGCGCCTTCCGCACCTGATGCGCCGCGCCTTCGGTATCGACTTCGACGAGCCGGAGAAAAGCCGCGGTGTGAAGCATTCGTTCCGGGTAAACGACCCGGATAAGCTGCGCGCGGTGTTCGACGTTGTCGGAAACGACATGAACAGCCCCTCGCTGCACATAAACTTCGGCGTTATCGAGGAGCCGTGCTGCAAGGCCTCGTTTATCCGCGGCGCGTTTCTCGCCGGCGGCTCGGTGACGGATCCTGCAAAGCGCTATCACATGGAGCTTGCAACGACGCACTACAGCGTAAGCCGCGAAACATACTCGGTGCTGCTTGAGATGGGCTTTTCGCCCAAGGAGGCGCAGCGCAAGGGCGACTATCTGCTGTATTTCAAAAAAAGCGAGCACATCGAAGACCTGCTGACGACGATCGGCGCGCCGGTCTCGGCAATGGATATCATGTCCGCCAAGGTCGAAAAGGATATGAAAAACAGCATAAACCGCAAGGTAAACTGCGATTCTGCAAACGCCGACAAGGTCGTCGAGGCTGCGGCAAAGCAGATGGAGGCCATCCGCCGCATAGATAAGCTCTACGGGCTTGATTCGCTGCCGGATAAGCTTCAGGAGGCAGCGCTGCTGCGCTACGCAAACCCCGAGGCAAGCCTTGCCGACCTTGCCACGCTGTCGTATCCGCCGGTATCCAAAAGCTGCCTGAGCCACAGACTCAAGAAGCTGCTGACATACACTCCCGAGGAAGACTGAATATGAGCTTTGTTCACCTGCATGTTCATACCGAATATTCGCTGCTCGACGGCGACTGCCGCATCGAGCCGCTCGTTGACCGCGCAAAGCAGCTCGGTCAGACCGCTCTTGCCATCACCGACCACGGCGTCATGTACGGCGCCGTCGCGTTTTACAAGGCCTGCTGCGCTGCCGGCATAAAGCCGATCATCGGCTGCGAGGTCTATGTTGCGCCGAGATCGCGCTTTGACAAGGAGCACGGCGTTGACTCGGAGTACACGCACCTTATCCTGCTGTGCAAAAACGAAACGGGCTACAAAAATCTGTGCTACCTCGTTTCCATGGCCTTCACCGAGGGCTTTTACAACAAGCCGCGCATAGACTGGGAGCTGCTGCACGAGTACGCCGAGGGACTTATCTGCCTTTCCGGCTGCGTCGCCGGAGCTATACCGCGCATGATAAACGCCGGAAACTACGAGGGCGCAAAGAAAAAGGCGCTGGAGCTGAGCGAGCTTTTCGGCGAGGACGGCTTTTATCTTGAGATCCAGGATCACGGCCTTGAGGCAGAAAAGCGCGCGGCCGAGGGGCTTTTGCGCATCCACCGCGAAACCGACATTCCACTTGCCGTCACAAACGACGCGCACTATGTTGAAAAAGACGACGCATATTATCAGGACGTTCTGATGTGCGTGCAGATGCAGAAAACCATAACCGACCCTGCGCGCATGAAATTTGAGACCAACGAATTTTACCTCAAGGACGAGGCCGAGATGCGCGCGCTGTTTCCCGAATACCCCGAGGCTGCCGACAACACCGCAAAGATCGCGGACATGTGCGGCTACGACTTCGAGTTCGGAAAATACAAGCTGCCGCGCTTCAAGCTGCCCGAGGGCGAGAGCGACAGCTTTGATTATCTGCAAAAGCTCTGCCGCGCAGGACTTGCGCGCAGATACCCAAACGACGACGGAACCGTTGCAAAGCAGCTCGACTATGAACTTGCCATGATAAAAAAGATGGGCTTTGTCGATTACTTTCTCATCGTTTCCGACTTCATCGCCTACGCGAAAAGCCAAAAGATCCCCGTCGGCCCCGGGCGCGGCTCGGCAGCCGGCAGCGTCGTTTCCTACACTCTGAACATAACCGACGTCGATCCCATAAAATACAGCCTTTATTTCGAGCGCTTCTTAAACCCCGAGCGTGTGAGCATGCCCGATATTGATATCGACTTCTGCGTCAACCGCCGCGGCGAGGTAATCGACTACGTAAACCGCAAATACGGCCACGACCACGTTGCGCAGATAGTCACCTTCGGCACGATGGCAGCGCGCGCTGCCGTGCGCGACGTTGCGCGCGTGCTCGACATAAGCTACGGCGATGCCGATGCCGTTGCAAAGGCCATACCCATGGGGCCGAACATGACCATAAAGGACGCGCTGCGCGTCTCGAAGCCCCTGCGCGACATGTACGAGGGCGACGAGATGCTGCACCGGCTCATCGACGTGGCCGAAGCGCTCGAGGGCATGCCGCGCCACGCGAGCATGCACGCAGCCGGCGTTGTCATAACCGACAGGCCCGTTTACGAATACGTTCCTCTATCGAAAAACGACGAATCGGTCGTCACGCAGTATCAGATGACAACGCTTGAGGAGCTTGGGCTTCTCAAAATGGACTTTCTCGGTCTGCGAAACCTCACGGTGCTCGAGGACGCGGCGAAAATGGTGCGTCGCACCGAGCCGGATTTCGAGGTCGAGAAGATCCCCGACGGCGACGCAGAGGTTTTCAAAATGCTCTCGGAGGGGCACACGAGCGGCGTTTTCCAGCTTGAAAGCACCGGCATGACCGGCGTTTGCACCGGCCTTAAGCCCAAGAGCATTGAAGATATCACCGCAGTCATAGCCCTGTACCGCCCCGGCCCGATGGACAGCATTCCGCGATTTATCGAGTGCTCGGCACATCCCGAGAAGATAAGCTACAAGCACGAGCTTCTGCGCCCGATACTCGAGGTCACCTACGGCTGCATCGTCTATCAGGAGCAGGTAATTGAAATTTTCCGCCGCCTTGCCGGATTTTCGCTCGGCCAGGCGGACATGATCCGCCGCGCGATGAGCAAGAAAAAGCACAAGGTCATCGACGCCGAGCGCGTCGCCTTCGTTCACGGCGACGAGAGCCGCGGCATCGACGGCGCAATAAAGCGCGGCATCCCCGAAAGCGTTGCAAACAGCATCTATGACGAGATCCTTGACTTTGCGTCCTACGCCTTCAACAAGGCGCACGCGGTGAGCTACGCGATAGTATCCTACCGCACGGCGTACATGAAAAAGCACTATCCGCGCCAGTACATGGCCGCGCTGCTCTCGTCGGTGCTCGATAACAGCACCAAGATCGCCGAGTACATCGCCGAATGCCGCGAGATGGGCATAAGGCTTCTGCCGCCGGACGTCAACGAATCGTTTGCCGATTTCTCCGTCAGCGGAAACGATATCCGCTTCGGCCTTGTTGCGATAAAAAGCATCGGCCGCGGCTTCATAAACGAGCTTATATCGCGCCGCGAGGAGGACGGGCCGTTCCGCAGTCTTGAGGATTTCTGCCGCCGCATGGCAGGCCGGGAACTGAACCGCCGCGCGGTCGAAAACCTCATCCGCGCCGGAGCGTTCGACAGCATGGGCTTCAAGCGCAAGGCGCTGCTGCGCGTGGCCGGCGTCATGATCGACGGCATCCAGCAGGAAAGCCGCAACAACGTCGAGGGGCAGCTCAATCTCTTCGGCGAGCCGGACTTCGAGGAGGCCGGTGCCATAAGCATCAAGATCCCCGAGGTCGAGGAATACACCCGAGCCGAGCTGCTTGCAATGGAAAAGGAGACCGCCGGTCTGTACCTGAGCGGCCACCCGATGGACGAATACCGCGCCGCCGTGCGCAGAGCCGGGATAGTCCCCATCGGTGCGATCCTGACAGACTCCGCCTCCGAGAGCGAGAAAAAGGCATATCCCGACGGCTCCGTCGTCACCGTTGCCGGCGTCGTTCAGTCAAGCCGCACGCGCACGACGAAGTCGAACACGCTCATGAGCTACATTAATCTCGAGGACGACACCGGCGCGATGGAGCTGATCGCGTTCCAGCGCGCGCTGGACACCGGCAGCATCTACATCAAGGATAACGCGCCCATCATCGTGCGCGGCCGCATATCCATGCGCGATGAGAAGGAGCCGCAGCTCATGGCGGACAGCATCCGCCCGATAGCCGATCTCGGCAAGCTCAAGCCCGAGCCGCCGAGGACAAACGCCGACTCCAAGCTCTGGGTCAAGCTGCCCGGCGAGGACGATCCGCGCCTTGCGCGCATCGAGCTTATCCTCACCATGTTCCCCGGCCAGCAGCAGATGATAATTTACCTTGAGCGCGAAAAACGGCGCATCGGCGCAAAGTGCCTGATACACCCCTCGCTCATCGCCGAGCTGAAAGAGCTCTGCGGCGATGCCAACGTGTTTTTGGAGGCGCATTGACGCCGCTACGAATCCGCGCAATAAACGTATAGGAGGAGCGCCAAAGCGCTACTGAAAAAATGAGTGTTAAAAATGCAGTACATAAGACATCCGGATATGCCGCGGCGGCCGCGCTGTCGGCACTTTTGGTGAAATACCCACTGCGGAAGCTGGGCATGCATAAGGCCAATGCCGCGCTGATGCAGGCGCATGAGGCGGCCAGCGGTGCGTACTTCCTCGCCGCGCTGCTGCACATGGCAACGTCACCGAAGGCGAGCGGCTGCAAGGCCGCAAGCGGTGCTGCCGCATTTGCCGTCAGCGTCGTGCTCATCGCCGACTGCCACATGGCAAAGGATCAGACCTCGAAAATGCAGCGCCATCGTATCTATTCCGCGGCTCTGGCCGCTGCCGCCGCCCTCCATGCTTTTTAGCAGCGCTTTACTGCACCTACGGATACGGTTATCTCCGGTGGCTCGGTATCAAAACTGCTGACAAAACCGTGCGGCTTTGCCGAAGCTTATAGCTATCTGATAGCTGACAGCTGACAGCCATTGTGTGCGCAAGCGCACTTATTTAGTTGCGCATTGACGCAATAAGCGTATCGGTACAGACCAAATGCGCCACTAAAACCCCTCGTCAGCAAAGCTGCCTGCTCCCCTTGACAGGTGAGCCAATGGGGTGCAAACAAAAGTTTGGTTCGCACTTGCATAGCGCGAGGCAATTATGGTTTTATCCATCGTTTCGATAATGGGCCGCCGAGATATATGTATCCGTAGGTGCGTCAATGCGCCTCTAAAAAATGGAGAAGATATTTATTGCCCGAAAACGGGTCAAAAATCTGAATATACGCATCACGCGCGATGGCGAGGTACATGTAACGGCGCCGCTGCGTATGTCGGACGCAGATATCGAGTCGATACTGGATCGAAAGCGCGGCTGGATCGAAAAGCACCGCGGCCAGATGCTCGAAAAAGCCCGGCTCAGACCGCAGAATTTTGAAAGCGGTGAGACTCTGCGCGTGCTCGGTAAACCGTTTCGGCTTCGCGTTGAGGAGGGCGGCACGCCCGGCGTCGCGATATCCGGCGGCGAGGTCGTGCTCACCATGCGCCCGGGCAGCTCGCGCGAGCAGCGCGAGGCTGCGGTAATCGAGTTTTACCGCACGATATTAGCGCCCGTCGCGGAGGAATACCTCACGCTGTGGCAGGACAGGACCGGGCTGCGCTGCCGCGAATGGCACACAAAAAAGATGAAAACGCGCTGGGGCAGCTGCAATGTTGCCGAGCGCAGGATATGGCTGAGCGTGTACCTTGCCGCCGAGCCGCGCGAGTTCATCTCAGAGGTCGTCCTGCACGAGCTTGCGCACATCAAGTACCCCGGCCACGGCCCGGACTTCAAGGCCTTCATGGATTTTTTTCAGAGGCGAATTGACGTAGCTACCGATACGGTTATTGCGGTTGCCCGGTATCGAAACTGCTGACAAAACCGTGACGTTTCGCGTAACGCAAGTACGGCGCTGAATCTTGCACCGCGCCATGTAGGGGCGAGCATTGCTCGCCCATCGCCACGGTTTTGTCGGCACGAAAATCGACAGTCGTAGGGAACGGATTTATCCGTTCCGCATATGCCGGTTTTGTCGGCACCCACCGGTCGGGCAACCGCAATAAAAGCATCGGCGCAATGTGAATGCGCCTCAGGAAAAAATGTAGCGCCTACGGCGCAGATATAATTACACCTCATCTGCCGCAAGCGGCATCTTCCCCTCAAGCTCCGCAAGGGGAAGACAATTGGGTGCAACCTAATTTTGCACTAATATAGCACAAACTCCCGGGATGCGAAACATCATGGTTTTTTACCTTTGTTTCGATACCGGGCACTAACATAAACGTATAGGAGAAGCCTTAATTCGCTATTAAAAAATGAAGAAGATCGGAAGTTTTAATTTGGGTCTGGCGTTTGCCGGATGCTTTTTGGGGGCAGGGTATGTCTCCGGGCAGGAGCTGTGGCAATTTTTCGGCTCGTTTGGCACGAAGGGCGTCGCCGGGCTGCTGGTGGCCGTGGCACTGCTGTTTTTCACCGGGATCATAATGATCCTGCTGGGCAGACTCACGAAGCTCAGCGAGATCGACAAGATAGTTGTGCGCCGTGACCGGCCGCTGCTGCGCGGCGCGGTGACGGTGCTGGAGCTGCTGTTTCTGTTCGGCGTGGGCACGATAATGTCGGCCGGCGTCGGCGCGCTGCTCGAGCAGCTGTTCGGCCTTGCGCCGTTTATCGGCTCGGCGGTGTTCGCGGCGCTCGTCGCGGTCGTATCGCTGGCCGGATTTTCGGGCATGGTCTCGGCATTTTCGGCGACCGTGCCGGTGCTGTCGGTCGTGACGCTCATATTCGGCATCATGAGTATATGCTCAAACGGCCTTGTTCTGCCGCAGTCGGGCGGCGGCAGCAATCCGCTCATGAGCTCTTGGCTC
>UMGV01089253.1_pt1 | contig 15095 bp, 9 predicted proteins | sample 1965361 | NCBI WGS metagenome assembly UMGV01 (sample SAMEA4836081, study PRJEB28245) | human gut metagenome | biome: gut microbiome; material: fecal sample | place: Denmark | collected 2008
ATGAATAATTGCGGTGTGCCTGCGGCACGGATTTTAATAGCGCCTTTACGCTGATACCGATACATCCATTGCGTCAGCCCGACCGGTGAGTGCCGACCAGACCGGCAGGATCGGGCGATCAATAATCGCCCCTACGAGCAGTGCGGCCTAATGGGGTGCGGCACGCATGGTTTCCTCCGCAGCCTCGATACCGGGTTCACGCAATATGCATATCCGCAGCTGCGTCAAATCGCCACTAAAACCCCTCGGCAGCAAAGCTGCCTGCTCCCCTTGACAGGTGAGCCAATGGGATGCGGCAAGAACCAACACTGCACTAACGTAGCGCGAGAGTTTTCCGGTTTTGTCAGCGACTTCGATACCGGGCAACCGCAATATGCGTATCCGTAGCTGCGTCAAATCGCCACTAAAAAATCTCAAATCGCCTCTGAAAAGGAGCTTAGTATTTGAAAACAGGCTTTGGGACAAAACCCGTTTTCAAGTGCTATGCTCCGGCGGTTTTTGAAAATAGAAAAATGAAAAGGAGCAAAACAAATGATAATCACGCACAAAGAGTTTCCCGATTACAGAAAGTTTGAGATCGAGTACGAAGGCCGTCCTCTGAAGATGGAAGTAGGCAAGATGGCAGAGCTGTGCAACGCAGCGGTCCTGGTCACCTACGGCGAGACCACCGTTCTTGTCACCTGCACCGCATCGGCTCGTCCCAAGGACGGCATTGATTACTTCCCTCTGTCCGTTGACTTTAACGAAAAGCTGTACGCAGTCGGCCGCATCCCCGGCAGCTTCATGCGCCGCGAGGGTAAGCCCAGCCTGCCGGCAGTCCTGGCATCACGCCTGATCGACCGCCCCATGCGTCCCCTGTTCCCGACCGACCTGCGCAACGACGTCGTCATTGCATGCGAGGTCCTGTCCGTTGACCGCGATTGCAGCCCCGAGATCACCGCAATGATCGGCGCATCGGCAGCAGTCAGCATCTCCGACGTTCCCTTCAACGGCCCCATCGCAGGCATCGTCCTCGGCTGGGACGGCGAGAAGTATCTGTTCAACCCCACCCAGGAAGAGCGCAAGACCAACCGCATGACCACCACAATCGCTGCAACCCATAAGAAGATCGTCATGATCGAGTCCGAGGCAGATCAGGTCCCCGAGGATGTCATGTACAAGGGCATCGTGCAGGCTCATGAGCACCTCCAGCCGGTTCTTGACCTCATCGACAAGATGGTCGCGGAGATAGGCAAGCCGAAGTTTGAGTACGAGCATGCTGCATTCGACGATGAGCTGTTCAATAAGCTGGTCGAGAACGAGTTTGCGGGCATGGAATACTGCATGGATACCGACGACAAGAACGTTCGCGAAGCGCGCGTCAACGAGTGGGTCACCGCAATGGAGGAGAAGTACTCTGAGGAGCACCCCGACATGATGCAGTACATGGACGAGATCCTGTACAAGCTCCAGAAGAAGGTCGTCAAGAAATGGCTGCTGGCCGGCAAGCGCGTTGACGGCCGCGCAATGAACGAGATTCGCCCCCTCGGCAGCGAGGTCGGCATCATCCCCAGAGTTCACGGATCGGCACTGTTCACCCGCGGCCAGACTCAGGTGCTCTCGATAGCAACACTTGCAACTCTGTCCATGTCCCAGAAGCTCGACACCATCTGGGAAGAGGAAGAGAAGCGTTTCATGCATCACTATAACATGCCCTCTTACTCCACGGGCGAGGCTCGTGCCAGCCGCAGCACCGGCCGCCGCGAATACGGCCACGGCGCACTGGTCGAGAAGGCGCTCGAGAGCGTCATCCCCTCGGTAGAGGACTTCCCGTACACCATTCGCGTAGTCTCCGAGATCCTGTCCTCCAACGGCTCGACCTCGCAGGGCTCCATCTGCGGCACAACGCTGGCGCTTATGGACGCAGGCGTTCCCATTAAGGCTCCCGTTGCCGGCATCTCCTGCGGCCTTATTCAGGACGGCGACGATTTCACCACCTTTATCGACATCCAGGGCGTTGAGGACTTCCACGGTGAGATGGACTTCAAGGTCGCCGGAACCAAGACCGGTATCACCGCCATCCAGATGGACCTCAAGAACGACGGCCTCAAGCACGAGATCGTCAAGGAAGCTCTCGAGATCACCCGTGAGGCCCGCTACCAGATTCTCGACGAGGTCATGCTCAAGGCTCTGCCCGAACCTCGCAAGGAGCTTGCAAAGAGCGCACCGAAGATGATCCAGATGAAGATCAATCCCGACAAGATCCGCGAGGTCATCGGCTCAGGCGGCAAGGTCATCCAGAAGATTACCGCAGACACCGGCTGCAAGATCGACATCGACGACGACGGCAGCATATTCATCGCATCCGAGGATATCGAGGCATGCCGCGCGGCACGCCAGACCATCGAAAACATCGTTTTCGAGCCCGAGGTCGGCGCACTGTACTACGGCAAGGTCGTCCGCATCATCCCCATCGGCGCATTCATCGAGCTTGCTCCGGGCAAGGACGGCATGTGCCACATCAAGGATCTTGAGTTCAAGCGCACCGAGAAGGTCGAGGACGTTCTCAACGTCGGCGACATGACCTGGGTCAAGGTCACCGAGATCGATGACCGCGGCAGAGTAAACCTTTCTCGCAAGGAAGCACTCAAAGAGCGCGGCGAGGCGTAATCGAAGAATCAAAAAACAGCTGTTTATTCTTTGAATAAGCAGCTGTTTTTAAAAAATCGAAGGGAGCTTTGAATGATGGAAAACGAGGCAAAGCGCGCCAAAGTGCGTATTATTATTGCATTTTCTGTTTTGATCGCCGTGCTGCTGATAATAGCGGCCGCTTTCTGCGTGTACCGCTATCAGCACACGTTTTCGCAGGAAAAGTGGCTTTCGAATGCGGACGGGCGCTACATGATCGTCGACGATATGCTCGAAAAGCACCAGCTCATCGGCATGAGCGAGGCCGATGTCATAGCGCTTCTGGGCGCGGAGGACGGCGGCGGACAGACCTCCTTCAAGCTCAGCGATAAAAACTATCCGCCGGAGCCCACGCTCGTGTACCATCTGGGCGTCGAGTACATGGACAACATGTGGCTCATAATCTCGATAAGCGACGGAATCGTCACGGAATACCTCATCGACGTGACCTGACGCTCAAGCAGGCACTATGAAAAAGCAGCAGGCATTTCAATGCCCGAAGAAGCTTTTTATTCATACGAGAATCTCCTTTATCAAAGTCCGATTTGCCTGCGCACACCGTTTTTATCAAAATTCTTCTTGAGAGCCGCTTCCACGGGGAAAAGAGTTCCCAGCATCGGCAGCATCTGGATCGCAATGACGATTATTCCGACCCTTCCGACGGCCGACGCATCCTTGCCGATCACGAAAAGGAAAGGGATCACGGACAGCGGCAGCATCGCCAGGCCGCACCGAAGCCACAGCTTCCCTATCATCTTATGAGCAAACTCCCATGTGTCCCTGTTCTTCATGGACATCACCGTTCGATAGCCGAAAACCATATTGATGTTTTTTGGGGCCCTAGTCAAAAACAGCTTGCCGAAGCCGACCATTGTCAAAGGGATCAGCAATCCCATGATAAGCATAAATACCCAGAAAGCCATGCCTTTACCTCCTTACTAAACATTGACCTGCCTGCTGCTTTTTCACAGACGTCCTGACACAGCTGCCGATATATATTGCGTGGATCCCGTATCCGGACTGTGTGGCCTTTGTGTATCCTACCCAATATAATTATACCATGCCGGCGGCAGGCATTTCAATGGCCTAAGAAGCTTTTCTTCCCTCTGCGGGAACATTTCCGCATCCCTCGGCGTCATACAGGCAAAGAACACAAAAGGAGTTGAGAGATCATGACAAAAAAGCTTGCCGCGAGCATTCTGTGCCTTGCTCTTGCTTTTTCGCTCGCAGGCTGCGGCATATTTCGGGGCGCAGCGCCAGAAAACACTCCGGCAGTTCCGGACGACTTCTCGCTGCGCTTTTCATGGTGGTACGACGAGACGCAGAAAAACATCCTGGACACACAGACGGGCAGTATTCAAAAGGATCTTGCCTCGGACGGGACGGCATCGGCGGAGCTTCGCCCCGAGCCGGACTTTTTGCAGCGGCTGTACGAGCTTGTCTGCAAATATCGCCTTACGGATATCGACCGCGAAATGACCTCGCAGGAGCTCGCGGACGATAAATCAAAGGCGGTTTCCATGATCCCGCTCGAGCATTACGAGATCTCCGTAACACTGAACGGAAGGAGCCTTCTTATCTGCGGCGATCAGACGGCCGTCTACCACATGACCTCGGATGAGGACGCCGCAAATTTCATAAACGCCGTGACCTCCGTTAAGAAGGCCGTGACGGAGCTGCCGGAATGGACGGCCCTGCCGCCCGCAAACGGAGGCTATGACTGAGCCTTAAGAAAGCGTTCAGAATATGAATAAACGGTATATTTCGCCTTTATGCTCTTGCATAGAGGCGAAATTTATGCTATCATTTAGCTAATAGTGTTAGTTAAATTGCAAGGAGACAACAATGGACTATTTTTCTCTTGCGGAAAAGATGCTGTCGGTCAGGGCAAGGCTGAGCCATCTCCCGGCCGGGGAGGCTGTCAGCGATGCCTGCGGAGGCGAGTTTTTCGCGCTGAGCCTGCTGCTTCTGCACGATCAGCCGAGCTGCCCGTCGGAGCTGCGGCGCAGCATGGGGGTCTCGTCGGCGCGCATTGCGGCGCTTTTGAAGCACCTTGAGCAAAAGGGGTGGATCAGCCGCAGCGCCGACGAGCATGACGAGCGTCGGGTCAACGTTTTGCTGACGGATGCTGGGCGCGAGCTTATAAACAGCCGCCGCCGCGACGCGATTGAGCGCGTTTCCGCAGCGCTGAGGGAGCTCGGCGAGGAGGATGCGCACGAATACGTCCGGCTTCAGCAGAAAATGCTCGACGCGCTTTCCGAAGATACCTTCGATTGACAAGAGCGCATACGGTTTCGGCAAGCAATCATTGTTGTGATGCCCGGCAGCTTCGATACCGGGCCGACGCAATAAATGTATCGGCAGAAGCGTTAAAACGCCTCCAAAAAAGTAAGGAGTGATATTATCAGAAAATCAGTTGAGCTTGGGAGCAATCGCACTGCGATAGTCGAAAAAACGCGCGAGGCGGCGGTCTCGGTGCTGCCGATAGTCGCGATAGTCATAGTGCTGTGCCTTTTAGTGGTGCCGATGCAGGCCGACCTGCTTTTGAGCTTTCTCATCGGCGGACTGCTGATAGTTGCCGGTATGGGCCTGTTTTCGCTGGGTGCGGAGCAGGCTATGATGCCCATTGGCTCGAAGATCGGCACGGCGCTGACCAAAACCAAAAATCTGCCGCTGATCCTCGGGGTGAGCTTTCTGCTTGGCTTTGCGATAACCGTAGCCGAGCCGGATCTTCAGGTGCTTGCGCAGACCGTTCCGCACATAAAAAGCAGCGTGCTGCTCATAACCGTCGGCGTGGGCGTCGGATTTTTCATGACGGTGTGCATGCTGCGCATCCTCACCGGTGCGAGCCTCAGATGGCTGCTCATAGCCTGCTATGCGCTCATCTTCGTGCTGGCCGCGTTCACCGACCGCAATTATCTGAGCATCGCTTTCGACTCCGGCGGCGTCACCACCGGGCCGATGACGGTGCCGTTTATCCTCGCGATGGGGCTTGGCGTTTCCATGATACGAAGCGACCGCGCCGCCGAGGCCGACAGCTTCGGTCTTGTTGCGCTGTGCTCGATCGGACCGATACTCTCGGTGCTCATCCTCGGATTTTTCTATAACGACAGCGAGGCGACCGCCGGAGTAAGCGCCGCCGCATTTGCCGACACGCGCGAGATCGGCTCGGCATTTATCTCGGCTATACCCGAGTATATGGCCGAGATGGCCGTCGCGCTGCTGCCGATCGTCGCGATATTCCTCATTTTCCAGCTGTGCCTGCTGCGCCTGCACGGGCGGCCGCTTGCAAAGATACTCATCGGCATTGTTTACACCTATGTCGGCCTTGTGCTGTTCCTCACGGGCGTGAACGTCGGCTTTTCGACCCTCGGCGCATCGCTGGGCGCGGCGCTTGCCGAAAGCGGAGCCAAGTGGCTGCTAATTCCGCTGTCGATGCTGCTCGGCTGGTTCATAATTTCCGCCGAGCCTGCCGTCGGCGTTCTTGAAAAGCAGATCGAGCAAGTCAGCGCCGGCGCGATACCCGGCAGGGCGATAAAGATCAGCCTTTCCGTCGCCATTGCGCTTGCCATGGGCATAGCCATGCTGCGCGTCGTGACGGGCATAAGCATCATGTGGTTTCTCGTTCCCGGCTACGCAATCGCGCTCGGCCTGTCGTTTTTCGTGCCGGATATCTACACCGCGATCGCCTTCGACTCCGGCGGCGTTGCCTCCGGCCCAATGACGGCGACCTTCATGCTGCAATTTATGATGGGCGCATCCACCGCTCTCGGCGGCAATGTGCTCAGCGACGCTTTCGGCGTTGTTGCAATGGTCGCGATGATGCCGCTGCTGTCGATCCAGGTAGTCGGCGTGTTGTTCGAGAAGCATGCAAAGCGCGGCGAGGCGAGCGAGGAGGTTTACGGAGACCTCGATATCATCGAGCTGTGGGAGGAAGCGATATGAACTACGTTATATCAATAATTAACCCCGAGGCGCTCGACACGCTGTGCGCGATATGCGCCGAGCTCAAGCTGCCGATGACGGTGGTCATGCACGGGCGCGGCACGGCCGTGCAGAGCATGATGGATCTTCTCGGCATCGAGTCGAACGAAAAGCGTGTCGTCTTGACTGTTGCCGACGGGGAAAAGACAAAGCAGCTCATCGCCGACCAGCGGCGCAGGCTGCACCTGGGCGTTCCGGGTCACGGCATCGTTATTGCCGTGCCGGTAAAAAGTATTGGAGGTGGAAAGGCCTTGGCATATCTTAATCAGGATAACAAAAATGTGAAGCAGGCTCCTGCGCTCAGCTTCGCTTACGAACTTATAGTTGCGATCACCAACGAGGGCTGCACCGATATGGTCATGAACGCGGCTCGCGCTGCCGGTGCGCGCGGCGGCACGACTTTGCACGGCAAGGGCACCAGCGAGAAGGATCCGCGGTTTTACAACATCACCCTCGCTGAGGAGAAGGAGGTCGTTCTCATCGTCGCTGCGGCCGAGCAGAAGTCCGAGATCATGGCCTCGATCATCAAAAAGGCCGGGCCCGACACCGAGGCCGGCACGATAGCCTTCTCTCTCCCCACCACCGAAGTCGCCGGCTTTTCTTTTTAGTGGCGAATTGACGCACCTACGGATACGGTGATTTCCGATGCCCGGTGTCGAAAGAGCGGAGAAAACCGCGACGTTTCGCGTTCCTCAAGGCAACGCAGCAGTAGGGGCGATCATTGCTCGCCGGTTTGCTGCGGCTTTGCCGGCAGTTCCCGGTCGGGCTGACGCAACAACCGTATCGGCATCAGCGTAAAGTCGCCTCTAATTGTCTTCCCCTTGAGGGGAAGATGCCGCTTGCGGCAAATGAGGTGTAATTTAAATTGCGGCGTTAGCCGCTTCATTATTGCAGTAGGGGCGGCCATGGGCCGCCCGTTTTTTTAGAGGCGCATCAACGCTGATACCGATACATTCATTGCGGTATCCCGACCGGTGGGTGCCGATGAAACCGCGACATGCGGAACAGGCGAGCCTGTTCCCTACACAATAATGTAGCGCCCACGGCGCGGATATAATAACACCTCATCCGTCGCAAGCGACACCTTCCCCTCAAGCTCCGCAAGGGGAAGGCAATGGCAAAACCTCTGCTGCGTAGCGCTGTATTAACTGCGTCAGTAGATGAAACACACGGAACGGATAAATCCGTTCCCTACGAGCGACCGTTGGCCGCAGCGGAGAGCTAATAGCTGATAGTTAACAGGTTTTAATTCAACCCCTCGGCAGCGAAGCTGCCTGCTCCCCTTGACAGGAGAGCCAATGGGTTGCGGTGCAAAATTCAGCAGCGCACTAATGTACGGCGAGGCAAATACGGTTTATTCCAATATCCCGAACCGGGCCACCAGAGATATATGTATCCGTAGGTGTGGTAATGCGCCTCTAAAAATAGACAGGGGGAGGATTGTTTGGTATAATAAAGTGTTAGAAATTTTCAAGGCGGTGGAAGAATGCTCAGAATACTCTACGGCACGGCCGGCACGGGCAAAAGCGCGGCGATCATGGACGAGATCCGGCGCGGCGCGGACAGCGGCGAGCGGTATATACTGCTCGTTCCCGAGCAATACAGCCACGAGGCCGAGCGCGAGCTGTGCGCCGTGTGCGGCGACGGCCTGTCGCTGTATGCCGAGGTGCTGTCGTTCACGGGACTTGCGCGCGAGATAAGCTCCGAGTGCGGCGGTGCGGCAAACGAATACCTCGACAAGGGCGGCAGACTTTTGTGCATGGCGCTGGCTGCCGACGGGCTGTATTCGCGGCTGCGCGTTTACGGTGCGGCGCGGCGCAAGGCCGAGCTTCAGACGATGCTGCTCGGCGCCGTGGACGAGTTCAAAAGCGCCTGCGTGACGAGCGAGCAGCTGCTCGATGCCGCGGAGACCTGCGAGGGCGCGCTTGGCGATAAGCTGCACGACCTGGGGCTTATACTCGAAGCTTATGACGGCGTTGTCGCAAACGGAAGAGCAGACCCGTCTGACCGGCTGAGCGTGCTCGCACAGCAGGTCGGGCAGTGCTCGATGAACGAGCGCACGCATGTGTTCGTTGACGGCTTCACGGACTTCACCGCGCAGGAGCGCAGAGTGCTTGAAGCGCTGCTTTTAAAGGGCGTGCGCCTTACCGTGTGCCTTGGCTGCGACGAGCTGCACGGCGGAAGCGAGGTCTTTGCGCTCAGCCGCATAACAGCCTCGGCACTTTTGAAATTTGCCGCCGATAACGGCGTCAAGGCGCAGACCGAGCGCCGCGAGGGCGAAAGCACCAAGGCAAAGCCGCTCGGCGAATTTTGCGAAAACATGTTCAGCTACCGCGCCGTCGAGGCCGGCGACGCGGAAGACCGCATTAAAATAATAAGTGCAGCCGACATGAATGCCGAGTGCGAGTTTGCTGCCGCCGAGGCAGTGTCGCTCGTGCGCGACACGGGCTGCCGCTGGCGCGATATCGCCGTGTGCGCCAAGGGCTTTGACGATTATCGCCTGCCGCTGGAGTCGGCATTTTCGCGCTTTGGTGCGCCGATATACACCGCGCGCAAGGCCGACATGCTCTCAAAACCGCTGCCGATGCTTATCGAGTCGGCGTATGAGATCATCCTCGGCGGCTGGGAGGCCGACGATGTGTTCGACTATCTGCGCACGGGCTTCGGCGGACTGGATACAGGCGAGTGCGACGAGCTTGAAAACTACGTTTTCATGTGGCAGCTTCACGGCTCGGCGTGGACAAGAGCCGAAAATTGGCGGCTGCACCCGGAGGGCTACGGCAAGCAGCCGGACGAGGCGTCCGAGCAGACGCTTGAGCACATAAATCTTCTGCGCGAAACGGCGCGCCGGCCGCTTATGCGCTTTGCCGAAAATGCCGCTGCCGCCACGACCGCATCAGGGCAGGCGCAGGCTCTGGCAAGCCTTTTTGAGGATCTGCACCTTGCCGATAAGCTCCAGGCGCGTGCCGAGGAGCTGGAAAAAGACGGCCGGGCCGCCGCGGCGCAGGAATACGCCCAGCTGTGGGATATAACGGTCGGCGCGCTCGAGCAGTGCGCGGCAGTGCTCGGCGACACTCCGGCGGATGCGGAATATTTCGGCCGCCTGTTTTCGCTTATGCTCTCGCGCTACGATATCGGAACGATCCCGGCCTCGCTCGACTGCGTGACGGCCGGCGAAATGGATCGCATGCGCCGCCGCAATATAAAGCATCTGATCGTCCTCGGCGCAACGGATGAGCGCATCCCCGGCACGGAAACGGACACCGGCGTTTTTTCGACCGACGAGCGGCGCAGATTGCTTGAGATGGACATTGACCTCGGCGGCGTCGGCGACAGCGAGCTGTGGCGCGCGTTTTCCGTTGTGTACAACTGCCTGACGCTGCCGTCGGACAGCCTGAGTTTTTGCTATGCGCTCACCGACGGCTCGGGCGCGCAGCAGCGCCCGGCGTTTGTAGTAAACCGCGCGAAGGCCATGTTCGGAATTGAAGCTTGCGAGTTTGACATTGATATGGCTCGCCTTAACGCCGCCGCCCCGGCGCTGGAGCTTGCAGCGCAGTCGCTGCACGGCGGCGGAGCGTGCGCGGCAAGCGCGGCCGAGTTTTTCGCCCGGCACGAGCCGGAGCGTCTGCGCTCGCTTGAAGCACAGGCAAACCGCAGCCGCGGCAGCCTTTCGCGCGCATCGGTCAGGGCGCTTTACGGCGATAAACTGCGCCTTTCGGCCTCGAGGATAGATAAATTTGCGTCCTGCCGCTTTGCTTACTTCATGCAGTACGCGCTCAAGGCAAAGCCGCATGAGCCGGCAGGCTTCACCGCGCCCGAGATGGGCACGTTTATGCACAAAATTCTGGAGCAGGTCTCGCGCGAAGTCGCCTCCATGGGCGGCTACAAGAGCGTCGATGACGAGACCGTTACGCGGCTGTGCGATAAATACATCGACGAATACATCACGCGCGAGCTTAACGATTTTCGCGATAAAAGCAAGCGCTTTGAATACCTTTTCCGCCGCCTGACCGGCAGCGTGCATCGGATAGTGCTTGACCTTGCCGACGAGCTGCGCCGCAGCGATTTTCAGCCGCTGTCGTTCGAGCTTGACTTTGCCGACACGCCGCAGCTTCCGCCGATTGAGCTGGGCGAGGGCGAGGATAAGCTCGTGCTCACCGGCGTTGCCGACAGGGTGGACGGCTGGCTGCACGAGGGCAAGCTGTATCTGCGCGTCGTCGATTACAAAACCGGGCGCAAGAAATTTGACCTGTCCGACGTGCTGTACGGCATGAATCTGCAAATGCTTCTGTACCTTTTCTCGCTGGGCGAGAACGGAAAGCTTCTGTACGGCGAGGAGATCGTCCCGGCCGGGGTCTTGTACGTTCCGGCGCGCGACGGAGTGATAAGCGTGGACGGGGATATAAGCGATGCCGAGCTTGAAAAAAAGCGCAGCAAGGGCTTGCGCCGCAGCGGCCTTGTGCTCAGCGATCCGGCGGTGATCTATGCGATGGAGCATGCCGACACGCCAAAGTATATACCCGTTGATTTCAAGAAAAACGGCCCTGCCGGCGATGCGCTCGTTTCGGCAGAGCGTCTGGGCACGCTTGCCCGGCATATCGACCAAACGCTGTGCGAAATGGCGTCGGAGCTTCGGCGCGGCAGCATCGCCGCCGACCCTTACTATGCCGGCCAGCAGGAGAATGCCTGCATAAACTGCGATTATTTCGACGCATGCCGCTTTGCCGACGGCGAAAACGGCGAGAGCATGCGATCTACTCCGCATCTGCCTGCAACGAAGGTGTGGAGCGTTCTGGAGGGAGGCGAGGAAGATGGCGAGGTTTGAGCCAACAGCGTCGCAGAAATGCGCGATCGAGGAAACCGGACGCGCCGTGCTTGTGTCGGCGGCGGCCGGAAGCGGAAAAACAAGGGTGCTCACCGAGCGCCTGCTTCGCAGAATAGAGCACGATGCCGATATCGACAGCTTCCTGGTCATAACCTTCACCAAGGCCGCGGCCGCGGAGCTTCGCAGCCGAATACTCGACGAGATATCCGAGCGCCTTGCCGCAGATCCAGATAACCGCAGGCTCAAGCGGCAGAGCGCGCTGTGCGCCAAGGCGCAGATCGGCACGATCGACTCGTTCTGCCAGAGCTTCCTGCGCGAAAACTGCCACGCGGCGCAGCTTTCACCGGAGTTCAAGGTCATAGAGGAGGACAGAGCGGAGGCGATAAAGCAGCGCGTTATCCAGCGCGTGCTCGATGAGTGCTACGAAGCGCCCGACGAGGGCTTTAAGCTCCTTGCCGACTCTGTCGGCGCCGGGCGCAGCGACGACAGACTTGCGGAAACCGTGCTTGCGCTGCACCGCAAAACGCAGAGCCACGCTCGCCCTGCAAAGTGGCTGGGCGCGCAGCTGGAGGCAATAGAAGCCGACGCCGATGACGCAGGAAAAACCGTCTGGGGCGCGGAGATCCTCGAGGAGGTCAGCGCCTCGGCGCAGTACTGGGCGCAGCGAATGGATAATATGTGCCAAAAAGCTGCCGAAAACGCCGTCATTGCCGAAAAATACGGCCCGAGCTGCGCCGACACAGCGCTTTCACTGCACTCGCTTTCGCGCGCGTGCGCCCTCGGCTGGGACAGGGCGCGGCAGGAGCTGCCCGTAAGCTTCCCAACGCTTGGCAGGCTTTTAAATTCGCCCGACCCCGAGCTTTCCGAGTACATAAAGCAGGTGCGCGCTCTTTGCAAAAAGGACTGCGAAAAATTCACGAAAATGCTCTCGGACGACAGCGAAAAGCTCCTGAGCGACATGCGCGCCTCGGCGCCTGCCATGCGAGCGCTCATTGAGCTGACCCTGCGCTTTGACAGGGCTTACAGCGCCGAAAAGCGCCGCAGGGCAGAGGTGGATTTTGCAGACCTTGAGCACCTTACCGCCCAGCTTCTGACGAACGAGGACGGAAGCCCGACAGCCCTTGCGCGCGAAACCGGTGCGCGCTTTTGCGAGATAATGGTCGATGAGTATCAGGACGTAAACTCCGTTCAGGACGAGATATTTCGCGCCCTGTCGAAGGACGGGAGCAACCTGTTTATGGTCGGCGACGTGAAACAGTCGATTTACCGTTTCCGCCTTGCCGATCCTCTGATATTCACCGATAAATACGAAAAATACGCATTTTTGCCCGATGCGCGTGAGGGCGAGCCTGTGAAGATCATGCTCCAGGAAAACTTCCGCTCGCGCCGCGAGGTCATCGACGGTATAAACGGCGTTTTCGCGGCATGCATGTCCAAAAAGCTCGGCGAGGTCGATTACGACGAAAATGCGCAGCTTAAATGCGGCGGCGTTTACGACGATGAGGGCGTGGCTCCGGAGCTTATCCTCATCGACGTGTGCGCCGACGAGGACGACCTGCGCGGCAAGGCCGAAAAGGAGGCCGCCGCGGTTGCGGAAAAAATAATCGAGCTTATGCGCTCGGGAATGACGGTAAACGGCCGCGCGCTCGGCTACGGCGATATAGCGCTGCTCATGCGCTCGGCAAACTCGGTGGGCGAAACCTATCGCCGCGAGCTTATCCTGCGCGGCATACCCGTTGCGGCAGGGCAGGGAGGCAGCTTCTTCGGCTCGACGGAGATAGCCTCGCTCATGAGCCTGCTTGCGGTTATCGACAATCCGCATCAGGATGTTGCGCTCATCGCAGTGCTGCGCTCGGGCGCGTTCGGCTTTTCCGCCGACGAGCTGACGGAGATACGCCTTGCCGACCGAAAATCGGACTTCTTCACGGCGCTGAAAAAGGCCGCAGAGCACAGCGAAAAGTGCGCGCATTTTCTTGAGGTGCTCGATAAGCTGCGCTCGCGTGCGCCCGAGATGCCGATCGACGAGCTTTTGATGTTTGTCTATGATGAGCTTGACCTTATGGCGCTTTGCGCCGCCATGCAGGATGCGCCGCAAAGGTGCGCGAACATGCGCATGATGATCGCTCTTACAAAGCGATTCTCCGCCGGAGGATTTCGCGGCCTGCACCGCTTCTGCCGCTGGATCAGGCAGCTTGCCGAGCGCGGCGGAGACATGGGTGCGGTATCGTCCGGGGACGCTGTGAAGATAATGACCATCCACAAGTCCAAGGGGCTTGAGTTCCCGGTTGTTTTCGTGTGCGATACCGCGCGCAGGTTTAACGATGCCGACCTCCGGCAGACGGTGCTCGTCCACCCCGAGCTTGGACTCGGCGCGAAAATTTACGACACCGCGCGCAGACTTGAATATCCAGGCCTTGCGCGCAGCGCGATAAAGCAGCGGCTGCGCCGCGAGCAGCTTTCCGAGGAGATGCGCCTGCTGTATGTTGCGCTCACGCGCGCACGAGAGCGGCTTTTCGTCACGGCGGCGATAAAGCATCCCGAGGAAAAAATGCAGAAAATGATGCTGCAATGCACGCGTCCCATGTCAGCCGAGGTGCTGCTCGGCGCGTCGAGCATGGCCGAATGGATGATCTATGCTCAGCTGTGTGCAGAGCAGGAGAAATTCCGCCTTAGCTTTTTGAGCACGGAGGCTCAGGAGGCGCAGCAGGATATCGAAGCCACGGCGGATATTGCCTGCGCAGACCCGGAGCTTGCTGCCGTGCTTGAGAAAAACGCTGCGTTTTCGTATCCGCATGCGGCTGCGTCCGCGCTGCCCTCGAAGGTCACGGCAACGGAGCTGAAGCGCCTTGAAGCGCCCGACGAGGAGGCGCAGAGCATCGTGCCGAAATCTCACGCGCATTTTCGCGCGCCCCGGCTCGGCGGCGAGGATAAGCTCAGCCCGACAGCGCGCGGCACGGCAACGCATATGCTTCTGCAATACATCGACTATGAAAAAACAGGCTCCGAGCAGGAGATACGCGAAGAGCTTGCGCGGCTGACTGCGGCGCGGTTTTTAAGCCCCCGGCAGACCGAGGCCGTCGATACAGGCAGCATACTGCGCCTGTTTTCCTCGCCGCTCGGCAAGCGCATAATGTCGGCCGATGCGCGAAAGCGCGAGTTTAAGTTTTCGCTGCTGTGTCCGGCGGAAAAATTCTTCCCCGGCGGCGAGGGCGAGAGCGTGCTCATGCAGGGCGTTATCGACTGCATGATCGAGGAGAACGGCGAGCTTACGATAATTGACTACAAAACCGACCGAGTCCGCGGCGAGGAGACCGCCGAGCGTGCCGAAAGCTATGCAAGGCAGCTTGAGGCCTATGCCTATGCCGCGCAGCGGATGACCGGCAAGCCCGTGCGCGAGTGCGTTTTATATTTCTTATATTCGGGCGAAACCGTAAAAAGTTCTTGCAAATAGCAAAGCGCTGTGCTACAATTACCTTTGCGTCTTGTAACCACGCTTTTTGCGTGCTCAAGATAGCCTACGACGAGGAGATATGAACAATGAAGGCAGGAATCCATCCTAACTATCAGCCCACCGTTATAAAGTGCGCTTGCGGCGCAACCATCGAGACCGGCTCCACCC
>UMGV01087484.1_pt1 | contig 15067 bp, 17 predicted proteins | sample 1965361 | NCBI WGS metagenome assembly UMGV01 (sample SAMEA4836081, study PRJEB28245) | human gut metagenome | biome: gut microbiome; material: fecal sample | place: Denmark | collected 2008
TTTATTATGTTCATCTTAAAAGTAAATGGCCAGCGCATAAATGATAATGAAGAGCTTGAGAAACATGAGATCTATATTACGGCACCGACGATCGATGAATGTTTCGAGGAGCTGGTAAAATATAAAGACGCAAGCGAATTATATATTACTGTTGAGAAAGTTTATGCAGTTTAACGGTGAGAGGATATATTAAGGTGATTTCAAAGATTGAATGGTACGGTAAGATCGAGCAATACATAAACGTTAGTATTGAATCAAGATATACACCATTAAATGAGAAAACCGTAAACAAAACCCTAATGATCGCAATGAACTATCTCATGGAAAACATGGAAAAGGAAAAACAAGAAGAAAGCGCCGAATAGGCGCTTTCTTTTATCTCAAGTTCAGCATTTTACACATCTTAAAATAGTTCTCACGCAATACAGGGCTTTCAAACCTAACCACACCGTTAAGATATAATCTTTTTAATGTGCGTATAAACTCACGGGAGTTTTCAACCGCTATCATATTGAGATCGTAATCATCAATAGTTAACGCAATAACTTGTTTATCTGATGGTACTTTATCGTTTATAAAATAAATAAAACTACTAGCATCATACCAACAGGCGAATACATAATCGTTGAACTTAAACCCGTATCTATACTTAGCCGTAGAAGGCTTTTTGGCTATGAACTTATCAGTCGCGTTGGTGAACTTATTGCCCGTAATATAATCGCCGTACTTAGTACCATCAGCAATGGCACCGCCAATAGTGTTTAGTGATTCTTCTTGAAAAGCCTCAGGCGGCACATAATCTATAAGCAGTACAATGTCGTATCCATCTTTTGTTTTACCCAACTTATATTGGGTATAACCAGGTTTAGGCTCGTTTTTAATGTGCAAAAACCGAAATAACGGATTTACTATATTACATGAGTTCGTGAGCAAGAAAAACGTAACATCGCGCCTTTTACGTGAGATCGTAATAAGCAACGACAATATAGCCCCTACCTCATCGACCAAATAACCAGGCGGGCGGTTGTTCTCTCGTAGATATTCGTCCCACACGATATATTTTACTTTAGGAAAAGGCACACCCTTATAGTCCTGATAGCGAGAAGCTATCAGCAGATAGCAAAAAGTCCGCCATTCAGGCTTTTCCTTATCCTTTGGTCGCTTGGCTATCTGGTATTCAGAACCGACCAGTCTAAAAACATAGTCCTTAAACTCGTCATCGGTTGCCACGTCTGAAAACACATACTTTTTAACCGCTCGTAATTCGGGTTCGTAGCGGCGAATATACACACATTCTTCACCGTGTTTAATGAATCGCTTAACACAGTGCTTAAGCGTGGTATAGGTTTTACCAATAGAACGGGCGCCAGCCACCATTACAATACTAGCGTTGTAAGAAAGAGCTTTATTTATGTTCCAATACTTACTCATAACTTAGATATTAACATACCGTCTTACTTGCCAGCTGTTCCAATTATAATTGCCTGCACAATAGGCGTTCGCATCTTCACGCAATTTCGGACCCTGACCGCTGCCGTGACCTATGCACTGGTTATTGCCTATATACATTTCAACATGAGTAGTATTAGACCCGTACCCAAATATAATGAGATCCGCGGGCTGCATTTTATCTTCTGGCAGATTGCCGCCGCTGCCTGTTGCTATTTGTTGCCCCTGTTCGGCTTGGGCTCCTGTCCAGGTGCCAATTTCCAAACTGCACACTTTCTGGTAACAGTACCAACAAAAACCGCTACAGTCAGTATAACCTGACGTTTCAGGCGATAATCGCCCCGCCCCTTGGCTGTATTGAAACTTACCTAAACAACTTCTTGCGAACTCTACCAACTTTTGTTGGGCTTCTGTGCCTGTTGCTGATCCTCCGCCTGTGTTACCGCCTGTAATAGCTTCACCCGTATTATTGAGTGACGGTTTCCAGGTTTGCGGGGAAACGGGAACGCATACTAATCCGTTTTCTAGTCCATCGGTACCATATATCGTTAACGTATTATTATAAAGTGTTATATGAGATATAACGTTCGCCAATTCTTGCGTACCGCTGTTTTCTCCGCCCTCACCTGTTCCAGCGCCGCCGTTTTGTCCGAAATCGGGCGGCATGCTTTCGCCGTCCCATTCCTTTAATCGATTGTAGGTGGTAGTATATCGGGTTCGATACCGCCCTAATACGCCATTGTTCAAACAGACTTGATAAATTCTATCAAGCGTGGCACTACCGCCTGCGGTTGCGACTACTTGACCTGCACTTCTCGGGCTTTGGTGATACATGCACATAGCAAAAATTAAGGGTTTGGGATTGTCTCGCGACAATCCCCACCCCTCAAGCGTTGAAATGTAGCCTTCAAAATCGGCTATCGCCTGATTTTCTTGAATAATATGCGACTCTGTAGAAGCAAAAGCGTTTGACACGCTCTCGCCCTCTGTTTGATTTAAGTAGCGTCTGTTCCAATAGTCGCTATTTTGGGCATTGCTTGCCAGCGAACTTTTCAAGCTATCAGCTAGCATTTCGAAATCGGTTGGGCGCTCTGATTGCATACGGTTAAGCAATGCAGCGGCACGAGTACCGTACCATTGCATCATACCAATAGTAATTGGATCGTTATAGTTGATTAGCTGCCAGTTCCAATGGCTTTCAACTTCACCAATTACATACATAGCGTAATAGCAGATTGTCCGTGTGTCAGGCATTTAACAATTTCTTATGAGTTATTAGCATCTGTCGGGATACCATACATTAGAACACCGTTTCCGTTTATTCGGAATGCTTGCACGTTACTAATTCCGCCAATGTTCGGCGTAATGGTTCCTGTTTCGGCGTTAATATCTAATTGCAAATTACACGCGGCTGTTCCGCTCATAGCATCTCCCACAAAAATACGTCTGTCTTGCGTCGGTCGATACTCGGGTGGCAAAACATTCGAAAATGGTTTAAATGTAGGAGTGCTGCCGTTGGTAAAATTATATGTGACTTTCACGTTCATACTGAAAATTAATATTTTCGCTGCTGGATTGCAAAAAACATTACCGGTTACCAAAATGTTACCACTAGACACACTTAGCCCAGATAGCAGAATTATAGGGGACATCATCGTTTGTAGTGCTCGAATTGCTGTATTTGCCGATTGAATGTTGGTATTAGCTCCCTGCAAACCCGTTTGCAGCGTTCCAATGTTAGTGTTAGCAGTTTTCAAACCTGATTGAAGCGATGAAATATTACCATTTGCCGTGCGCATTTGAGATTGCAACGTAGTAATCTGCGTACCTTGCGAGCCCGTCAAGGTCTGCAAGGCTTTAATCTGTCCCTCAATTTCTGTAATGGTTTTGGTTGGAATTAGCCCTGCTACTGATGCCAGTGCTGCGTCCGTAGCGTTTGCAAGCGCGTTATAGTCGGTGACTAGATCAAAAGCGTTAGTGCCTAAAATAGTTGGTAATTTGTAGTTAGTAGTAGCCATTGTTAAGCCCCCTTAGTAGTAAGTGCGCCGTATTGGGCAAGATCCCCGTAAGTGGTGATCTTTTCATACTTGCTTATTGTAGTCTGTAATTGCTTAACTGTTGATTGCAGTCCTGAAACTGTTTGTTGCAGACCTAAAACGGTGGTTTGTAGCTGCTTCAATTCAGGGTTTTCGCGCGAACTAACACTATGAAGGGCGGTATCGATAGCGGTCATCATGGCGTTTATATTGGTTACCAAATCTATAGGATCGGTTGCTTTAAGTGTTGGTATGCTGTAATTAGGGGTGGGCATAGTTAAACTCCTTTGTAAGTAAGTGCGCCGTACAGATCAAGTTCACCATACGTGCTTATAACGCTAGGATATTTCGGTTGCATCTGTTCCCATTCTTTAACGGGGTACGGCTTGCATCGTTCTAACACCTGCTCATAGTTTCCATATTCAACGCCAGCGAAAATAACCGCTGCATACATGCATAGCTGGTATTGTGTGTAACTTGATAGCGCCGTTTTAACTTGGTCATAAGTATAGCTGTTTTCAGTCCCCCATGCATTGACTTCTTCATAGCTAGCGGCGTATGGTCGAGCTGCGTTGAATAGCTGCTGGTCAATATAGGGCGCGTATTGGTTGTTTCCATCACACACGGGGCTTAACCATTGCGAGATACCCGCCGTTATTGCCTTTATCTGTTCGCTTAGATCTTCATAATTTTCCGCTATTTGGTTTTTCAAAACATTGTATAACGTATCAGTATATTCTTTAGCTTGCTCTAAATTATCAGCTAGGCCAGCGTCAAGAATAGACTTTGAAACAGCTTCGTCATTTATCTTTAGAAGCGCCTGCAAAAGCCATTGAATCTGATCTTCTATGCGAATTGCATACTTCCAACTTGGCGGCAAGGGATATTGGTAGCCCTGATAGGCAAAATCAAAATCTCCAGGGTATTTTAACATGCTCATTTGTACGTACCTCCTTTACTAGTAAGTTTGAATAAAACAAGGTTCCAACACACCAAAAACTATTTGTAGCGCGTTGTTAACACCTGATAGCCACTCACTCAATGCGGTTGACACCATGTTATTAATACCATAATGCGTTGATTCGGTCGTTGCATTATTGGTATTAGTGCCTGTAGATTGCGTGATATTAGTAGCATAATTTTCGCCGCCGTTTTCATATAAGCGGTTTTGCGGCGTATTAGAAAAAATTTGCTCGTTTTCGCTACCTGCATTGTTGGTTGTGGTAGATTTATCGCCCGTCATGTAAGACAGCCAGCTTTTATCTTGTGCCGCTTTTTCAAGCGCAACAAAAACGGGATTAATGGCTGGCATGTTTTCTTCAAGCGCACGATTTAAGTAAAAAATAAATTGTGTTGACGTTTGGGCGCTGATTTTTCGATAACGAAAATGGTTGATAATTTTTTCATTTAACCATTCTCTCTTTGTTTCGTCCCAGATCGGATAATCCCTCATTCCAAGATCGCAACCGTAAAGCCTTAATAGGCTGTCAACGTCGGGCGTATCGTAATAATTTTCATAACTTCCCGCTATTAGCATTATAACCACCCTTCGTTACCCGTTAAGGTTGGGTATCGCACATCGTCGGGCTCCGCCATGTGAGGCACCGCCCATGAAACGCTAATAGGCTTTTCCAATTCAAACGTACGATTAACTTCTTCACAGAAGCGTTCACGGCACATTAAACGAGATCTGCGCAAAAGCATAATTTGCTCGTTATTGCTCATAGCTTCTTTCGTTTGCACGCGTTCGCGTTTTTCAGTGTTTGAGTTATCCGCCCCGAAAATTGTCATAGCGAGATCAAGAATTTTCTTCTGGTTGTTGAAAATATCTTCTGCTATGTAAGGTGCTTGAGTTTGTAGCACTTCTGGCAGTCCCGTTCCTGGTGCATCGTTTAGGTATAACACCTGGTCGTTACACTCAAGTTTTGAATATAACTCTTGGTTTGACTTTAACGCCTGTTCGGACGTTCGGATTATATAGGGTGTTCGTTGCGCGCCTGTGTTTAGGTCGGCTATAGCATCATACGTTGCCAAACGTCGTGCAAAATACTTAATATGTGAGTTTAGGGGGGTGCGTCTCATATTGTCGAAACCGACTACACAATCGCGGGGGCGGTAGGTTATTTCTTCCCCCTCTCCAGCGATTCCCCAGGGCTGGTTATGCCTAATCCAAGTACGCCCAACGGGACTAACTAAAGTTACTTCGTTAGGATTGTAATATAAGTTATACGTATCTACAGGCGTGCACTGTGCAAACAGAAAGCCGCCGCTTTCCTGAAACAGGCCGCCCATTCCCCAATTCAGAAAGATAAACTCAAGCGCGCGAGGGTCTATTCCCGCTGGTAAGTTTTCCCACTTAAAAGCAGCTAGGGCAATGTTAGACAAATAGTCTTCCCAAAACATATTGGCCTGATTGTCGTAATACTCATACTTATTGGAGTACTTTTCACGAATCCAGTTTCGCCCTATTGCCATATCGGATAAGGCAATAGGGTAGTCTAACGGGTATTCTCCAGGTTTCAACTGCTTAGTCATACAATACACCCCCTAACGGTTCATTATCTGCAATATCTATATTACCAATTTTCGTTGCGTCACTCCATACCGTAACGCCCTTTTCAAAGATACCGCGTAAAGTTTCCTTCGCGCCTTCGTCTGCTCGTGAGCAATTTAAATAAACTTCTTTACATTGCCAATAGGTGAAGTTTTCCATACAGTTGAGATTATCAGGTAAAGCCATAAATTCATGAATTGCGTAACCGTATCTAAGGAAATACTCGCCTACTACATGCTGCATGTTGCTGTTGATATTTTTAAAACGTATAGCAATTTCAAAAATACCATTACACAAGTTAAAACCATCGCCTCCCTGTTGACCTATAACGCTTGGCTGTGATAGTGCCATATCTTGCACGGTTGCATTAATTCCCGCGATTGTGTTCTGGTAGTCCCCTTGCGCGGCCCATTGGGCAAGATCAGCGTTTTGCGTTGCAAAACCAGACTGTAGCGCCTGATTATTATTAAACTGTTCGTTTGCTGCCCAGTAATCAACACCCGCACCAACAAGCCCCATAACCGCGCCGCCTACATTGCCGCTCGTTATATTGCCTACGGTTCCGAGCGCTGCATTAGCTATACGGCTTGCGTTTTGCACATCCATATTGGCCTGATTGTTGGCAAGTTGCTGCTGAGCCTGACTATAGGTAAGTTGCGTTTGCGCATTAGATTTATTAAGCGTCCAACCCGCGCCGTTATATTGCCAATTACGCGTATTGACGGTCGTTGCCTGATAAAGTATGTAATTGTCGTTAACGATGCTAAACGTTGGTAGGTTGTTAAACCATAGCGCATTATCTATATAGTTTTCGGGTCGATAGGTGCCCTCTCGTCTTGGCTCGCTATCATCCAAAACAAAATAATAATAATCTTCGTCATCTGGCAAATTACCATTTAATCCAACGTCACTCCCATAATAAGGAACGTAAAACGCAAGACGTATATAAGGCGGCGCGGCGCATGCTACTTGGCGCAAGGCTAGCGCGTTTTCGTTTGTTAATTCTGGTTTTAGGAGTAACGGGCTACCAGTGAAATTAGTAAGCTCAATAACAGAATACGGGTAGCATAACAATTTCTTTAGATTCCTATAACGGCTGCTTATGGATTGTCCTAATCTATTAGCAAGCGTTTGTCTATCAGTCCAAAACTCCCCTTCGTCTGGGGTAGTACCTAAAAATCGCGCATTAACGCCGTTTAATTGTACGTCTGGGCCGTCAGTGAGAAACGCTTTTGGAAACAACGTGACTGATAAAATTGTACGGGCTACCCAAGGAGCCTCTCGCAACCTCTCACACAAAATCTTATATTCATCTGGCCTTAGTTCATAAACGTTGCAGGACGAAATAATACCATCCGTGAATTGCCCATCTGACGTTCTAAAAGATGGATTAGTAACGGTTCCCCAGTCCGCCGCAAGATCACCCGTTGATTGGATAATCAACGATAGGCCGTTTACATCTTCTGCACCTTCGGAACGATTAAGCGATAAATTAAGTACTTGCACATCAGATATATTGTATTCGTTGCCAATATCCAATGATTCAGGAACTGAGCAATACCGCCGCCACGTATAGGGCGCATTACTGTTTGAAGCATTACAACTAGCCTGAATAGCCGCATGACCACGTACCACGAACGCCTGACTAATACGAAAATTGAACAGATACGTTTGGAAAACATCCAACTGTAAGGTAATAGCCGTAGTTGACGGATTTACCATAGCCACAGACGTAATAAAGTAATAAAGCTTCGGGGGTGTGACTTCTCCGGGGACAGGCTGTTCGGGATTTTCAACAACGCAATAATTATAGGTATAGGCTGTACTATACGGCAAACCTAAATTGATGGGCTCGTTGGGTTTCAGATATGAATAATTGTCTAGTGTCAATGCGTCACTGTTAAGTGAAGCGAAATAATTGTCCCTCGTTTCAGGGTCTGCAAAGGATACCACGTCTTTATAAGACGAGTCCCATGTCACCCTACAGAGAGTGACACGGGACTTAGCAGGCCATGAGGAGGGGGTAAAAGCGGTTTTCATGTTTCCCCCCTTAATTCTATTTTGATGAATAGCCTACCTTGTGAAGCTCAAGGTTTGCGAGCTTAGTCTTATTCGCGGCTGCATAAGCCGTAATGTTAAGCCTCTCATAGGTGCTATTGCGCGAAACATGCAACACATTTTGATCATCAACATAGGTACCAGTATCAGGGCTGATAACGTTAGGCGTTAGCGCGCTCGTGCCAGTAGGAGCGGTAGCGCTCATATCGGTAATCAGGTAAAATACCGCTTCATCCGTTGTGCTATCACTGTAGGTTACCTTTGGCGTCAGCTCAATTTCAGCGCCAGCTTCAAGTACGGCATTGTTAGAAACCGTGGTGGTCAGTCCAAGAGTTACGCCCGTAACCGTCTTAGTGGTAACAGAGCCGAGATTGTTCGCTTCGGTTGAGGAAAAAAGAAGCATGTTACGCATATCAGACAGCGCATAAGTTCCCCAATGGTGCAAGTAACTAATCCAATCACGTGTACGTGGATTGTAGATCGTGTCATTGGCTACAAGGTTATCAGCGCAAACATAAGCGCTCGCATCAATAAGAACCGCCTGAGCGCCTGCAATGTCAAAATCATCAACAACAATAGTTCTATCAGAGATGAAATTAGCCTTGTCCATGTGGAAAGCCGCCGCCAAAACTTCTACATCAAAATAAGCAAAGAATGCAGGTGTTCCGAGAATTACCAGCTCGTCACTAGATACAGGCATGTGCTTAGGGTTGTATTGCGTTTTGATAAAATCGCGCATCATCAGGTAATGTTCACGCATAGCAACGGCAATTTCTTTACCAGCTGCTTCTTTGTCATCAGCTGTTGCAAGGTCGGGCACCCGCACGGTTGGCATGGTCCAGGCATCATGAGCTCCCTTGATCAGGTTACGCATGATCAAGTATTCATCCCACTGATCAGACTTCAACGGCATCGCCAAAATGTCATTGATCATTGAGGACAAACCGCCGTCATTAACAAATGCTTGGCGCAACTGGTCACGATTATAACGCATTGGGTAAACGTCCTGACGATTCATGCTATAGTAATTTACTTCAATGTCAGGCTTTGGAGCACCAAACGGATTGGTATTGTTCGGGTCGTAATGCTCGGCCTTGATGAGTCCGCCCTGAATTTCCTGTACCATTCCGCCGAACTGCTGCTCACCACGCTTTAATGGAGCCAATGAATTGCGGTATGAGTTAGTCTGAAAAACGGTTAAGCCGATACGATTTACGAGCAAATCGCAAAACTCATTCATGATTGGACTATAAGCGTCCAATGTTTCAAAAATACGCGCAATGTTGCCGCGTGTAGCCGCGGGGATTCGCTCCTGATACCCCGCCGATGCTTCACTTCGTACCAGGTTAAGCACTTCTGCGTTGCTTAGTGTCAATGTAGCTGGCATTAGTCCTCCTTTAATAGATTCTCTTTTACTTTATCTTCGATACTCATTTCATCTTCTTCTGGTGCGTCGTCCTCTTCCTCTGATTTACCCGTTTCAGCCATAATCAGTTCATAATTTTTGGCTTTCAAATCAGTGTTTTCGCGGCGCAATTCTTCAATTTCCTGATTGCGCTGCTCAATTAATGCTACCTGACCGTCGTTATACGTTGTAAAAGCATCGTTAATGTTGGACAGATAGGCGGGGTAGTCCTCAATTTCTTCGGTAATTCCCGCTAACAGCTCGAAAATATCCACCTGTTTTACCTCCTAAAAATAAAAGGGCTATTGGTAATAATTATATACCAATAGCCCATATTTTTACAGATAGACCGTACCGTTATAGCGCTGAGCCAGGGACAAGGGGCTGTATTGCCAAAAGCCGCAAGGCTCTGTCTATTGACAATACTTACATACTACTAATAAGAGGCGGCGCTATCTGTATAAGCGATTTTATCATTCTATGCATTATCGTTCAACCAACGCTGCCATGCGCTCGCTGTATTTTGCCCAAGAATGCCATCAACGGATACACCCAAGAATCGCTGCATAGCCTTAATAGTTATAGGTCCCATAAAACCGTCATCTTTTACACCAAACAATCTCTGCATAGCCCCAACCAAATTAGAGCCATTACCGCCGTTATAGTTGATTGCTCGCGAATCAATGCGCGGGTAATAGCGTTTTTGGCGCGAATCCTGATTGGACATAACACCATCTACAGGCGTTCCGAAATAACGTTGTGCCTTTTTGTTGGTGTTTACTCCAATCCAACCGTCAACTCTCAGAGCACCAGAACCGCCAGACGTAGTGGCAGAAGTTGACGAACCGCCGTTTGCTATCTCGTTAAACGGGAAATTGGTACCTGGGCAATCAGTAGCACATACATCTTTATGGCGCTGTACCTTAGAAATTCCGTACTTGCTTTTAAGATAGCTTACCAATTCGGCGCCCGCCTTGCGTTGTGTTTCACCCATGGTTTCTACCATAAAGTCACCCTCGAAGCATACGCCGAGCGAATCAGAATTAGAACCTGACGCATGAGCTCCTATCTTGTTTTCGGGGCGCAAACGGTAAATGTTTCCATCTTTACGCACTAGGAAATGATAACCAGCGCCAGCCCAGCCATTATTTAAATGCCACTGATGTATCTGTTCAGCTGTGCAAGACTTAGCAGCCGCATGATGTAGAATAATTCTGGTTGTGCGGTTTCGGTTAGACATGCTCTTAAATGCAAGATTAGTTTCAATAATGGTTACACTCATTTTTAGCCCTCCTTATTATTATCGGTGGTATTTTCCCCAAAAAGTGACAAAAACTTACTAGTTTTCAATTCGGGGTTTATATCCCCTAAATTTTCCAAAATGCTCACTATTTCAGTACATGATATATAAACAGCTACAGCCATATATACCGCCCCGAACACGTCAGGCAAACCTAAAATAGGCATTGACCACTCACACAACCACCCAAGCAATAACGCGAGAATGAAGCTTAGCTTGTGCATAAGCCCCTCACGCATTTTCGTACTGGATAGTTCACTTTTAACAGCTGCTTTTACAATTCCTGTAACAAAATCAAGAATTATAAATAGCATAACAACTAACGCCGCATATAATTCAACTTGCATATTACCTCCTTATGGTAAACGGTCTTTCTTCAAGTATAACGCCGCCTTTTACTAACTTAGGCACCAGCTTATAACAATCTTTCGATAAGTATTTTTTATTAAAACTATTCATATCTTTAATTAGTTTAGGGTCGTTGGTAAAGCCTACCTTGAAATCATCAAAACTCATTACATCTTTAAGGCCTTGTGGCATTCCTGCGCAAGTATACGAATAATCACCATTTTCGAGCTGCACGGCGTATGTTTTTGGTCTAATAAAACGGCACTTCTTAAATCGGTATTCGCAATCAAAATATCCTAATTTTTTAGGGTCAGTCTCTAGCCATTCGGGCACATCCCCAAACGCTTTTATGCTGTCGGTGTCACTGTATATATAGTTGTCGCCGAATTTTACCGCTGTTCTTATGAGGTAGTCTCGCGCGTATGCTGTAACGAACGATGCAATAGGGATATAAACAGGGTCGCGTTCATCACCGTCCACCAGCTTGTAATTCACCACATCATCTTCTAAAACAGGTATTTTCTTTTCTCCCTGTATCTTTTGCCCGAACTTTCCATACAGCGAATTGTTGCACAATTTCGCCTGGAAACGCTCACCAGGATTGGCTGCATGCGTCTTGTTATAGTTATTTATATCTATATAGTCGTCAAAAAGTCCGTATTGACTATTGAACTTATAAGCACCCAAAAAGTCGATTATATTCAGATCATACATATCGCGCATAAGCGCGAGATCGACACTGGTAAACCAGCCTATCAAGGGCTCCGTAATATTGCGCTGATACTCGCGCGGATTAAACTTAGGATTATCTTTAATTTGTATACACGGCAAGCACCCAGGCTTTAATTTCGCCGTGTATTCGATACAGGCAACGTAAAGACCGTCTAATTCTTTTTCATTCATGACAAATTCAGATAAACCGTACGGATACGCCTTATAACGCATTTGGTAAGGATACATGCTGTTAACGTCCAATGATACGCCGTTTTTTGCGTATGTTTTATTTTGATGAGCAGGGTTCACGTATACGTAACCGCCCCTATACGATTTTCTTATATCGTGATCCGCTCTTTTTGGTAGTATTGGGAACAGTTTATCGAACTTCTTGCGTTCAATTAGATCTTTATAAACCGCTAAACAATCCGCCGAGGTAGTGAGCTTCGTCCCCATTTTCAGACGTTGCTCCAAAACCTGTGCCAAAATACAAACATCGCGACGCAAGTAGTCCAATTCTTGAGCTGTTAACTCGTGCCCCGCTGGTCGGAAAATACTATAGTCTATTTCGCCTTTTGTCATATTGAGATGGTAGGTATTGGCTGCTTCTGCCAGGGACATAGTTACTTTTTTAAGACTATCAGCTAACACTATTTCTTTATCCATAGCGCGAAACTTTATTGAGTAGAACCGCCCCATATCATCGATGAGAGTTGATAATTGCTTATTGTTGTTTATCTGTTCAACGTGTTTAAAATCGTGTCTTAACAGGTAGTCTATTATGAATTTTCCATCAAACGCCAAATTATGAAACCAGATACGCGCGTTGTTAAAATTTAAGATCGTGTCTATAAAGCTTTCGATTGATAGGCCATAAATAAAACTATTAGTATCTCCTACCAGACATACGCCCCAAGCCCAAACAGGGTTTTTTGCTACGCCCTCCGCTGTTGTGTTGGTTTCGAAATCGGCTGCATACTCTGCATAGTCCATGGCTCTATATATTTTTGACAATGTTTAACATCGAACAAAAGCTGTCGAAATTATCGCCTTTAGTTGCTTCTGCAACGCCAGAATGACCTTTGTCATAATCTCGCGTATAGCGATAAACTGATGTCAGACTGTCAAAGTCGGTATAGTGGTAAAGGTAATAAATCTGGTCGTCATTTAAGTTGTTTAATATATCGGCTAATTCTTCCGTTAGGTAGCCCTCATCGCTTAAGCGATTAGTAACTGATTCTATATAGCCCCTGTTTTGTCTGGTAAGGGCTTCGTCTGTTTTAGGAGCATTTTTAACAGCTCGGTTATAGGCTTTAATAGCGTTTTCTAATTGTTCTAACGATTTGAACGGTGTATTGCGCGGTTCTACTTGTGCCACTAAATTCTCTGTTCCACCCCGCCCGAAATCTTCGCGGCTGATCTTTTCGGGTAAATTCTTTGTGATCGATTCTACAGCCGCCACCACATCATCAGGTTTATTAAGCTCTACGTTTTCGCGTATTCTCTCTAGCCTTGCGCGGCGCTCTGCTCTTATTATGTTTCGCTCTGCTTCTAAAATTCGATATTCAAAAACTTTTTCGTAGGGTAGGGCTATATTACTATTTCTTTGCAATAGGTAATCTAATGATTTGCCCTGTGTCTCAATTCGATTTTCGCGAGAATTAAATTCTCGCAACTGTCGAGCATAGGCGTTCTGTTCACGAGTGCTCATGGTTTGCACCTCGTCCCAAGACTTAACAGGCACCGCCATTTGATTTAGTTGTGCATTAATAATTCCCTTTTTACGCAAGCGGTAAAGCTTGTTACGCGCGTTTTTCTGCAATCGTGATAGTTCTTTTTTGGTAATAGCCATACCGCACCGCCTTAAGTAATAATTAAGCCCCTCCCCATTGCAGGGGTAGGGGCTGCCGATAACTAAAATTTATAGAATCTATTACATATCCAAATATCGATAGGTTCGACCGTTGCGCGTTGAACGGGTTTTGGTTACTACCTTAATTGGATGATTCCAGGTTTTAGGCATGCCGTAAGAATTAATTAGCGCCTTTACTGATTCGTAAACGCCCAATGAGGCGGAAAAATAGCATTCTCCCTCTTGATCGATTAGAATAACCGCGGGGTTGTCCGTTTTCTCGCCTTCCTCGTCACCACCGATAAAAGATGATGTGGTAAATGCAATGTCTACGAGATCAATATAAGTACCATCCATGTCTGACAAAGGCGCGGCGGTGTTTTGAGCCTTGAATAAACGGCGTTTATCCTCATCGGTTTCGACATCAAAAGAGGTTACAATTCCGTAAGCATTTACGCCTGTTTTAATTGCTTCGTCAAATGAAAGAGACTCATTAGTTTCACGAATAAGTGCAAGTGATTCAGCCATTTTTAATTCTCCTTTACGGTGGCATGCTTAATAAAATCATCTTCGAGCATTTCAAAAACTTTTTCAGTCTTAATAATACCCTTAAGCGTTGCGAAATCGTTTCCCGTTTCGCTTCGTACTATTTTCAACAAGCGCATGTCTGAAATAGGCTTGCCAACGTAGGTGTAAACACCAAGATCTTTTTCACCATCGGTGATGGTAGCTTTTACTTCGACAAACTTTTTTCGAATCATATCTTTTCACCTCCTGCCCCTGTGTCTTTATTCATAAAGCGCCTAACCGCTTTACAACACTCTTTATATAGGCTGTCACTGTCAAAGGCTATAATTCGTTGTTTGCTTTCGACTTTGCGCCCTAACCTATCCCTATATCTCATTACTAATATAAGCCTAGTTTCATAATAATCATAATCATATGTGCTTATGATTTTAATAAATTCCAATGATGGAAATGTTAAAGATAGCACTTTGTTTACTTCGTTTGTGTTTACCATACAAACCAGCACGCAATAGGCAACGTGAAAAATAACACAAGTGAGATAACAATAAGCACTATGTCTAGGGTGTGCACGTTAAAACTCCTCAATATAAAATTCATCGGTAAATGATTCCCGTTTATCATGGTAATACATATTAAAGATACGGTCATAATCTACCATTGAGATTGATGCAATATCATGATTATTAAGAGCACACCAGTTCATAATATGCTCCGCACAATCTCTTGAAGTTTCACCGCTGTTTAACTCTTTATTAAGATTTTCAGCGTAAGTCTCTACACTATCGATGTAATCATCAAGAACATAATCAACGTATTTCATTTT
>UMGV01038773.1_pt1 | contig 15022 bp, 19 predicted proteins | sample 1965361 | NCBI WGS metagenome assembly UMGV01 (sample SAMEA4836081, study PRJEB28245) | human gut metagenome | biome: gut microbiome; material: fecal sample | place: Denmark | collected 2008
TGGCAGCTGTCGGAACGAGAACGTGAAATCGTGCGAGGGCTTGCCAATGCTTAACACTCCAGACTATTTGCCGGACGGCCTTCGCGCCGCCTTCTCTCGATATGTCAATCTTCTCGGTGCGGCAGTCTCGCCGGGAGACGAAGACACCGTCGCCAAGCTCGTGCTTGCTGAAAACGAGTTTCTACGAATCACAAATCACGTCACCCGTTCGATCAATGAAGGCGAAGCCAGTGAGGCAGCGACGTGGATCGGGGCGCAGGACAAGTTGACAAAGCAGATCCTTGTGCTGCGTGACTGCCTTGGGCTAACACCACAGAGCCGCCGATCCCGCGGTCTGCCCGCCCCGAAAGGATGAGGTAATTGACCCGCGAACAGGTCTACGCCGAGCAGCTCCGCTCCCTCGGCGTTTATCAGCCGGCTTTTGAGCCGGAGATCAAAACTCTTGCGGAGCTGGAGCGCGACCTCCAGCGCGCGAAAAAGGCGTGGCGCGCGACCGCACCGGCGGGCGTGCCGCCGTCGCCGCTCGATCCGCACTACACCGTCATCACCAACCTGCGCCGCGAGATCCTCGCGCACCGCGACGCGCTCGGCCTTACGCCGAAAGCGCTGCGCCGCCTCCGCGAGCGCGGCACCGGCGACGCGCCGGACGAGCGGAGCGCGATCGTCGCCCGTCTGGACGCCATCGCCGAGCGCGTCAGCGGCTACGACGTCGCCGAAGCCAACACCAAATAAGCGCCAGAGCCTGAGAGCCCGAGCCTTTTCCCTGTCCACCCGACAGGGCGAAGGCTCGGGCTCTTTTGCTTTTCCCGGAAAGGAGCTGAGAGCGTGTCCAATTTGGACACCGTATTTGACCGCCACCCCCGCGCGCCGCGCTCTCCGCACATGGCGGAGGTGCTCGCCTACGCCGAGCAGACCGCCGCGGACGAGGGCATCTGCGATCTGACGCGGCTGACCTGCCGCCGCTTTCTCGACGATCTCGACAGCGGCCGCTGGATCTTCCGCGCGGCGCTGCCGGAGTTCTGCGTGGAGATCATGACCGGCCTTTTCGCGTTCTCCCAGGGCGAGCGGATGGACGGCACGCCCCTGCGCGGCTCGCCGCTTGAGCTCATGCCCTGGCAGCTGCTCTGCACGTTCGCCATCTGCGGCTTTTACCATCCGGAGACCGGCATCCGCCGGTTCACCGAGGCCGGCGTATTCGCCCCGCGAAAGACGGTCAAAACCACCTGGGCGGAAGCGCTGCAGTTCGCCCTTGCCCTCTGGCATCGGCGCAGCGGCGCGAAGTGTAAGACCGTTGCCGGCTCGCTCAAGCAGGGCATGGAGGGCTTTGACTGGCTGGTCTACAACCTCAAGCGGCTAGGCCTCGTGGCCGAGAACAACCCGCCGGACAAGCTTCGGCTGATCGACTCGTCGCTCGGCCACAGCGTGGAGGGCGAGATCTGGGGCGGCCACATCGACCTTGAGACCCTCGCATTTAAGCCTGAGCTCTTCGACTCGTTCAACGCGGCGTTCGTCCACCTCGACGAGCTGGAGCTCTACAAAGACCCCCGCGCCTACACCCGCTTGCGCGACGCCTCGAAGGGCTACACCAACAAACTCATTCTCACCACGTTCACCGCGGGCGACGACGGCGTCAGCTTCGCCGCCCAGCACCGCGATTACATGGAAAAGATCCTCCGCGGCGTGATCACCGGCCCGGACGCCGACCGTATGTTCTGCTTCATGGCCGAGGCCCCGCGCTCGCCGGACGGCGAGGTGGACTTCACCTCTCCGGCCGTTCACCGCGCGGCAAACCCCTCTTACGGCGTGACCATCCGGCCGGACGACATGCTCGCCGCCGCCTTACAGGCCGAGCACAACCCGACGCTGCGCAAGGAGTTCCTGACACGCTCGCTCAACGTGTTCGTGTCGAGCTTTAAGGCGTGGTTCGACGTCGAAGAATTCCGCCGCAGCGATCTCCGGTACGATCTCACCCCAGCCGAGGCCGCGAAGCTCATCAAGGCCGCTTATGGCGGCGCGGATCTCTCCAAGCTCCACGACCTCACCGCCGCGGCGCTCGTCGGCGAGATCCCCGCAAAGCTCCTCGCCACGGAGGACTGGACGCCGCCGGAGGACGTGCTTTGCATCCTTCCGCACTGCTGGTTTCCCATTACCGCCGCGGCAGAAAAGGCCGACCAGGACAACATCCCCCTGTTCGGCTGGCAAAAGGACGGCTGGCTCGACATGCCGAACGAGCCGAGCATGGACCCGACCGAACCGGTCAAGCAGTTCCTCGCCTGGAAGGCGGCGGGCTGGAAGATTCGCAAGATCGGGCACGATCGCAAATTCGCCCGCGCCTACTACACCGCCATGAAAAAGGCGGGCTTCTCCGTTGTGGACCAGCCGCAGCTCTATCTACAGAAGAGCGAGGGCTTCCGTTATATCGAGCACAAAGCCAAGATCGGCTGCCTCTGCTATTTCCACGCCGAGCCGTTTGAGTACTGCGTCTCGAACGTCCGCGCGCAGGAGAAGGTGGACGACGCCGTGCAGTACGAGAAGATCTCCCCGACCAGCCGCATCGACGTGTTCGACGCCGCCGTGTTCGCAACCATCCGGATGCTGATCGACACGGACAAGAGCGCCGCCGCCGCGCGCTGGTTTGGGAGCTCAAAGAAAGGGGCTGATTGAATCGGGCATCTTTACCCGCCGCAATAAGGCGGCAACGCAGACGCGCAGCGTGGCTATCGGGCTGCTGCCCACGTCGCCGGGCGTGATCTGCCCGGCCGGATACCACGCGATGATCGACGCGCCGGAGGTGGCCGCGGCCATCTGGCGCATTGCCGACATGATCGGCAGCATGACCATCCACCTCATGCAGAATACCGACAAGGGCGACGTCCGCGTCCGCAACGCGCTGGCGCGAAAGGTTGACATTGATCCCTTTTCGCTCACGACGCGGCAGACGTGGATCAACTGGATCGTGCAGCAGATGCTCCTCGAGGGCAACGCCTTTGTCCTGCCGACCACGCCCGGCGGGATCCTCACGGATCTCGTCCCCATGCCACAGGCCGTCGCGCAACTTCGGCCGGACGGCAATCCCTACGAGATCGTGCAGAACGGCACGGCCTTCCGCCCGGACGAGGTGCTGCACTTCCGGCTGCGGCCGGATGTGCGGAAACCGTGGCTTGGCAGCTCGCCGCGCGTGCAACTCTCCGCCGTGGTGGACAGCATCATGGCCGCGCAGACGACGAAGACCGCGATGATGTCCAGCGAATACAAACCCCCGATCATCATCTCGGTCAACGCCGACGCCAACCTCGCCGATGAGGAGCTTCGCACGGAGTTCCTCGAAAAATTCTGGAAGCGGACGAATTCTGACGAGCCGGTCGTGCTCCCGGCGGACGTGATGAGCGTGAACAGTGTCAAGCCTCTCTCGCTCTCCGACCTCGCCATCAAGGACGGCGTCGAGCTCGACCGCCGCAGCGTCGGCGCGATTTTCGGCGTGCCGGGCTTCCTGCTCGGGGTCGGCAGCTTCAACCGTGAGGAGTTCAACGTGTTCGTTTCCACGGTGCTGCGCCCGCTGGCGCAGGTGATCGAGCAGGAGCTCACGAAAAAGCTGCTCTACGCAAGTGACCTCTACTTCCGCTTTAACTCCCGCAGCCTCTACGCCTACGATCTCAAGGATCTCGCGGACATCGGCGACGCGCAGTACATCCGAGGGCTGATGACCGGCAACGAGGTGCGCGACTGGATCGGCCTCTCCCCGCGGGAAGGGCTCGACGAGCTCGTGATGCTGGAGAACTACATCCCCGCCGACCGGATCGGCGATCAAGCAAAACTGACAGGAGGCGATGACAATGCCGACGAAACCTGACCGGCAGGCGCGGCAAATTCGCAGCATTCCGGGCTCGTTCCAGACCCGGACGCTCGAAAGCGGCGAGCCGGTGATCGAAGGTTATTTCGCCGTGTTTAATTCCGACTATTTCCTCTGGCCCGGCGCGACGGAGCGCGTCGCCCCCGGCGCCTTCGCGGACGAGCTTCACGCCGACGTCCGCGCCCTGTGCGACCACGACACGCGCATCGTGCTCGGCCGCACGGCCGCCGGAACGCTCACGCTCACCGAAGACGAGCGCGGGCTCTACGGCGTCATCAAAATCAACACGGCGGACGGCGACGCGATGAATCTCTATGCACGTGTGCAGCGCGGCGACGTCTCGCAGTGCTCGTTCGGGTTCGACATTCTGGACGAGGAGTACATCATCAACCCCGACGGCTCGGAGCTCTGGCTGATCCGCAAGGTGAAGCTCTACGAAGTCTCGGTCGTCACGTTCCCGGCCTATGAGGAGACGAGCGTCTCCGCCCGTAGCGCCGACACCCCCGCCCGGCGCGAGCGCCGTCTCGCTGCCTGGAAAAACATCATGAAGGAGAGACTTGAAAAATGCTCAAAGTGATCATGCTCCGCAAGAAACAGGACCAGCTCGAAAAGCGCGAGGCCGAGCTTCGCTCGAAGCTCGCTGGGTACAAGCAGCGCGAGGACGAGCTCGCGCAGGCCATCGCCGACGCGACCGAGGAGGACACCTCCGACATTGAGGCGGCCGTCGCCGAGCTGGAGACCAACCAGGCCGACACGAAGGCCGAGCTCAAGAAGATCCGCGACGATCTCGACAAGGTCATCGGCGAGATCGAGGACGCCGAGAAGGCGCAGGAGGACGCTCTCGCCGGCGAGACCGGCACCGGTGACGACGGCGAGGCGCGCTCCCGCCGCCGCAGCGCCCAGCGTTTCGACACCCGCGCCGCGGCCGAGTTCCAGCGCACCGGACGCCGCACCATCAAGGATGTCCGCGGCTTCATCCGCAGCGCCGTGCTGTCGTCCAGCACCGGCGTCATCGGCCCGACCGGCGTCGGCGGCATCAACGACCCCATCGGCGGCCCCTCCGCCCTCGTTGACCTGCTCAAGCCGACCGACTGCACCGGCATGGCGGCCTACAAGGTCGCCGTCATGACCGGCGACGCCTCCTCCGCCGCTCTGACCGAGGGCAGCGCTCCCACGGAGAGCGAGCCGACGTTCGATTCCGTGACTTTCACCCCGACCCAGTACGGGACCATCGCCTACGTCTCCAAGGAGATCCGCAAGCAGTCCCCGCTGAACTACGAGGAAAAGGTCACCGAGTCCGCCCGCCGCAGCCTGCGCAAGGTGCTCACCGGCGTCGCCGTCACCGCGATCACCGGCAGCACGCTGAACGACAAGTTCGCCCTCAGCGCCGCCGCCGCTGCCACGACCGGCTCCGTCCTGTTCGACCAGAACCTTCTTTCGAACATCATCCTCGCTTACGGCGGCGATGAGGGCGTGGACGGCGCCGCGGTCCTCTTCCTCAACAAGAAGGACCTCAAGGCGTTCGCTGCCGTCCGCGGCACGAATGAGTACCTCCCGGTTTACTCCATCGTTCCCGACGCTGCCACGCCCAGCACCGGCGTCATCAAGGACAACAACGGCCTCTCCTGCCGTTATTGCATCTGCTCCGATGTTCCGGCGCTCTCCGACCTTTCTCTCACCACGACCGCCAAGAACACCATGTTCTATGGCAACCCGCAGGCGGCGGAGCTGGCGATCTGGGGCGGGTACGACGTTGAAGTCAACGACGGTTACAAGTTCGCCGAAGGCCTCCTCACGGTGCGCGGCGAAGTTTCCGCCGCCGTGGGCGTCACCGCGAAGGGCGGCTTTGTCATCGTCACCGCGAAGAAGGCCTCGGCCTGATCTCTCCCCTGCTTCTCCCCTGTGTCCGAATTGGACACAGGGGAAACCCCGTTGAAAGGAGGGCTGCCCCGTGGCTGACACCACGACCGCCTACAGCCTGATGATCGCCGATCTCGGCTACACCGGGACGGACATTCCCGCCGAGACCAAGACGCTGATGGAGGCGAAGCTCGCCGCCGCGCTCGTGCAGCTCGCGGCGAAGGGCATCACGCTCGATCTCGCCGCGCCGACGGACAACGAGCTGCTGAGCGCCTACGCCGCCTGGATGTATCGGCAGCGGGCGAGCGAATCGCCCATGCCGACGTATCTCCGCTATGCGCTCAACAACCGAATCGTGAGCGCGTCCACGGCGGCGCAGGAGGGCACCGTATGAACGTTTACGACAAGGAAGTCAAGATTTACACCCTTGACGCGGGAACGCCGCTGCAGGCCCGTCTGCGCTTCGTCTCGCGCCATCTCGGGCGCGAGGAGAGCGTGTACGCCGCTCGATTCTGGGACAGCGTGCAGGCCGGCACGCAGATCGACAAAATGATCGTCGTGCCGTTCGGCCGCATGATCCAGACCGGCATGTTCGCCGCCGTCTCCGGCGGTACGCCGATGCGCATCGAGCAGGCCCAGTACGAATACGACGCCGACGGCAACCCCGTCACGCGCCTCTCCCTGCGCCGTATGGACGACCGCTTCGAGATCGCCGCGCCGGAGGTGAAGCCATGACGCTCGAAAAGCTCATCGCACTTTTGCAGACCATCTGTCCGGAGACCTACGAGCTGGCCGCGCCGCAGGGCGTGAAACGCTGCATCGTGGCGCACACCTACACGAACGGCCGCAGCCTTTACGGCGACGATCAGAACCTTTTCGACATCGAGAAGGTGCAGCTCGACATTCTCACGCAGAAGAATTCCGACACGCTGCTGCTCGACGTGTGCGAGCTGCTGCGCGCATGGTGCATCACCTACACGCTCGAGGAGATCCACGAATACGACGACGACTGGAACGCGCTGCGGTCTATCGTCCAGCTGGAGCTGATCTGATGGCAGGATTCCACTGCAACGGTATGGATGAGCTGAACATTTCTCTTGCCCAGCTTGCCCATACGCCAGAAGAAACGCAATACTCTATGCTCGAAGCCGGCGCCGCCGCACTTGTCGAAAAATGGAAAGAGAAGCTGCAATCCATAAAGCGTTCTAATCAGTTGATCGAGAGCATCAAGACCAAGCGCAAAACCGGCGACAGCGGCCCATCCGTGCTTGTAACGCCAAATGGCACGCGCCGCAGCGAGTACCTCGGCATCCGCAAAACCAAAGCCATGGGCGGCCGGAAAAAGACCAATGCCGAGGTCGCCTATGTCTTGGAATATGGCACGCCGCGCATGGCGGCGCGTCACTGGATGGAAACGGCAAACGAGGAGGCGAGCGACGATGTCGTCGCTGCCGAGGCCGCCGTCTGGGACGAATATCTCAAATCATTGAATTTGTAAAGGATGTGAATCCATGGCAGTCAACACCAAAACCGTAAAGGTGCCGATCGGCATCCGCAAGGCGCTCTGGGCGAAGATCACCGCCGAGCCCGACGCCGCGCACCCGACCTACGACGCCACCATTCTCGATCTCGGCGCCGCCGTCAAGGGCACGCTCGCGATCACGACCGCGACTCTCTCCATTTACGGCGACGACACCGAGCAGCTGCGCGACGAGGCCTTTGTCTCCGCGCAGGTCGACGTGGAGACGACCTGCTCCGATCTCGAGCTGAACGCCTCCGTTTACGGCCACACATATTCCTCGACCGATGGCGAGGACAGCGGCAAGGACGACCACGCGCCCTATGGCGGCTACGGTTATCTTGAACCGGTCCTGCTCAAGGACAAGTCCGTTGTGTTCCGCGCCACGTTCCTCCGCCGCGTCTGCGCGATCGCGTCCTCCGAAAAATCGGACGCAGCGACCCGCGCCGACAGCATCACTGTGCAGAACAACGCGGTCTCCTTTGCCTGCTCTGCCGACGCGACCGGCTCCTGGCGAGCCCGCAAGGAGTTCACCGGCGACGGCGCGGAGGCATCCGCGCTTGCGTGGATCAAAACGCAGTTCGCTCCGACCTGACGCACGGAGGCAGCCGTCGCGGCTGCCTCCGCTTTTCATTTTGACCGAAAGGAGCCGCATATGCGCTCTGTGAAATATGACTTCCGCGGCAGCGAATACGTCCTTGCCGTCACCGCCGCTGCGCTCTTCTCGATCTATGACCAGTTCGGCACCGGCGACGTGCTGGAGACGACGAAGTGCATGGACCCCTCGCTCGACGGCTGGGAGAGCTGCTGCCATCTCGCGGCGCTGCTCTCGGAACAGGGCGCGGCGCAGCGGGAATACCTGCACCGCGCTCCCGTGCCGACGCTGGACGCGGAATTCCTCATGCGCACCGCCTCGCCGACGGACGCCGTTAACCTGCGCCGCGCGATCCGCGAGGCGTTTCGTCTCGGCTTCGCGCGCGAGATCGCCGAGGACCGGGACGAAGAAGTGAACCTCGTGCTCCTTGAGCGGGAGCGGGAGGACGCCGAAAAAAAAGCGAATCCCCCGGCGCGATTCGGGCGCAGTGGCTGGCCGTGGCGGCGCGCTGCCTCAACTTGAGCGTGCGCGAGGCGCTGCTTCTCTCGCCGGGGGAATTTTCCGACATGTTCGCCGCCGTCTCGCCGCCGAAGCGGGACGAGCCCCCCGTCTGGGCGGAAGGAGATGATTGACCGTGGCAACCAGAAAAATCGACACCGAGCTCTCGCTGACCGGCGAGAAGGAATTCAACGACCAGATGAAGGCCGTGAACAATTCGCTTAAAACCACGCGGTCGGAAATGGCCGTCGTCACGGCGGAGTTCGGCAAGAACAGCACAAAAATCAAGGCGCTCACCGCCGAGCACAAGATCCTCAAGCAAACGCTCGAAGATCAGAAGGCAAAAGAGAAGGCGCTTTCCGACCAGCTCAAGGCCGCCGAGCAGGCATACGGCAAAAACAGCGCCCAGGCGCAGAAATACCGGCAGGAGCTCAACCAGGCGCGCGCCGCGGTCATCAACACCGAGAACGCTCTGCAGGCCAACACCAAGGCGATGCTCACGCAGAACGCCGCGGCCAAGGCTCTCGGCAAAACGTTCTCCGCCGTCGCCAAGGGCGCGCTGGCTGTCACAAAGGCCACCGGCAAGCTGATCGTCGGCGGCACGGTCGGCGCTCTGGTGGCAGCCGGCGGCGCGGCCGTCGTTGCCGCCAAGGGCTTCCAGCAGCTCGGCAAGTTCGCCGTCGAGGCGGCGCAGGCCAAGGGCGACGACGGAAAGCCGCTCTATGCCCAGTACGCCCAGCTCGGAGAGAATCTTGAGGGCCTGACGACCGCCTCCGGCGCTGCCAAGGCCGCGCTCGGCTCGCTGCTGCTTCCGGCGCTCGAATCGCTCTCCACCGAGGGCACGCAGTTTCTCAACGACTTCTCCGCCGCCATGGCCGAGACTGGCGGCGACACCGAGAAAATGGGCGCCGTCGTCGGTGATTTCCTCGCCAAAGGCGTGCAGCAGATCTCCGAAAAGCTGCCGCAGTATCTCCAAATGGGCGGCGACATTATCACCGCGCTCGGCGGCGGCATCGCCGCGAATCTCGACACGATCCTCGCCAGCGCCGGACAGATCCTCCAGACGCTCACGGACGGCCTTATCTCCGCCGCGCCAGACATCGGCGCCGCCGCCGTGGACGTTGTGATGTTTCTCGGCTCATTCCTCATCGAGAACGCGCCGGAGCTTCTCTCCGCCGGGCTTGACCTTCTCAACAACGTCATCACCGGCATCACGAACGCGCTGCCGGAGCTCATCCCCGCCGCTGTGCAGATGATCTCGCAGCTGCTCATGGCGCTCGTGCAGAACGCCCCGCAGCTCGTCGCCTCCGGCCTTGAGCTGATCCTCGCTCTGGTGCAGGGCCTCATCGAGGCGCTGCCGGAGCTTATCATTGCCGCCGGAGAGGCCGTCAAGGCACTCGTGCAGGGCTTTGAGGAAAAAGCGGAGGACATCGTGAACATCGGCAAGAACGCTGTGGAAAAGATCAAGGAAGGCATCGCGCACGCCTGGGAATCGCTGAAGGCGTGGTTCAAGGGAATCTGGGACAGCCTGTTCGGCGGCCTCAACGTGGACGTCGGCGTCAGCGGAACGCCCACGGGAGGCAGCGGCGGAGGCGGGAAAACGGCCGCGCCGCTGCGCTCCGGTCTGTGGAGAGTGCCTTATGACGGATTTCCCGCCGTGCTGCACGCAAACGAGGCCGTCCTCACTTCCTCGCAGGCCGACAAGTGGCGCACCTCCCGCGGCAGCGGCGGAGGAGGCGGCGTCGTCGTCAACGTGTACGCACAAACGCTCTCCGAGGACGAGGTGGACTACCTCATTTCCCGCGTCAACCGCGAGTTTGGGGAGGCGATCTGATGCGAAAATTCTATTTTCTCAACAGCTCCGGCGAGCGCTGGCCGCTGCAGGGCGAGAAGGGCGTCTATATCACAGACCCGACCGGCCTCGGCGTCACGCTCGCGCAGACCTACGCCGATCTCCAGAACGGCTTCTTCGTCGGCGTCAGCTCGGCAAACGAGCCGCAGAGCGCCCCGCACGCGACGCTGCTCTTTGTCCGCCCGGCCTACGCGGCCTACCGCCAGCTCATCAACTGGCTCGCCGCCGCGGGCGACCTTGAGCTCGTCTACTGCCCCTACGGCACGGAGGAATTCCACCGCCGCGTGGACGTGCAGGCGATCAGCAAGGGCGAGCTGGACGAGCACGCCTTTCTCGCGTGCGAGCTCTCCCTGCTCGCGCGCTCGCCGTGGTTCAAGGCCGCGGCCACGCGGCTCGATCTCGCGTCGCAGAGCGCGGACGAGTCCTTGCGCTACGACATCGTCTACACCGAGGAGCTTATCTACGGCGAGGACGCTACTGCCTCGCTCTCCGGCACGCTGCACCCGGACGGCCACGTCCCCGCGGCGATCTCCGTCACGTTCTACGGCGGCGCGGCCTCGCCGGTCATCTCTCTCACCGGGCAGCTTACCGGCAAGCTCTACGGTGCCTGCCGCATTTCCGACACCATCGCCTCCGGTGAGACGCTGCTCTTCTCCACGGACTATCTCGACAGCTATGTTCGGAAGCTCTCCGCGTCGGGCGCGGCGACGGATCTGCTCTCCAAGATCGATCTCGACGGCGAGCCGTTCTTCCGTCTGCCGCTCACCGAGCCCTGCACGCTCACCATCGCGGCGCAGGCGGCGATCTCCGGCGCGGCGGACGTGGAGGTCTTCTATTATTACAGGAGCGTGTAGCCATGCTTTTCATCAAACGATTCTCTGACTTTGAGACCGTGGCCGCGCTCACGCCGCTCTCCAGCTCGCTGTGCATCGACTCTGCCGAGCAGGAGGGCAGCACCGTCACCGTCGTAGGAAACGGCGTGCAGCGCTCGCTGGCGGGCTCGTGGGCGGTCATCAACGGCAGAATCTACACGATTACGACCGTGACGCCGCAGGACGGCCGCACGCTGCTCGCTCTCGCCGCGCCCGGCGAGGCCTTTTCCCGCCTGCTGCCTTACACCGCGCCCGCGAGCGGCAGCGGCGGCGCGTTCGCCGCCGCGGAGCTGACGGCAAACTACATCAACCAGCCGGACAAGCAGTACGCGCTGCCCTATCTGAGCGTGTCCAATTTGGACACATCCGCCTTTCTCCCGCCGGAGACGGACGGAAACGGCCTTTACGCCATTGCGGACTATCTCCGGCTCCTGCGCCGCATGCGCGGCATCAAGCCGGTGTTCACGTTTGAGGAGGATACGCTCACCCTCACGCTCACGCCCGTCTCCAAAACCGCGCAGGCCGTCCCGTTCAACGACGGCCACTCGCAGCTCGCTTCTGTGGCCTACTCGGACAGCGGCCTTGCCAAGATCACGACGCGCCACAGCGTCGCGCGTATCGAGAGCACGGATCCGGAGACCGGCAAGGTCACCTACGTCAAGGACGATGAGGGGAAAATTGTTTACGACATCGTGACCGCCGACTTCTATCTCACCGAGAGCGGCGCGGTCGTCACGTCGCCGCCCGCGCGGCGCATCTCCGGCGCGTGGCTCACGCTGCCTGTCTCCGCCAGAGACGACCCCGCCGCGAAGGCCGCCGAGCGCTTCGCCAAGGCCGCGAGTTCCCACAAGATCGAGTTCTGGTCCGACCGGGAGTTCGCCGTGTTCGACCCCTGCACCTTCGCCGTCTACGGCGAAATTCTCACGAGTTACATCTCCTACGTCGGCACGCGCTCGACCGACGGGCGCTTCTACTACCGCAGCGGCGAGCTGCTGCTCACCGCGACCGAAAAACTGAAAGGGATGATGAAATGAGCCTCACCGGCATTACTTTCGCCAATCAGAAGATCACGCCGTCCGACGACGGCCGCCTCTACGGCGCCATGCTCGCCGACGGCATCCTCACCGGCTGCGGCATCACCTTCGCCGCCGCCACGCTCTCCGTCGCCGCGGGCAGCCTCCTCATCGGCACGCGCGAGCTGCGCACCTCCGGTGAGACGCTCTCCGTCACGGGCGCGACCTCCGGCTACGCCCGCGTCATTATCGACATTGACCTCACCCGCGCCGCCACGAAGACGAGCTTCGAGCAGGCCCAGTTCCAGATCCAGTACGCCGCCTCGCTCGACGCCTTCGCCTCGCTCGAGCAGCAGGACATCAACACCGCGGGCACGCACTACCAAGCCGTGTTCTGCGTCCTGTCTCTCGGCACGGCCGGCATCACCGGCGTCGTTTCCTCGCTTGCAAGCGCCCGCGTCGGCGTCGCCCAGCTGACGAACGAGGCGCGCTTCGGCACCGAGTTCGCCATCAGCACGCCCGGCTCAACGCCCGATCTCGCGTGGGGAAACGCCCTCGTCTGGGTGTGGGGCACATCCATGACAATCAAGCTGACCGCGGAGGTCTCGGCGCTGCTGCCGCCGAACTGGCAGACGCGGCTTTTCGCGAACGACCCGTTCACCTTCGAGTGGGAGGGCATCGGCACGCCGGTCAACGTCGCCAAGGGGCAGACGGAGAGCGCGACCGGCTCCATCGCCGTGCCGGCGAAGAAGTATATCGACCTCAAAAAGATCGATAACAACATCTGGATCTTCTCCGGCACTTACGCCGGCCATATGCGCTATGATGGGACGACGGAGCCGTCCGCCGATCTCGGCGTGGACGGCGATGAATATTTTATGTACTCCTAAGGGGTGAGCGGAATGGCATGGTCACGAACAGCGCCTGAGCTGCCGTCCGGCAGTGAGTGGACGCAGGTCGGCACAACGAGCTGGGGAAATAATAACCTGGACATCACAAGCGTCGTTTCCGTCGCGCGCCTGAACGGGAAAGGCTTTGCCGTTCAGGTCGTCGAGACGCGGCAGCATTATAGGTACAATTTCACTGATTTGTACCTCCGCTGCGACATCGGCGGCGTAACCGGCACGCCGGAGACGGGAATCAAAGGCACAAGCAGCAACGGCTCGACGACGGCCTATTTCACCGGCGAGGCCGCCGCAGGCGTGACCGTCGATGTGGTCGTCGGCTTTCAGGCGGGAATCAGCTCGTCGCTTAAAACGGTGAGCTTTACCGCCCCCGCGCCGCTCGGCGCTACGATTTATTTAAAAGTCGGCGGTGTATGGAGACCAGCGCAGGTCAAGGTCAAGGTCGGCGGCGTCTGGAAGGACGCCGTGGCAAAAATCAAGGTCGGAGGGACATGGAAATGACAGAAAAAGAATTGAGACAGAAGGTCGTATCTACTGCCGAGGCCTGGCTGGGAATGCGTGAGTACAGCGACAGGCATTACGAAATGCTCGATATCTACAACGCGCAGAGCCCGCTTCCCAGAGGCACGCGGATGCTCGCCTCTTGGCCGTGGTGCGCGGCGTTCGTGTCCACCGTGGCCCTCCAGTGCGGACTGCGCGATATCATGCCTACCGAGTGCGGCTGCCCCGGCATGGTGCGACTCTATCAGGAGCTCGGGCGCTGGGTGGAGGACGATGCTCATATCCCGTCTCCGGGCGACGTGGTCTTTTATGACTGGCAGGATACGGGGTATGGCGACAATGCCGGACAGCCCGACCACGTCGGCATAGTGGCTGCCTGTGACGGTCAGACGATGACAATCATCGAGGGCAACTGCGACAATGCCGTCAAGACGCGCGCGCTGGCCGTGAACGCCCGCTTCATCCGCGGATATGGTGTTCCCGACTACGCAAGCAAGGCGGACGGCGCAGAGCCGCAGCCAGCGCCTGAACCAGCGCCTGAACCGGCACCGGAACCGACTCCCACGCCGAAGCCGCAGCCTGAACCGGAGAAGCCCGCCGTGGAGACGACGGTTGACCCGTTCATCACGGCAAAGGCCCGCGAGGTCATCGCCGGGAAGTGGGGCAACGGGCAGGCCCGCAAAGACGCGCTCGCCGCATGGTTTACAAAGGCCGTGCAGGACGAAGTGAACCGGTTGATGGGAGGCTGACATGGAAGAAATGGAAATGGTGCGCACACTCGCGGAACTCATCGCGCTCGGGACTGCTATTGTAGTGCCGATGCTGAAACTCAACTCGAACATTGTCAAACTCACGGACGCGGTGAACGGGTTGAAAGAGGCAAACGGCAAACTGGAGAAATCCAACACGGAAGAGCACAAGCAGCTCCACGAACGCATCAACCACCGCAAAAAAGAAAATGAGGAGCTGGACGACCGCGTGACCGATCACGAAAATCGTATCAGCATTCTCGAAAGAAAATAATTTTTAGGAGGAACAGAAAAATGGAGAACATCTTCGGACTGACTACTTGCGTGGCGATCGTCGTGATCGCCTACCTCATCGGCATCGTCATCAAGAACACCGACGCGATCGACGACAAGTGGATCCCGGCGATCTGCGGCATCGTCGGCGCGCCCCTCGGCGTGCTGGCGCTGCATATCGTGCCGGACTTCCCGGCCACGGACTATCTGACGGCCGTCGCCGTCGGCATCGTGTCCGGACTCGCCGCGACCGGCGTGAACCAGGTTTTCAAGCAGCTCCGCGACAACTGAAAACGGCGTGTCCAATTTGGACACACCAAGCGAAAGAAACGCCGCGCAAGCCCGAACGGCTGCGATCCTCGCAGCCTTCTAATGTAGGACTTGCCCGGCGTTTTTCAATAGAATTGAGAGCGTTGGGGGTGTTTTGGGGGTGTCCGGCTTGCGGAACAACATCACCGAGAAAAGGAAAAAGCCTGTAACCGTTGAAGTTACAGGCTTTTTGATGGTCGGAGTGGCGAGACTTGAACTCGCGGCC
>UMGV01025781.1_pt1 | contig 14987 bp, 12 predicted proteins | sample 1965361 | NCBI WGS metagenome assembly UMGV01 (sample SAMEA4836081, study PRJEB28245) | human gut metagenome | biome: gut microbiome; material: fecal sample | place: Denmark | collected 2008
TAAATAATGTTAAACTATAGTGTTGCGGAATTAAGGGTGATAAAATAAAATGGTAAAGCCATAATAGCAAACTTTATGCTATTATGGCTTTCTTATTTCTTTCATTATTAGTTTCTAACCCTCAGAATTCTCACTAATTCTACTTCCTGAATCCCTCCATATTCTCATAGCGACGCTTCATCATGCGGTTGTAGATGTTGCGAAGCCAAAGACGATGGGTGAGGAAGAATGCTGCGCCAACGGTTGCCATTACGATGTTTGAGGTTGTGGTGGAGCAGAAGGCAGAGAGCAGAGAAACGAAAACCATAGGGACGATGAAAATTCCTAAGGTGGTCATTATCTGCACATAGTTGTTGCCCATGCCATTCTTGCTCACAAACTTGGTGTTAAGAGGCAACGATGACTTGTTGTAGACTGCCATCTGCATGATGCAGAAATATTGGCAGCCGATGGTGAATAGCGCATACGAAAGAATCATCCAAATAGACCATTTGCCGGTGAATACCGTTGGCAACAGTAGGAGAATAGGGATGATGGTCAAGGCGCTAAAGAAATAGTATTTGGCACGAAGCAGAGAATAGATATTCTCCTTGTGAACCATTAGTGCATCGATATAGTTGCCCTCGTAGCTCATCACGTGGATAAGCATCGTTGCAGCATAGACAACAAGATTATAAAAACACCAGAAGTCTGTCATTCCCATGTTGTCGTAGACATCGGAGAACGAGCAAATAAGGGTTATTACAACCACAGCCCATGTGGCGCTGATGAAGCTCTTGCGAGGATTCTTATTGCGCATCAGGCTCTTTATCTCGAGCTTCAAGTATTCGCCTATTTCCTTGTATCTATCGAGGAACTTGAATTCCGACACCTTCTTTATCTTCGTAGTCTTGCTGGTGCGACCAATCTCGCTCATCACGCTATCGTATTGCAACTTGCGATTTACTACCACCATAATAGCCAACAAGCCTAAGGCAATAACGAGTGGCAAGATGTTGCCCTTGTCGAGCCAAGTGCCGAGAGTGGCATAAAGATTGAAGAAAGCTTCAAACGATTTCTCGGTAGGCATTCCGCCTATGTATAATGGTAGGAATACCAAGGCGTAGACAGCTATTGGCAGCAGCCACCACAGCATGCTGCTGATCACGAGTGTGCGCACAATGGAATACCATTGGCTATTGGCAAAAACAAAGATGGTGTAGGTGAGGAAAAGCAATAGGCAAGCGCCAATGCCGTGGGCGAAAACCACCGACATCAAGCAAAATGGGATGAGGATGGCGTACCATGTGATGTTGCCCCACGAGAAGATGGAGCGGAATAAGAAAGCATCGATACATACGTAGCGTGGCAATGGCAACAGCACGTATGGTTTGATGATTTGCGACGGTGTTTGCTGACCAATCCAACGGAAACCGAAGTCTATGCCAAGGATAATCGGCATTACGCCCATCATCAACTCCAGGGCTGTGAAGCCACGACTCTCGTTGGCTATTAGCGATAGCATCACGGCAATGAAAGCCAGATAAGCTATCACGAGCAACGAAACTACGCCAATAAAAAACTTTGCCGCCATGGTCTGAGGATACAGCGGACTGCGTTTCTCAGCAAGGCGGCGATGTTGTTGTAGAGTTTTGAATATTTCGATTTTCTCCATCTTGAGGTGCAATTAAAATACTTGAGCTATTTCAATTTAAAAGAATCCTTGAGCACTACTATATATAAAAGGTGTTATCTCAAGTCAATAACCTCAGCTTTTGGAAAATCCTTAGCCTTGAAGGTGAACATGCTGTTTGCCAACTTCTTTGCTTTGAAGTTTTTGATGTTGATGGTCGACCATGTGTTGCCCTCAAGCATCTTTACCTGCACAGGAATGTAGGTAGAGCTGTTCACGGTGATGTAGAGTTCCTTCACCGAGCGCTTTTTGTTTTGAGCTGTGAGGTGAACAACATAGTTTCTGCCCGAAGTCTTCATCGACATGTTGTAGCCACTCTTATACATAGTGATAAAAGTATAAGGATTCATCTTCATGCGCTTAGCTTCGGTAGGAGTGGTGATGTTTACCTCGTTGGTCGATTTCATGTAGCTCCATTGAGTTTTGCCGTTGTACCAAACGATGGCACTTGGAATAGAGGCTTGAAACATGTGACCTTTGATGGCGATGGTGCCCGAAGTGGTTCCCATCTTTGGGTTCGACATAGTGAACGAAGCACTTGCGCCGCCCTTGTTGCCAACTACAGTTGCTGTTTTGTCCAGCACCTTGCGAGCCTGAGCTGCAGATTGTGCTGATGCTGTAAGGCTCAGCAGAGCCATAAGCATAGAAAAAATGATAATCTTTTTCATATCTTGTTTCTCCTTCTTTTTACCTTTTTTACCCTTTTTCCCTTTTTGGAATAAGCGACGTAGCCGAGCTGCGACGAACGCAACCCCAAACCCACTTTTACCTTTTTACCTTTTTACTTTTTACTTTTTTTCCCTTTTACCTTTAAAATTATCCTCTCAGTCTTGCCAAAAGCTCGTTGAGAGTATTCTCGTCGGCGATGAGCACCTCGCGAGGTTTAGAACCCTGCTGAGCACCTACGATGCCTGCTGACTCTAATTGATCCATTAGTCGTCCGGCACGATTGTAGCCGATAGAGAAACGACGCTGAATCATACTTGTAGAACCCTGCTGCGAGATTACGATGGCGTGGGCAGCATCTTCGAAGAATGGGTCAAGACTCTTGAGGTCGGCAGAACCGTCGCCACCAAAGTCGCCGCTTCCACCTTCGTCGGCAGGTTCAGGGAGTTCCATAGGAGCCACAGGACCCGACTGACCAGAGATGTGGTCGTTGACATTCTCAATTTCAGGAGTATCGATGAATGCACATTGCACACGAATAGGGTCGCCACCTGCAAGGAAGAGCATGTCGCCCTTACCCACCAACTGCTCTGCGCCCTTGCGGTCGAGGATGGTGCGAGAGTCGACAACCGAAGTCACACGGAAGGCAATACGTCCAGGGAAGTTGGCCTTGATATTACCGGTAATAATCTTGGTTGTTGGTCGCTGAGTTGCAATAACCATGTGGATACCCACGGCACGTGCCAACTGTGCAATACGCGCAATTGGTAGCTCTATCTCCTTACCGGCAGTCATGATAAGGTCGCCAAACTCGTCGATGATAACCACAATGTAAGGCATGTATTCGTGACCCTTAGTCATGTCGAGCTTATGGTTAACGAATTTCTCGTTGTATTCCTCAATCTTCTTCACCTGTGCCATCTTCAGCATGTCGTAGCGATGGTCCATGAGCTTGCAGAGAGAGTTGAGTGTGCGCACCACCTTGTTTACGTCGGTGATGATAGGCTCGTCGTCGTTCTCAGGAAGTGCAGCCATGAAGTGAGACGTAATCTGATTGTAGATTGAGAACTCCACCTTCTTAGGGTCTACGAGTACAAATTTAAGTTCGTTTGGATGCTTCTTGTAGAGTAGGGAAGTGATGATGGCGTTCAGACCTACAGACTTACCCTGACCAGTAGCACCAGCCACGAGAAGGTGAGGAAGCTTGTGGAGGTCAAACATAAATACGTCGTTAGAGATTGTCTTACCAATAGCCACAGGCAACTCCATCTTCGACTCCTTAAACTTCTTAGAGTTTAATACACTCTCCATCGAAACTATCTGTGGCTTCTTGTTAGGCACCTCAATACCGATTGTGCCACGGCCAGGGATAGGAGCGATGATACGAATGCCAAGAGCTGCAAGGTTCAAGGCAATATCGTCTTCCAAGTTTCTAATCTTGTTGATGCGCACACCCTCGGCAGGAGTAATCTCGTAGAGAGTGATGGTTGGACCCACGGTAGCGCTGATGCGGCTAATCTTCACGCCAAAGCTATCGAGTACCTCAACGATGCGATTCTTGTTGGCAGTGATTTCCTCCATGTCAACCACAGGACGATTGTTTTCCTCGTATTTCTTCAGGAGTTCCAATCCTGGCTTCTTATATCTTGTGAAAGGCTCCAGCGGGTTGATAGGAGTCTTCAATATTTCCTCTATCGACAGTTCGTTGCCCTTGCCCTGTTCTACGGCTGGAGCAGCTTCTACAATAATGTCGGGCGAATTCTTCTTGTCTTCGCCATTTGTAGCTGTAGGCTCTATGTCTACTGCGATGCTATTGTTCTCAGGCTCTTGACTGTCAACGGCTGGAGCTGCATTATTATCGTCGTTGTCGTTGTCGTTGGTTAGGTCAACAACCGTAGCTTCGTCATTCTCTTCTTCTGTTCCGCCGTAGAGGTTTTCTTCAGTATCAACAGAAGTGAGCGGATGATTATCGTCAGTATTATTGTCGCCCATGTTGGTGACATTAAATTTTATCTTCGATGTCAAGTAAGCCACAGGGTTTAAAGCCTTGCGAATCAATTCTATAGTCTCGCTTGTGAGATAAGTCAAGAAAGTTAGGGCTGTGAGCAGCAATATCGCAGTAAGTCCTGGAGGACCAACGAGGTTCTCCAACTGTTCTACGATAAACACTCCGTGGTTGCCACCAGGGTTAAAAGTCATCGACCCCATGATTGGAGTGAGAAATTTGGCGAGTGTCACCGAAGTCCACACCATCACCACCATCATGCCGAAGAACCATTTCCAAAGGTTCACGTTGTAAGCATGCAGCAGTTTTAGTCCCACCATTATAATAAATACCGGAATGAGGAACGCAGGAATACCGAAGTTTACCGTCATAAGATAATATGACAGCAACGCTCCTATCGAACCACAATAGTTGGTGAATTGTTTGCCTGTGTTTAGCCATTCTCCCGGTCGAAGGTTCTCCAAGATGCTTTGGTCAGCAGCTCCTGTTGCGAAAAAAGACCCCATAGCAATTATCAGCACTATTGCTGATGCTATGAGAAAAAGTCCAAAAAGGGCATCTGTTGTTTCGTTGGATAATATCTTGTTGAGCCCGAATACTTCGGTAAATGATTTGCTTTTGCGCTCTACTTTTTTCTTTGCCATGGTATGTATTTACAAATTTAACTGCAAAAATAGCGTAAAAAACTTAGATTCTGCCATAATTTGATAACTTTTTTCTAATTTTGCAAATTGTAACAAGAAATAGATAATGAGAAAGACCATATACAACAAGTTTGATAAGCGTGCCATAACAGCCTTGCCTGTGCTAAAATTCCCTGGCCGCATCATCGTAATTATGTCTGAAGGCGAAACAGAAAAGGCCGTAGACTATTTACTTTCGAGCGATATCTTAGGCGTAGATACCGAGACTCGACCATCTTTTCATCGTGGCGAGATGCACAAAGTGGCGTTGCTGCAAGTGTCTACTCGCGACACCTGTTTCTTGTTTCGTCTAAACCATACTGGCATTACTCCAGCCATTAAGCGACTCTTGGAAGACATTACAGTAAAGAAAATTGGACTCTCATGGCACGACGACATCCTTATGCTCAGAAAGCGTCAGGAGTTTACTCCTGGATTGTTCATCGACCTGCAAGACATCGTTGGCTCTATAGGCATCGAAGATCGCAGTTTGCAGAAACTCTATGCCAACGTGTTCGGACAGAAAATAAGCAAACGCCAGCGACTCACTAACTGGGAAATCGATGTGCTCAACGATAAGCAAAAGCAGTATGCTGCCACAGATGCGTGGAGCTGCATCAACCTCTACGAAGAAATAGAGCGCCTAAGAAAAACTGGCGACTACAATCTCGTGGTAAGTGAAGAGGAAAGAGAAAAAAGTGAAGAGTGAAGAATCAAATGGAAGTGAGGGGTAGAGACTATTCTAAAAATCATTTGGCTATTCTTAAATCTTTAGATTTTCTAATTATTGAATTCATTTGGCTATTCTAATTATAGGAATTAAAGTATAAACAATAAAAGATGTATAAGACAATATATTTGAAAAAGGGTAAGGAAGAATCGCTAAAGCGTTTTCATCCTTGGATATTTTCGGGAGCTATTCTCCATGGTGACGACGATATTGCTGAGGGCGATATTGTAAGAGTGTTGTCGGCAGGTGGCGACTTCCTCGCAGTAGGTCATTTCCAAATTGGTTCTATCGCAGTAAGAGTGTTGTCGTTCAGAGATGTTGAAATCGACGACAACTTCTGGACAGCTCGTCTTGCTTCGGCTCTTGAGGTTCGCCGCAGCCTTGGCATTGCCGACAATCCCGACAACAACACCTATCGTTTGGTGCATGGCGAGGGCGACAATTTACCAGGTCTCGTAATCGACTGCTACGGCAAAACTGCCGTGATGCAGGCTCATAGCGTGGGAATGCACGTTTGCCGTATGGAGGTGTGCAAGGCGCTCGTTAGCGTGATGGGCGAGAGAATAGAAAACGTTTATTACAAGAGCGAAACCACCCTGCCTTTCAAAGCCGATCTCGGACAGCAGAATAGCTTTATCTATGGCGGTAGCGACGAGAATACAACCAAGGAAAACGGACTCCTTTTCCATGTCGACTGGCTCAGAGGTCAGAAGACAGGCTTCTTCGTCGACCAGCGCGAAAACCGCTCATTGCTCGAGAAATATTCTCATGGCAAGACTGTGCTTAATATGTTCTGCTATACTGGCGGTTTCTCTGTCTATGCTATGCGTGGCGGAGCCAAGTTGGTGCACTCGGTAGATAGTAGTGCTAAGGCTATTGAGCTTACCAATGCCAACATCAACCTCAACTTTGCGGGCGACAAGCGCCATGAGGCTTTCTGCGAGGATGCTTTCAAATTCCTTGATGCCAACGATGGCAAATACGACCTTATCATTCTCGACCCTCCAGCCTTTGCTAAGCATCGTGCTGCTCTTCATAATGCCTTGAAGGGCTACACACGCCTCAATGTCAAGGGCTTCGAAAAGATTAAGCCTGGCGGAATATTGTTTACCTTCAGCTGCTCGCAGGTGGTTACTAAAGACAACTTCCGCAATGCTGTCTTCACAGCTGCTGCTCAGGCTGGTCGCAAGGTGCGCATCCTTCATCAGCTTCATCAGCCTGCCGACCATCCTATCAACATCTATCATCCAGAGGGTGAATATTTAAAGGGATTGGTGCTCTACGTAGAATAAAATACACCTCAGTTCTGAATAAATACTGTATTCTGAAAAATACCGTATGTCGAAAACTAAGAAAGATAAAATCCTGCAGCAGGTGGCAGGTTTCATAGCTCGAAATCAGTTGCTTGCTGCTGACAATAAATACATAGTGGCATTGTCGGGTGGAGCCGATAGTGTCGCTTTGTTGCTTATTATGAAGGCTCTCGGCTACGACGTTGAGGCTGCGCATTGCAATTTCCATTTGCGTGGCAAAGAGTCGGAGCGCGATGAGAACTTCTGTGTGTCGCTATGCGAATCGTTGGGCATAATTCTTCATCGCATACATTTCGACACTCTCACCTACGCCCAACTCCATAAGGTCAGCATCGAAATGGCTGCCCGCGACCTCAGATATTCTTATTTCGAACAGTTGCGTCGCGATATTAATGCCGACGCCATCTGTGTGGCTCACCATAAGGACGATAATGTGGAGACCATTCTGCTCAACCTCGTCAGAGGCACAGGCATGAACGGACTGACAGGCATTTCGCTTCGTAATGGCTTCATCTTGCGCCCCTTGCTCTGCATAGGTAGAGAAGACATCTTGGAATATCTCGATGCTGAAAATCAAGACTACGTTACCGACAGCTCTAATCTTGTCGACGATGTGCAACGCAACAAAATCAGGCTAAACGTGTTGCCGCTTCTCGAGAATGTGAATCCTGCCGTCAAGGACAACATCCTTACTATGGCTCGATGGATTGCTGAGGCTTCCACAATTGTAGAAGCTTCGCTTAGTGAGGCTAAAGCTAAGGCTGTTTCGTCTGCAACGCTGAACGATTCGTTCTGCGTAGATATTTCCAAGGTCGAGGAATATCCGTCGGCTGAATATTTGCTTTGGAACATTCTTAGCGACTATGGTTTCAACTCTTCGCAAGTGGCTTTGGTGGCTGAGAATCTGCACGCCACTACAGGTACCTCGTGGCTCTCTTCTTCTCACGAGCTTACCCTTGACCGCGGTCGACTCATCCTTACTCCTTTGGATAAGGAAGAGGGCAGACAGATGCGAATTCCCGAAGTGGGCACCTATGTGTATACAGAACTTTGCAAGCTGAAAATAGAACAAAAAGAAATCAACGAAAACTACACCATCTCGCGCTCATCCGACAAGGTTTGCCTGGATGCTCAAAAAGTGAAGTTTCCGTTGATGATTCGCCGCGTTGCTCGTGGCGACCGCTTTGTGCCTTTCGGTATGAAGGGAAGCAAGCTCGTTAGCGATTTCCTTACCGACCAAAAGGTGGCGCTCCCGTTGAAGCGTCGTCAGCTTGTCGTTTCCGATGCCGGCGGCAATATTCTATGGGTTGTGGGCAAACGTCTTGATGGTAGATTTGCGGTTAGCCCTTGTTCGAAATCTGTTGTAGAAATTTCTCTGCTCTCGTAAGGTCTTCAGGAGTGTCGATGCCCACGGTCTCGATGTCTGTGCGTCCCACTTTTATCTTGTAGCCATTCTGTAGCCAACGGAGCTGTTCGAGGCTCTCGGCTATTTCGAGTGGCGATTGTGGCAACTTGGTTATCTCCTTGAGCACCTTGCACTTATAAGCGTAAATACCCAAATGCTTCAAGTAAGGGAAGTTGGCTAACCATTCGCTCTCTTCCTTGCCTCTGACATATGGAATTACCGAGCGCGAGAAATACATGGCGTAGCTATTATTGTCGGTTACGATTTTTGGCGAATTAGGATTTTTCACCGCCTCCATGCTCTCGAAAGGTTTGCCGAGGGTGGCAATTTCTGTATTCTCATCGTCGAAGCAATGGCATATTTCTTCTATCTGACTCTTGTCGATGAAAGGCTCGTCGCCCTGGATGTTCACCACCACGTCGTAGTCGCCACCAATCTTTTCTAAAGCTTCTGCTATGCGGTCGGTGCCGCTCTTGTGGTCGTTTCTCGTCATCACCACCTTGCCGCCAAACGCCTTTACGGTTTCTTCTATGCGTTCGTCGTCGGTAGCCACGTAGGCGTCGCCCAATACTGCTGCAGCCTTCTCATAAACATGTTGTATCACAGGCTTTCCACCGAGAATAGCCAATGGCTTGCCAGGAAATCTTGTCGAGGCAAAGCGCGCAGGAATTATTGCTACGAATTTCATTTTTTCTCGCTTTTGTTTATTGTTTCTTTGAATTATCTATAATCGTAATAATACCAATATGTTTTGCCATAAGTGTCGCGAATCATGTTTTTTCGCTCTTGTGGGTTAGCATATTTGTGCTCCAAATCTTGGAAGTCGCGATAGTCGGCATCCAGGATGTCGTCGTGGTAGTCTACAAGCGGATTAGAGCGCAGATGGGTGTAGAGCACAAGTGCTTCGCGATAGTGCTTAGGCAACGCTTTTGTGATGGTATAAGGAGCTGTAGACGTGTTGTCGTCGGGAGTTGCTGGGTCGGTCTTTGATTTCTTCTCCATGGTAGGTTTACCATAGATTTTCACCATAGCCTTTACGAAGCCGTCGAGGTTGCGATCCAAGAGGTAGGCGCACAACTGGTAGTCGGTCTTGGATTTACGCAATAAGCGCAACTTAGTGTCGGTATAGAGCATCATCTTCACGCTGGTGCCGTTTGGCTTCATGGCTTCCGAACCGCCCACGAGTGGATATTCGAATAGTCGCTCAGGCAACTGCTTGTTGGCAGCCAAAGCATAGATGCGAAGCATGGTAAGGCTGCTGTCTGTGGTCAACGATTTTTCGCCTATTGTGAGTGCTTTCTTGTAGTCGCCCTTGACAAGGCTACGCTCCACAGCCATGCGGTAGTGGAACACCTCGTTGGAGTTGCCTACCATTCCCACGAGTACAAACATCAAGGCAAACTGGGCAAGGTTCATCCATACGGCTCGCGAAAAGAAGCCATGCGAAAATCGCAAAGGCTCGTAAACTTCCCATGCCTTAGCTATCCACGATCCTATCAGCCACACCACCATCAGCAATGGCACCACCCACAGCCATGCTCCAAAACTAAAGCCGCGGTCGATGTCGGGACTAACGTCGGTGATGATGGCAAGAATGAGCAACGAAGGGAAATAGGTGAGGGCATGAAACATGGTCTTCAGCTGTAGAAATCTTGCTATCAAGAGCTGAAGCAGGAATAAGAGGATGGTGATGAGCGAAGCACCAACGAAGGGCACGTAGTATGTTTTGCCGTCAGAGAGCACATGCTGAGCCATTGCCAGCACGTCGGTCTGATAATTATATAAATATAGAAATGTGAAAATCAGAAAACATGCAGCACTCGTTATCCTTACTATGATGCTGTCTTCGCGAAAAACCTTGTCCATTTGCTTGTTTTTATAAGAATAAAGAGAAGCCATTAGCTTTTTTCTTACTAATGGCTCTCTTTCTTAGTTTTATTTCTTGTTTGCGCAACTCGTCTTATTTCTTGCTTGCGCAACGCATAAATAACTTATTTCTTGCTTGCGCAATGCTTACATAACTTATTTCTTCTTGCGCAAAACCAAGGCTGAGCGAGCAGGCAAATACAGCTTGAGCCATCCCTTGCCGTCTTGTGCGTAGAGATTGTCGTAGTTGGTGAAATGAGTTATGCTGTCGTCGTTGAGTCCGTTTCCTCCAAAGTCTTTGCTGTCGGTATTCAACACCACCTCGTAGGCACCCTCAGGCACAATGAAGCCATAGTCGGTATACGAGCGGTTTGGCGAGAAGTTGAACACAAAGATAATGTCGCCACGCATGTAAGCCAACACCTGGTCGCCATCGTTGTGCCAAATCTCCTGCACAGGAGTCTTATTGAAATCTTTCTCGCTCTTTATCACCTTCAGCATCTCGCGGTCGAAGTCGCCAAGATAGTGGTAGTCGAGCTCCTTATTGTCAACGAGGTTCCATTGGCGGCGTGCATACTTATGGCTCCAGCCGTTGCCTTCGCGAGGGAAATCAATCCACTCAGGGTGTCCAAACTCATTGCCCATGAAGTTCAGGTAGCCACCGTTGATGGTAGAAGCCGTAACGAGACGAATCATCTTGTGAAGAGCAATACCGCGGTTTACCATGAAGTTCTCGTCGCCCTTCTTGAAGTGCCAATACATGTCGGCATCGATGAGGCGGAAGATGATGGTCTTGTCGCCCACCAAAGCTTGGTCGTGGCTTTCGCAATACGATATTGTCTTTTCGTCGCTACGACGATTCTTAACCTCCCAGAATATAGAGCTTGGCTTCCAGTCTTCGTCCTTTAGCTCCTTGATGATCTTAATCCAATAGTCAGGAATGTTCATCGCCATGCGGTAGTCGAAACCGTAGCCTCCATCCTTGAATTTAGCAGCCAGTCCAGGCATTCCGCTCACCTCTTCGGCTATGGTGATAGCCTTTGGATTTACCTCGTGGATAAGCAGGTTGGCAAGGGTGAGGTAGCAGATGGCGTTGTCGTCTTGATGACCGTTGAAATAGTCCTGATATCCGCAGAATGCTTCGCCAAGTCCGTGGCTATAGTAAAGCATCGATGTCACTCCGTCGAAGCGGAAACCGTCGAAATGGAATTCGTTGAGCCAGTATTTGCAGTTAGAGAGCAGGAAGTGGATCACCTGGTCTTTGCCATAGTCGAAGCATAGGCTGTCCCAAGCTGGATGCTCGTGGCGGTCGCCCGGATAGAAATATTGGTTAGGGTCGCCAGCAAGGTTGCCGAGTCCCTCAACCTCGTTCTTCACGGCGTGAGAATGAACGATGTCCATGATCACAGCTATACCGTGCTTGTGGGCTTCATCGATTAGGGCTTTTAGCTCTTCAGGAGTGCCAAAGCGGCTTGATGCTGCAAAGAATGAGCTTACATGGTAGCCAAACGAACCGTAGTAAGGGTGCTCCTGGATAGCCATTATCTGGATGCAGTTGTAGCCATCGGCAATGATTCGTGGCAACACATTCTCCTTAAACTCAGTATATGTGCCCACTTTCTCAGCGTCTTGCGCCATACCGATGTGGCATTCGTAGATGAGGAGTGGGGAAGTGTTAGGCTTGAAAGTCTTCTTCTTCCATGTGTATGGTTCTGCGTCCCACACCTGTGCCGAGAATATCTTAGTTTCGTCGTCCTGCACCACTCGCTGAGCCCAAGCAGGAATACGCTCGCCGTGTCCGCCGTCCCAATAAACGTGCATTTTATAAAGGTCGCCATGCTTCATAGCCTTAGCTGGCAGTTTGAGCTCCCAGTTTTCGGTACCCTTTATGCGTTTTGCTCTATACTTGTCGCTCTCCTGCCAGTTGTTGAAATCGCCAACGAGATAGATGTCGGTAGCATTAGGAGCCCACTCGCGAAACACCCATCCTCCACGAGCAGTTTTGTGGAGTCCGAAATATTCGTAGCCATTAGCAAAATCAGAGAGAGTCATCTTGCCGTTGTCGGTAAGTTGTGCGAGTTTATGTAGCACATTTTCGTGACGTCCCTTGATAGCATCCTCGAATGGTTCGAGATAGCCGTCGTTCTTTACAAGCCCGATATGTTTTACTGCAGCGGGCTTATCTGCCTTTTTCTTTACAGCCATAATTATTTTTAAGTTAGTAGTGGTTAAGCCTTGATCTTAAAGATAGCTTTGTGGATGGTGCCTGTGCCGATGCAAGGCTGGTGTCCGTCCTGAGGGAAGAAGATGGCAAATTCGCCTGGCTTGCAGTTTACGAGAGTTTCTGCCTTCACACCAGGATATTTTGTGATGTCCTTCTCTTCGTTGTATTCCACCTCTGGCAGGTCGCAAAGAGGGGTGTAGCCGTATGTTTCAGGAGCATCGAGCGGTATCTGTACGTCGATCATCTTGCGATGGGTTTCGAAAACAGCCTCTTCCTCGGTTTTGCCGTTAGCAACAGCGATGTTCACAAACAAATCGTTGCCTACGATAGGGTGTTTGCCTACTTCGAGCGTTGCCAAATCGTGGGTATTGATAAACTTTACCATTTCCTCGAAAAGAGGGTTCAAAGAAACATACTTTCCGATGTTCTCCATTGTGTCTACTACCATAACCGTATAAGTTTTTGTTAAGTTGTTGAATATATAGATTTATTGCTTTTTAGAAGTTTTAGAATTAAAAGAAGTTATCGCTCCCGTTGGTCGCTAGAAGTTAAAGCCAATAGCCTTTCTGTTGGAGTTTTTAGCTACAGTTTTAGCCATAAACATATGGCTTTAACTTCTCTAACTTCTCTAAATTCTCTAACTTCTTTAACTTCTATTTGTCCACATAGCGTCTGCCACGCTCGTAGTGTCCTTTGGCTGTGATGGCTCCGTTGCGGTCTTTTTCCACGAAGTTGCCATCTCGTCGGTCGTCGACATAGGTGCCTTCAAAACGCTTGCCGTCTTTGTCTTCTTCTATCACCTTGCCGTTGCGCTTGCCATTCTTGTATACGCCCTTAAATCGTGAGCCGTCGGCATAGTGGATAATCACTTCGCCCTCCACCTTGCCTTTGGCAAACGAGCCTTCAAACACGTCGCCCGACTTCTTGGTGAGCTTGCCATGGCCATTCTGCTTGTCGCCCTTCCATTCGCCAACATATGTGTCGCCATTGTTCCAAACCAATGTGCCTTGACCCTGTTTGTCGCCTTCGAAGAAGTGGCCTGTATATTTGTCACCGTTGGCATATTTCAATATTCCTATGCCAGTTCGCTCGCCCTGCACATAGTCGCCTTCGTAAACGTCGCCATTCTGGAATTTGTATATTCCTCTACCATTCTGAATGTCGTCTTTCCAGTCGCCAACATAAATGTCGCCATCAGCATATCTGTTTGTGCCCTTGCCCGAGCGCTGGTTGTTTGCCCACATACCCTCGTATACAGTGCCGTCGCCCCAGTCGAAAGTTCCCTTGCCCGACTTCTGGTCGTCAACCCATTGACCGTCATAGAAAGCTCCGTTAGAATAAGTGTATTTGCCTTTGCCCTGTCGTTTGTCTTTCAGCCAGTTGCCAACATAAATGTCGCCATTGTAGTAATACATCACGCCGTGTCCCTGCTGATAGTCGCGATACCAAAGACCCACATACTTGTTGTTGTTGTTGAAATAATAAGTGCCCTGACCGTGCTGTTGGTTCTGAAACCATTCGCCTTCATATTTTTCACCATCGGCGAATGTGTAGACTCCGTAGCCATGGCGCTTGCCTTTCACGAAGTTGCCTTCGTATGAGTTGCCGTTGTCGAAAACAACGATGCCTTTGCCATGTGGCTTTCCTGCTGCCATCTCGCCTTTGTAAACTCCGTGAGTGTTGTCCATCGTTATGTTCATGGAACCGAGCGTAATCTTCTGAGCCGAAGCCGTCAAAGGTAATAAAAACAGGAATGCTGATATAATTATATTTTTCATTAAATTCTAATCTTGTTAAAAGGATTGATTCTTCTTGGTTGTAAGGATTGAACCTTTATGTGTAAAAGGTTGTTTCCTATCTGTGGCTAAGGATTGAACCTTTGTGGTTGTAAGGATTGAACCTTTGTGGGGTTAAAAGGATTGATTCTTTAAACCAACTTCAAAAGTAATAAATTTCGAGCAATTTACAAAATGTATTAGTATTTTTTAGTACTTTTACTGCTGTTGTTCCCTTCGTTTGCTGCGACTATCCTCATCAGCCTTTTCGAATAATCTCGTGGCGTCTTTCGATTACTCTCATTAGCTTGTGCGGTCTGTCGCATCGTTTCGCGTCGTTTACCCTCATTTCTTGCTATTTGTCCTTGTTTCCCGTCGTTAGCCCTCATGTCCCGTCGTTAGCCCTCGTATCCCCGTCGTTACCTTTGTTTTCTTGTCCCTTGCCCTTATTCTCTCCCAAACTCTTTGCAAAAATACATCAACTCCGCATATAGCTGTCCGATTATGTCCGCTTATGTCCGATTTTGACCGGCTTTTAACTTTTGTCCCCAATCTTTTAACATTTACCGCTTCTGAAGATTTAAATCCCACACTTTTAAAGATTAACATAGGGGTTGTCGTTTAATTCTAAGAATTCAATATCTATAG
>UMGV01082294.1_pt1 | contig 14985 bp, 11 predicted proteins | sample 1965361 | NCBI WGS metagenome assembly UMGV01 (sample SAMEA4836081, study PRJEB28245) | human gut metagenome | biome: gut microbiome; material: fecal sample | place: Denmark | collected 2008
CGCCCGTCTAAAAGGGGATACCCTAAAATTGGAAGTTTACCGTCAGTCCATTCATTTTGCCAGATGTTGATGTCGCCAATAACTTTTACGCCCAAAGAACGATGAGCGAGCATCACTATATTTGCATAAAACGAATAATCACCATCTTTTCCAGTACTTTGCTCATTGATTTCTTGCTCATAGTTCAAATGTAAGTCGGCAAGTTCTTTTCCGGCTTTATAAAAGGCCATGAAGTCCTGTACGCTATCAACAATAGGAATGCGTGGCAATGATTTTTTCAAGTCATCGGCGAAACGTTCACGGTACTGCTTGGAATGAAGCAAGCCATACACATAGTAGAAAATATGTTCTTTAGTAATGGCTCGTGAACCACCGAAGCGATTGTGCACTTCTTTTAAAATCCAGTCTGTGATGCCATCGTGACGAATATAACGGTTTGTTTCTGCATCATCGAAAAGTGAACTTTGGGTATTCTTGTTTTCCTCATACCAAAACAAAGGAAAACATTGACCAGCTCCAATAGAACTCCTATCCACAATATGAGAAGTAATTGATACAGAAAATTCTTTTTGTCCAGCACTTCCATTTACACATATTGCAATATTATTATAACTATTTGGAAAGAACGACGGCATCAAATACCTACTCCAGTTAAGTTCTTTATTGAAGTAAAGATGTTGCTTAAAATAGGGACGGTATATTGCATCAACTATTGTTTTTGACTCAAATTGCAGTTTTTTACCCTTTTGTGCATCCTTAAATAAAGCTTCATCCCACTTTATTTTAGTTTCGTCTTTATCTACAAAATGTGATGCAACAAGATTGTTATTTTGAGCTAATGCATTTATAAAACGATTTGTTTCAGAGTTATAAAAAGATATAAGTCTTAGACAATTATCGGTTAATGTCTGTAAATTTGAGTTATACACCCATGACTCTCGATTTGTTATGACACCTGTTGAATAATTTGAAAAAATAGAATGAGCATTTATATTCTTTTTCTTTTCAGGAGCAAATGGAATCAGACTATCATATAGTCCATCTCTTTGATTTATCCAATCTGCCTTTTCGTTCGGTTTTATAACTTGCCAATCTAATCTTTGAGATGAAATTGATCGTAATTCTTTTACCATTTTGAGCTTTTGCTCACGACTAAGATAATCGCCGATGTCATGGTAATGAATGATGGCTTTTTGTCCTCTTTTGCTCGGATTCTTGACAAGGCAAGTGATTGCAATAGGTGTACGAGAACCGCTACCAAAAATTTTTCCTCCTTCTTTACGTGAAAGTTCACCCGATGTACGTTGATTTCCACGCAAATTCAGCACATAGATGGAGGTAAATTCTTCCTCAAAGCAACGGCGAATACCAGAACCTGCACTACTATCAAGCCAAGCACCATTACTAATAAATGCAACAATACCACCTTCGTCTTGTGAAATACGATCAGAGGCCCAACGAAAAGCCTTAATATAACTGTCATACAAAGATTTCTTTAATGAAGCTTCAGTAAATTTCACATACGTGTCTGCTATTCTTTTATCAAGATTAGGATATTGAAGGTTTTGTGCATCATCATGTGCAGATTTTTGTCCTATTGAGTACGGTGGATTCCCCACAATCACCCTCACATGTGTGGCCATTTGCTTCTTTACTCGCTTGGAATTGTCCTGAAAGAACTCTGTAAAAAGCTCGTTGTGTTTCTTCTCTGCCAATTGGAAAGTGTCCGTCAGGCATATGCCGCTGTACGGCAGATAGGTTTTCCGACGGGTTATCTCATGGAATACAGATTCTATGTTCACATCCGCGATATAATAGGCCAGCAACACGATTTCATTGCAATGAATTTCATTAAGATACTTGCGCTCCATATCCTCCGGGCGGATAAGACCGGACTGCAACAATCGCGTAATGAACGTACCTGTGCCCACAAACGGGTCAAGGATATGCACATTCTGTGCGGTCAGCGAAGTGTTGAACTCCGCCTTGAGAATATCATCCACAGAACGGATGATGAAATCCACACACTCTACGGGCGTATAAACAATACCTAATTTTTCCACTGTAAGCGGGAATGCGCCCTTAAAGAATTTCTCATATAGGTTCTTGATGATGGTCTGTTTTCCCTCCAAATTATCAATGCCACCAACATTCATGCGTACCGATTTGTAGAATTTATCCAGTATCTCGGTATCTTTCTCGAAAGCCTGTTCTTGCAAGAGGTCTATCATGCGTTGCATGGAACGGCTCACAGCGTTGTTGTTCACGAACTGGTAATCGGCAAACAAAGCGTCAAACACCGGACGGGTGATGATATGCTGTGCCAGCATCTCGATGGCCTGTGCCGCATCTACTGACGGGTTAAGGTCGCGCTGTAGCCCCTTGAGGTATTCGTTGAACGCCTTTTTGTGTATGCCGGACTGGATGAGTTTGGATATGCGCTCGATGAACTTATGCGCGATGAGTCCGATTTCCTTAGCCCAATTCTCCCAATATAGGCGGTCGCCGCACTTTTCCACGAGCTTGGCATACATGCCGTCCTGCAACTCACCGAATCTAAGTTCCAACTGGCGGGCGATTTCCGAGTTCTCCATCTGCCGCGCTTCTTCCTCTCCCTCCTGAAAGCTTAATCCCGGCCTGCCGATAGTGACTGACGGGGTGTAGGACTGTTTGTTTGGTTTCTGCTTGTTGAGTGCAATCTTATTCACCATCGCATTGAAACGGTCGTCGTGAGAGCGTAGCGCGTTCAGGATTTCCCAAACCACATCAAAGGTCTTGCTATTATCAAGTGCTTCTTCTGCTGAAACACCAGAAGGCACAACAATAGGGATGATGATATATCCGTATTTCTTCTCATCGGGCTGTCCCTTGTGGAAAGTACGCATTACACGACCTACCGACTGTACCACATCCACTTGTGAATTACGGGCGGAAAGGAACAGTACGGCATCAAGTGACGGCACGTCTACACCCTCGGACAAGCAACGCACATTGGTTACAACCCGACACTCCCGGTCATTGTCCGGTTCATCAGCCAACCATTGCAGAATTCCATTTCGTTCCTGTGAGTTCATAGAGCCGTCTATGTGTTTTGCGGTTATCGAAACGGTATGCGATAGGCTTTCCGCATCCAGATTTTTGTCGTACTTTTCCGATATTTGCGGCAGTACGGAAGCAACATATTTGGATGCGATGCCCGTCCTGCTTGCGCTCTTGTCAATGGACGAACAGAACGCCACAGCACGGCGCATCATGTGTGGATCGGCATCCCATGTGCGATGATCATCACCCTGTATCATCTTTGAGAGGCCGTTGATTACACCGATAAGTTTGGACGTGTCATCAAAATTCAGTTCGGTGGTCGTATCGGTGATGTCTCGCTTAATATTATCAGGTACATCGTTTTCACCGACGGTAAGGACAAGCACCTTATAATCGGTCAGCAGCCCGTTCTGTACGGCATAGGAGAAATTCACACGATAGAACTCTTCTCCATAAAGTGCCTTGTCGTCCATTGAGCAGAGGATACAGTCCTTTTCAGAAGCCTTTACTTTGGCCGATTCACCGTACAGGCGCGGCGTAGCGGTCATGTACAAACGTTTTCGACCTTTCACATTGTCATCGGTGTGTATTTTAGTGAAATTGCTTTCGTCCTTATCAGACAGTTTTACACCCGTAGTGCGGTGTGCCTCGTCGCAGATAATGAAGTCGAACACACCATATTCGCCGTTAGTTTCAGAAAGTATCTCCTGTTGTGCCTCTGACACAGCATCAATGGACTGGTAGGTGGAAAACACTACCACCAGTCCGTCATGGCTGCGGTACTTCTTCAGTTGCGAGGCGATGGACTTCGGATTGGTAGATGCAGGTACGGCAAGGTCTACCAAACTGTCATCTGCATCATCATATTTGTTTTTCTGTATCTTACGTGAAGCCTTGGAATCTGAACAGATACAGACAGCCTTTATGGGTTTTCCCGCATCAGCTGACCATGCGTTAAGTGACTGCCCCAGCAGGGCGATGGACGGAACCATGAACAACACCAGCCCCTTGCCGTTCAACAACTGTTCGGCGATAAGCAACGATGTATAGGTTTTTCCTGTACCGCAGGCCATGATAAGCTTACCACGGTCGTTTCCCTCTATAATATAATGCGTGTATGCCTTGGATATGGCATCGAGTTGATGCTTGCGCGGTTTTTTGCCTTCTACAAGTGCAGAGTTTCCCGTAAGACCATCCAACAGCTTTTGCCAATCCACTGGGGATGAATTCAGGTCAGCCATGCCGACGCGTGTTACTGGCGGTTCCTGATTACGGATGGCTTCCTCGGCATTGCTCCCCCAATGACTGGTAGTAGAAATCCATACGCGATTGGAGAAACGTGTTGTTTGAAATGTAACCTCATTCGTAAATGTGCGGCTGGAGGTGGCGAGGAACGAATCCACGGCAGGCTTGTCTATCGTGGCATCCTCAGCATAACACTTGCACTGGATGGCCCAATAATCGCCCATTTCAGTCTTTGCCACAAGGTCTATACCTGTGTCTGTACCTCCGAAATCCTTACGTCCCGGAAACTCCTCCCATAGCCAGACTTTTTCCAACTCGTTGTAACGTGGGTCTGTCAGCAACCATGAGCGCATCAGTCGCTCGAACTTTGTACCTTTCTCCTTTTCCGTGAATGATTCGGTACGGAATTTATGCAGTATCTCCTTGAAATTCATCTCTTGATAAGAGATAAATGCAAGTAAAATCACATTTGAAAATCAATATGTTTTGTACCTATGAGAATATGATTGGCTCAACAGGCGGATAGTTTTAATACAATTTATGGCATTATCAACAAGCTGTTTATGCTTATTCTTCAGTATTTTGTGTACCTTTGCATTATAACTATAACTCTTATCAAGAGATTCGGCTCTTTACTAAACAATTTTCATGCCTGTCCTGTTATAAGTCTTTCAAAATAAGTCCGTTCGCCTTATCCACCACATTCGTGTCAAGCGAAGCAAGATAGATGCGTGTCGTTTCTTCTGAATCGTGCCCCATACCTTCACTAATGACTGCAAGAGGGATATTTTTGCTTTTAGCGATACTTGCCCAGGCATGTCTTGCACAGTACATGCTCAACGGATGAGACAAACCGACTAAACGGGCTATCTCTTTCAATGCAATGTTTACACGAGAGATGGCATTTCTGTACTGTATCCGTTCATCGGTACATCGGGTGATTATTGGCAATAGGTATTGCATGTCAGAATAACTTTCATACTTATTTACAATTTCTCCCATACACTTTTCCCATTTAACGGTGAGTTGCCGGCTGGTCTTTTTTCTCCTATATGTCAGAATACCATTTTTCAAATCCGATTTTCTAAGATATGCCATATCAACAAATGACATTCCACGGGTGTAGAACGAAAAAAGGAACATATCCCTTGCATAATCAAGATGCGGCTTCAATGTCAGATCAAGTTCCTTGATATATTTGATGACTTTTAGAGGAACAGCACGTTTCACTGTCTTGTCAATGCCTGTATAAACATGTCTAAACGGGTACTTCTGTTCAATCAGTGCTTTTTCCACGGCACGGTTATACACGGCACGCAAAATACGCATATAAAATGAAACTGTGTTGGGACAGATTCCTTTGCTTTTCAACCATGCCTCATATAGCATCATCATATCGCTATCAATTTCACAAAGAAGAATATCTTGTCCATAGCGAAACTTCATGAAACTGTTCAATGCCGCAGTATAAGTTTCTGATGTCCGTATTTTGTTCAATAATCCTAATTGTTTGATGATGCCCTGCATAAAATTAAAAAATGACTGTTCATCCACCTTGTTTTGAAAGGCAACTATAATATCATTCGCTGTATATGTACTTTTCCGGTTATCCAGTTGGCGGATAATCATGTCCAGCCGCTTCAGCTCCCACTCCATGCGTTCCTGCAAGGAAAGAAGCAGATTGCTTCGTTCCGAACTGCCGACAATGATACAACTTCCAGCTTCGTTCCATTCATTCGTAAATATCCGGTAATCCGTCTTTAACTGACGGATTACACGGTTCTGGATAATCTGATAATAGATGGTACCTTCCTTTCCCTCTATGGTGGAAGGTCTGAATTTCACTTTGACACTGGCCATGGGCTTACTTTTTAGGTCCGTCCGTAATAGACTTGTCCTTGATGGACTTCGCCTTGCTGTCCAGTTCTCTCGCGGCCTGTTCTTTCAGCCGTGCCTGCTCGGTCAGGGTGGCCTGTCTCCGTACCGCTTCCTCGTAGGCTTCCACGTCCTCACGCATCTGTTCTATCCGTCCGTTATCCCGGTTCGGCCCAAAGAGATTCTCTAGTTCCACAAGCTGCTCGGGGGTAGCCTCTCCTTTCATCTTGACATAACGGTACTTCAGATCATTATCGACTTGTGCGTTATCTGTTCTCGTCGAAAAATAGAGCGCCACGGACAGGGCCATGATTGCCGCGAACATCACGGAAAAACTCCCAAGGATATACGGGGATTCCAAGCTCAGGCTGAAATGATGGTTGATGTTGCTTGTCTTGACGGCATTCTTTCTGATTGTGTCATTGGTCTCACAAAACAGGGTTTCCACTTTCTCCTGGTTCTGCCGCTGTTCATTACGCATTTCTGACAAGACCTGTCCAAGTCTTTCCTGTGACGAGTTTTTCCTGTCCATGGAAACCATATCGTTCTTGATGGCGGCAAGACCTTCGTACACGCGAGCCAACAATTTGCGAAATGTCTCATGACCATTCCGGACTTCATTCAGCACGGACTCATCATGTGTATTATTAACTGTCGGGCTGTTGCCTTCCGGCAAGGGAACGGACAACCCGTTGATTTTGTTCTCGATTCTTTCCAGGCATCCGAAGATACTCTCGATACATTCTTCCATTTTCATATTCCTGTAATTATAATGTTCATGAATAATTTGAATGGGAAAGGACGGACTACAATCCGAAACCTTTCCTTTTTTGTCTCTTTTTCTTGCGTCTGCGCAAGAGTTCTTCCTGAGGCAACGGCTCTTCGGGAGCGGTACCGCTTGTAGGACTGAACAGTCCCGGTCCCGTACTTTCGAGGAGATGGCCTTCGTTCAGTATTCTTTGCTGCACCTTATGCTCGGATTCCTGTTGGGATTCAGAAGTCTTCCAGCCCAGCCGGGCATTCAGTCTGGCAAAGCTGAACTCCCTGCTGATCTGTGAGGCCTTGAAAGTCTGCCCGTCCTTGGTGAACCGAATTCCCTGTATGTCGTCCGGCTTTTTTATCTCCCTGGTACGCTTTACAAATTCCAGCCTGATGCCCCGGCGAAGCAGGTAATCATTGAACTCTTTCCATGTCCCGGAGCGCTTCAAAGCTGCCTTGACGGCATTGAAGATTTCGTATTTCACACGTTCCGAAGCATGGAGTTTCTCCACGTTAGTCTTGCCCTTTCCCTCGGCGTATGTCAACCCGTACCTGTCCTTAAGCAGTTTTGTGGCAATCTCGTTACGCTTGTAATCGCCTTGGGAAGAGATTACCTTACCGTCATACCCGATGCGGTTATAGACCAGGTGGCAGTGCGGATTGTCCGTGTTATGGTGTCTTACCAGAATAAACTGAGTGTTTTTTATCCCCATCAACTCCATGTATTCCCGAGCTATTTTAGCCATAAATTCATCCGTCAGCAGTGCCTTATCCTCCGGTTTGAAGCTTAATGCGATATGCCCGACAGGCTGTTTTATCTTCGGATTAAGTTCACGCTGGTAGTTGAAACTGGCCGTTATTTCCCGGATATTTTCCAGCAGTACGCCGTCTGAGTCAATGATTGCCGCGTTGTCCTTGCCCATCACGTAACGGATACAGCCGCCGAAGGATTTCCCTTTCTTGATCTTGCCAATCATGACGGCCTCCTTTCTCCGTGCCTGTACCGGACTATAATCTCCTTGAGTTTCTGTAGGAGTTCTGTCACCGTCCTTTGGGTACGGTGGAATCCGGTCTGATGGGACAGCCGGGTCAGCTGGTTCAGGTTGTTCGCCATACCTGTAAGGCTGCGTATGAAGGCAGTCTCCTCGGCAGAGTGCCTGGCCGTTATCGTCGTCTCAAAGGCTGATGTGCGGAGAAATTCCGCCAGCGTAATGTTGGCCTGTCTGCTGCGTCGGCATAGCCGCTCGTAGTCTATCTTCGAGAATTTCACTGTAACGGCTTTGCTGAGTTTGCACACTCCGCTTACTTTGGGACGTCCCCTTGGTCTGTTTTTCTTTCTGTCATTCATATTTTCTTTGTTTGATTTCTGATTATTCTTTTTCTCACAATCTGCGACCACCGGGAGCGGATTGCCTCCACTCTTCGGGAGTGGAGCGAGGTTTTCGGGATGCCCGAAAGATAACCTCGCTAACTCCCAAAACTGAAGTTTTGTCCGTTACTCCCTCAGGTCGGCTGCTGACTGTCTGAATACTGTAATGACTGGAGTCAGTAAGCAAGTCAGTCATTCTGGAAAATGTCACAGCTTTCGCCACTGCTCGAAGTCTTCCGAGTAGATTTCAAGATGCTGCCGGGCGATGTTTTCAAGCAGTCCTGAAACGCTCATTTTACGTCCTCCCAACCTGCGGACAAATTCGTCCAGCCTGTCACGTACCTCACCGCTAACAAACACGGGCTTGCGGTCTTCGATTCTCGGGACCTGAAGAAAGGCTTTCCGGTATTCGTCCAGGGAAAGTTTCCTTTGCCTGTTGCTTATACGACGTTGAGATACGGGAACGGCTTCCTCTATTACGGTTGACAGTTCCTGGTTCACGGATGTGGTGTCGGTCAGTTCTACCGTCCCTTCTGACTTCTCTTTTCCTATATCATTCAAGGATGATTCCCTGGCAGTCTCAATGCTGCCATCTGACGGGAGTATGAACGACATGTCCGTACCTGTCATAGCCTCCCATTCTTCTTTGGTCAATTTCTTTTTTGTTACCATACATTTTTGATTTTAATCGGTTTACTCACTGGTCCCGGTGCGCACCTTGACTCGTTGTCGTGAGCAAAGGAAATGTGTATAGTGAACAGAATCAAGCGAATGGAGATACCGTGGCAATTATGTAATCTCGTGCACTATACCGATTGGGCGGTCGGTGCTGCCTGCCGTGATTTGCCGGAGTGATTTCTCCATACCGGATTGTTCAAGCAGATTCTGTTTATAAAAAAAGCTCATTGTATGCACTTGAGATGTAACATGATGTCATTCCGGGTAACGCATCGTCACCGGTCTGAAAATTTATTGCAGTGTGATTTCTACTGCTTTTATTTGCAGTGGGAACAAGATAAAACGGTCATATTTCCAGCCGAGAATAGGACGATGATACATGATGGCATATTGGCTGTAAAAGACCTGTCCTTTTCCAGAATTTTGAATATATATGTTTAACTGAAAATGATGAAGACAATGGAAATCATCAGCTTTGAAAAAAGGACTTTCGAGGAGATAGCCGCCAAGCTGGATCGTTTTGTACAGCGGGTGGAAAGTCTGTGCCGTGAACACGGCGGAAAGGAAACATGTGAATGGATGGACAACCATGAAGTCTGCCGCAGGTTACGTATCAGTCCGAGAACCTTGCAGACTCTGAGGGATAATGGGACGCTTGCCTTTACCAAAATCGGGAACCGGACTTACTACCGTCCTGACGACGTGGAGCGTGTGGTCGGAAATGTGGATGAGAAACGTAAGGAAGCCCGCTGGAAAGGAAAGACCATTTGAACGAGTTTCAAGAATAATGTATAACCCAATATCAAACGCGTATGAGTAATGAAATCAGAGAAAAGGACCACGAGTGGGTAAAGGCGTTCCACTCGAATTTCGACAGGCTGCTGGCCCTGCTCGAAAAAGTGTTGGAGAAACGGCAACCGTCTGCCTATGGCGATGAACTGCTGACGGACAAGGAAGTGGCATACCTGCTGAAAGTAAGCCGGAGGACCTTGCAGGACTACCGCAACAACGGTATTCTGCCTTACACACAGGTAGGCGGAAAGATTCTCTACCGGGCTTCCGACATAGAAAAGACACTGATGAAAGGCTACAAGGAGGCATACAGATACAAAAGAAGCTGACACGCCAAACGCTCCACAAAGAACACACAAGGATTTTGATTTTTCTGGAGGGAGCGCAGTTTGCCGTCTGCCCATTTTATTTGTGTTTCTAAAAAATAGCCTTTCCAAATGATAGAAAAACAGCATATAGTATTAGGCCCTATTTGAACCAATCCATATGCTGTTTTATCTTTTTTCTTTTTCTTCTGACTTTTCCGTCAGTCGCTTGTTTCCGCTGCCGTCGGCATTCATTGTACAGACGTGAAAGGGAAAAGGTTTTCGGGCTGAATACGCTCTGAAAGAGGAAGATTCTGCCCGAAACGGCAAAGCCGCCTGACCTTTTCGCTTTCAATAGAGTCTGTACTAACTTCTATGGACGGCGAGGAAATGGGCGGCTAAATATTTTACGAATATATGGATTATGCATAAGATTATGTGTCTTATTTTTATAAGATTTCTCATTTTGATTTAATAATCGAAAAACAAATGCATAAATGGTTGTTTTTTAATTGAATCTTATTTATTGTTGATTGTTTTTGGTATCTTTGTGTTAAGATTAAAGGGTTTTGCAATTTAGAGAGTTAAATCGCATCAAAGTCAAATTATGCTTGTTAGGAAAAAACGAACAATTAAGTGGCTTACGGATGAATTAGGTAAGAAAACTGCTATTATGAGTAAGTGGTACACTAATGTGTTATATACATTTGATAAGAATGCAAGATTGTTTGACATTGACATACAAGAACATATTACAGGTACAAATTGGATCTATGACAGATAATTATAAATCTATAAACCTGAGTATGATGTCAATTCTGTAACAGGTTACCGCAGTTTTTCCTCTTTATACAGACCCCGAAGTAAAATTATTGTTAAAAAACTATATAAGAAAGATATCTATGTGGCCAGATAAAGAAGCAGAGATTGACTACCTTAATTTTGGATATATGGTAGATATGGTTGTTGATATAGCAACCAATAGGGATCTATCACCTTCAACAATAGGGCTGTATGGCGACTGGGGAAGTGGCAAGTCTAGTCTGATGAAGTTAGCTCAAAAAAAGATAGAGGAAAAGAATACAGAAATAGGGGACGAAAAAGATTCGATTAAAACCCTCTGTATAGAATTTAACGGATGGCTTTTCGAAGGCTATGAAGATACTAAGACATCTCTTTGCGGTGTTATATTAGATGCATTAGCTGACGAAAAACGCTTCAGCAAAGAGATAACAGATTATGCAAAAACACTAATAAAGAAAATAGATTTTAATAAGATTTTAGGAAAAGGTATTAAATATGGATTGGATTTCTTCTTGACTGGTGGCATTGGTGCATTGACTGATTTGACTCTCAGTAGTGTACTATCTACTATTAAGACTAATGTTAGCGAAGTACAGGCTAAAGATTTAGAAGAAATTCTTAACAAGTTTAAGAAGGACGATAAAACACGAACGGAAATTAAGAATTTCCGCGAGGAATTTAAACAACTTCTGCAAAAAAGTAATGTAGAAAATATCGTTGTATTTATTGACGAACTTGACCGCTGTCTGCCCGATACGGTTCTCGAAGTGTTTGAGGCCATGCGATTATTCCTTTTTGTAGAAGGTATGTCTTTTGTTATAGGAGCAGATGAACGCCTTATACAGTATTCAATAAAGAGTAAGTACAAGGAGGTACCAGGCAATAATTTGGATATCGGGAAAGAGTATCTAGAAAAGGTAATTCAATATCCTTTATATATACCCCAATTGACGCGAGCTGAAGTAAATCAGTATCTTGCTTGTTTATTATTGAGAGAGACCTTGACTGAAAATCAGTTTAAAGAAATACTGAGTATTATATATACTCTGGCTCCAAATCAAGACTTTTCGATGGAACAGATCAGTGATAAAGCGCCAGATATCGCAGAGAGCTGCAAAAAAGATATGGCACTTGCGCGACAGATCTCCTCTGTATTGGCTCCAAGCATTAATGGAAACCCACGTCAGTGTAAACGTTTCTTGAATACATTGTATATGCGACTCAAACTTGCCAAAGCGAGAAATGTAGCTCTTGATAAAAATATATTGGCCAAGCTTATGTTAGCAGAATACTTCAATCCGGAGTTTTTCAAAGCTGTCACAAAACCTGAAAATAGAGAACTTTTTAAGGCATTTGAAAAAGGAGAAGAATTGAATGATGACAATCCTTTTGCTGTGTGGAAAGAAAAGGATTGGGTAAAAAAGTGGATGCAAAACGGTACTAGACTAGATGAAGAAAAGTTGGACAAATACGTTTACTTTGCAGATGTTAAAAATCGCTATGGACAATCAAGCCTAGACATGTTGAGCCCAACTGCCCGTAAATGTTATGAACAACTTGTTGACGGGACTGAAATGAATAGAAATGCTGCCTTAAAATTGGTTGACAAACTTGTACCCGGAGAGAAAGCAATCATTGCATCAGAGGTATTTGCTGTGATAGAGAATACATCAACTATAAATGTAGAGGTTTTAAGATCTTATACTGAATTCTGTATAAAGGCTGGAATGACAGAAGATGCATTGAAGAAACTTATGGAGCAACCTGTAAGCAAGTACAATGCGGTTGCTTGTGGGCAGTTAGCATCATTTATTTCCAACCTATCACCTGATAAGGCAACTATGTTTAACGATTATCTTTCGACAAATCCGGAGTTGAAGAGTACCATCGAGAGACAGGCAAGACTAAATTCAATTGTATCTTTAAATAAAAAATAATGGGAACATCAAGTTTATATAAAGGTCCAAAAATTACATCTTTATTACCTTCAGATTACAATCCAGATGTAAATCCAGAGTTGGATGCACCAGATGAAACAATACCAACAAAAGATGAAGCAGGAGAGGCTGAATCGCAACAGGATGATACTGAAAATGAAGAATCAAATGAGCAAAAGGAAGACCAATCTAATCAACCTTCTGTCAAATGGGGTACAGTACGTAGCTCGATGAGGAAAGCCATGAATAATAGAAGCAGTGGCAATGCTAAAAGTGCTATAAGAAATTACACCAAAGCACTTGGTGGACATACTAATGCCACACGACAAGCTATAAAGGTTCGCAGAACGGCCGGTATTCTCTACAGTTACTTTGCTGGAACGCCAGAATCCATTCATCAACGATTTGTAGATGCAGGGATACGTTTTGATGGAAGGGCTACGAAAGATATCTTTAATGATATATGTGGACTTATTGCACCTGTACCCAATGACCTTGAGGATTCTCTGACAAATAAAGCTTTACGCGAAACTTTTGCAGATGTAGCAGCGGACCAAAGCATTGATCTCAATCAACTTGAAAGCTTCAATGAAGAATTACTGCAACGGCTAGTAGGTGGATTGATAAAACATTATATTTTTGATAAGTTGTTACTACAATCAGAACAAACAGCTCTCAAGAGTTGTGAACATGTATCAGACTTACGTGAATTAGAAAAATCTATAAAAAAATATATAGATGGGATTGTTGACAGTGTTGTTCCTAATATAATCAAGAGTGGTTTGAACCCTGAGGACTTTAATAGGGCATTGGAAACGCTATGTGATATTTCTTATCAACAAATGGAGGAACTACGATGAAAGAGAGTTTTGTTTTTACACTATCAGAACATGATAGTTTTCAAGTTGATGGTTCTAGAAAAGTAAACATTAATGATCCAGAAGCATTCCAGTATACATTTTGGAATCCCAAGACTGGTTACGGAAAGAAACATATGTACGTTACACCCCAGCGTTTTACTGATGAAGCTATGGATTTGTTTTACATTTCTCTTATGGTTTTCTGTGTAGATAGAAGTGTAAGTCGTAAAAAACAGGAAGATGCATGGACTCGAGACCTTGAACTGTACATTCCCGTAAAAGCTTATGAAAAATGGGAACATTGCAAGTCTATCTTAATAAATGCATTAAACTTCCTGACAGGTGACCACTGGGCTATACATTTTAGAGAAAGAGTGAACACAACAGATGATGAGAACAAGTATATAAAGGGAAGATGGCGTTATCGTCGCTCAGTTAGAAAGATTGATTCTGATATATTTTGCATGCTTTCTGGTGGGTTAGATTCATTCATAGGTGCTATCAATCTGCTCAAAGACGGGGAAAAGCCTATATTCGTTAGTCATTATGGTGGAGGTAAGGGAGTAAAAATATATCAAGACAAAGTTATCAACTCTTTGAAAACCCAATATTCTATTGATTCCAAACGATTCTTCAGGTTTTATGCAGCTTCTCAGAGTGGTGTTGAGGACACGACACGTTCTCGATCGCTTATGTTCTTTGCTCATGCCATAGCTATTGCTTCAGGTATTGGTCATCATGTAGATTTGTATGTGCCAGAGAACGGTGTAATTTCATTAAACATACCTCTGAGCATTATGCGATTAGGTAGCCTTAGTACCCGTACAACACATCCGTATTTTATGGGAATGCTACAAAGTCTGTTATCAAAATTAGATATAAACGTATCATTAGTCAATCCATTTCAAATGCAGACAAAAGGTGAGATGATGAGAACCTGTAAAGATCTTGATTTTCTTAATGCCCATTATCAGGATACATTATCTTGTTCGCATCCAGATCAAGGTCGCTGGACTGGAGAAACAGTGGGACATTGTGGGGAGTGTTTACCTTGTACTATAAGAAAAGCTGCAATAAAAGCCGCAGGACTGAATGATGCCACCGTTTACCGGCATCATTATGAAACTGAAATAGGATTTGAATCATTACAGTCTTATAAATTGGGGTTAGCAACACCAAAAGATAGTTATGCAGCTATACAAATGTCGGGACCAATTACAGACCATATAAATGATTATGTTAGTCTTTACGAGCGAGGTATCAAGGAATTGGAAAATCTAAGAAGCTGTTTTGATTTCATTCGATAAATTTGTTAAGCA
>UMGV01040992.1_pt1 | contig 14927 bp, 14 predicted proteins | sample 1965361 | NCBI WGS metagenome assembly UMGV01 (sample SAMEA4836081, study PRJEB28245) | human gut metagenome | biome: gut microbiome; material: fecal sample | place: Denmark | collected 2008
AAGAAATCGGTAATTATACAAAGATTAACTAAAACAAAAACGGGTGTAACCTATTGAGTTACACCCGTTTTCTTATTTATCATTATTGATGGTTGTCAATATTATTTCACCTCCTCGAAGTCGGCATCCTGGATATTGTCGTCCGACTTGTTGTCAGAACCGTTGTTCGTGTTCTGCTGCGAACCAGCACCGGCGTTGGCACCGCCCTGGAAGCCCTGGCCGGCACCCGGCTGAGCGCCACCCTGACCGTACATCTGAGCAGAAGCAGCCTGGACGGCGGTGTTCAGAGCAGCCATGGCCGTGTCGATGGCGGCCACGTCGGCAGCCTTGTGGGCATCCTTCAGCTTGTTGAGAGCATCCTCGATGGCCGGTTTCTTATCAGCCGGGATCTTGTCGGCATTGTCCTTGAGGAAGTTCTCGGTGGTGAAGATCATGGAGTCAGCCTGGTTGAGCTTGTCCACTTTCTCACGCTCCTTCTTATCAGCATCCTCGTTGGCCTTAGCCTCAGCTCTCATGCGCTCGATCTCGTCCTGGCTCAAGCCGCTGGAAGCCTCGATGCGAATCTTCTGCTCCTTGCCGGTAGCCTTATCCTTAGCGCTGACGTTCAGGATACCGTTGGCGTCGATATCGAAGGTCACCTCGATCTGTGGAACACCACGGCGTGCGGGTGCAATACCCTCAAGGTTGAACTGTCCGATGCTCTTGTTCTGAGCAGCCATCGGGCGCTCACCCTGCAGCACGTGGATGGTCACGGCCGTCTGGTTATCGACAGCGGTAGAGAAGATCTGACTCTTCTTGCAAGGAATGGTCGTGTTGGCGTCGATCAGCTTTGTCATCACACCACCCATGGTCTCGATACCGAGGGTCAGCGGTGTGACGTCGAGCAGCACGATATCGCCGGCACCTTTCTCGTTGTTGAGGATAGCACCTTGGATAGCAGCACCCACAGCGACGACCTCATCGGGGTTCACACCCTTGGAAGGTTCCTTGCCGAAGTAGTTCTTCACCAACGTCTGTACAGCAGGAATACGGCTGGAACCACCCACGAGGATCACCTCGTCGATGTCGCTGGTAGAGAGCTTAGCGTCGCGGATAGCGTTTTGGCAAGGTACCAGACACTTCTGGATCAGGTCGTGAGCGAGTTGCTCAAACTGAGCACGTGTCAGTGTCTTCACCAAGTGCTTAGGCACACCGCCCTCAGCAGAGATATAAGGCAGGTTGATCTCCGTGGAAGTAGTAGAGCTCAACTCGATCTTTGCCTTCTCAGCAGCCTCCTTCAAGCGCTGCATAGCCATCGGATCTTTGGTCAGGTCGATACCCTCGTCGGCCTTGAAGCCGTTGACGAGCCAGTCGATGATCACCTGGTCGAAGTCATCACCACCCAGATGGGTATCACCATTGGTAGCGAGCACCTCAAACACGCCGCCACCGAACTCGAGGATAGAGATATCGAATGTACCACCACCAAGGTCGAAGACAGCGATCTTCATGTCCTTGTTGGCTTTGTCGACACCGTAAGCCAGAGCGGCAGCCGTAGGCTCGTTGACGATACGGCGCACCTTCAGACCAGCGATCTCACCAGCCTCCTTGGTAGCCTGACGCTGAGAGTCAGAGAAGTAAGCAGGTACGGTGATGACAGCCTCGTTGACCTCCTGACCGAGATAGTCCTCAGCGGTCTTCTTCATCTTCTGCAGAATCATAGCCGAGATCTCCTGCGGTGTGTAAGGATGTGCTGCACCCTCGATCTGCACCTTAGGATAACCGTTGTCGTTGATCACTGTGTAAGGCACACGCTCAGCCTCTTTGCGGCTCTGCTCGTAGGTCTCACCCATGAAACGCTTGATGGAGTAGACAGTGTTCTTCGGGTTGGTGATAGCCTGACGCTTTGCCGGGTCACCAATCTTGCGCTCACCGTCCTTGACGAAGCCCACGACAGACGGTGTCGTACGCTTGCCTTCAGAGTTTGCGATCACTACAGGCTCATTGCCTTCAAACACAGCCACGCAGCTGTTGGTAGTACCTAAGTCGATTCCAATAATCTTTCCCATAATTGTATATATTTTATTTATTATTCGATGTTAACTGTTGGACTTGATTGTCCGCCCCTTAAATAACAAAGCGTGTGCCAACGGCTGTGGGCACGGGGAGAGGTATGACATAATGTCACACGCTATATAGAAAGTGCGACAGCCCATGAGCCGTTTTGTCAAAGCCTAAGGATCGCGGGGGAGAGGCGGAAAGCATTTTTACAAAAGTCTGTCAACTTGAACATTCAATCTAGAGATGGAAGTATCAGCAAAAAAGAGTGATTCAAGGCGAAAACAAGCATTTTTCTATGTTTTTTGCCCAATCAGACACAGAAAAGGGTGATTTGACTTGGTCAAATCACCCTTTTCTCGCTATCAAAAACCCGTGCAGACTCGGTCATCACGGGTTTTTCATCAGAAATTCTCTAGAGAATTTTCGGTCAAAGTACCTTTCTGACCGAAGCATCTCAACGATTTCTTCGGCAGAAATCAGCCAAGCGTTTACAATTATCTAATAATCAGCAACTTTATAAAAACCTCACGAGAATCGTGAAATTGCGGCCAAGAGGACACTTCTTCGCAAAGAATCGATTCTCAGAGACCGTTTTTTGTCAGTTTATCCAACAAAACAAAGTTTCAGCGATTGCTTACCAAATATGCGCACGCTTGTTCTTGGGCAAGAACAGCTTGTCGCCCTTCTTCACGCCGAAGGCCTTGTACCAAGCGTCGATCTGTGGCAGAGCGGCATTGACACGTGCCATGTTGGGAGAGTGCACGTCGACGGTGATGAGATAGCGAATCACCTCGGGTGTCATATTCGACGCCCATACGCGTCCCCAAGCCAGGAAGAAGCGTTGCTCGGGGGTAAAGCCGTCGATGGTGGTCAGCGGATGCTGCTTCATGCTATTTTGCAGGGCGGTGAAGGCAATATTGAGTCCGCCGTTGTCGCCGATGTTCTCGCCAAGGGTCTGCTTGCCGTTGATCTTCACGCCGGGAAGCACCTCAAAGCCAGAGAAATAGTCGGCGAGCACCTTTGTGCGTGCGTTGAAGTTCTTCTTGTCCTGTGCTGTCCACCAGTCGTGCTGGTTGCCGTTCTTGTCGAACTGTGATCCCTGGTCGTCGAAGCCGTGGCTCATCTCGTGTCCGATGACGCCGCCGATGGCACCATAGTTCACAGCGTCGTCAGCGTTGGGATCGAAGAATGGCGGCTGCAGGATGGCAGCGGGGAAGCAGATCTCATTGGTCGTGGGGTTGTAGTAGGCGTTGATGGTCTGCGGCGTCATTCCCCACTCGCTCTTGTCCACCTTTTTGTTGACCTTCTCAGCGATATATTTGTCGGTAGCCCAACGTGAGATGCGCTGGAGATTCTCGTAGAGGCTCAACGAGTCAGCGACCTGCAGTCCGCTATAGTCTTTCCACTTGTCGGGGTATCCGATCTTGATGATGAAGTTCTGAAGTTTATCCTTGGCCTGCGCCTTTGTGGCCGGTCCCATCCAGGTGGCGGCGTCGATGCGCTGCGCGAGGGCCGTCTGCAGGTTGTGGACAAGGTCGAGCATCTTCTTCTTGGAGCTTTCGGGGAAGTACTTCTCAACATAGAGCTTGCCGATAGCCTCACCGAGTGTACCGCTCACCAGACTTACGGCACGCTTCCAGCGCGGACGATCCTGCTTGACACCACTCAGCGCAGAGCCAAACTGGAAGGCCTCCTTGCGGAAAGCATCGCTGAGCTGACTGGCAGCACCACTGATGACCTTGGCCTCGGCATAGGTCTTCAGATTCTCAAGCGGCGTGTTGGCCAGAATCTTCTCGACCTCATGGATCGGTTCGGGCTGAGCCACGTTGATGCTGTCGATGGCGGGCATGCCGCTGGCCAGCATCACGTTGCCCCAGTCGATGCCGGGAAACTGGTCGACGAGCTCGGTATAGCTCATCTTATGATAGTTGCCGTCGACATCGCGGAGCTTCACCTCGTCGTAGCTGGCCTTGGCGATCTCGGTCTCGATGTCGAGCACTTTCTGCATCTTGCTCTTGGCCGTAGCCTCATCGTTGCCCACGAGTTGGAAGAGATGGGTCAGATAGGTCTTGTAGGCCTCAAGCACCTTTTTCTTGTCAGGGTCGTCGGATGTGTAGTAGTCGCGCGTGCCGAGTCCGAGTCCGCCCTGCCCGATGGCAACGAGGTTCCATGCGGCATTGCGCTGGTCAGCGTCCACGCCGATGCCATACATCATCGTGCCCTCGCCGTTGCGGTCGAGCGCAGCCGTGACGATCTGATACTCGCGTGTGTTCTTGATGGCGGCGATACGGTCGAGTGTCGGCTTCAGCGGAGCCCATCCCTCGCGGTTGAGACGCACGCTGTCCATCATCAGATTGTAGAGCGATCCGATCTTCTGTCCGAGCGTGCCCTGCTTTTGCGGCTGATTGGCATACTGCAGGATGAGTTCCTGGATACGCTTCTGATTGAGTTCCTCAAGGTCGACGAAAGCGCCGTTCTCGGGATGCTCAGCGTCCAAGGGATGGCTCTTGAGCCATCCACCGGCGGCGTAGTGATAGAAGTCGTCACCGGGACGCACAGAGGTATCGAGGTTGCTGCGGTCGATACCCGACGTGGGAGTCTGGGCGAAAGCACCTGTACAGGCGAGAGCCAGACTCAACAATACGATTTGTTTTTTCATGTGTGTTTATTTAAAACTAAAATTCTATTCTTATGATTCTACCTTTTCGGTCTGCGGTTTCATGTACCAGCGTCCACAAGCGATGCGGACGAGGAAGATGCAGCCACGGAAGGTGAGCTCCAGTGCCATGGCCACCCATACGCCTACGAGACCATAGTGCTGACTCAGGGCATAGGCAAGCGTCAGACGCACGCACCACATCGAGGCGAGGTTCATCACTGCCGGTTTGAGCGTATCACCGGCACCGAGGCAGACGCGGAAGGCTACGATGCTCGCCGCAAAGAAAGGCTCGGCAAAAGCCTCGATGCGCAGTACGCGCGTTCCCAACTCGCGGATGGCTGCCACAGGGGTGAGGAAGCCGATCATCTCGGGGGCGAAGACATACATCACCACGCCCATCACGGCCATCACGCCCATGCCCAAGCCGATGGTCAGCCAGGCAAAGCTGCGGCAAAGGTCTTGCCGTCCGGCTCCAAAGGTCTGGCCGACAAGCGTAGAGGCGGCGTCGCCGATACCATAGCCGGGCATATAGCACAGGCTCTCGGCGGTCACGGCAAACGAGTTGGCGGCAATAGCGACATTGCCCAACGGGGCGACGATCATTGTGGAAACAATCTGCGCGCCATTCATCAGCACATATTGCAGGGCCATCGGCGCACTGATCTTCAGAGCTTTCATCACATAGGCCGGCTGCCAGACAAAACGCTCGCGGTCGAGATGCCAAGCCAAGATAGGACTGCGACGCACATTAAACCATACCAGGATCAGCGAGGTGACCACATAGGCCAGCGACGTGCCCAGGGCTGCACCCTCCACGCGTAGTCCGGCACCCCACAACGGGACATCCACACCTAACACGCTGACGGTGCGTGAAGGGAAGATCAGCAGGAAGTTGAAAACCACATCAAGTACACACGCCAACACGGCAATGGTGCTCGGCCGACGCATGTCGCCACTCGACTTGAGCATGGCCGATGAAAGATTTTCCATCATGAAGAACGGAGCGGCCAATGAGAAGATGAAGAAATAGGCGGAAGCATCGTGCTGGATGTCACTGCCGCCACCCAACCACCGGGGCAGCGGACCGGAGACACCACAGGCTACGGCCATGAGCACCAAAGAGAAAACAAAGCAAAACAGATAGCCGTGCTTCATCACCCGACGGGCCTGCCGAAAATCGTTCGCCCCTATGAAGTGAGCCACTTGTACGGCAAAACCCATCGACGCGGCACCCGTCAGCGAGCCGAAGAGCCATGAGGCTGGCTCCACCAAGCCGATGGCGGCACTGGCTTCGGTACCCAACGAGCCCACCATGGAGGCGTCGATATAGAACATCAGCACGCTGGTGATCTGAGCCAGGATGGAAGGTATACTCAACTCCACGATGAGCCGCAGCTTCTCACGGCCCATCAACGGGGCTCCCTCACGTATCTTGGCCAACAAGGCCTCGCTTTTCTTATTGCTGAACATACTACTCTTTGATTATACTGCAAAGTTACACAGATTCCGCCAAATAACCAAAAAGCGGTGTCCCATATACTGGAACACCGCCTTCGTTATATTTTTAATACCTATTTTCTATGCTATTCTCCTTCCAATCGCGTGGGGGAACTAAAGGCGCATGCCGTTGTTCTCTGCCCACATCCATGCGGCAGCACTTACTGCACACATGATACTCATCATCAACATATACATCTTTTTACCTCGCTTTCTCATTATACTATAAACCAATCTTTCTTATTCAATCTTTTACCTTTTCTTCTTCGTTATCCTGAATCGTGTCACCCTGTCTGTCATCCTTACTTCTTCAATCTTTCTTCTCTACCTGAGGAACATCTACTTTACCTTCTTCTTCCTTACTAACACCTATTTTCTTCTATGACTAATACCCTACTCTACTAATACCTTTCTGCATTTACTAATACCTTTTTTCTATCACTAACACCTATCACGTTTCCTGAATCAATCTTTCTTCTTACCTTTCCCAAAACTAATCTTCTACCTATCCGTATATCCTGAATCATCTTCTACCTGTCGTCCTGAATCATCTTCTACCTGCGTTCTCTCTATTTTCTCTACTAACGTCGCATCCTGACGAACTTCTTACCTTGTATATTTCTCTCAACTTTTCAAATATCTCTTGATGTCCTTGCGGCCATCCTTTTTCCTTTCGACACTGCAAAGATAGGACGATTTTCGCAGTGCCACAACGATTTCTCTATCGTTTTTATGCAAAAAGAGGGGATTTTTGACCTATATCAATAAAGTGTGTGCGCACACAACAACTTTTCAGCCCAGAAGCGCAGAACAATCGTTTGCACAACAGCCACCGAGGACTATGATGCCAAGACCGCCATTGAAGACAACAGAAAAAGACCGGAACAAACAAAAAAGACCATGCCCCGATGCTCTCCGCAGCGTCCTACACCTTATTATATATATAGGACTCTAAGAAAAGCTTCGGGGCATGGCCCAGAAAAGATACTACCGGCCTACTTCCAGTCGGGGACTTTCTGTCCCTTGGGATAGAAGGCAGCCAGCTTGACGTCGAAGATCAGCGTGGAGTAGGCAGGGATCGCGCTCTGTGCACTTTCGCCGTAGCCAAGAGTATAAGGGATATATACCTCCCAACGGTCACCGACATGCATGTTTTGCAAAGCTGTCGAGAAACCGTCAACAACAGCGCTGACAGCAAACTTTGTCGGCGTGGCCTCATCCATGGAAACGGCATGACCCAAAGAAGAGTCAAACTGATAGCCGTCGGGATAACTGGCAGAGGGGATCAGCCGGCCGGTATAGTGCGTCCGCACGGTGTCGGTATAGATGGGGCTGACCGTTCCGGTGCCCGTCTCTTTGACGTGGACGATGATATAGTCGGTGTTCTTGGACTGCAATGAATCCTCAAGGCTCCAGTTCTTGATGATCTTCCAATTGGCGTTGCCAGCCTTGACGCTGTCCTGCGCCTTGGCGTAGAGAGCGTCCCAATAAGTCGTGTTCTTACTCTGCCAATCGTCAAACTCCGAGCCGGTATCGTCGCTCTCCGAACAGGCGGCAAGGAGCATGCTGCCTGCCACAACGGCAAGCAGAGCCCCACTCCATTTTCTGATGACGCGCTTGATGCTGATGTTCATTCTTTACTTGTTGTGTGATTACTTGTCAAGGCCCTCAATCTCCTTGCTGAGTTTCTTCAGCACGCTGGTGATGCTCACGCGGTCCTCAATGATCTCGCGCAGCTTCTCCACAGGCACACGCTCCTGCTCCATCGAGTCGCGATAGCGCAGGGTGACGGTGTTGTCCTCCAGGGTCTGTCCGTCAACGGTGACGCAGAACGGTGTGCCGATGGCATCCTGACGGCGATAACGCTTGCCGATAGAGTCCTTAGCTTCGATATGTGTGGTGAAGTGGAACTTCAGGTCGTTGACAATCTCCTGTGCCTTCTCGGGCAGACCGTCCTTGTTGACAAGCGGCAGCACGGCGCACTTGATAGGAGCCAAAGCCTCGGGCAGGTGCAGCACGACACGGCTGGAACCATTCTCAAGCTTCTCCTCCTCGTAAGAGTGGCACATGACGCTGAGGAACATACGGTCAACGCCGATAGAGGTCTCCACGTCGTAGGGTACGTAGCTCTCGTTGGTGTCGGGATCGAAGTAGCGCATCTTTGTGCCGCTGAACTTCTCGTGCTGGCTCAGGTCGTAGTTGGTACGGCTGTGGATACCCTCGACCTCCTTGAAACCGAACGGCATCTTGAACTCGATGTCGGTGGCAGCATTGGCGTAGAAGGCGAGTTTCTCGTGGTCGTGGTAACGATAGTTGTCGTTGCCCATGCCCAGAGCCTCGTGCCAGGCCAGACGGGCTTTCTTCCAATATTCAAACCACTTCATCTCGGTGCCAGGCTGGCAGAAGAACTGCATCTCCATCTGCTCGAACTCGCGCATACGGAAGACGAACTGACGGGCAACGATCTCGTTGCGGAAAGCCTTACCGATCTGTGCGATACCGAACGGCAGCTTCTGACGCGTTGTCTTCTGCACGTTGAGGAAGTTGACAAAGATACCCTGGGCTGTCTCCGGACGGAGGTAGACCTTGCTCGTGGCACCGGCTGTGGAACCGAACTCTGTGGAGAACATCAAGTTGAACTGACGCACGTCGGTCCAGTTCTTCGTACCGCTGATAGGATCTACGATACCCTCGTCAAGGATGATCTGCTTGAGCTCTTCAAGGTTGGGTCCCTGCATGGCCTCGGTGTAGCGGGCATGGAGGTCATCACGCTTCTTCTGATGCTCAAGGACACGCGGATTGGTCTCGCGGAACTTTTTCTCATCGAAGGCATCGCCGAACTTCTTGGCAGCTTTCTTCACCTCCTTGTCGATCTTCTCCTCATACTTGGCGATCTGATCCTCGATGAGCACATCAGCACGATAGCGCTTCTTCGAGTCGCGGTTGTCGATGAGCGGGTCGTTGAAAGCGTCGACATGACCACTGGCCTTCCATACGGTCGGGTTCATGAAGATGGCAGCGTCTATGCCCACGATATTGTTGTGAAGAAGCACCATGCTGTCCCACCAGTACTTCTTGATATTGTTTTTCAATTCTACACCGTTTGGTCCGTAATCATAGACGGCTGCGAGTCCGTCAGGATAGATGTCTGAACTGGGGAATACGAAACCATATTCCTTGCAATGACTCACAATCTTCTTGAAAACATCTTCTTGTGCCATAATTCTATTACTTTCTAATAAATTATACTTTCGTGCAAAGTTACTGCTTTTTCTTCAAAATACTCTTTCCAAGAGCGTTAAATATCAGGAAAAGGAAAAAATCCTAACCAGCGAACGCCGGTTAGGGTGCGTGGTAATTCTTCCGTGCAGGCTTCATAGAATCATGGGGGCGTGGCATTGAAAAAGTGCTGGCTGCATGCAAGGAGTATGGATGTCCAACACCTCAATGGGTGTTTGATGGATCAGTACTGAGTATGACGATGAAATACAAGAAGGCTGGGAGCGAGAGTGAAAACATAAATGACAGATTAGATAAGATTTCAGATCAAGATGCTGTCATGGACAAAATTGTCCGAGATGTGTCCCAGATATGTCCTAGACATGTCCGAGATGTGTCCCAGATGTTGTTGAATATTGCTAAGAGCGGGCAAGGCGAATTGGGCATTGTGACTTTAATGGAAACAGCTAAGAAGACATCAAAGCGACAATACAGAAGAGATATTCTCGCTCCGGCTTTGGATTCTGGGCTCATCGAGCGCACAATTCCCGACAAGCCAACTTCGCGTTATCAGAAGTACCGGTTGACCGATAAGGCATTGAAAATACTTAAAGGCAACAAATGACTATGACTATGGAGCCTCTCTATCCTTATCATCGCTCATACGCCCAAGCGAAAGTCGGCACTATGGTGCAGTTCATCAACATGGGAACGGCACCAGGGCACGACCACCTCCGGATGGTCAACCGTGAAGAGCACCATCGACCTCATTTTAGGAAGTATGACTATTCTAACCATTTCAACCAACCATTTCTATACTATAACAAACGGCAGTTCGGCATCAAAACCATGCAGATTCATATCCATCGTGATGAGGGACACAGCACTGCTCATCCGTCACCGCAGCCGCGAAGAGCTCCTCCACGAGCTTGTCGATCAAGGCTATAACGTCAACCAGTATAAGCTATAACATATGTGACAACTCACACAATCACATTCTCACATTGTCTTCGTGTACGACGTGGCAAAACACAGATTCTCTAAGTTGGATCCTTGCCCACAGAATATGAAGACCACAAGCACCAAGTTGTCAGAGAGCAAGCAATGCATTACCTTTACTTGTGATACCATCGGCAAAGCACCTGAAGTAGGTTTTGACTGGCTGTTTGGCTTCACATCGGATCTTGACAAGAAATTGGCCAAGACCGGATATTATCAGCGTGTAATATCATACGACTTTGATGGCAAAGTTGTAAGAAACAAGAAGATACCAGTCTCAATTGAAGAATGGTTGCAGAAAGAGAAAATGCAACACAGGAGGCGAAGTCCAGCGACGGCTCAGGACGGGCTGTTTATGTCTGGCAATGCTCTAAATGCGGAAAGACTATAGAGTCAATGGAACGACCTGCAGGACCCGGGTGCGACCCAGATTTGCTTCGTAGCAATCCTTCGTCTTGGCATATGTGGAGTAAATTAGGACAAGTGAGATAGTGCCTTGGCAAGCTTGATTGATTAATGTGCTTGCCGTAGCGTACTGTCGCTACCATGACCTCCCTGTTGATGTCCATACCGCAACCGTGCGATACAACCTGCGTGAATGTGATAGCTGACATAGTCTGATGGTATTGGTGATAGCTAAAGAGGTGAATTAGGGCTTTGCGTTTCATAGTGCTTCAAGAGATTAAAGAATGATTCAATGGCAATATGTCGCCACTCTGTCGCCAATATTTTAAAAGTAAAATGCCAAATAGCTGATAACAAGCTATTTGGCATTTAACGTTGTGCGCCTGACAGGAACACGATTAGTAAAAACAAGCAAAATCGTATGTGATAAACTCATTATTTTAACTCACTGATAATTAATATGTTTATAAACGTGTTATCTACATTAGCTTTTGTGAAATCACGTCTAATTTAGCCAAACACGGGGAAAAAGACGGGGAATTTGAAAAAAGACGGGGAATTTGTTTGGTGTTTCAAGATAAAGCCTTATCTTTGCAGTATTCAATAAAGTTAATCTTATTAAGATTATGGCTACAATTTACAAGCGTTTATCAAAGAGGGTTCAGGCTGATACGGGGCTGACCGAGATTCTTCTTAGACTGCGCAATGGCAAGGATTACGACCTGAATGCCAAATCAGGAATCTTTGTCACGCCTGACAATTTCCGCAACGGGGAAATTGTTGTTAATAGGCGCAAGGTTGGCAATGATATTCAGTTCCACGAAAGCCAACGCAAGAAGATGGATTGTCTTTGCGTCTATGTTTTACAGCAAGTAACAGACACTCCAAAAGCCGACATCAATACAGAATGGTTCAAGCTGCAAATTGACAAGTTCAACCACCCTGACAAGTACCAACCGAAAGCACCTGAAAAGAAATCGGTTTATCAGCTGATAGAAGAATACCTATCAAAGAAACAATTTTCCTACGACCACACGAAAGCAATCAGAGTGCTTGAACGTGACATTGCACGCTATGAGGGTTTTGTCAGGTTCTACAACAGTGAAATAGAAAAGGACAGCGACCGCAAAGATTTCTCTTTTGATGTTGACACCATTACAAAAGCAGACATTGAGGATTTTCTTGATTATCTTCGTAACGAATACGAGCTATCAAAAGAGTATCCTAAGCAGTTTGAAAAGTTGCTTACAGCGAATCCCGTTGGCATTGGTCGGGGAATCCAAAAGTTAGAAGTTCGTGGAGAAAATACCATCATAAAGCTGGCAAAGAAGTTAAAGGCTTTCTTCGTGTGGCTTAATGATACAGACAAGACCAGCAACAGACCTTTTGAGGGTATCGAAATCGGTACGGAAAAGTTTGGGACACCCTACTACATTTCCATTGCAGAGCGTAACCTGATAGCAGATACCGACCTTAAGGCAAAGTTTGAATCACTTGACAAGGACGCTCAAAAAGCAATGCTAAGCAATTGCCATTGTCAGTTCAACACGCTGGAGCAGCAACGGGACATCTTTGTTTTTCAATGCTTCATAGGTTGCCGTGTGGGTGATTTGGTAAAGCTCACTGATAAGAATATTGTCAATGAGCTTGTCAATGGTCAGGAAATCAAATTATTGGTTTATACCCCACATAAAACAAAAGATGAAAGTGAGACCGTTCAGGCAAGAATCCCATTGCACCCCAAGGCATTGGCATTGATAGAGAAATACAGCGGTGTTGACGCTAAGGGACGATTGTTCCCGTTCATTACCCCACAAAGATACAATAGTGCTATCAAGGCAATATTCACTTTGTCAGGCATAACCCGTAACGTTGAGGTCAGGAATGCCAAGACGGGTGAAAATGAGTTGCACCCAATCAACGAGGTTGCAAGCAGCCATCTTGCAAGACGTACATTCGTGGGCAATGCTTACTTCAAGGTCAGCGACCCTAACATCATCGGGAAAATGAGTGGACACGTAGACGGTTCAAGAGCGTTCAAGCGTTACCGCAAGATAGAAGATTCTACACTTCAAAATATTATCAATCAAATTGGATAGGAGGTTCAATATGGTAATAGAAAACGTTTATTATAGATTGTGGAGCAAGGACGTGTTTTCCCTTGCAAGAAACCCCCAATCAGCTGATATAATTAATTCAAAAGCGTGTTGCAATATTAGAGATAACAATCAGGCTTTTCTCAATGAATTGGAAAAACGAAAGTTAGACGGGGCACAATCAGTAGCGGAATGGCTTGAACATCTTTTGGAAGATTTTGTCAAGCGTTGTAATGGTACTGTTATTCACGTTTGGAATCCTAAGGAGACCGATTATTATTATGAAGAAGAATGGTTGAACAACACCTTATGTATTTGTGACACCCCCGTTGTTGTAAGGTTCTGCAAGGACTTCGAAAAGACAATCAAGGTGTTATCCTCTGATGAAATACCCTATGATGAAAATGAAGAATTCAAGGAGTTCAGAAATAAGGTTGGATTTTTGTTAGGTAGTAAAGACAAAACGGTATCCCTTTACCGTGATTTGCGAACAATGAAGCCTAAAGCAACAAAGACGTATTACGAAGAGAATCCAAAGATTAAACAGCATTTCACTTTTAAAGCATTCTTTGGAATTTGCGTGGAGTTCGGACATCATGAGGGCGAAAGAAGTTGGACTTATGACAATGCAAAAAGATAAGCCATTAAAGAGATACATTGATTTGTATCTCTTTTTTTATGCCAAAATCTAACTGAATCAAATTTCTCAAATCCTTAAAAAATCCCTTTTAATCCCTTAATCCCCCAATGTTTGCGTTCTAATTCCATTGGTGTTAACTTTGCGACATCAATCCACGGGAACACCTGAGAGATTGAAGTAACATTGTCTAACTTTAAAACATTAGGATTTTGGAAACGATTTTCTTTGTTAAGAACGGAAAGGCGTGCTTTAAGAGAATGCCTACAAGAGAATTTGAAAAAGTCGTTGCCAGCACAGACGGTAGCATTATCGGCTATGTGGACGATGAGGAAGCAGAGAAACTCACTGCTTTGGTAAACAAGAATGTCTAACCCTTAACTTTTCAAATTATGAGAAAACCTGATTGGACGGATTACCGTCAAGCCATGATTAACAATGGCTACAACGATGAAAGAGCCATCGAGAGCCTTGTTAAGAGAGAGTTCCATTTAGCTGATATTTTTTCGGCTCAAAAGGAGTTTCAAAACAAGTGGGAAAATGCTGGTATCGAACAAGCATTGCGGCGTCAAAACTGCTACCTGACAAGCGGTAGCAAACAAGACCTTGAATTGCTGAAAAAGAACAGCGAGGGGATTGCAGCACAAATCAGAGCTGGAATCAAAAAAGATTAGTCTATGAACATTCAAGCGTTATTAGAAAGTGGGGCAAACGTGGCGGTTACCGTCACCCCACTTGACTTGAAAGAATTTGCTTTGTTCCTGATAGGTAAGGCGCAAGCAATAGGAAATGAGAGCAGTCAAACGGAAAAGTTCCTTACACCTGATGAAGTGTCAAATTTATTGGGCGTGTCAAAAAATACGTTGTGGAGGTGGGAAAAAGACCACTACCTAACACCCGTGAAAATCGGGCGAAAATCACGCTACAAGCAATCTGATGTTTTTGCACTTATGAATGGTAAGGAGGAGCAAAAATAAAGCCGTTATGAGTAAATAACGGCTTTCCAAGAGAACAAGACCAAACATGAACATTACTGTTTCTGTTTCAACGGCAAAGTTAAGAAATCAAAAGGATATTACCAAAGTTCTTGACTTCTTTCGCTATAAGGTTGGCACGACATTAGACGCAATGTTGGCCACGGGGGTTCTGCGTAACTCTATAACGTGGTATGTTGCCCAGCTGGAGGATTTAGGATTGATACAAGTCGTTTGTGTCATGCCTGATTCCCACACGGGCTACAAGGCCAAGTATTATAGTGCCGACCCGTCTAAATGGAAAGTCAGGAAAGCAAAGGAATTGTCTTTATTTGAGGAGGGGTGATGATGGATTATAAAACTAAAGTTTCCCACTTGCCATTTTACTGGCTTTCACGAAT